>Ga0070671_100000494_pt1 | contig 27566 bp, 30 predicted proteins | sample KBSS73metaG_FD_65341 | JGI IMG/M metagenome (GOLD analysis project Ga0070671, IMG submission 65341) | Switchgrass rhizosphere microbial communities from Kellogg Biological Station, Michigan, USA - KBS S7-3 metaG | ecosystem: Host-associated > Plants > Roots > Rhizosphere > Soil ...
CTGCGGCTCGTGCCGGCGGCTCGTCCGCGGCGGAGCGAGTCCGCCGCACGACTGGCGCATGAGATCGCTCAACGAGGTCGAGCACCAAGCGCGAGACTCCGTCTTCGAGAACCGAAGCGGCGACAACTCGCGGCGCGAGCCTTCGACCTCGAGCCGCCTCCCGTGTTGCGCTCCGCCAAGCGCTTCTGACAGGATCGGGAAACCGGAGCAGCAACATCGGCCCGCGTGTGGCCAGGTCATTGCCGCCTTGAGACCGCGGCCGCCGTCAAGGCGTCGTTGCGTTCTCGGCCGGCTTGCCGGCGGAAAGCTCCTTGCCCTTCGCGGTGTACGCCGGCGGCACGTAGAAGTTGAGGGTCACGAGGCGTTCGGCACCGGTGTTGGTGATCTCATGGCGATCGCCGCGTTCGATCAACAGAAGGACGCCGCTTCGCAGCGCGAGACGACGGCGGTTGACCTTCGCGGTGCCCGTTCCGCTCACCACCAGCAACCACTGATCCGCGCCCGAGTGCCGGTTCCTGGCGTTGCCTTCCGAATCGCCCGGGTCGAGCACCATTTGCGCGGCTTGCGACCGCGCGTTTCCGAGCACGACGTTGAAGCCTTTGCCGAAGCGCAATGTCCTGTGCTTCATCGGGGTACCTCCGTTCTCATGCGATCTCTATCCACGCCGGCGCATGGTCGCTCGGCTTCTCTCGTCCTCGAAACGACGTGTCGACGCCGAACGCCTTCAGGCGGGCCACGAGCGGCCGGTTGACGAGCAGGAAGTCCAGCCGCCATCCCTTGTTCTGCTGAAGATGCCGGTGACTGAACCAGTACGTGTAGATGCGCTTGTCGGGATGCAGGTAACGCGCCGTGTCCACCCACCCGATCTCGAGGAGACGCCGGAACGCGTCGCGCACGGCGGGCTGCATGACGGCGTCCTCGCGAAAGTATCCGGGGTTGTAGACGTCGAAGTCCGTCGGCACGACGTTCAGATCGCCCGCGAGGACCGCCGGCGTGCGGGTCAGCCCGCGCGAATGCCGGATCAAGCGCTCGAACCAGCGGAGCTTGTAGTCGTAGTTGGGCGAAGGCACCGGATTTCCGTTCGGCAGGTAGATCGATGCGATCGTCAGGCCGCTCAGGCGCGCTTCGAGATAGCGCGTATGTACGTCGGCCGGCTCGTCCGGCAACCCGCGCCGAACCTCGACGGGCACCTTGCCTTTCGCCAGGATCGCGACACCGTGATACGAGCGTTGCCCGTGCCAGATCGCCTCGTACCCGGCCTTGCGCAGCGCGCCGATCGGAAACTTGGTGTCGTCCGTCTTGAGCTCTTGCAGGCATGCGACGTCGGGCTGCGTCTCGGACAGCCATTCGAGCAGGCGCGGCAAGCGACCGTTGACGCCGTTGACGTTGTAAGTGGCAATCCGCATGTCGGCGACCTCACTTCGCGCCCGATCGCGTGCCCTTCCGGCCTGCCAGGTCACGCAGGATCGTCGGGACCTCGCCGGCAATCTCACGCGCGAGGAAGCCGACGTCGCCGACGCGTCGCGCCAACGCGCGCCCCGCGTAGCCGTGCGTCGCGACGCCCCAGACGGCGGCCTGCTCGGGCGCCGCGCCGCGGGCGAGAAGTCCGGTGATCAGGCCGGCGAGCACGTCGCCCGATCCGCTCGTCCCGAGACCGACGGTGTGCCCCTCGTGCACCCAGACTGTTCCGCGCGGATGCGCGATGACGGAGGTGCCGGCCTTCAGCACGACGACGGCCTCGTAGTCGCGTGCCGCGCGCAGGGCGAACTCCAGGGGACTGCGTTCGACGGCGGCGCGCTCGACACCGAGCATCCTGGCCATCTCTCCGGCGTGCGGCGTGAGCACGGCGCGCGTCACCCCCGACTTCGCGCCGTCGATGCGACGCGGTGCAGTGGCGAGCGCCGCCGCATCCAGCGCAAGAGGCATCGTCGGAAGGCGCGCAGCGAGGAACGCGATGATCGGCGTCAGCGTGTCGGAACCCACCATGCCGGGGCCGACGAGCAACGCGTCCGCCGTCTGCGCGAGCATCGCCACCACCCGCTTGCCCGCGCTCGCGACGAGCCCGCCGTCCGGCGACGTGGGCAGCGCCACGACGCGCGCCTCGGGAAGGTGCGGTGCGATCGCGATGGCGACGTCCGCGGGGACGGCCACGACGAGCCGTCCCGCCCCGATCCTCAACGCTGCGACGCCCGCGAGAATCGCCGCGCCCGGCATCTCCGCGGACCCCGCCACGACGAGCGCGGTCCCGCGCGCCTCCTTGTCGCCCTTGGCGTCCAGAAGCGGCAACGGCCAGCGGCGCAGCAGCGCCCTGCTGATCCGCTTCGGCGGGGCCCCCTGGGCCATCAGGGCTTGGGGGCAACCGGAACGTCCGGCGCGCGCGTGACCGGCGTTCCTTCGTGTTCCAGCGGCGCCAGAAAATTGGCGAACCGGAGCACCAGCTTTCCGTGGTGTCCCGCGGCAGGATCGAACTCGTAGAGCGTGACACCGCAATTGGGCACGTCGGCTGCGCGATCGAGCGCGAGGACCTCGGACTCGGTCATGCGCTCGAAGAGATACCGGAAGCAATTGACCACCACCTGGTGCGCCACGATGAGAACGCGCTCGCCGACGTACTCGCGCGTCAGCGTGTCGAGGACGCTGCGCAGCCGCAGGATCACGTCGCACCAGCTTTCGCCGCCCGGAGGACGAAAGTAGAACTTCCCCACGTGCCGGCGCTGCTCGCTCAGCGCGGGGTGCATGCTCCGGATGCCCGCGACGGTCATGCGATCGAGGATTCCGAATTCCTTCTCCCGGAGACGCTCGTCGGCGACGACCGGCACGCGACGTTGGCCCGACAGTGCGTCCGCAACCGTTCGCGCCGTGTCCAGCGCCCTGACATAGGGAGACGCGAGCACGACCTGCGGCTGCACGTGCAGATCCATCGACGCGAACCAGCGGGACAGCGCGCCTGCCTGCGCCTGGCCGAGCGCGGAGAGCGGCACGTCGACGTCGCGCGTCGCGATGTCGATCAGGTGCTGGCCGCCCGCCTCCGCCGCGTCGCGCGCGACGTTGCCGGCGCTCTGACCGTGACGGGCGATCCAGATCGCGTCCGGCCACTTCTGGCTGCGCGGCGGACGGTCGCCGGCTTGCGCCGGCGGGGCGGGCGTGGCGATCGAAGGCACGATCCGGTGGGCTGAGCGGCGCGCGGACGGTCTTAACGCCGCCGCCGATGCCACCGGGGCAGCGCATACCAGAGTCCACCGCACGTGATCAGCGCGAACGCCGCGGCGGCCAACCCGATTCCTGTATCGGGCAAGACGGCGCGGGCCACGATGTAGACGTCCAGAGCGATCGCCACCATCAGCGGGAGCAGGGCGCCTGCGATGAGCTTCGACGACAGGTCGATGAACGCCCGGGTCACGGTGCCGTCGTTGACCTGGCGGTGATACGCCGCGGGCGTCATCACCAGCGCGATGGCGACGACGACGAGCGCGACCGCGGCGAGATGCAGCAACTGCTCGTTGCGGGAAAGATCCCGGGCGAAGCGTTCGTTGAAGACCGCGATGAGCTGGAAGCCGAAGAGCGCCTGGATGCCCGGCAACACCATGCGCGCTTCGTCTAGAACGTGACCCGCCTGATCCTTCAGGCGCTCTTTCTCGATCGCTTCGTCGGGAGCACCCCGGTGCTCACTTCGCCGTTCCCCTCCTTGCGGCCCGGAACCACGGACGAGGTGAGGACGTGGCGGATCACGAGGTTTGCTCATGCGTGCCTCGCGCATGCCGGTTGCGCTTCGGTCCCGACGCCGACTTGCGTCGTGTCGCGGACTCGGCCTTCGGCGGCGCAATCGGCACGATCTTCGTCCGGGCGCCGTGGCGCTGCAGGTCCGCGGCCAGCGCTTCGAGCTGATCGTCGGAGAGCGACTCCAGGTTCACGAAGCCGTCGCGAGCGCCGTGCACGGCGCGAATGAGCTCGTCGATCTTGAGATGGAGCGCGCGGCTCTCGCGGTATTGCGTCGCCTGGATCAGGAACGCCATCAGGAACGTGACGATCGTCGTGCCGGTATTGATGACCAGCTGCCACCCGTCCGAATAATCAAAGTAGCGGCCCGTGAGCGCCCAGACGATGACCAGCACAACCGCGGTCGCGAGCGCCCACGGCGAGCCGAAGGCGCACGACACGGTGGCCGACACGGCGCGAAACCGGTCGCGCAGGCTCACGCTCGAGGTCCCCGTCGGAATGGGTTCACCGGCCGCGTCCGACCGGCGGTGCAGGCGATGTCCATGTGTGCTCTCACCGTGGGCAAAACCGTACGCCCGACGACGGGGGAGCCACTACTGCCTATCGTCCGACTTTGACGTAGGCCGGCGTCTCAGCCGGGCCGGAGCGCGCGTCGGGGCCGGACGGTGGCCCCCGCGAGGCGACGCCTGCGACGGCCCGAAACGCACGAAACAAATCTCCGCGTGCGACGAAATGCGCCCGCTGCGGCGATTCGATACGCTTGGCTCACGACGTGGCGGACCACGCCGGGGCGAACTACACGAACCCTCATGGATACCGGTGAACGACAACTCGTGCATCTCGCCGACGGCTCCGAGGTCGTCGTACGGTCCATCGTCCCGAACGACGCCTCCCGGCTGCAGGCGTTCGTCCGCCGCCTCTCGTCGAGGTCGCGACGCTTTCGGTTCTTCGTCGCGCTTGCCGAGTTGTCGGCCGCGCAACTCGATCGCTTCGTCAACGTGGACGCCACCCGCGACCTCGCGCTGGTCGCGCTGGGCAAGCGAGGGGACGGCACCGCCATCGTCGCGGAAGCGCGCTACGCGCTGGCGCAGGGCGTCGACAGCGCGGAGTTCGCGATTGCCGTGGCGGACGATTTCCAGGGACGGGGTCTGGGGCGCCAGCTGGTGCAGCGCCTGTTGACGACGGCCCGGTGCCGCGGCGTGCGACGGCTGTTCGGCGAGATCGCCGGCGACAATCGGGCGATGCTCGCGTTCGCGATGAAGCTCGGGTTCCGGCTTCGGACGAGCCCGGAGGACGAGAGCGTGGTGATCGCCAGCATGATCCCGCCGGCGGGTGGCATCGGATCGGCGGCCACGGGGAGTGCATCGTGATCGGCGTGTTCGTGACGTTCCGCTATGCGGAGCGCTTCGACGCGCAGGCGGTGCGCCAGATCGCGGAGACGGCACGCGCGCGGTTCGAGGGAATGCCGGGACTGCGATCGAAGGCCTTCACGCTCAATCCTGCGAAGCGTGAAGCGGCGAATTTCTACGTTTGGGATTCGGAACAGGCCGCGAGGGCCTTCTTCAGCGAGGAACTCGTCGCGCGGGTGACCGCGCTCTACGGCGAGCGCCCGAGCATCGACTTCGTGCAGATGGCGGCGCTCGTGGAGAACTGAGGCCGCGCAAGCCTCCCCAAGCGCACCTCCAAGACCGCGCGCTCTGCCGGGTAGCGCGACCGTCGCGTCGCCTTGCAACGCCGTCGCCGACGGCAGTCCGTCGAGGCGTAACATTGCCGCACTCTTCAAGTCCCTCCGGACGGATCGATGGTGCGTCGCCGAACTTTCATGGCCGCGGTCGCGATGGGCGTGCTCGCCGTTGCGGTCGCGGCACGGGCGCAGCCGGCGAAGAAACTCTACCGCATCGGCTACCTGAGCACGCCCACGCGCGCGTCCGTCGAGAACGGCGTGCAGGCGTTCCTGCGGGCCCTTGCAGAGCTCGGCTGGATCGAGGGCCAAAACCTGGTGATCGAGTATCGCTGGGCGAACGGCGACGTCGAGCGACTTCCCGAGCTTGCCGACGACCTGGTTCGCCGCAAGGTCGATCTGATCGTCGCCCCCGCAGGATCGGCCGCGCTGGCGGCGAAGAACGCAACGACGAGCATCCCCATCGTCATGATCTTTCCGAGCGATCCCGTCGAGCTCGGCCTCGTCGCCAGCCTGCAGCGGCCGGGCGGCAACGTCACGGGCACGACTCTCACGCCAGGCCCCGCGATCTTCGGCAAGCAGCTTCAGCTGCTGAAGGAAGCGAATCCGCGCACGTCGCGCGTGGCCGTCCTGTGGAATCCGGCCGATTCGTCGTTCGCGCTGCAGACGAAGGAAGTGGAAGCGGCCGCGCGACCGCTGGCCATCGCGCTGCAGCCTCTGGAAGCGCGCGGCGCGGAGGATTTCGATCGCGCCTTCGCGGCGATGGCGCGGGAGCGCGCCGACGCGCTGCTGGTGGGCGGCACCTCGACATTCCTCGCGCACCGTTACCGGCTTGCCGAACTCGCGGTGAAGGGCCGCCTGCCGTCGATGTACAGCTTTCGCGAGAGCGTCGAAGCCGGCGGGCTGATGGCCTATTCGGTGAACATGTCCCGCTTCGTGGTCAACGCTGCGACCTACGTCGACAAGATCCTCAAGGGCGCCTATCCCGGCGACCTCCCGATCGAGCAACCGAGCAAGTTCGAGCTCGTGATCAACCTCAAGACCGCGAAGGCGCTCGGGCTGACGATCCCGGCGCCGCTGCTGGCGCGCGCCGACGACGTCATCAGGTAGGGCGGGCCCGTATCCGCTGCGGCGGTCCGCTATGATTCGCCGTCACGGTCCGCGAAGTGCACGCACCCATGGCTCGTATCACGCTCAAGCTCACCAAGCCTCCGTCGGCCGACGCGGCACCCAAGCTGCAATCGTCGCGCGCCAAGCGCGCGCAGTTGCAGAGCCAGCGGCACAAGCCGCGGACGCCTGTCGCGATCCCCGCGGAGACGGCGTCGTCGTCGACTTCGGGCGCCGGGACGAAGGCCGCCGATCGCGGCACGACGCTCGTCACCGAACGCGGCAAGACGGGCAGCACGGATCGGCGCAGGACAACCGGCACTGACCGTGGCAACGCGGCCGGCGCCGGTGGCCCACGACGTCCGTCCGACGCTCGCGCGAGAGCGCCGGCGGGCGCCGCTCCTGCGCACGTGCGCGCCGAAGACCGGCCTCGCACCGATCGCGGCAAGCGACGCGCGACGACGGGGACGGGCGTGGCGAGCCCCTCCGCCGGGCCGCGCGCGGTTCCCGCAGCTCAATCCGCGCGGCCGCCGCGTCATGCCAATCCCGACGATCCGCGCCTGTCCAAGCGCATGAGCGAGATGGGCCTGTGCTCGCGCCGCGAGGCGGACGAGTGGATCGAGAACGGCTGGGTCAGCGTCGACGGCAAGGTGGTGGACACGATCGGCGTGCGCGTGTCGCCGTTCGCGCGCATCGAAATCGCGAAGGCGGCCGCGCAGCACCAGAGCGAGCTGGTGACGATCATCCTGAACAAGCCGCTGGGATACGTCTCGGGGCAGGCAGAGGACGGGCATACGCCCGCGTCGGTCCTGCTGAAGCCGGAGAACCGCTGGCCCGACGATCCCTCGCACACGCCGTTCAAGATCACGCACCTGCGGGGCCTGGCGCCGGCGGGGCGGCTCGACATCGACTCGACCGGGCTCATCGTGTTCACGCAGGACGGCCGCGTGGCCAAGCGGCTGATCGGCAGCCATTCGGACGTGGAGAAGGAATACCTGGTCCGCGTCGAAGGCAAGCTCGACGACGCGGGCATGAAGCTGCTGCAGCACGGCCTCGAGCTCGACGGCGTGAAGCTCCGGCCGGCGCGCGTGTCGTGGCAGAACGACGACCAGCTGCGGTTCGTGTTGCGCGAAGGACGCAAGCGCCAGATCCGGCGGATGTGCGAGCTGGTCGGCCTCGTCGTCACGGGACTGAAGCGCGTGCGCACCGGCAGCGTGTCGCTCGGGCCGCTGCCGCCCGGGCAGTGGCGCTACCTGCGCGCCGACGAGAGCTTCTGAACGCGTCGCGCCCGGCTACTGCATCGGCGAACGCTCTTGAGCTCACTCGATCCGCTGCGCGACGCGCTGCGCGCGTTCGCCGCCGAGCGCGAATGGGAGCGGTTCCATTCGCCGAAGAATCTCGCGATGGCGCTGTCCGTCGAAGCCGCCGAACTGCTCGAAGTGTTCCAGTGGATGGACGACGCGGACAGCCGCAATCTCGCGCCTGACGCGAAGGCGGCCGCCAGCGAAGAGGTCGCCGACGTCCTGCTTTATCTCATCCTGCTCTGCGACGGCCTCGGCATCGACCCGGTGGCGGCGGCCGAGCGCAAGATGGTCGAGAACGCGCGAAAGTATCCGGTCGATAAGGCGCGCGGCACGAGCAAGAAATACACGGAGCTCTAAGCGTGGACGACGTCCCGCGCGTGCACTGGACGCAGGGCGGAGAAGCGCACGCGGCACGGTGGCGGTCGGAGCGCGGCGCGCCGCCACCGAAGCGCGTGCTGGCGGTGGACGACGCCATGTCCGCAGACGACGCCTACGGCCTCGCCTGCCAGGGCGAGGGACTGTTGTGGCGCGGAGACTTCCAGAACGCGCGCCAGATGCTCACGGCGCTGGCGAGCCGCGTCGATCGCCCGTCGCGCCGGCCCAAGCGGGGCGTCGTCGAGCCGGTCGCGGATTTGCCGCTCGGATCGCCGGCGATGACCGCGGCGTTCCACCGACACCGGCTCGCGCGCTCGCAGCGGGCGCGCACGCTCGGCATGCTCCTGGTCGCGCTCGACGCCGACTACGGCATCGACCTGCGCCGCGCGCCCGACCTGCGGCAGGCGTGTCGCGAAGCGTACGGGCCCGCCGCCGAGCCGTCGATCGTTTCGTTGCGCGAGCTGCTGGGGCTCGTCGGCGCACACGAGTGGCGGAGCAAGGGCATCGACGTCCCCGCGGCGGGCGGCCGCATCCATCCGCATTACGGCGTCTTCGCCCCCGTGCGCCGCGAGTACGTCGATCTCGTCGCGCAGGCGCCGCTTCCCGCCGCCGCCGGCGCTACGAGCGTCGCCATCGACGTCGGCACCGGGACGGGCGTGCTCGCCGCCGTCCTCGCCCGGCGCGGGCTCGCGCGCGTGATCGCGACGGACCAGGACCCGCGTGCGCTGGCCTGCGCGCGGGCGAACGTCGAGCGACTCGGCCTTCGCGACATCGTCGACGTCGTCGAGGCCGATCTCTTCCCCGAGGGCCGTGCCGCGCTCGTCGTCTGCAATCCCCCCTGGGTACCCGCGCGTCCCAGCTCGCCGCTCGAGCATGGCATCTACGATCCGGAGAGCCGGATGCTGCGCGGGTTTCTCGCGGGCCTGGCCGCGCACCTGGTGCCGGGCGGCGAAGGGTGGCTCGTCCTGTCGGATCTCGCCGAGCATCTTGGCCTGCGGACGCGGACGGAACTGACGGAAGCGATCGACGCCGCGCACCTTGGCGTCGTCGGCCGCATCGACGTGCGGCCCGTGCATCCGAAGGCGTCCGATGCGACGGACGCGTTGCACGCGGCGCGCGCGGCGGAAGTAACCTCGCTCTGGCGGCTGAGCGCGCAATGAGCCGTTGCACGCTCCGGGTCGCGATTGCGCTGCGCGGCGGCGGTCCCTATTCGATCGATCGCAGGTTCGGCCGCGAGCTCTGAGCCCTCACTGCGGTACCTGCTGCAGGACGTCGCTGATCGGGCCCGGCGGAATAAAGACGGGCGGCTCGAACGGTGCCTCGTGGATCGCCAGCAGCCCCAGGAGCGAGACGGCTGCGAGCGTGAAGATGAACAGCGCCGTCGCCTGAGGTCGCGGCTTGTCGAGGTGCACGACGGCGAGCGCCAGTTGCGTGATGAGCGCAAGCAGCAGCACGGCGCCCCACTTGGTCACGGCGGTGCGATCGTTCGCGAGCTCCAGCCGGTCTTCGTGGGCGGCGCGGATCTTCAGCACCATGTCCAGCATCGTTCGCTGCACGCCGGTGTCCTTGATCGACCCGGGCAGCGCCACTTCGCGGAGCAACGCGTTCAACGCCGCGTCGGTCCGCGTCGAGCGCTCATGCGTCTTGAGGCGCGGCCACTCGTCCTCGACGATGGCGCTGGCGTAGCTGCGAATGGAAGTCCGCAGCCCGGTGCTGTCGGCGCCGCTCGCGAGGCCCAGGCTGTAGAGCGCGATCAGCGTGTCGCTCTCGGTCAGGACGACGCGCTCGGCCTGCTTGTTGCGATCCCAAATGTCGTTCGAGAGGAACGCGACCAGCAAACCGAAGATGATGCCGACCGAGCCGAAGAACGGTGCCACCACGCCCTTGAGGTTCTGGATCCGAGCGCTCAAGGGCGAGCGAAACGACAGCCAGACCAACAGCGTCGCCGTCGCGAGATAGAACGCGAACAGGCTCGCGAACAGCCAGGGGACCGGCAGAGCGAGCCACGCCGCGAACGAATCCTGCATTCCGAACCTCCGGTGCGATCGCCCGCCGCTACGGCGACGGCGATCGCGGGATTGTCTGCCGCACGCTTCAGTCGGTGACGCCGCGGCGATCGCCGCCGCCTCCGAGGCTACTTCGTCGCCGCGGGCAGCTGGCATCCCGGAATGCGCTCTTCCTTGTCGATGAACGGCCTCCACGCCGTACTCGTCGCGGCATCGAAGCGGCCGTTGATGTAGTAGCGGGTGCACGGCGCGACGTCGAGCGTCGTCTTCTCCATGTCGACGAGGCCCGTGACCGACGGCGGGGGAACGACCTGTAGGACGAGCGTGTGACGGCCCGACGTCATCTTCACGGCTTCGCCCGGCGCGGTGCCGGGGCTCAGGCCGTCGAGCTGGTTGATGATCGTGGGCCCCTCGTTCAGCGCCGGGATGTTGTAACGGGCGCCGGTGACTTCGCTCCATGTCGGCCCCCACGTCTGGCAGCCGGCGAGCAGTGCAACGGATGCGAACACTCCGGTCCCCACGATGATGCGCATGGCAGGTTCCTCCCTCGTTCGTGTTGGCAGCGGGGCGACGGCGCGGGCGGCCGTCGACGCCGACAGGATAATGGAAACGGGAGCGACCTTGGTGACGCTGCGCAGGCGGTGCGCGTTCGCGCATCAGCGCCGTTGCCGGAGGCGGCTCGGTGCCGTACGCTCGCGGACGAGTGGCCTCTCGCGGCCGTCGATCCTTGAGGAATCCATGAAGACCGCAGTTCTGGTCGCGGCGTTGCTGCGGCTGTGCTCGATCGCCGCGGCGCAGACGCCCGCGCCCGTGATCGGCACCATCTGGGCCATCGACAAGGATCGGACATGATGCGTTGGCGCCGCGCAATGCGGGGAATGCTGCTGTGCGCCGCTGCCTCCGGGTTGCCCGCCGGCGCTCAGGTCGTGCCCGCGGCGGCGCCCGGCGAGGCGCGCGTCATCGTGCAGTTCAAGGCGACGGCGAAGCTGCTGGCCGCCACCACCGCGCCGGTGGCCGAGCAGCCCGCGCTGCGTGCGCGCGAACTCGGCAAGCGCCTGGGCCTCGCGATGACGTCGGGCAGCGCCGTGTCGCCGTCGATGCAGGTAGTTCGTGCAAGCGGGCTCACGTCGGAGGCATTGGCTGCGCGCCTCGCGCAGGACGAGGACGTCGAGTTCGCGGTTCCCGATGCGCGGCGCAGGATCGCGACGGCGCCCGACGATCCGCTGTACGCGGACGGCGTGCCGGGAAACGGTCCCGCCGTCGGCCAGTGGTATCTCCGCGCGCCCTCCGGCGGGGTGCAGTCGTCGATCAACATCGAGCCCGCGTGGGCGGTGACGCCGGGAGATTCTGCGCTCGTCGTCGCGGTCGTCGACACCGGCGTGCGTTTCGACCATCCCGACCTTCTTTCCGTTGCCGCCGGCGGCAAGCTCCTGCCCGGCTACGACATGATCAGCGACGCGCGCCTCGCGAACGATGGCGACGGACGCGATGCCGACGCGTCCGACCCGGGCGACTGGGTGACCGCCGCGGAGGCGAACGACGCGAGCGGCCCGTTCTACCAGTGCACGAGGCTCGATCCGGACACCGGCAAGTACGGCGCCGACAACAGCTCATGGCACGGCACGCAGGTCGCGGGGGTCGTTGCCGCGCTGACGGACAACGCGACCGGCATGGCCGGCGTCGGCCGCGGGCTGCGCGTGCTGCCGGTGCGCGCGCTCGGCAAATGCGGCGGCTTCGATTCCGACATCGTCGCCGCGATGCGCTGGGCCGCGGGCCTGCCCGTCCCCGGGACCCCGGCCAATCCCACCCCCGCGCGCGTGATCAACCTGAGCCTCGGCGGCACCGGCATCTGCAATGCGGCGTATGCGAACGCGATCGGCGCGATCGCCGCGACCGGCGCGGTCGTGGTCGCGGCCGCGGGCAACACCGAGGGTGAAGGCGTGAGCGTGCCCGGCAACTGCAGCGGCGTGATCGCCGTGGCGGGGCTGCGGCACGTCGGCACCAAGGTCGGCTTCTCGAGTCTCGGACCGGAAGTGGCGATCAGCGCGCCGGGCGGGAACTGCGTCAACACGACGCCCGGCTCGCCGTGCCTGTATCCGATCCTGACGACGAGCAACGCGGGCGTGACGACGCCGGGCTCCGCGATCTACACCGACAGCCTGAAGCCGTCGCTGGGAACGAGCTTCGCCTCCCCGCTGGCGGCGGGCACCGTGGGACTGCTGCTCTCCGTGCAGCCTTCGCTGACGGCGCAGCAGGTGAAGCTCGTGCTGCAATCGACTTCGCGGCCTTTCCCGGCGACGAGCGACACGCCCGGCGTGCCGGCGTGCAAGCCGCCGCAGGTCGACGCGACCGGCAACCCGGTTCCGCAGGACGAGTGCCTGTGCTCGATTGACACGTGCGGGGCCGGGATCATGGACGCCGGCGCCGCCGTCGTCGCGGCGGCCAACGGCACTGCGCCGACGAGCGTGCAGGCGCAGGGTCTCTGGTGGGACGCGCCTGCCGGCTCCGAGTCGGGCTGGGGCATCAACCTTGCGCACCAGGGCGCGTCGATCTTCGCGACGTGGTTCACATATGACGCGACCGGCAAGGCATGGTGGCTGTCGATGTCGGCCGGGCGCATCGGGCCGAGCGCCGATCTGTACTCGGGGCAGATCCTCGCGACGCGCGGTCCGCCGTTCAATGCAGCACCGTTCGACCCTGCGCTCGTCACGCGCAACGTGGTCGGTTCGGGAACACTGTCATTCGGCGACCTGAACCACGCGTCCTTCAGCTACACGCTGAACGGCGTCCAGCAGACGAAGAGCCTGACGCGCCAGGTGTTCGGCCCGCTGCCGACGTGCACGTACGGCGTGCGCGACGACTTCAGGCCCGTCACCAATTTCCAGGATCTCTGGTGGGTCGCGAACGGGGCCGAGTCGGGGTGGGGGCTCAACGTCGCGCAGCAGGGGCAGACGATCTTCGCGACCTGGTTCACGTACGACGTCGACGGCGCGCCGCTGTGGCTGTCGATGACCGCAGCGGCGTCCGCGCCGTCCACCTTCAGCGGCGCGCTGATCCGCACCCGCGGACCGGCGTTCAGCGCCGTCCCGTTCGACCCCGCGCTCGTGACGCGCACCGTCGTCGGCGCCGCCACCCTCACGTTCCACGGCGGCTTCGACGGAACGTTCGCCTACACGGTGAACGGGGTCGCTGGCCAGAAGGCGATCACGCGGCAGCTCTTCGCGCCTCCGGCGGCGACCGTCTGCGACTAGCGCGGCGCTAAGGCGCCGCCTTGCAGTTGCCCGAGTTCACGCACGCGTAGACGAGCGAGCACGTGGCGGGGGCCCCGTCGATCGTGCATCCGCACGAGCTGTTGAACGTGTTGCACCACGCCTGCTGGCTGCGCGCCATGTCGCGATACGGATCGGAGCTGCTGGTCACGCGCGTGCCGGGGGAGGCGCACGCCGCCAGCAGCGCGCAGGCGACGACGGCCGCGAGGCCGCCGCGTTTCGTCGGGATCTTCATCTTCTGGGTCTCCGGGTCGTTGACACGCGTTTGCGCGGGTCAGCGCGCGACGCGTGTGCCAAGCGTCCCTTGCGAATTTCGCGCCAAGGCGCGCGGGCGAAGCGCCGTCGACGGAAGCCACGGCGACGCGCCGCGCGGTGCGTGCTCCGGCCGGCAAAATTTACTCGTAAGGCGGTCCGACTTTCTGCGACCGGTACCTTGAAATCGACCTTGCGCTCGATGGAATCGCCGAGGTAGTTCGCTGTCCCCGACAGCCACGTGTAAGGGACAATGACGTCGAACTTCGCCGAATTGCCGCCGAGATCGAGGATCCTGGCATAGGGGAGCACCGCGCTGGACGTCGCAAGCTTGGCAGCGGTTATCGGCAGGGAATCGGCCGCGAGGCCTCCTCGCGTGTACGCGTACCCGATCGGGAAGTTGACGCCTAGCGGCGCGTTGGAATAGGAACGCGGCTCGATGCTTTGCGCGCGCACGCCGGCCGCGCTTGCCAGGCATCCGCAAACAGCGAGCATCGCGAGGGCAAACACAGGCGATGCGGCGTCTCCGTCCCGAAGCGTGGAAGCGGTGGGCGCTTGCCCTATCGGAAATGCGGTTGACCTCGGTCAAACCGGGCTCCGAGGGAAGGGCATCGTTTCCTGCTCTGACGCCCGCGAGGTCGCGCGCCGTGCCGGCCCTCGACCCGCGCTCGGTCGCGACCGCCTGCTGTTCAACGCGCGGGGCGATCGACCGCTAGCGCGCGCTGCGGGTAACGGAGGGCGGCGCGACGTCCTCGCCTGTCGCGTGACCGGGCGACCGCGCAACGGCCGCCGCTCTGCCGGCACCCGAGCTCGCGGCGACGCGGACGGGAAAGGGTCGGCGGCGCAGCCGCGCGGCCTCGGCCGCGCCGCCGCGCGTGGCCGTATAGAGGTCGAGCGAATCCGCCTCGGCGGCCTCGGGCGGCGTCATCGCGAGATCCGTATACGGCATGGCGTCGCGCATCACCCGGCGCAGCGTCCGCCGGTATTGCCAGTACAGCACCGCGAAGCGCGCGTGCTTGCGCAGCATCGTCCAGCCCTCGCGCGCATAGAACGACAGCGGGTTTTCCAGCGCCATGCCCGGGCGGCGATCGCGCCGGTACTTGCGGCGGAAGATGCCGCCGTCGAGCGGATGGACGTGCTCGAGGCGCGGCGGCGCGTGGAACGACAGCAGCTTCCACATCATGTTGTGCACGTCGTAGCCCCAGCATTTCGCGCGGCGGAGCACGGTCTCCACATGCGCCGGCGAGTAGTAGATCTCCCACGCCGTGCGATACGCTTCCTGCAGCTCGGCGTCGGTCATGACCGGATGCGCGGTCGTAACGTGCACCATGTCGTAGCGGTTCATGTCCGCTTCCATCGTCACGTTCGCGAGATGGAGCTTCTGGTGGTCCGCGGAGCCCGGCAGCGGCGTCAGCACGAAGAACTCGAGGATGTCGATCGGCAGCTCGCGCTGGATGATGCCGATGTCGCGCGCGATCGAGGCCGGCGTGTCGCCCGGGAAGCCGAGGATGTAGCCCGCGTACGTCAGCGTGCCCACGGCGTGCCACGCCTGCAGCATCGTCCGGTACTCGCTGATGTGGTTCTGCCCCTTCTGCGCGCTCTTGAGCGAATCCGGGTTGATGCTCTCGAGGCCGATGAACACGCGCGTGACGCCGGCGCGGCTTGCCTTCGTGATGAAGCCCTTGATCCGGTGCGCCATCGTGTCGACCTGCGCGACGATGGCGATCTTGAGGTTCTCCGACTCGCGCATCGCGATCAGCCGGTCGAAGATCGACTCCCAGTTGCGGTTGCGCGCCAGGTTGTCGTCGGTGATGAAGAAGTTGTGTACGCCTTGCGCGAGATTGGCGCGCACGATCTTTTCCACGTCGTCGGCGCTGCGGGAGCGCGACTTGCGTCCCTGCACGTTGATGATCGTGCAGAAGCTGCACAGGAACGGGCAGCCGCGGCCGGCGTCGAGGCTCGTGCGCATCGCGCTCGTACGGCGCAGCGTGCGCGCGGGCAGGTACGGCGTCGGCGCGCCCTCGAGGTCGGGCAGGTCGTCGAGAAAGCGGTGAATGCCGTGGAGGTCGCCCCGGTCGGCGGCGCGAATCACGTCGTCGAGCCGTCCTTCGGCCTCGCCGGCGAAGAGCGCGATGCCGAGATCCAGGGCTTCGCGCAGGTCGTCCGGCACACCGGGCAGCATCGCGAGACAGCCGCTCACGTGGAAGCCGCCGATGCACACGGGGATGCCCGCGGCACGCAACGGCCGCGCGATGTCCATCGCGCGCGGAAACTGGTTGCTCTGGACGCCGACGAGTCCCACGAGCGCACGGCCGCCCGCGCTGCGCAGCCGCTCGACGATCTGCGCCGGCACGATGCGCGTGTTCGTCTCGTCCATCGCCGTGATGACGATGTCGACGTCCGCGCCCAGCACCTTGCGTTGCGCGCAGTCGAGCGCCAGGCCGTACAGCGCCGCGAGGCTGTTCGACGGAATCGACGCGCGCAGCCACTGGATCACGTAGCCGTCGTCGTCGTAGTGCGACGGTTTAATGAGAATCACTTCGAAGCTACGGGGCGTTGCTGCTGGCATGTCGCTCATCGAAGTCTCCACCCGGCCTTGATGCGGGAGCGGGCGCCTCGCACCCGGTCCGGCCCATGCGCGCGGTCGCGCGGCGCGGTTGTCAGTCTGCGCCGGCGCGGCGGCCGGCCTGCTGCGGGCGCCTAGCGGCGGCCGTACGTAGGACGCCGCGCGGGCGCCGACGTCGTAGGTGCATCCTTGTGCCGGAACGTGATCCGTCCCTTGCTCAGGTCGTAGGGGGTCATTTCGATGCTGACCTTGTCGCCCGCCAGGATGCGGATACGGTGCTTGCGCATCTTGCCGGCCATGTACGCGATGATGTTGTGTCCGTTTTCGAGGCCGACGCGAAACCGTGTGTCGGGCATGACTTCGTTGACGACGCCTTCCATTTCGATCGTATCTTCCTTGGCCACGCGTTTCCTTTATTGAACGGAACGGTTTGGGATCGCGAAGCGGGCGCTTAGTTCTGCGCCCGCGTTCCCTTGCATCAGAGCGCCGTGAGGTTCGCGGCGGAGACCTTGCCGTTCGTGCCCTTCTGCAGCTCGAACGAGACCTTCTGGTTCTCGGCCAGCGTCGCGAGTCCCGCGCGCTCGACGGCGGAGATGTGGACGAACACGTCCTTGGAGCCGTCGTCCGGCTGGATGAAGCCGAAGCCCTTGGCGTTGTTGAAGAATTTCACGGTGCCGTTGATCATGTATTGCTCCAGATGAGCCATCGCCCCGCGCGAGAGTGCGCGGAGCTTCAGAGTATCGAAAGGGAAAGACAGGGGGATCGGCAGAGGGGGCCTGCGACCGATCCCGATCGAATTCGACGCCGCAGGATACGCCGTTTAGCACCCGCTGTCGTCCCTGCGCGCGCCGCGGGTATTGCGGCCGCGTAAGTGCGAAGCATCGCGCTTGCGTCTGCGCAAGCGGCGTGGATTCGATCAGTGCGGGCGCGACTATCGGACCCGTCCCGCCGAGGCCGTCGCGGCGCCGCCGCTGGTGCGTCGCTGCGTCGAATGACGAACGTCGCCGCCGCGATCGTGGCGGCGATCCTGCGGCTGCCCGCGCGGACGCGCCGCATGCGAACGCGGCTTCGCGGCCGGCGCGGGGCCGCCGCGCCGATGCACCGTGGTCGGCAAGCGCGCCGGCTCGTCCGACGCGAAGCCTTCAATGGCCTGGCGCGGAATCGCCTTCTTGATCAGCCGCTCGATGTCGCGCAGAAAGCCGTGCTCGTCGGCGCACACGAGCGAGACCGCCTGGCCGCTCGAGCCGGCGCGCCCCGTCCGGCCGATGCGATGCACATAGTCCTCGGGGACGTTCGGCAGGTCGAAGTTGACGACGTGGGGAAGCTCGTCGATGTCGATGCCGCGCGCGGCGATGTCGGTCGCGACCAGCACGCGCAGGCGCCGCGACTTGAACGCGCCCAGCGTCTGGCTGCGCACCGATTGGCTCTTGTTGCCGTGGAGCGCGAGCGCGCCGAAGCCGTCGTCGCTCAACTGCCGCGCGAGCTTGTCGGCGCCGTGCTTGGTGCGGGTGAAGACGAGGACCTGCCGCCAGTCGTGGCGGTCGATCAGCGACGACAGGAGCTCGCGCTTGCGGTCGCGCGCGACCGGGTGGACGAGCTGGTCGATCATCTCGACGGTGGCGTTGCGCGGCGCCACCTCGATCGTCGCCGGCCGGTCGAGCATCGCCTCGGCGAGCTGCCGGATGTCGGGCGAGAACGTCGCCGAGAACAGCAGGTTCTGGCGACGTTGCGGCAGCAGGCGGAACAGCCGCCGGATGTCGTGGATGAAGCCCATGTCCAGCATGCGGTCGGCTTCGTCGAGCACGAAGATCTCGACGTGCGCGAGATCGACGTTGCGCTGCTCCTGATGGTCGAGCAGGCGCCCCGGCGTGGCGACGAGGATGTCGACGCCGCGGCGCAGCTGCTTCGCCTGCGGCTGCAGCCCGACCCCGCCGATGGCGATCGTCGACGACAGCGACAGGTGCTTGCCGTACGCGCGCACGGACGCCTCCACCTGCACCGCGAGCTCGCGCGTCGGCGTCAGGATCAGGGCGCGCAACGGCTTGCGCGCGCCGCCGTGCCGCCCGGGCGGCGTCGTCGACAGCCGCTGCAGCATCGGCAGCACGAAGCCGGCCGTCTTGCCGGTGCCGGTCTGCGCGCCGGCGAGGAGATCGCCGCCGCTCAGCACGGCGGGAATGGCCTTCGCCTGGATCGGCGTCGGCTCGGTATAGCCTTGGTCGGCGACCGCGCGCAGCAGCGCATCGGACAGCCCGAGATTTGCAAAGGACATCGTTGCCTTCGAATGGGTGCTCGGCCATACGCCCCATTGGAGGGCGGCCAGTCACAGCCAAACGGAATGAACTACGGAGGTCGGAATCGACTGCGGCAAGGGGACTGGAGACAAGGGCCGCAGACGAATAGTATCACGGCGGCAACGGAAAGCCGAGGCCGCGCACGACGAAGCGGCTGATCTCCTCGACGATCACCTCGGGAGGGGTGGCGCTGGCGCGCAGCGACCAGCCGCGCAGCGCGATCATCACCGGAAGGAACGTCAGCATGTTCGCGGCGAGATGGGGGTGGGGCAGGGCGAGGCCGAGCTCGGCCGCGGCGTCGCGCAGGATACTCTCGAACATGCCGATGAACTCCTCGACGCGGGCGAGGATCACGCGCCGGGACTTCGCGTCGAGCAAGTGGCTGTCCTGGTAGATGAGCCGGATCTCGCGCCGGTGGCGGTACATCACCGCGGAAATCGCACGGACCGCCGAGTGCACGCGCTCGACAGGATCGTGCGACGTCGCCAGCACCTTGCGCGTCTCGCCGTTGTACTCGGCGACGATGCGGTCGCACACCATGTACAGGATGTCGTCCTTGGAGCTGACGTAGTTGTAGATCGTCCCCTGCGTCATCTCTGCCGCGCGGCCGATGTCGCGGACGGTCGCGTTGTGAAAGCCCTTCTCGATGAACACGCCGATCGCCGCGTTGATCAGGCGCTCCCGGCGCTCGCGGACGAGGTCGCCGTTCTTCGTCGCGGTCTTGATGCGGCGGGGCTGCACGCGGCGGGGTTCGGGCGTCTTCTGCTGCGTGTCCATCGATGGGCGGCCTAGCGGATCTGAGCGCGGAGTCATGCAACGTTAGCGCAGGGCCGGGCGCCGGCGCAAGCGCGTGGCCGGCGGCTCGGCGGCAGCGATTGCGCCTGCGAGGCGACCGCCGCTCTTCCTGCCGCGGCGCAATATTGACTTCGTGGGGCCCACCTCCTATTCTGAGCGCTCAGTCAGTTTGGCACGACGGGTCGCCGAAGAACCTGTGAGGAGGAAGTCGATGAGAACCGTTCTGCTCGCCGCAGGCGCGGCGCTGTGCGCGCTCGCGCTGCCGCTGCACGCCCAGCAGCAAGGCGTCACCGCCGACACGATCACCGTCGGCGCCCATGGCCCGATCACCGGCCCGGCCGCGTACATCGGCCTCGCCGGCCGCGACGGCATGCTGCTCGCGATCAAGGAAATCAACACCGCCGGCGGCATCAACGGACGCAAGATCGCCGCCGTGTTCGAGGACGACGGCCACTCGCCGACGAGAGCGCTCGCGGCCGTCAAGAAGCTCGTCGAGCAGGACAAGGTCTTCGTCGTGATGTCGGTGGGCGGCAGCAACGCGACCGTCGGCGCCGTCGACTACATGAAGGAGAAGGGCGTTCCCTACTACGTGTCGATCGCGTCTGCACCCCAGGTGACGTGGCCGCACGCAAAGAACCTGTTCCGCGGCGGGACCACCGAGACCGCGCGCTACGGCGAGCTCTACGCGGAGTTCCTGGCGACGTATTACAAGGCGAAGCGCATCGCCATCATGAGTGGACGCGAGGAGTATCCGCGCAACGAAGGCGACGCCACCGTCGACAAGCTCAAGACGTGGTTCCAGACCGCGCCCGTCGCGCGCGTCGAGTTCAACATCGGCGACAAGGACTTCACGCCGCAACTGGTCGAGGTGCAGAAGGCCAATCCCGACGTCGTCGCATTCTTCGGCAACCCGGCGGAGGCGGCGATCGCCATGCGCCAGGCGAAGGAGCTCGGCCTGAAGCAGCCGTTCTTCGTCGGCAGCAACATGGTCGATCCGGCGCTGGTCGCGGCGGCCAAGGGCTCGAGCGAAGGCGTGATGGGGTTCTCGCTGATTCCCTACCTGCCGGGCTCGAAGGCGCCGGACATGACGAAGTGGGAGGCGGCGTGGAAGAAGGAGTATCCGAACGCGCCGGCCGGCCGCCCGAACAACTTCGACCTTCTCGCCTACGGCGACATGTACGTGCTCGCCGAGGGCATGAAGCGCGCCGGCGCCAATCTCACGACGGACAGCCTGGTCAAGGCGCTCGAGGGCATCCAGGACTATCGCGTGGGCTCCGTTGCCACGCCGCGCACGTTCTCGACGAAGCATCACATCGGCAACCTGACCCTCGTGCCGATGGTCGTCAAGGACGGCCAGTGGGAGCCCGTCCAGTGGACCAGCGCGCGCGAGAGCGACATCCTCAAACGCTACAACTGACGGCGACGTGACCGCCCATGGCGGGCGCGACGCGGGCGTCGCGCCCAGCCGGCGCGCCTCCTCCGGCATCGCTTGCACGCCCGCGGCATGACGACGACGCTCGCCCTGCAGCTCGCCATCGCCGGCCTGAGTGTCGGCAGTATCTACGCGCTCGTCGCGCTCGCCATCGTGATCCCCTTCAAGGCGTCGGGCGTGCTCAACTTCGGACAGGGCGAGATCGTCACGTTCGGCGCTTATGCGGCGCTGGTGCTGACCCAGCTCGCGCTGCCGTACCCGATCGTGCTGGCCTGCGTCGTGGCGCTGGGCGCCGTCGGCGGCATCGCGATCGAGCGGGTGCTGATCCGTCCGATCGTCAAGGCGCCCGAGTTCACGCTCGTCATCGCAACGTTCGCGATCGGCCTGCTGATCAAGGGCGCGATCTCGGTCCGGTTCGGCGACAGCCCGAACACGATCGACGGCCCGTTCGGCGGCGAGCCGATCGTCGCCGCGGGGCTGCGCTTCAACCCGACGTCGCTCTGGATCTTCGGCTGCACGCTCTTGGTCACGTTCGCCGTGATCGCGTTCTTCCGGCACACGCGGCTCGGCAAGGCGATGCGCGCCGTGTCGGTGTCGCCGGAAGCGGCGAAGCTGATGGGCATCCGCGTCGACCGCGTCTACCGCTGGTCGTGGGCGATCAGCACCGCGATCGGCGCGCTCGCGGGCCTGCTGGTCGCGCCGCTGATCGGCATCAATCCCGAGATCGGGCAACTGATCCTGCGCGGTCTGCTCGGCGCCGTCATCGGTGGCTTCACGAGCATTCCGGGCGCCGTCGTCGGCGGGCTGGCCGTCGGGCTCATCGAGACGTTCTCGGGCGTGCTGATCGGCTCCGCGTTCAAGAACCTCGTGCCGTTCGTGCTGCTGATGCTGCTGCTGGTCTTCCGGCCGTACGGCCTTTTCGGCGCGGCGGACGTTCAGCGTGTCTGAGCCGCGCCGTCCCCTGGGCACGGCCATCGGCGCGGTGGCCGTCGTCGCGCTGGCGCTCGTCGCCTCGACGCTCGGAAGCTATCCGGTCTACCTGCTGAGCCTCGCGATGATCAACGTCATCGCGGCGATCGGCCTCAACCTGCTGACGGGCAACTCCGGGCAGATCTCGCTGTGCCATTCGTCGTTCATGGCGATCGGCGCGTACGGCTCGACGCTGCTGACCGCGAAGCTGGGCATGCCTTTCTGGACCGCAATCCCGGCGGGGGCGCTGCTTGCTGCGGCGATGGGCGCGGCGCTCGGCGCGCCAGCCTCGCGCCTGCGGGGCATCTATCTCGCGCTCGCGACGCTGGGCTTCCTGCAGATCGTGCAGATCCTGATCGAGGAATTCGCCGACCTCACCGGCGGCGTGCGCGGCCTGTCCGTGCCGAAGGCGTCGCTGGCGGGTGCGCGCCTCAGCGACTACGCGCGCTTCCTGATCGTGCTCGGATGCTGCGCGCTCGCGATCTGGACGGCGCGGAACCTGCTCGCCTCGCGCGTGGGACGCGAGCTCGACGCGGTGCGTCTGAGCGCGCCCGCGAGCCAGGCGCTCGGCGTGTCGCTGCAGCGCGTGCGCCTGACGGCGTTCGCGCTGTCGGCCGCCTATGCCGGCGTCGCCGGCGGGCTGCAGGCGATCGTCGTGGGCTTCATCGATCCGGTGGAGTTCGGCGTGTCGTCCGCGCTGCGCCAGATCACGTTCATCGTCGTCGGCGGCATGGGCTCGGTCGCGGGCTCGGTCATCGGTGCAGGCGTGCTGTCCGCGCTGCCCGAAGCGCTGCGGCCGGTGAAGGAATACAGCGACATCATCTACACGGCGATCCTGCTGCTGTTCCTCATCTTCCTGCCGCACGGCCTCGTCACTTTGTGGCAGCGCGGCGTCCGCGGCCGCGACGCGGCATTGCCCGCCCGAAGCGGCGCGCCGTCATGAGCGACCGGCTGCGAGTCGAGGGGCTGTCGGTGCGTTTCGGCGGCCTCACGGCCGTACGCGAGCTCTCGCTCGCGGTGGCGCCGGGGGAGATCCGCGGCCTCATCGGACCCAACGGCGCGGGCAAGACGACGGCGATCAACGCAATTACCGGTCAGGTGCCGGTCGCCGGCGGCCGCGTGCTGCTCGACGGCGCCCCCGTTTCCGGCCTGCCGGCGCACGCGATCGCCCGTCGCGGCGTGGGCCGCACGTTTCAGCACGTCGAGCCGTTCGGCGAGATGTCGGTCCTCGACAACGTGAGGGTGGGCGTCGACCGGCACGCGCCGGTTCCGTTCCTGCACGCGCTCCTCGCGACGCCGCTCGCGTCCCGCCAGGCGGCGGACGCGACGCGCGACGCGATGCGCATCATCGAGCGCTTCGACCTGCTGGCGTATCGCGATACGCCGGCCGGCGACCTGCCGTTCGGCGTGCTGAAGCGGATGGACCTGGCGCGCGCGCTCGCCGGACGACCGCGGCTGCTGCTGCTCGACGAGCCGACGTCGGGAATGAGCGAATCCGAGGCTGACCGCGCGATCGCCGCTGCGCGCGATCTCGCACAGAGCGACGGCATCACGCTGCTGGTCATCGAGCACAACATGCGCGTGATGATGGCGCTCGCGCACCAGGTCACGGTGATGCAGCAGGGCGCCGTGATTGCCGAGGGCACGCCCGCCGCGATCCAGCGCGACCCGCGCGTGATCGACGCGTATCTCGGGGAGGCGGTCGATGCTGACGCTTGACGCCGTACGCTCGGGATACACGCGTGTCGACGCGCTGCGCGGCGTCTCTCTCGCGGTGCCTGACCGCGCGATCGTCGCGGTGCTCGGTCCCAACGGCGCCGGCAAGACCGCGCTGCTGCGCGCGATCTCCGGCCTCAACGCGGTGCGCGGCGGCAGCATCCGCTTCGACGCCGACGAGCTCGCAGGCGCGCCGCCGGACGCGATCGTGCGCCGCGGCGTCGTGCAGGTGCCTCAGGGCCGCATGCTGTTCGGTCCGATGACCGTGCGCGAGAACCTGGAGCTCGGCGCCTACCTGCTCGCGGATCGCGTAGAGCTGCACAAGCGGCTCGATCGCGTGCAAGCGCTCTTCCCCGTGCTGCTGGAGCGCGCCGGACAGGCGGCGGCGTACCTCTCGGGCGGCGAGCAGCAGATGCTCGCGATCGGCCGCGCGCTGATGGGCGAGCCGAAGCTGCTGCTCCTCGACGAGCCGTCGCTCGGTCTTGCGCCGCGCGTATTCGACTCGATCCTGGAGCGCGTGCGGACGATCCACGCGGGCGGCGCGTCGATCCTCATCGCCGAGCAGAACGCTCGCAAGGTGCTGCGCGTCGCGCATTACGCCTACGTTCTGGAAAACGGCGCCGTGGCCTTCGAAGGCCCGGCCCCTGACCTGCTGCGCGACTCGCGCATCGAGCAAACCTACCTGGGAGCAGGACACCGAGCATGAAGATCATTGACTTTCATTCGCACTGGGGCACGAAGCGCGGGTACACGCTGCGCACGGCCGAGGAGCTCGCGCAACAGAAGAAGACGTGGAACTCGGAACCGTCGTACGCGACGGAGGACGAGATGGCCGATTATTTTCGCCGCAGCAACGTGCGCGCCATTCTGGACTTCGGCTTCACCAAGTTCATCCCGCTCGCCGAGGCGGCCGCCGTTCACGACTACGGCTTCGCCACGCAGCGCGCGCATCCGGACGCGATCATCGGGCACTGGATCCACATCGATCCGCACACCGGCAAGGACGGCGTCCGCGAGATGCGCCGCTGCATCGATCACGCCCCCGGCTTCATCGGCTTCGCGGTGTCGGGCTCGGGCAGCGGACCGGCGAGCGATGCCGCGTGGACGCCGTTCTACGACCTGTGCATCGAGGCGCGCATTCCCGCGCTGATTTTCGTGGGAAACACCGGCCTCGGCGCCGGGTTGCCCGGCGGAGGCGGGATCCTGCTCGACGACTGCCACCCGCGCCATCTCGACTACGTCGCGGCGAAGTTCCCCCGGCTCGAGATCGTCGCGGCCCGTCCCGGATGGCCGTGGCAGCCGGAGACGATTGCCGTGCTGATGCACAAGCGCAACATCTGGTACGAGCTGCACGGCTGGTCGCCGAAGTACTTTACCGCCGACCTCAAGCACGAGATCCCGCGCCGCCTGCGCGAGCGGGTGATGTTCGGCGCCGACTACCCGCTGTTCACGTATGAGCGGCTGTTGCGCGACTGGCGCGCCGAAGGCTACGGCGAGGAGCTGCTGCAGGCGGTTCTGCACGACAATGCCGAGCGTTTCCTGAACCAGACGAGGCGCAAGTGAGGCTCGACCTGGACGGCAAGGTCGCGATCGTGGGCGGCGCAAGCCAGGGCATCGGCTACGGCATCGCGCGGATGCTCGCGCAGGAAGGCGTCACCGTCGCGATGACGGCACGGCGCGAAGCGGATCTGCGCGCCGCCGCGGAGAGGATCGGCGCGGAGACCGGCGCGCGCGTGCTTCCCGTGCAGGCGGACGGCCGCCGCGCGGAGGACTGTTCCCGCGTCGTCGCCACGGTGTGCCGCGAGCTGGGCGGCATCGACATCCTCGTCAACAACGACGGCGCGCCGCCGCTGGGCGCAGCGCTGTCGTTCGACGACGCGGCGTGGGCCAAGGCGGTCGAGCAGAACCTGATGTACGTCGTGCGGATGACCCGTGGTGCAGTGCCGGCGATGAAGGCGCGCGGCGGCGGCAGCGTGCTGAACATCACCGCGATCTCCGCGATCCAGCCGATTCCCGGTTTCGCGCTGTCGGTGGCCACGTGGGCGGGCGTCATCGGCTACGCGAAGACGCTGTCGCTCGAGGTCGCGCCGTTCGGCATCAACGTCAACACGATCTGCCCCGGCTACATCGACACGTCGAGGCTGCAGAAGGTGTTCGCCGCCGGCAGCGAGCCCGCCCACGTCGTCAAGGCGCGGCTCGTCGAGGAGATTCCGACGAAGCGCATCGGCACCGTAGAGGACGTCGCGAGCGTGGTCGCGCTGCTGGTCTCGCCGAAGGGCCGCTACGTCACCGGCACCGCGATCCAGGTCGACGGCGGGCTCCTGCGCGGCGTTCGCTGAAAGCGCACGACGAGACGATCGAATCCGAAACGCAAGGAGACATCATGATCGAGGCACCCCGACCCCCGAGCCCGCAGGACGCGGCGCGCTATCGCGCGAACGGCTGGTGGAAGGACGAGCGCTTTTCCGACATCCTCGAGCGGCGCGCACGCGAGACGCCGGGGCGCGAGGCGATGAGCGACGCGCGCCGCCGCGTGACGTACGGCAAGCTGTGGGCGGAGGTGCGGCGCTTCGCCGAGTTCCTGCGTCGCGAGGGCGTGAAGCCGGGCGACGTCGTGACGCTCCAGCTGCCGAACCGCATCGAGTTCCCGGTCGTGTTCTTTTCGCTGGAGCTGATCGGCGCCGTCGCGAACAAGATCAGCGCCGACTTCCGCGCGGTGGAAGTCGAGTACATCCTCAAGTTCTCGAAGTCGAGGGCGTTCGTCTGCGCGAGCACGTTCAAGGGCTTCGACTACCTGGCGATGATCCGCGAGTTGCGGCCGCGGCTCCCCGACCTCTCTCTGGTGGTGTGCGTCGACGACGTCGACGCCGGCGACGTCACGAGCTTCGGCAAGGTCGTCGACGCCACGCCCGAGATCGACGCGGCGGACGGCGTGCGGATGTCGCCGCTCGACGTGATGCGGATGTGCTTCACGTCCGGCACCACCGGCAATCCGAAGGGCGTGCTGCATTGCTTCAACACGACGCTCTGCACGTGCGAGACGTTCAACCGCGAGCTCGCCGTCACCGACCGCGACGTGATGCTCGACTACCTGCCGGTCGGGCTCAACTGGGGCTACATGACGCTCGTGCAGGCGGCGATGGCCGGCGCGCGCGTCGTGCTGATGGAGCGCTTCTCCGCCGACGGCGCGCTGGAGACGATCGAGCGCGAAGGCGTTACGTATATCCCCACGGCGCCGGCGTCCATCGTCGCAATGCTGAACTCGCCGACGCTGCCGGCGCGCGACCTCGCGTCGCTGCGGATCGTCATCACCGGCGGCGCGTCGGCCGCCGTGGAGACGATCAAGGCGTTCCAGGCGGCGGTGCCGCACGCGAAGCTGATCGAGCTCTACGGAATGCTCGAGACCGGCTACCACTGCTTCACGCGGCTGACCGACGATCCGCTGAAGGTGAACGGAACGGTGGGCCACTGCGTCGAGGAAATGGGGCTGCGCATCATCGACGACGACGGCGCCGACGTGCCGTTTGGCGACGTCGGCGAGATCGCCGCCGTCGGGCCGTCGGTGCACATGGGCTACCTCGACAATCCCGCCGTGAATCGCGAAGCGTTCACCGCCGACGGGTGGTTTCGCACCGGCGACCTCGGGCAGTTCGTCGACCGGGACGGCAATGTGCGCATTGCGGGGCGCAAGAAGGAGATCGTGAACCGCGGCGGCAAGAAATACTTTCCGCGCGAAATCGAGGAGCTGCTATACGAGCATCCGAAGATCGTTCAGGTGGCGATCGTCGGCGCGCCCGACGCGCGGCTGGGCGAGAAGAACTGCCTGTGCGCGATCATCAAGCCCGGAACGACGCTGGCGCTCGACGAGGTCGTCGGGTTCCTGCGCGGCCGCGTCGCCGATTACAAGCTGCCCGAGCAGCTCGTGGTGATGAGCGATTTCCCGATGACCCCGACGGGCAAGATCCGCCGGCCTGAGCTCGTGAAGCGCGTCACTGCAATGGCGTAGGCGGCAACGACAAGCGGCCGCCGTCGCGGCGGCACGCAGCGCGCGCCTATAATCGCCGGCGACGACGCGCGCCGGGCCCA
>Ga0070671_100000495_pt1 | contig 27559 bp, 21 predicted proteins | sample KBSS73metaG_FD_65341 | JGI IMG/M metagenome (GOLD analysis project Ga0070671, IMG submission 65341) | Switchgrass rhizosphere microbial communities from Kellogg Biological Station, Michigan, USA - KBS S7-3 metaG | ecosystem: Host-associated > Plants > Roots > Rhizosphere > Soil ...
GGAGCGTCCACCTCCGCGACAGCGCCCAGGTCCTTGAGGATGTCCAGGGCCTTGTAGACGGTCCCCAGGGAGATGGTCGGGACACGGCGGCGCACGCGCTCGAAGACCCGCTCGGCATCGGGGTGGGAGTCGTCCTCGAGAAGACAGCGGTACACGGCGACACGCTGGTGTGTCACGCTGAGCCCTTCGCGCCGGAGATGGGATTCCAGCTCGCGCACTTTCTCGTCGACGAGGGATCGTGGTCTAATCAAGAAACTTTCCTTTTTGAGACTTCTTGCTGATCTTATCCGAGCCCCGGGAAGGTGTCAACCGGAGCCGCGGGACTGTTAGCGGGCGATCGAGGCCCCGAGAGGGGACGCGCCAATGTGGCGTGTCCGATGCCTGAGTTGGCGTTCGCCGGCGGACGCCGTCGCGCCGCCTCCAGCGGGCTCTTTCCTGGTCGCTTCGTATCCATCGGCGTTTTCCGGCGTTTTCTCTCGATGGAGGAGATGGCCCATCTCTTGCAAATTCGCGCGCCATGATGCCCCGAACGGTCTTCGCGCCCTCCCATACCCCGCAGTCCCCCACGCGCCGCGTCTCGACCTCGCGCGGCCCCTCCGCCGCGCGTGCCCACTGGATCGCGCCGCACGATCCGACGCTGCGCGAGCGCCTCGAAGTCGCCGCGGCTCATCTTCGGATCGCACGGCGCGCGGCGGGGACGGGGCTCGCCTCATGGCTCCTCAAGCGCGAGGTCGAGCTCGCGGACCGCGAGATCCTGCTCGCCCGCAGGGCGCTCAAGGGCGCCCGCGCGGACGGCGCGCGCCACGGGGCGGCGCACGTCCGCATGCTCGAGCGCGTCTCGCAGGCGGCCGCGGACCTGCAGCGGTCCACGCGGGCCACGGCCCGGCTCCTGGACGATCCGCTCGCGGTGACGCGCTGAGCGCGCGGCCGGCTTCCCTCCCAAGGCCCTGAGCCCCATCGCCCGGCGCGCCACCGTGCGTGCCGGGCCGTCCAAGTCCTGTTAGCATCGGGGACGCGGCCGCAGGCGCCGGATCACCGTCGCCGCCGCAGCGCCTCCGGAGGGCTGACCGCTTGAGGGGATCGATCCCAGCCGCGACAGCAGCGCACGCATCCCTTCCGCACCGGGCGGTTCTCGTACCGCTTCTCGGGGTCCTCGCGCTCTGCGGCGCCTGCGCGCCCCGTGCGCGGGCCGAGATCGCGCCTGCGCCGCCGTCCTCCCAGTCGGCCCCCGCCGCTCCCGGCGGGAAGGCCGCCCCGCCGTCCGCGAAGAAACCGTCCACCTCCGCGTCGGAGACGACCGCCGCTCCCTCGACGCAGCAGCGGGTGGTCCGCGCGCTCGACCCGGACGCGGGTACCGACCCGTGCGGGGGCTACGCGTTCGATGGCGTCACCCTCGGCACAACGCAGGCGTCGCTCGCACCGACGCTCCCGCTCGTCCCGCTCTCGCACGAGGAAGGCATGATCGAGGGCTTCGAGGGGCGGATTTTCGGATTCCGCGCCGCGCGCCCCGGCCGCGTCGACGACGTGCAGCTCGGCTTCACCCCCGGCGACGCGCCGGTCGTCGGGTACATCTACGCGCGCATCCTGGTGGCCGAGACCGATGCGTGGCCACGGACGCTCTTCGACCGCCTCGGCAGCCCCAAGAACGCGCGCATCGGCGAGTGGATCTGGTGGGACATGAGGTGCGGCACGACGCTGCGCTTGACCCAGATCGAGACACTCGGCGGCGGCAGCGGGCTCTCCTACAACCTCGAGGTGCGACACACCCTCAAGCCCGCCGAATAGCGAGCCAGTGCCGTCCGGAGCGTACAGACAGCGTCCCACTTCTCTGCCGTTCGGAAAGCGCCCCCTCCCCCTGCGGATTTCCCGTGTTTGCGCGCTTCCGCGAGATCTCACGACATGGCACGAACGATGCGAATCATGCCTCGTGTAGAGCGTCGGTGCGTATCGTCCCGGCGCCGCCGACTAAAGGAGGATTCCCATCATGCGACATAGAACACTGGCAATGCTGGCTCTCACAGTGGTGGTTGCGCTCACCGCCGCAACCGCGCTCCTCGCACAGGACAACGCGACGTCGACAGGCCGGATCACGAACATCGATACGTCCGCCGGCACCATCACCATGACGACCGCGGGCGGCTCCACCGAGACCTTCTCCACGGACTCGCAGAGCATGTATATGTCGAACGGTCGCACCATCAACCTCCCCACGCTGAAGACAGGGGATCAGGTCACCGTCACCTACAGGACCACCGGCAATACCAAGACCGCGACCCATGTGGACGTCGTCTCGTCTCCGAACTATGACACCACGACGAGACCGGGGACGGCGAACCCGCCGGACACCTACGGCACCCTCCACGACACGACCACGACTCCGGGGACCGACACCTACGGCAGCCGCCCCAGCTCGACCTACGAGCGTGACCACACCATGGATACGAACACGAACACGATGGACACGACTCATACGACCGACCATCATCTTCCCCGCACGGGAAGCCCGCTTCCGATGCTCGGACTGGCGGCCGGCCTGTTCGCAGGAGCGGGGCTGACCCTCGCGGGTTTCCGCCGCTTCGCGTCCTAGACGTTTGAGCACCCGCAACTCGCGCACCCGATACGCGCCCGCGCCGCCCGCATGGGTGGCGCGCGCGTATCAGGGCGTCGCGAGGGGCAGGACCAGCCCCTTTCGGCAGGAGACCTCATGGACCCCCTTGATCCCCTAGAAAACCATCACAATGAGGAACTGCCCCCTCTCGAGACACGCAGGCGGCTCCTCATCGTCCAGCGGATCTTCTTCACCGTCGCCATCGCCCTCTCGATCGTCTCGGGCGGCGGGATGCTCCGCGCGGGGCTCTATCACGTGCTCGACAACCGCGCCTTCGCCGCGGCCGCCGCGCTCCCGCCGACTCCCGCCACGGCCTCCGCGCCCGCCAAGGCATCCCACGCGGGACCGCTCGCGAGGCTCGACATCCCCCGGATCGGTCTCTCCGTCGTGGTCCTCGAAGGCACCGATGCGTGGACCCTCAACCGGGCCGTCGGACACATACACGGGACTTCCTACCCCGGGACGGCGGGAAACATCGGCATCGCCGGGCACCGTGACGGGTACTTCAAGGCGCTGCGCGAGGTGCATCCTCAGGACGAGATCCTGCTGACGTCCCCGGACGGCTCCGTCCAGCGCTACTTCGTGGACCAGGCACGGATCGTCCAGCCGGACGACGTGTCGGTCCTCGCCGCCGGGAAGCGGCCCTCGATCACGCTCGTGACCTGCTATCCCTTCTCGTACGTCGGCGCCGCGCCGAAGCGGTACATCCTGACGGCATCGCGCGCCCCGGCCCCCAACGAGGGCCGCGAGGGGCCATCGTCCTAGCTCTCCCCCCGACCGCCCGCCGCCGCTCGAAGCCTCCCAGGGATGGGAATCCCTCCCATCCGTGGGAGACGGCGTTGACATCACCAGGTCCGCCCGCTAGTGTTTGCGCGCCGGAGGAACGTACGGAGAGCCGCGCGGGCGTCGCACCCATCGGGAGGCATCGCCGCGCCCTCGAAGACAGGTTCCGCGGGACAGGAGGCCACCCATGGACGCGAGCACGACCGCATGGATCGACCCGATCTTCCGCTGGATTCACGTGGTATCCGGGATCATGTGGATCGGCCATCTCTACTTCTTCAACTTCGTGAACGGTCAGGTCGCGAAGACCTATGACGCCGACTCGAAGAAGAAGGTCGTCCCGGAGCTGATGCCGCGAGCCCTCTACTGGTTCCGCTGGGGCGCCGCTTATACCTGGATCACGGGGATCTTCCTGGCGGGGCTCGTCTACTACATGCCCGACGGGGCGCTCGTCCCCGAGGGGTCGTCCCTCAGCAAGGGCGCCGCGGTCGGGATCTCGCTCGGCATCCTGGTCGTGGCGTTCTTCGTGTACGACATCCTCTGGAAGTCGATGGCCTCGAACGAGACCGCCGGGGTCGCGGTTTCGTTCCTCATCGTGGCCGCCTCGATCTTCTGCGTCTCCCGCATCTTCGTCGGCCGCGCGCTCTACATCCAGCTCGGCGCGACCTTCGGGACGATCATGGCCATGAACGTCTGGATGCGGATCTGGCCGAACCAGAAGAAGATCATCACTGCGATCAAGGGCGGCACGGCCCCGGACGGCGCGCTCGTCTCGCTCGCCGGCCTCCGCTCCAAGCACAACACCTACATGTCGGTTCCTCTCGTCTTCACCATGCTCGCCGCGCACTCGCCCCAGTTCTACGGGAACGACTTCGGCTGGGCGATCCTGATCGTGGTCGTGATCGTCGGCTGGGGGGCGGTGAAGCTGCTGTACGGCAAGTCCGCCGGCCCCGCGCCCGCGCGGTTCTAATGCGATGAGCGGCGCGACGCACATCCCTCGCCGAGGCGGCAGGGCGGCGTGGACGGGGGCGGCGGAGCTGCTCGCCGTCGCCGCCCTCGCCGCGGCCCTTCTGGGCTGCGAGCCGAAGGGAGGGTCGCCGCCGCCGCCTCCCCCCGGAGCGATCGCGCCGGGCGCCTCGATCGGCACGGCCGCGATCGCGGGCCGCGTCGCTCTCACCGGGCCCGTCCCCGAGCGCCAGAGGCTGAAGATCAGCGAGGCCGGCTGTCATCACGAGGGCGCGCCCGAGGAGGCCTTCTCGGAGGCCGTCGTCGCGGCCCCGGACGGCGCGCTCAAGAACGTCATCGTTCACGTCGTCTCGGGTCTGGGCGATCGCGTTTTCGCCCCGCCGTCCGAGGCGATCCTCGACCAGAAGGGCTGTCTCTACACGCCCCACGTGATCGCCGTACAGGCCGATCAGATCGTCACCTTCCTGAACAGCGATCCGACGCTCCACAACATCCACGCGGTCAGCAAGGTCAATCCGCCCTTCAACGTCGGCATGGCCGTCAAGGGACAGAAGGTCTCCCGCTTCTTCGGCAAGCCGGAGATCGTGAAGATGAAGTGCGACGTCCATTCGTGGATGGCGAGCTACATCGGCGTCTTCGACAATCCCTTCCATGCGGTGAGCGACGACTCCGGCCGGTTCACGATCGAGGGTCTCCCCGCCGGGACCTACGAGATCGAAGCGTGGCAGGAGACCTACGGCGTGAAGAAGCAGACCGTCACGCTCACCGAGGGCCAGCGCCAGGAGATCTCGATCTCCTTTCCGTAGAGCGGATACGGCCCACGTCGGCGGCATCCGATCCAAATAACCGTATGCAATTCAAGGGACCGTTCGGACTGCGGGTCCGGAGCGGCGCGCGGACGCCTTTCACATTGTGAAAACTTTCACTTAAATCGCGCCCCACGGCCCTTTCCGCGGCGCTACCAGGCGCTCCCCGGCAGCTGGCTCACGCCTTGCTCTTCCGACTCGGGGAGAGAGGAGGAGGGCATGGGTGTGCTCCATCGCAGGGAGAGCCACCCCCAATGGCGGACGGGTTCCCCGACGGCCGTGCGCCTTCCCCAATTCTAGGAGGAACGTGAATGCGTAAAGCGTTGGTCATCGTGATGCTGGCTCTCTGCGCGGCGGCCGCGCTCCCCGCGGCATTCGGCGAGGACGGTGACACCGACAAGAAGTTCCAGATCACCGGCGACATCCGCACCCGCTGGGAGCGGCTGGACAACTACTTCGACCTCCAGGACTCCAAGGACACCATCCCCGGCTCGGACGATGCTTTCAGCTTCTTCCCGTACAGGATCCGGCTGGGAGTCAACGGGGAGCTCGCGGACAACGTCCAGGCCGTCCTGGAGCTGCAGAACTTCGGCTCCTGGGGCAACCAGAGCCCGAACCAGAGCTTCGGCTTCCCGCCCTTCCAGAACTTCGACGGGGACGGGCAGAACAGCGGCTTCCGCTCCAGCGAGACGTCGATCTACCAGGCCATCATCAAGCTGAACAACATCGGCGGCTCGCCGGTCAGCGTCTCCATCGGACGCCAGGAGTCCGCGTTCGGCACGGGCCTGATCCTCGGCAACGAGGACTACTACAACGGCACCGTGTACGACGGGGTCCACGCCACGTGGGACCTGCACAGCTGGCAGCTCTCGGGGATGTACTACCAGATCTCGGAGCGCAACGACTTCGCGAACAACTCATTCAGCGGGTTCTCGGCGGACGATCAGACCCTCTTCGGCTTCGTCGCCTCCTTCCACCCCGAGCTGGGAAAGATGAAGACCCACCTGGACGGCTACCTGTTCAACGAGGACGAGCGGCTCGAGACGCAGGGCCGCCCCAATTTCTGGACTCTGGGGGGCCACTGGTGGCGCACGGCGGACACCAAGGCCGATGTAGACGACAGCCCGATCGACTGGAACCTGGAGGTCGCGATCCAGGACGGCAACGGCACCGACCCCACCAACGGCGAGGACTTCGATCTCGGCGGCATGATCCTCGAAGCGAGCATCGGCTGGAACTTCGCGAGCGAGAAGCACCATCAGCGCGTGCACGCCGGGGCCATCTACGAGTCGGGGGACGACGATGTCACCGACAATGATCTCCACGGCTGGAACCGCCTGTTCCCCCAGCTCCATGGCCGCTACGGCGACGTCGACTTCATGTCGTCGATCAGCTTCGGGCCGTTCGCCGGAGTCCCTTCCGGCATCTGGGCGCCTTCGATCGGCTACAGCATCGACTGCCGGGACGGCCGCCACAAGTTCTACACGAACCTCTACGTATTCAAGCCGGTGGAGGACTCGATCCGCATCTCCAGCACCGAGAAGTTCAAGGTGAAGGATTTCGGCAAGGAGATCGACGCCTACTACGACTACGCGTACTCGAAGCACGTGACGCTGAGCGCCGGTGTCGGCTACTTCAAGCCGGACTCGGAATTCGGGGATCTCCTCGGCAACGTCGATCCGAACACGGGCGACCCCTCGGACGACCCGGTGACGCGCGTCACCGCCGGCGCCCGCGTCCGGTTCTAGCTCCGGCCCGGAGCCTCTCCGCCATCCGCTTTCGAAGGCCTCGCGGCGCATGCCGCGGGGCCTTTCCTTTTTGGGCCTGTTTCTCGCGCTGTTTGCGCGGTTTCGCATCGGAACCGACGTTTACCTAGTCCCCCCGACTTGGAGAAACGAGATATGGCCCAGCGGCAGCTCAAAGTGCTCCTGGCCGATGACGTGAAGCTCGAGCTGGAGATCGAGAAAACCTTCTTCCAGCGCAGCGGCTTCCTCGTCATCACCGCGGTGGACGGCCCCAAGGCCCTCGCGATCGCGCTCACGCAGAGGCCGGACCTGGTGATCCTCGACCAGGTGATGCCCGGTCTGAACGGGACCGACGTCTGCAAGCTCCTCAAGGCCAGGCCCGATACGGCGAAGATCCCGGTCATCATCACCAGCAGTCTCGCCACCGACGACATCCGGGAGATCTGCCGCACGGCCGGAGCGGACGAGTTCGTATCCAAGGCCGACGGACGCGAAGGGCTCCTGGAGACGGCCGCCCGGATCCTCAACATCCCCCAGCGGCGCAGCACGCGGATCACCGTCTTCTACAGCAACCCGGACGTCGTGGGCGCCAAGGAATCGCTCGGCAAGGGGGTCGAGCTGTCCGAGGGCGTGATCGGCCTCGAAACGCAGAAGCGCTACGAGCCCGGCGTCTTCCTCCAGCTCCGGTTCCTGCTGCAGGGCGAGCGCGCCGAGCACTCGGCGGGCGCCCGCGTCCTGCGCGTGACCGAGCGCCCGGACAAGAGCTACCTCCACACGCTCGAGTTCACGGACCTGACCGTACCGGACCGGCGCCGCTTGAACGAGTACCTCGACCGCGCTCTCGGCGCACGCTAGCGCCCGACTCCGGAGACGCAGGGGCTTCCTCCCCGCGCCCGCACCCCGGCGCCGCTTCCCGGAGGGCGCCCGCTTGGCTACACTGGGCGCATGCCGCTCATCGCCCTCCCGGCCATCCGCGAGGCCGCCTCGCGTCTGGCGGGCAAGGTGCATCGCACTCCCCTCTTCGCCTCCGGGCAGCTCGGGGCGCGGATCGGCGCGCCGCTCTATCTGAAGTGCGAGAGCTTCCAGAAGACCGGCTCGTTCAAGCCGCGCGGGGCGCTCAACAAGATCCTGTCGCTCGCGCAGGCCGATCGCGCGCGGGGGATCGTCACCGTCTCCGCCGGAAACCACGCGCAGGCGGTTGCCTGGGCCGCGCGGATCGTCGGCGCGCCGGCGACCGTCGTCATGCCGTCGGACGCGCCGCGATCCAAGCTGGACGCCGTGCGGGGTTACGGCGCCGAGATCGTCCTCCACGAGGACCGTCCCACCCTGTTCGACCGGCTGCGGGCCGTGCAGGAGGAGCGCGGGCTCACCTTCGTGCATCCCTTCGACGACCCGGTCGTTCTGGCCGGCGCCGGGACCGTGGGTCTGGAGATCCTCGAGGATCTCCCCGACACGGCGACGGTCGTCGTCCCGGTCGGGGGCGGCGGCCTGCTCGGAGGCGTCGCCTCCGCCGTCAAGCAGCTCCGGCCCGGAACGCGGGTCGTCGCCGTCGAGCTGGAGGCGGGGCCGGGCCTCGGGCCCGCCCTCGCCGCGGGCCGGCCCGTCCCGGCGCCGCGTCCCGCCGGAACGCTCTGCGACGGCATGACGCCTCCCTTCGTGGGCGCGCTTCCGCTCGAGATCGCGCGCGAGGCGGTGGACGAGATCGTGACGGTCTCGGAGACTTCGGTCATTCGCGCCATGGGCCTTCTCATGACCCGCGCCAAGCTCGTGGTGGAAGGCTCGGGCGCCGCGGCGACGGCCGCCCTCCTCGACGGCAAGATCCGCGCGGCCGGGGGGCCCGTCGTGGCCATCGTCTCGGGGGCCAACATCGATCTGTCCCGCATCCCCCGCGCATTCGAGGAGACGTCATGAAGATCCTGATCCTGAGCGAGACGCAGGTCGCGGAGCTGATGCCGATGCCCGCGTGCATCGAGGTCATGCGCGAGGCGCTCTCCGCCCTCGCGCGCGGGGCCTACCACCAGCCGCTGCGCCGCATGATGCGGCCTCCGAACGCGCCGGGGCTGCTCGGCCTCATGCCCGCCTACCGCGCCGGAGAAGGAGGCAAGCCCGGCGCCTTCGGACTGAAGGCCGTCGGCGTCTTCGCCGGGAATCCGGCGATCGGCCTCGATTCCCATCAGGGCGCGGTCCTGCTCTTCAGCGGGACGACGGGCGAGCCGATGGCAGTCATGAGCGGGTCGGCGATCACCGCGATCCGCACGGCGGCCGTGTCCGGGGTCGCGACCGCGCTCCTCGCGCGCGAGGACGCGGGGGATCTCGCGATCCTCGGGGCGGGCGTGCAGGCGCGCACGCACCTCGATGCGATGGTCAGCGTCCGGAAGATCCGCCGCGTGCGTGTGGCGAGCCGGAGCCTCGCCCACGCGCAGCGCTTCGCCGAGGAATCGGCCGCGAAGCACGGCGTCCCCGTCCTGGCGGTCGCGAGCGCCGAGGAGGCCGTGCGCGGCGCCGACATCGTCGTGACCGTCACGAGCGCCAGCGAGCCCATCGTGTCGCGCGCCTGGATCGCCGACGGCGCGCATCTCAACGTGGTCGGGTCGAGCTTCCCCAAGGCCCGCGAGGTCGACACGGCCACGATGGCCGCGAGCCGCCTGTTCGTGGACTGGCGCGAATCGACCCTCAACGAGGCGGGCGACTATCTGTTCGCGGCGGCGGAGGGCGCGGTGGGCCCCGATCACATCCGCGCCGAGCTCGGCGAGATCCTCGCGGGGAAGGCGAAGGGACGCACAGGCCCCACCGAGATCACGCTCTTCAAGTCGCTGGGGATCGCGACCGAGGACCTCGCCAGCGCGGAGTACCTGTACCGCGTCGCCAAGGAGCGCGGCGTCGGCTCGTGGGCGGAGCTGTGAGCGTCCGGGCGATGCCCGTTGCGTCCGGAGCGCCCGTTGCGCCCGTTGCGCTCGGAGCGCCCGCGCGCGCGGCGCGAGGCCGCGCCGTCCCGACGCGCGCCGCGCGGCGCTCGAGGCTCGCCTGATCCCGCTCGAAGAGATCCGGGAGGCACGCCGGCGCATCGAGGGGTCCGTCCTGCGCACGCCCCTGGTACCGCTGAACGCGCCCGAGCGGCGCGTGCGCGCGTTCCTCAAGCTCGAGTGCCTGCAGCCGATCGGCTCCTTCAAGATTCGCGGCGCGACCAACGCGATGGCCCACATCGACCCGAAAGACCTCGCGCGCGGGGTGCTCACGGCGTCGGCGGGCAACATGGCCCAGGGGGTCGCCTGGCGGGCGCGCGCGCTCGGGATCCCGGCCACGATCGTCGCGCCCGATACCGCGCCGCGCGCCAAGCTCGACGCGATCGAGAGGCTCGGAGGCCGCACGATCCTCGCCCCCTTCGAGGTCTGGTGGCGGACCTTCCAGGAGAGGTCATATCCCGGGATCGACGCCGTCTTCGTCCACGCCTTCGAGGACCCGCACGTGATGGCGGGCAACGGCACGATCGGCCTCGAGATCCTCGAGGACCTCCCCGACGTCGACGCCGTCGTCGTCCCCTGGGGAGGCGGCGGACTCGCCTGCGGGATCGCCTCGGCGGTGAAGGCGCTGCGGCCGGCCTGCCGCATCTACGCCGCCGAGGTCGGGACCGCGGGCCCGCTCGCCCCGTCGATGGCGGCCGGAGCGCCCGTCACGGTCGATTACACGCCGTCGTTCGTGGACGGCATCGGCGCGAAGAGCGTCTTCCCGTCTATGCTCGCCCGCGCGCTCGAGGGCGGCCTGATCGACGGCGTCCTCACGGCGAGCCTCGCCGAGATCGCCGCGGCGCTGCGCCTGCTCGTCGAGCGCAACCACGTCGTCGCCGAGGGCGCGGGCGCATGCGCGCTCGCCTGCGCGCTGCGGCACTTTGCCGAAGGGTACGGCGAGCCCGCACCGGCGCCCTCTTTCGGTCCTCCGCCCGTTCCCGGCGCGAAGGTCGCCTGCATCGTCTCGGGCGGCAACATCGATTCCGGAAAGCTCGCGACCATCCTCGCGGGCGGAGTACCCTAGATTCTTCGATCACCGAGGCCGGCAACGATCCGAAAGTCGCGGGGCCCGTCTACATGGCAGCCTTTGCCCCGGACAAGGGCGAATCCGTCAACACGCTCATCAAGGACACGCCTCCCGGGGCGCCGGTGCCTCCGATCCTTCCGCGGCAGAACGGCTACTTGTTCCTCGACAAGGCCCCACGCCATGGCCGGGCTCATCATGAAGGCCGCCGAGAGCGTGAACGCCCGCGCCTGAAGGTCCGGTCGGCGGCGGCTCGCCCGACCTTTTGCCCAGCCGCCGCCTCCTCGAGGACTGTCCCTTTCCTCGCCCATCAGGAAGGTCGGGACACTGAGGGGTTTCCGGGACGGGATGGACGTGCTCCCGGGCATCCGCCGCCGCCCCACCTCCGCCGATCGCCGTGCGCGCTCCCGCTTTTGGAGGCGGCACCGGGATTGCTTCTCGGAGCACAGGAGGTGACCGCATGAGAAGAATTCTCGCGGTTCTGGGAATCACGGCCCTGGGTCTTGGAGCGACGGCACTCCTCGCGGGCGATGCGCCCAAGGAGGCCAAGGACACGAAGGTGACCGTCGAGGGCTACATCAGCGACAGCATGTGCGGGCTCGACCACAGCGACATGATGAAGAAGCACGGCGGCGACGCGGAGATCAGCGAAACGGCGTGCGTGGTGGCCTGCGTCAAGGGAGGCGCCACCTACATCGTGGCCGACCGGGACGCGAAGAAGACCTACAACGTGAAGGACCAGAAGCGGGTGGCCGAATACGCGGGCAAGAGGGTCCACATCGAGGGCAAGCTCGAGGAGGACGGCACCACGCTCGACATCGCCAAGATCAGCCTGAAGCCGTAGCCGCGCGGATCGCCGCCTTCGCGCCGCGGGTCATCGGCGCGCCGTGATCGAAGCAGAGGATCCCGAAGTGCAGGCGCAGCAGCCCCCGGGCGCTCGCGCGCGTGACGCGGGGCGCGTCCTGATACGCGTCCTCGATGAAGCGGACGCCGGCGCCCCGGCGCGTTAGGATGTCGGCGCAGAAGACGATTCCCCGGCCCGCCTTGCGGTGGAAGGCGTAGTGGACGCGCGTCGAGCCGGGCGCATGAACAGCGACCAGACCTCCCGGCAGTCGTGCGCCGCCGGCGTAGACGGCGTCGGGCTTCTCCAGCAGCCCGCGCGCGCCTCGCGGCGCGTACACGCCCACCCCCAGAAGACGCCGGTAGCGCCAGGCGGATCGCTGGTGGCACGAGCCCGTCAGGCAGATCGCCTCCACCGGGCCGATCCCGGCCAGCGCCGCATCCGTGAGCGGCAGAGGATCGATGAGAACGGCTCCGCGCCGTCCCCTCACCGCGTACGCGTCGCTGCGAAAGTCGATCCGATCGTCGTGCAGTGTCCAGTGGAGCAGGCCGGGGGCGGCCTTCATAACCTTGCGCGCTCGGGCCGTGGGCTCGGACATCGCTGGTTCCCGCGATCGATTCGGGATCCCGCTAGTGGGATCGCCCGCGGACGAGCTTGCGGTACGCCTTGAAGTGCCGCATCGCCGAGGCGGTGTCCCCGAGCCCTTCGTAAAGGCGCCCCGCGTTGTAGTGCGCGTCCTCGTATCCCGGATCGATCCTCACCACGCGCTCGTAGGCTTCCACGGCCTCGCGCGCACGCCCCAGGTCCTCGAGCGCGACGCCCAGGTCGAAGGCGGCGGTGGGGTCCGCCGGACGCGCATCGAGCGCGCACCGGTAGTGGATCTCCGCCGCGCGGGCGTCGCCCCCCTCGTGCAGGAGCCGGCCGAGGTTCACGTGCGCGTCGGCGTGCGCGGGATCGAGCTCCAGCGCCTTGCCGTACGCCGCGCGCGCTTCCGCCGCGGAGGAGAGCTCGAGCTCGCACGCCCACTGGTACCAATCCTCGGCGCCGAACTCCCCCGCGGCCTCCTCGCGCGCGCGCCGGAACGCATGGCGCACGACGGGGGCCGCCTTCCTCGCGATCTCGGCGACGTCGAAGTCGAAGAGGATCTGACCCGACTCCGGCTGCCAGCGCGCGGATCCATCGTCGACGACGATCCGCCCTCCCTCGGCGGTGATGTGGAGCCCCGCGAGGCGCCTCCCGTCTGGAAGCTGGTCGCGCAGGCGCGCGAGGACGCGGCGAACGCGCCTCGGACCGACGCGCGCCGCGAGGAGCCCCTTCGCCGTGCGCAGAAACACGAGATCCTGGAAGGAGAAACGGTACGCCCCGCGGGGCCCGCGCTCGGGCTCGAGGAAGCGGCTGCGCACGTACGAGCGCACCTGGTCCCGCGAGAGTCCCAGAAGGTCCGCGACCTCGCGCGTGGCATAGCCTTTCATCGGGATGGGAGCGCCGGATTCCGTGAGCGCGTCGGACACCGCCAGGATTGTACGCCGCGCGCGCGCGCCGGGGGAAGGGTCGAAGGGCGGCGGGCGCAAATCGCGCGTCACCGCGGCCGTCAGCGCGGCCGTCAGCGCGCCCGAGAACCTCGAGAATCGGATCGCGGCCGCTGCCTCTGTGACCCCGCGGAGGCCCAGGCAGCTGCCCGCGGCGAGGCGCGCTAGGACTTCGCGGCGCGGCGGGACTTGGGGTGCGGCGCGGCGCGTCGGGCCGGCTTGCGCTCGAGCTCCACCGGGGCTTCCTTCGCCTCTGCGCGCGAGGCGGCCTTGCGCGAGGCCGCCTTCGGCGCGTTCGAGAGGCTCGCCTTGAGGGCCTCCATGAGATCGATGATCTCGGCGCCCCCCTTCTCCTGCGGCACCGCGGTGATCTCCTCCCCCTCGATCTTGCGCTGGAGCTGCTCGTGGATCCGCTTGCGGACGTCGTCTTCGTAGGACTGCGGCTTGAACTCCTCGACGGTCCTCTGGTCCACGAGCTGCTTGGCGAGCTCGAGCTCGGCGGGCTTGACGTCCCCCTTCTCGAGCGGCACCTCGGAGAACGCCTTGATCTCGTCCGCGTAGAGGAGCTGCTGCATCGCAAGCCCCCCCTCCATCGGGCGGAGCATCACGAGGTACTGCTTGCCGCGTGCCGCGTACTTCGCGAGCGCCACGCGCCCCGTCTTCTCGAGCACCTTCGTGAGGAGCGCGTAGGCCTTCCCGCCCCCCTTCTCCGGCCCCAGGTAGTAGGTCTTGTCGAAGTAGACCGGATCGATCTGCGTCAGGGGGATGAACTCCACGACGTCGATCGTCTGGGTCGCCTGTTCCTCGAGGGCCTTGAGCTCCTCCGCCGTGAAGGTCACGTAGCGGTCCTTGGTGAACTCGTAGCCCTTGATCATCTCGTCGCGCGCGACGATCTGGTTGTCCTTCGTGCAGACGTACTGCTGCTTGAGCCGCCCGCCGTCCTTGGCGTGCAGCATATTGAACGAGATGGCCGAGCTGGGATTGCTGGCGGAGAACAGCTTGACGGGAATGGACACCAGCCCGAAGGAGATGGTTCCCGACGCGATGGCCCGAGCGGTCATAATGGCACCTCGAAGGGCGGACACTTTCAGTCTAGCATGCGGCCCCCGGACCTTGACGATGATCCGGCGCAAACGGAACCGGGGGCGCGGGCGGAGCGACAGCAACCAAGATGGGCCTTGAAAAATACCGCGTCAAGCGCTCCCCCGAGAGGACCCCGGAGCCCTTCGGAACGGCCGCGGGCCGCTCGGGGCGCCCCGGCCTGTTCGTGGTCCAGAAACATGCGGCGCGGCGTCTCCATTACGACTTCCGCCTGGAATGGAAAGGGGTCCTGCGCTCCTGGGCCGTCCCCAACGGGCCCTGCCTCGACCCGGCCGTGAAGCGGCTGGCGGTCGAGGTCGAGGACCATCCCGTCGAATACGCGGACTTCGAGGGCTCGATCCCCGAGGGCAACTACGGGGCCGGAACGGTCATCGTCTGGGACCAGGGGCGATGGGAGCCGCTCGAGGACTTCGACGAGGGCCTCGAGAAAGGAAAGGTCATCTTCGAGCTGAAGGGCTACAAGATGCGGGGCGTCTGGCAGCTCGTGCGCACGAAGAGCCGCGAGAAGAAGGACTCGAAGGAGTGGCTCCTCATCAAGAAGCCCGACGCCTGGTCGCGCACCAAGGACCCTGACGCCTTCCCCCAGGAGTCGATCTTCTCCGGGCTGACTCTCGAGGAGCTGCGCGAGGGAAGCCACCGCGCGGAGGAGATCCGGGACCGGCTCGCCGCGCTCGAGGCGCCGCGGCGCGCGGTCGACCCCGCCAAGGTCGAGCTGATGCTCGCAGAGCTGCGCGACGATCCCCTCCCCGGCGACGAGTGGCTCTGGGAGCTGAAGTACGACGGCTTCCGCGTGCTCGCCGCGCGCGAGACCGCGGGAGGCGCGCGCCTGCTCTACCGGCGCGGCAACGACGCCACGGCGATCTTCCCGGAGATCGCGCGCACCGTCGCCGCGCTCCCCTTCGCGTCGTACATCGTGGACGGGGAGGCCGTCGTCCTCGACGAACGGGCGCGCCCTTCCTTCCAGCGCCTCCAGAAGCGCGCGCTCCTGATGCGCCGATCCGACATCGAGCGCGCGACCGTCGATCTGCCCGCGACACTCTTCGTCTTCGACCTTCTGGCCTTCGAGGGATTCGATCTGCGCGGGCTCCCACTGCGCGAGCGCAAGGCCCTTCTGCGCATGGTCCTGCCGCGCGCCGGCCCCCTGCGCTACGCCGATCACATCGAGGGACGCGGGCCCGAGATGCTCGAGCAGGTCCGCGCGATGGGCCTCGAAGGGATCGTCGGCAAGAGAGCGGACGGTCCCTACCGCGCCGGACGCTCCCGCGAGTGGATGAAGGTCCGCCTGGAGAAGACCGGGGACTTCGTGATCGTCGGCTTCACCGAGCCGCGCGGATCGCGCGCGGGGTTCGGCGCGCTGCACCTGGCGGCCTGGGACAAGGGAACGCTGCTCTACGCGGGCCGAGTCGGGAGCGGCTTCTCGGAGAAGCAGCTCTCGGCCGCGCGGGCGAGCCTGCGCGCGGACCAGCGCCCCGACGCACCCTGCGCGGGCCCGGCGCCGAAGGGGCGCGAGCACACCTGGGTCGAGCCGCGTCTCGTCTGCGAGGTCCGCTACAAGGAGTGGACGAACGAGAAGCTCCTGCGCCAGCCCGTCTTCCTGCGCTTCCGCGAAGACAAGAAGCCCGAGGAGGCGATCCGTGAAGACGGGGACGCGCCCGAGACGGACACGGAAGCGGATGCGCCGCAGGAGACGGGCCCGGGCGGTGCCGGCGGCGGGGGCGGCGACGGCGCCGGGGAGAAGGGCTCGAAGAGCGCGAAGAGAGCGGGGACGGCGCGCGGGCGCTCCGTGCGCGAAGCCCCCGCCGCCCCGATCGACGACGTCGAGAAGGTCGTCCCCTTCTCGAACCTCTCCAAGATCTTCTGGCCCGAGGAGAAGTACACGAAGGGCGAGCTCCTCGGCTACTACCGCGACGTCGCGCCCTGGCTCCTCCCCTATCTCAAGGACCGCCCCATCGTCATGACGCGCTACCCGGACGGGATCCAGGGGAAATCCTTCTTCCAGAAGGACGCGCCGAACTTCGCGCCGGGGTGGGTCCGCACCGAGCGGATCTGGAGCGACGTGGGGCGCGAGATCGACTACTTCGTCTGCGACGACGTCGAGTCGCTCCTCTACATCGTCAACCTCGGATCGATTCCCCTGCACGTATGGTCGAGCCGCGTCGGCTCGCTCGAGAAGCCCGACTGGTGCATCCTCGACCTCGACCCCAAGGGCGCCCCCTTCGCGGACGTCGTCACGGTGGCGAAGACGATCCACGAGCTGTGCGAAGAGATCGAGCTGCCCGCCTTCATCAAGACGAGCGGCGCCACCGGCCTGCACGTCCTGATCCCCCTGGGCGCGCGCCTGACGCACGCCGAGTCGAAGGCGTTCGGGGAGATCCTCGCGCGCACCGTCGAGCGGCGCGTGCCGCAGATCTCGACGACCGCGCGCATGGTCGGCGCGCGCGGCGGGAAGGTCTACATCGATTTCCTGCAGAACGGCCACGGCAAGACCATCGCGGGGATCTACTCGGCCCGCCCCGTTCCGGGCGCCACGTGCTCCGCGCCGCTGCACTGGAAGGACGTCTCCTCGCGGCTCGATCCCGGCCGCTACACCATCAAGACCCTCCCCGCGCGCATGAAGCGCCTCGGCGAGGACCCGGTCCTCCCCGTCCTCAGCCTGCGCGCGGACCTCGAGCGCGCGCTGGCGCGGCTCACCGAGCGGCTGCGGGGCTCGTCGGCGAAGGGCCGCGCTTGAGCGGCGTCGTTCCCCGTCTTTGCCCGCATCCGCGAGCCGCGGGATCGACGGCATCGGCCGGATCGCCGGGATCGCGCGAGTCCCGGTGAACGAGACGGACCCCTCCCCGCGCTGGACGCGCGCCGAGCGGCTCCAGCTCGCGGCCCTCGCGGGCGGGCTCCTCGCCAGCCTTCCCTTCTACGTCGCCGCGCGGTTCGACGCGACCGACGTCGACGCCTCGATGTACATCGTCCTCGCCCGCAGCCTCGCGCGCGGGGAGGGGTATCGCTACCTCGGATCCCCGTTCATCCTCCACCCACCGGGCATGGCGGCGCTCCTCGCGCCCATCGTCGGAACGGCCGGCGCGCGCATCGCCGCGCTGAACCTCTTCGGATGCCTGTGCGGCGCCGCAGCCGTGCTCCTGCTCTTCGTCCACCAGAGAGCGCGCGTGGGAGGCGCGCTCGCCCTGCTCACCGCGGCCTGTCTCTGGCTCGATCCGGGATTCCGGCTGCAGTGCAATCGCGTGCTCTCCGACGTCCCCGGGCTCGCGCTGCTGCTCCTGTGCCTGATCCTGGAGCGGCGCGCCGCGCGCGCGCGTCTCCTGCGGAGCGAGCTCGCGCTCGGCCTCGTCATCGGCCTTTCCGCGTACGTCCGCTTCGCGAACATCCTGATCCTCCCCGCGATCCTCGCGGCGCGGACGATCGAGCGCGTCCGCACGGAAACGCCCGCCGAGTCCTGGCCGCGCTTCCTCGCGCGTCGCGCGGCTCCCTGCGCGCTCGCCGCGATCGCCGTCGTCGCTCCCTGGAGCCTGCGCAACGCGGCGCTCGCGCCGCCTCCTCCCGCCGATCAGACGCAGCTCTACACGATCTCGACCGCGATGTGGCACACCGATCCCGGCGATCCCCGCTCGCCCCGATTCTCGCTGGGCGAGATCCTCGCGCGCCCGCGCGGCACCGCCCGGCCGATCGCGGCCGCTCTCGGGAGCGGTCTGCAGAGCCCGTCGATGGACGAGCCGCCGAGCCCGGTCGCGGGACGGGCCTGGGCCTCCCTGGCCGGCCTCCTGGGGATCTGCCTGCTCGCCGTCCTGATCCGGCGGCGCGCCGCCGCTCCCGAGATCTACGCCTTCGGGATGACGCTCTTCTTCCTCTTCTACTTCACCTTTGCCACGCGCCTCGCCCTCCCCATCTACGCGATCGGCCTCGCCGCGGTCTTCGACACGGCGGGATCGGCGCTGCGCCGCTTCCTCCCGGCGCGTCCGGCGCTGGTCGTCGCGGGAGCGGGCGCGCTCGCGGCGCTCTTCATCGTCTCGAACCTCGCGACACGCGGCCCGCGGGTGGACCTCGACGCCCGCCACCGCGAGGATCTGGCGATTGCGGCTGCCGTGGGGCCGCTGATCGCGCCGGAGGACCGTCTCGCATCCTCGCGCGGGCCGCGCTGGAGCGTCTATCTGGACCGTCCCGTCTACAACCTGCGCCATGCGGTCCGGCGGGCCGGACGCGCGGACGCCGTCGAGACGATCATCGACACCTACGGGATCGACGCCGTGCTCCTCCGTCCCGCGGATCCCGACGACCGACCGCTCGCGCGATACTTCCGGGACACCTACGGACCGGGGATCCCGGCGGCATCGGGTCTCCTCTGGCGACTGCCGCCCCGAGCCCAGCCCACCGCGCGAAATGCGGGGGCCTATCCGCAAAAGGGCTCGTAAGGTGTGCAACAATTCCCTCGAGGGAACGTCTTTATGCGCGCAGCGAAGCCGTCCGGTGAGGGTGAGCGGCCGGACCGGCTCCATCCAGGACGGATGTCACCAGGAGGCCGGTTCATGACGACGCAGACCCCCGAACGGCACGCCCCCGCACCGCGATCCGAAGAGCGCTCCACGACCGGGAGCCACCCGCGCACCAAGGCGCGACGCGCCCCCGGCCGCGCGCGCGCGGGAGAGATCGGAACCGTCCTGCGGTCCGCGCTCGGAGTGGGATGCGCCTTTGTCGCCTTCATCGCCCTCGTGGCCTACATCACCCTTCCCGCCCTCGCGACCACGGCGCCCCCCGTCCTGAACGCCGGCGGCTCCGCCTCGGCGGGATCCGTCTCCGGCGCCAGCCCCGCGGGGGTCGGATGTGCGGGATGCAACGACGGCGATGCGTGCACGGAAGACACCTGCGACGCGGAATACCAGTGCATCCACACCCCCCTCTCCTGCGACGACGGGCTGCGCTGCACCGACGACATCTGCGATCCGACCACCGGCTGCGTCCACACTCCGATGGACTGCTCGACCGGCACGGTCTGCGTCCGCGCGGTCTGCAGCGAAGCCACGGGCGCCTGCGAGATCGTGTCCAAGCTGACCTGCAGCGACCACAATGCCTGCACCACGGACTCCTGCGACCCCGAGATCGGGTGCTTCCACGCGCCGATTTCGTGCAACGACCACGACGCCTGCACCCACGACGCGTGCGACCCGCAAGTGGGCTGCATCCACCGCACCGGCGCCTGCGGCCACGGTCCCGGCACAGCCGCCCCGCCCGGGACCGGAACGGACGCACCCACTTTCACGCCGTCCGCGGGCGACGACACTGCCGAGGGATCGGCGCCTCTCCCGGACGACCGGTACGGCGCCAGGTCGCGCGCGGTCCACGAAGGGGTCCGCCGCGCGATCGGCGAGGGGGAGATCTGCGCCCTGGCCGGCGTCCTCGCGGACCCCGCCCGCACCGGCGATCCCGCCGCCGGCGGGTTCCTGGTCCTGCGCCTCGCAGGCTGGCCCGCGATCGGCCCGGCCGATCCGGCCGTCATGGCGTCATGGGCGCTGGAGCTTGCGGCGGGAAGCGCTCTCGCCGAAGGGGCGTGCCGGCCGATGGAGCGGGTAGCGGCGGCGCCCCCGAGCCGAGAGAGCGGAGCGGCTACGGATCGCAGCTCGCCGTAAGGCTCTGACCGAGTTCGCAGGTCCCGATCCCCGTCGCCTCGGGACGCTCGACGCCCGCGCCGTTCCGTCCGTAGGACCCCTCGCTCGACGGACCCTGGCCCACGATGACGAAGTAGGTCATGGCGCCGGGGGACGGCGTGCCCGGATCGAAGGACGCGGACCCCGCGACGCCGAGACCGCAGAAGGCGCCCGTCCAGATCACCCCGCTCATCGTCGAAGGACCGGCGGCGCCGCGGTAGACGGCGTGGTTCGTCGCGCCGCAGGCGGGGGTGTAGGTCAGGTCGACGCGCGTTCCCGTTCCGCGCGCCGCGAGGAGCGTCCCCGCGAGGCTCGCCTCGCCCGGATTGAAGAAGGCGGCCGAGAACTCGGACGTGTTGAAAGGCGAAGTCTGTCTGATGGCCGTCGCGGAGAGGCTCTCGACGTTCCCGGGCACCGTCGTCGTGAACGGCGCGGAGCCGGAAGCGTTCGTCGTCAGGGCGATCTCCGTCAGGTAGGTCTGGCCCTCGCCGAATCCCGAGGGGTCCGCGACGGGGCTGCTGAAGAGCTGGACCTTGTAGGACGCGCTCGGCGCGCTGTCGAGGAACCCGTCGATCGTCGTCATGCCGCCGCTGAACCGGGCCCTCGTGATCACGGGAGTGTTCTGGAGGTCGTTGGGCCCCGTGTCGACGTCTCCCGCGTCGTTCGTCGCCGGCCCGAGAGGGCCGAGGTCGATCCCGAGCCCGCCGTTCGAATGCAGAGAGTTGGCGCTGACCCACGTCCCGGTTCCGTTGTCGATGGCAACGCCCGCCCCGAGGTTGTAGGCGATGACGTTGTTCCAGACGGAGACCGCCGTGCCGTGCGACAGAACGCCGTGCCGGCCGTTGGGCGCGGGCGTGACACCATCGGCCAGGGTGCCGATGGCGTTCCCGGTAATCCCGACCCCGCCCAAGGCGCCCGCGTTCCCTCCCTCCTCCAGGCCGTCGAGCGTGTTGCCGGAGATGACGTTGTCGCGAATGTGGCTGAGAGAGGTGTATTCCTGGATCCCGGTCCCGTTGGCGAGGCTCGCGCTGCCGTCCGCCCGCAGGCCGATCAGGTTGCCCTGAGTGTCGTTGGACGTGAATTCACCGAGGATGCCGATCCCGTTCCCGGAGATCACGTTGCCGGGAGGCGTCCCCGGGACCGGTGTCGGCCCTCCGATCGAGTTTCCCGAGCCGTCCGTGCTGACGTAGATCCCGATGTCGTTGCCGGCGGCGCCGTCTCCCGTGACGTTCGTCCCGATGAAGTTTCCCATGATCCGGTTGCCGTAGGAGTCGAACTCGATCGCGACGCCGTAGCCCGCGTTCGAGGAAATGACGTTGCGCGCGGCCGAGGTCGACCCGCCGATGGTGTTGCCGTGCGAGTCGGTCTCCGACATGTGGATGCCGTTCTGCCAGTTGGTGACGAAGCAGTTCTCGATGGTGTTGAAGTCGCTGATCCCGAGCTCGACGCCCGTGCCGCCGCCCGATCCCTCGATCACCAGCGAGCGAAGGGCGGAGCCGCCCGCCGACCAAGTGACCTGGATGCCTCCTCCCAGGATCCGGACCCTCGTCGCGCCTCCCGTCGCGCCGTCGATCGTCGCGGGCCTGACGAGCGTGTAGCCCGATCCATTGATCGTCGGCGTTCCCGCTCCGAGGTTGAAGCCGATGGTCGTGGATCCTGCGGCCGCGTTGGCTTCCTGGACCGCGGCGACCAGGGAGCACTTGGGCGTGCCGGGCTGCACCGTGTGGCAGATCCCATCGCCGACGTGGTCATCGGGAGCGGAGACCGTCGTGTTCACGGTGAAGATCGCCGCGGGGACGGTCGCCGCAACCAGCGGCATCGCGCTCCCCTTCTGCAGGAGGATCAGATCGTCGAGAGCGTCCGGGTTGAGCCGCAGAGGCAGGACGTCCACGACCTCCATCGCGGAGGCGCCGCGAAAGGCCTCGATCGGCTCCGGCGCGGCATCGCCCTTCGCGGCGAACAGCGCCAGACGCGATCCGCTCAGGACGAGCACGTCGCGCCCCGTACCCCCCATCGTCGTCTTCAGGGATCGAAGGGTCACCTCGCGCGTCGTCGTGAAACCGCCCGGGAGCGGAACCGCTCCCGCGCTCTCGAAGCGGCGCACATCGCTCGGTCCGCGGGCTCCTGTCGCGTCGTGGGCCTGTCCGTCCGCCTCGAAGCGGCTCCGTGAGCCGAGACGCGGCAGGTCGGGGCCGCGGAGCAGCTCCAACCGGCCCCCGCCTGTCAGCGCGGCGATCTGGAAGCTCCGTCCGGTCCCGGGAAGGAACAGGTCCGAGGTCAGACCCACGAAGCGATCGCCGACCGCCTGATCGTCGCTCCAGCGCCAGGAGGACGCCGCGCCCGCAGGATGCGTCCCGGCAGGCTCGCCGGCCTCGGCCGTCATGAGGCGCTCCCCGGCGCTCACGACGATCCGGCCCCGACCGCCCACGCGTCCGAAGGTCAGGGCGCTTCCGGCCTCGGGGAGACGCAGCCATGACGGCGTTCCATTCGGTAGAGCACCGGCGCCCTCGAAGATCACGAGACGCGGGCCCTCCTCGCTCACGATCGCCGCTGCGAGCGCCGCCCGGCCGGCCAGAGGACTCTCCGCATCGCCGGCGAGCGCACTGATCCGTCCTCCGAGAGGAATGCGCGCGCCCGGACGGAACGCCCCCGTGCCGTCCCCGGAGAGCAGGAGGATCGAGGCGGCGCCGCGAGCGGCGACCACGACGTCCCGGTGGCCATCCGCGTCGAAGTCGCCCGTCTCGATGAAGTCGGGCGCGACCCGGAGATCGATCATCGTGCGCGCCGGATCGAATGGGGCCGCCACGAGCCCCGCACAGGACCACGCGGCCCGGGCGTGGCTCGCGGGCGTCCTGGCGGCCTTCTCATCGTCCGGACCTGGCGGCGCCGGGAAGAGCGAGCGCTCGTTGCCGGGAAGAACGACGAGCAGGCCGCCTCCCCCATCCGCGTATCCCACGATGAGATCCGGGATGCCGTCTTCATCGAGGTCCGAAAGCGCGAGCCGCCGGGGCTCGGCTCCGAGGCGCCGAAGGCGCTGATCGAGCGCCGGAGTCGTGGAGGGGAGCGGGCACGGGGCCGCGAGGGAAGAGGCGGCGTTCGGACCGGCGGCTCGAAGAGGGGACGTCGGGAGCACGAGGGCCGCTCCGACCAGGACGGTGGCGCCGATACGGTTCGTTCGCAGGATCCTCATCAGTCCCCTCCTTCCGCACCCGGGAACCACCCATCGCCGCCAGGAATATACTCGGGCGCTCCCCCACAATGGGAGTACTTCGCGGATAATCGGTGCGCGGCGCTCCCTGGCCGAAACGCCTGCAATAGACTGGGTGGCCCCCTTCCGCGACCCGAAAACCAGTAGTAAGTGCCCCCAAGTCGTCGTAAGGTATCGCCATGCGCTCCCCATTCAGATTCACCCTCGCTGCCGTAACTTTGCTCGGACTCAGCACCTTCGTTCTGGGATCGACGTGGTCGGTTCGATTCGACAACTCGACCGCTTACGGCACGTCGATCACGCGGGCTCCGTCCGGAGGGATCGTGGTCACGGCTCAGCAGTATGTCTCAGGCGGAACGTTGATCGTCGGTCTCGAAGACGCCGGCAACGTGATCTGGCACAACGTTCTCTTGGCCCCCGCGGGGAGCGGCGGGGGCAACCTGTCGATCGACCCGACTGCGGACGGCGGGTACTGCGCGGTCAAGTCGGTGGACCTTGCAGGCGGGCAGACAGGGAGCTCGAACGCCTGGCTCGCGAAGCTGGATGCTGTCGGCAATATCGTCTGGCAGCGAGCGTGGAACGGCGGTGCGGGGTTCGCCCGCCCGGTTGACGTCGTCGCCATGGCCGACGGAGGCTGCCTGCTCGTCGGCCAGACTCAAGTCGGCGACGTGGCCGCGGCGTGGGTGCTGCGGGCCGACGCCAGCGGAGCCACGCTGTGGTCCGAGACCATCGACACTCCTGCGTTCGATTCGGGCATGAAGGCGAAGCTGCTCCCGAGCGGCGACGTCGTCATCGACGTGTCTTCGAGCCGACTGTCATCGCCCAACGGGGCTGGGCTGATCATCCGGCTGAGACCCAACGGGTCGATCGTCTGGCAGCGTTCGCTCGAAGGCCCGAACACGGTCCTGCCATACCCTCTCACCACGACCGCGTCGGGGGACATCCTCATCGGAGCCGCCCTCGTGAACCCTGGTAAGGGAAGCGGCCAGGAGGGAGGGGCCCTCGTTCGATTGAGCGCGCAGGGCGAGCTCCTTGGATCGCGTTTCTACCCCGGGCTACCCCAGATCAACGGAATCGCGGTGGCGGCGGACGGCCGCATCGCCCTCGCCGGAGGTCTCTACGTCTTCGACGGCAGGTTCTATCAGCCCGACGACGGGTACATCGTCATCACCGACGCCAACGGCGATCCCATCGCCGCCTCGGCCCACGGCGGCCCCGGACAGGATCAGCTCATGGCGATCGCGGACGGCGGGGACGGCGAATTCCTGGTCACTGGTTTCTCCTCCTCATCCACGGACCGGCATCCGCTGCTCGTCGAAAAGACCGACTCCTCAGGGCTCGCGGGCCCGGGCTGTTCGCGGATCATCCCCAGAAGCGTGGACACGCGGCCGATCACGGCGCGGCCGTCCTCGGCCGTCCTCGCGCCCCTCACACTGCCGGCGTCTCCGCTCGTCCTCGCGAACAGCCTCGAGAATGCGCCTTCCACGGAACTCGTCTGTTCGGCTCCGTAGACGGACGGCGGTTCTCTCCAGCAGTACGGCGCGGATAGCCGCAAGCGACCTAGTCGCGAACCCAGAGGTCCGTCGTGATCGGATCGCCGAGCGTGCCGTCCCGCTTCTGCTTGCCGCACCCCTTGTCTTTGATCGATCCGTCGGGATAGGGATCCACAACGAACGGCGGCGCGACGACGCGCGGGCAGACGTCGTCCTCGGGATGCGTGTCGGCTTCGCCCTCGAGCGCTGCGTGGTCGACGGTCGCGACGAACCGATAGTCCTCGTGTCCGGGGTCGCGCGCCGAGGACTTCGCGGGATCGTGGACGCACGCCGACGAGAGCGCCACGTCGAAGAGGATGCTCAGCTTCTGCTTCGCATGGAGCGTTCTGGGCAGGGGCGCCTGCGCCAGGCCGGTGACGAGTGTCCCCTGGATGTCGGGGCACTCCTCGCCCAGCGATTCGGCCGTGAGGTGGACCAGGCTCGCGAGCCTCGACGCGTCGACGATCGTCTCGTCGTGCGGACTGCGGTTCTGGATCTGGACCTTCACGCGGGCCGTGGTCGAGCTGACGCCGCCCCCGAGCGTGACCTTCGCGGGCGCCTGGATCTTGACGACGGCGAGATCGTGCGTGGAGGTCAGGACCGTATTCATGTCGGCGACGTTGTCGTCGAGAAAAGCATCGAGCTTGTCCGAGACCACCTCAGCGAGGTTGGTGATGTTCCCTGTGGTCTCCGGAGCCTGGGCGGTGATGGTGATCGCCGGTGCGGGGCCGACAGCGAGCGAGCTGCGCGTGCATTCGATCGTCGTGCCGTTGGAACGGAACGTCCAGCCGGATCCCGACGCCCGTGCGTGCGTGGTGCCGGGGGGAAGCGAGTCGGTCACGACCACGTGCCCCGCCGCGGCGGGCCCCCCGTTGGCGACCTGGAGGATCCACGTGATCGGCATACCGGCCCCGATGGTGTCTTCATCCTCCGATCCGGTGATCGAGAGATCGGCGAGCTGGCCGGCGTCGGGAATGGTCGTTGTCTCTGTGTCCGAGCCGTTGGCGGGATCGGGATCCGTGGTCGAAGAGACCACCGTCGCGGTATTGGTGAGGACTCCCCCGCCCGGCGCCAGCCCGGTCACTTTGATCACGGAATCGCCCGTCGCAAAGAACTGCCGCGTGCAGGTGACGGCCCCTGCTTCCGGGGTCCCGCATGACCACCCCGTGCCGCGCGCCGAGACCGCGGTCAGGCCCGCGGGAAATGTGTCCGTCACGGTCGCGTTCATCGCGGTGCTGGGCCCGTGGTTGGTCACCGCGAGCGTGTAGGTCAGGAAGCCCCCCGGAAGCACCGGGTCCGGCGAATCCGTCGTGGAGATCGAGAGGTCCGCTTTCGTCGCCACTGGGGTGCGAACAGGGAGGGTGTTGTTGGAAGTGTCCGGATCGGTGGGCGTCGGCCCGCATAACACGGACGCGATGGCTTCCCCTTGGGCGGGAGCGGTGGCGGTGACCCTCATGGTGGCCGACTCGCCCGCCCCAAGAGGCCTGCCCCCGCAGAGGACGTTGTTGGCCCCCCCACTCCCGCAAAATTCCCAGCTGTTATCGGCAGACGCCACGACGTTGGTCAATATGGATGAGGAGTACAAGAGCTCACCGAAGGCGTTCGTGACGGGGCTCGGTCCGTGATTGGTGACCGTGATGGTGTACGTGAGGGTCCCACCCGGAGGCACGGGATCGGGTGAAGCGTCGACCGCAACGGAAATGTCCGCCACCAGCGTGATGGTGATGCTCGTCGTCACGGAGTTGTTCGCGGTGTCGGGGTCGGCAGTCTCCGAAGTGACGGAAGCGGTGCTCGTGACCGGACCGAAGAGCGGCGCGCTCATGAGGATCGAGAGCGCAGGCGCTTCTCCCAGGGGGAGGAGGCCGGCCGCCGTGCAGGTCACCACTCCCGCCACCGGCGGATTGCACGTCCATCCCTCTCCCGATCCCGAAGCCGTCGTGACGCCGACGGGGAGCGTGTGCGTTACGGTGACGCCGGAAGCGGGGTCCGGACCCGCGTTGGTGACGATCACCCTGCAGGTGAGCGGGAATCCTGCCTTGACAGGTACGGGGGAGCTCCACATCGCGATCGAGAGATCCGCCGACGCGGCGGCCGGCGCGAGGACCGTCTCGTCCACCGCGGTGTTGTTGCCCTCGACCGGATCGCGCGTCGTCGAGGAGACGCTCGCGGTGCTCCTCAGTCGCCCTCCTCCGGCCGGGATCCCCGTCAGCGCGATGTCCGGAGCCGCGCCGACCGGAAGCTCGCTCCGCGAGCAGGTCAGGACGCCGTCCGCGACGTCGCTGCACGCCCAGCCCGATCCCCATCCCGTGACGCCGGTGAGACCGGTCGGAAGCGCCACGGTGACCATGACCGAGGTTGCGGTGCCGGGTCCCGCGTTCGTCACCGTGAGGGCATAGGCGAAGGCCTCGCCGGCGCTCACCGTAGGGGTCGCACGCGACCACGCCAGGGAAAGATCGGCCGTGGGCGCATCCGAGCCGGCGAACGGCCGGAGGGACGCGAACGCGCCGTAGGCCAGTCCTACTCCGAGCGAGAGGAGCGTCAGTGCAGCCGCGGAGTGATGCCTGAGCTGCAGGACGTTCATGGGAAAAACGTGCCCCCCGTGGCCTGGAATATACCCCGGCCACGGGGCCCGGACACGTCATTCCCCCAGGAGCCTCTCCCCTGCCTCACCCTGAATACAGGGATCCCGCAACCGCTAATACTGTCTGACTTGGAGTGGTGGAGCTGAACGGGATCGAACCGTCGACCTCCTGAATGCCATTC
>Ga0070671_100000497_pt1 | contig 27514 bp, 23 predicted proteins | sample KBSS73metaG_FD_65341 | JGI IMG/M metagenome (GOLD analysis project Ga0070671, IMG submission 65341) | Switchgrass rhizosphere microbial communities from Kellogg Biological Station, Michigan, USA - KBS S7-3 metaG | ecosystem: Host-associated > Plants > Roots > Rhizosphere > Soil ...
CGCTATTCGGAAGGCCTGCACCAGGCGCTCGAGGCCAAGGAGCATCAGCCGATCCAGCCGGAGAACCAGACGCTCGCCTCGATCACCTTCCAGAACTATTTCCGCATGTACGAGAAACTCGCCGGGATGACCGGCACGGCCGTGACCGAGGCCGACGAGTTCATGGACATCTACAACCTCGAAGTTCTGGAAATCCCGACCAACATGCCGATGGTCCGCCTCGACGACGACGACGAGGTCTACCGCACGGCGGCAGAAAAATTCCGCGCGATCCTGGCGCTGATCGAGGATTGCAAGGCCCGCGGCCAGCCGGTGCTGGTCGGCACCACGTCGATCGAAAAGTCCGAGCAGCTTGCGGAGATGCTGCGCAAGCAGGGCTGGGAGCAGCACGATTTCTCCGATCCTAACGCGTTCGCCGCGCTTTATTCCGGCGACGAGGGCGCCTCCAAGGCCAAGGTGTTCGCCATCCTCAACGCCCGCTATCACGAGCAGGAAGCCTATATCGTCGCCCAGGCCGGCGTCCCCGGCGCCATCACCATCGCCACCAACATGGCCGGCCGCGGCACCGATATTCAGCTCGGCGGCAACGCCGACATGCGCATCCGCCAGGAGCTGGCCGACATCGAGGACTTCAAGGAGCGCGAGCGGTCTACGCGCGCCGGCGACATCCGCGCCCAGGTGACGCGCCTCAAGGAAAAAGCGATCACCGCCGGCGGGCTCTATGTGCTCGGCACCGAGCGGCATGAGAGCCGGCGCATCGACAACCAGTTGCGCGGCCGCTCAGGACGCCAGGGCGACCCCGGCCATTCGAAGTTCTTCCTCTCCCTCGAAGACGACCTGATGCGCATCTTCGGCACCGACAAGCTCGACGGCATGCTGCAGAAGCTCGGCCTCAAGGAGAACGAGGCGATCATCCATCCGTGGATCAACAAGGCGTTGGAAAAGGCGCAGCAGAAGGTCGAGGCGCGCAACTTCGATATCCGCAAGAACATCCTCAAATTCGACAACGTCATGAACGACCAGCGCAAGGTCATCTTCGACCAGCGCGTCGAATGGATGAGCGACGAGGCGACCGCCGATATCGTTTCCGACATGCGCCACAACGTTATCGACGATCTCGTCGCCAAGCACGTTCCGGAGAACGCCTATCCGGAGCAGTGGGATACGCCGGGTCTCAAGGAGGAGCTCAAGCGCGTGCTCAGCCTTGAACTGCCGGTCGACGAATGGGCGAAGGAAGAAGGCATCGCCGACGAGGAGATCTTCACGCGCGTCGAGCGCAAGGCGGACGAGCATATGGCGGCGAAGGTCGCGCAATGGGGCCCCGACGTCATCCGCTACATCGAGAAGTCGATCCTGTTGCAGACGCTCGACCACCTCTGGCGCGAGCACCTGGTGATGCTCGACCATCTGCGCCAGGTGATCGGACTGCGCGGCTACGGGCAGCGCGATCCGCTCAACGAGTACAAGGCGGAGGCCTTCAGCCTGTTCGAATCGATGAGCCAGGGCCTGCGCGAGGCGGTTACCGCACAGCTGATGCGCATCGAGATTGTGGCCGCGCCGCCGGCCGATCAGCAACCAGCACCGTTGCCGGTCATGGAAGCCCATAAGATGGATCCGACGACCGGCGAGGACGAGATGGCTTTGGCGATGGCCGGGGCCGAAACGCTGGCGCGCCACGGCATCGGCCCCGCCGCGGGCGGTGCCGCGACGGCGGTAGCGCGCAGCGCCGAAGCGGCGGAGCGAAATCCCAAGGATCCGACAAGCTGGGGGAAAGTGGGCCGCAACGAGACGTGCCCGTGCGGCTCAGGCAAGAAATTCAAGCACTGCCACGGGCGGTACGTTTAGCAGACGACGAAACAGTCGTCAGAAAATGGAAAAACCGTAGGCGACGTCTCTCCGGTCTCCGTGGTCTGCAGTCCGTTGCGTGGCTACTGCATTCCCGTCCAGCGGCTCTCGAAGGTGCCAACCGGAACCACGCGTTGCGAGCCGCTCAATGCAGCGCCGCCGCTGGTGGTGGCTGCCGCGTTGGCTTCCTGCTGAACGGGCGGCTTAGGCTTCGCGGCCACGGTTTCCTGCGCTTCGATCTTTGGCGCTTGCTGTTCGGCCCGTTGCGGAGCCACCGCCTCGGCTTCGACCTTCGGCTTGGCGCGCGCCCCCGCCGCTGCGGCAGCGACTTGCGTGTCGGCGTGCGCGGGGGTCTTCGACTTTTGTGCGGAAGCGGCCGCGGTGGGCGCCGGCGGCTGAGTTCCCCCGGCCGTGTTCGTCTGCTGCTCAGCGTTGCTGCTGCTGCGCGACGTGAACAGATTCCTGAAGAATCCACCACTGCGTTGGGGGGTGCTCGCGGGAGCAGCGGCGTCCGCCGAAGCGACGCGGGTCGGTTCGGCAGCGGGGGTACCGGAGTTCTTGGAACCGCCGAACAGCCCACCGAACAGCCGGCTCGCAAGCGACGGCTGTGATGCGCTGCTGCTGTCAGCCACCGCTCCGGTCGTCTCGGGCGCGCCGTTCGCCGGCGGCAAGACCACGTGCAGGTGCCCCTCGCTGTCCACTGTCCGCTTGGAATTCTCGATCTGGGAGAGGAAGACCTTGTTCGAACCGCCGTCCGTTCCGGTCTTGATCGGCGCCACCGCCACGTTGAACCTGGTCAGTTGCGTGAACTGCGCCTCGTCGTGCTGCTCTTTCTCGTGTACCACACTCGCAAGTTGTGGAGCCACCTCATACACCGGGCAGTGGCCGGTCGGGTTGAAGGCAAGCGGCTTGTTGGTATTGCCCGGCGCCTGAGCGTCAAACACATAGTGACGGTCGCACACGTCGACCTTCGGCTCCATGTGCGTCACTTCGAAATGATCGTTGCCTTCCTTGATCATCCGCCAGAACGGCATGTTCGGGTTCGTGCGGTGCCGCGCGAGGTTGGCCGCGGTCATGCGGAAGGGATAGGCCTGAATCTGGAACGATTGCTGGCCGCCGAGGAAGGATTCGCGCGCAAGCGAGTAGATCTCGCCGATCTGCTCGTCGGTCATGGCGTAACAACCGCGCGAGGAGCAGTCGCCGTGGATCATCAGGAACGCGCCGCTGTGTCCGTTCGCCTTGTCGTAGGTATTTGGGAAGCCGGTATTGATCGCGAGGTAGTAGCTTGAGTTAGGATTCATCAGAGCAGGCGTGATGGTGTAGAAGCCCTCGGGCGCCTGCCGGTCGCCTTCCCTGACCTTCGGCCCCAGTTCACCCGACCAGCGGCAGATCGGATACACCCTGAGCATTTCGAAGCGCCCGGTGGTGTCCTGCTTCCAAACCTCGAGTTCCGATTCCTCCTTGAAGATGCGGACCAGGATCGGCGACTCCTTGGGCATGCCCTTTTGCCCAAGCAGAGCCAGCATCTCCGGCGAGAGTTCCTTCATCGCGCGGGTCGGGATCTGGTAAACGTCGGTATTGCAGCCGGCGAGCATCATCGAGCCCGCGAGCACCGCTGACGCCAAAAGGGCACGGCAAAGTCTCGCGCGGACCGGGCGGGCGCGGATCAATGCGATACTCCCCGACTGATGGACCATCCCCGAGCCATCACATTCACCTATCGTTAGCCTTAAGAAATGGCTTTCGCAAGGCAGACGCGGTACCTGTCGACCGGTTGACCATGCCAGTGCTGAAGGAACGGTTAAATTTTCCGAGAATTTAACTGGCAAAGACAACGGCTTATCGACTTTTACAGTCCCAAGGCAGCGGCCAGTCCCGAGACGGCCAAGGAGCCAGGCAGCAGAAAGGGGCGGCCCCTTAAGGGTCAGCCGAGGCTGCGCCCGATCGCCATGAACTTCTCCCGCCGTAGCCGGACGATCGTCGCCCGGTCGAGACCCTGGAGGTCGGCCAGGGCGGCGGCGACCGCCTCCGCCGTCGCAGCGATGGCTGCCGTGGGATCACGGTGGGCCCCGCCGGGCGGTTCGGGGATGATGGTATCGACCACGCCGAACCGCAGCAGATCCTGGGCGGTGATCTTCATGCTCGAGGCTGCCTCCTGGGCCTTCGCGGTATCGCGCCACAGAATCGAGGCCGCGCCTTCGGGCGATATCACGCTGTAGATCGCGTGCTCGAGCATCATCACGCGGTTGGCGGTGGCGACCGCAATGGCGCCGCCCGAGCCGCCTTCGCCGATAACAGCGGCGACGTTGGGCACACCGATGCGCAGGCAGGCCTCGGTCGAGCGCGCAATGGCCTCGGCCTGGCCGCGCTCTTCCGCTCCGATGCCTGGGTAGGCGCCCGCCGTGTCGATAAGCGCGATTACCGGAATTTCGAAGTGGTCGGCCATGTCCATCAGGCGCGCCGCCTTGCGGTAGCCTTCCGGCCGCGCCATGCCGAAATTGTGCCTGAGGCGGCTATCGGTGTCCGACCCCTTCTCGTGGCCGATGACACAGACGCTCTCGCCGCGGAAGCGGCCGAAGCCGCCGACGATCGCCGCATCGTCGCCATATTTGCGGTCGCCGGCGAGCGGAACGAAATCGGCGATGAGCGCCGTAATGTAGTCGAGGCAGTGCGGCCGCTGCGGATGCCGTGCCACCTGCGTCTTCTGCCAGGGCGTCAGCTCGGCATAGAGTTCCTTGAGCGCCTGCGCAGCCTTGCCTTCGATGCGGGTGATCTCCTCGCCGATCGCGACAGCCTCGCCGTCGGCCTCGAGCGCGCGCAACTCCTCGATCTTGGCCTCGAGTTCGGCCACCGGTTTCTCAAAGTCGAGGTAGGAGCGCATCACGCCAACAACTTGTACCAAAAGGATGAATGGCCGGTTCTTGCAAAAGACCCGCAAACTCGCCCTTGTAACGTCCTCAAGTCAAGGAAGCCTATTGCCATGACATGCCGGCGCTCCGTCTGTCGCTAGCGGTTGTTCGACTGCGGCGCAAATGGACGGCCAACCGCGCAGCGAGAGCGTGGACTTAACTCTGTTCCGCCAGCGGATGCAGATCGCGGACCAGGCTCTTCAGGCGCTCGTCGAGGACGTGGGTGTAGATCTGGGTGGTGGAAATGTCCGCATGGCCGAGCAGCGTCTGCACCACGCGCAGGTCGGCGCCGTTATGCAGGAGATGGCTGGCGAAGGCGTGGCGCAGCACGTGCGGGCTCACTTGCGCCGCCCGCAACCCCGCAGCGGCCGCAAGCGTCTTCAGCTCGCGCGCGAAGTGCTGACGGGTGAGATGGCCGCTATCGCCGAACGAGGGAAACAGCCATTTCGACCGCGAAGCCGGCGCGGCCCCACCGTCGGCCTCAGCCTCTGCGCGCAGCGCAAGGTATTCCGCCATCGCCCGCTTGGCGGCATCGTTAAGTGGCACCAAGCGTTCCTTGTTCCCCTTGCCGCGCACGACGATGACGCGAGCGTCGCGCCGCGCCGCCGCGAACGGCAGAGCGACAAGCTCGGAGACGCGCAGGCCGGTGGCATAGAGGAGCTCGACCAGGCAGGCGAGTCGGGCTGCCCGTAGCCGCTCGCCGAGCGCCGCCTCCGGATCGCGCTGTGCAGCGAAGCGCAGGAGCTGGTCGACCTCGCCCAGGCTGAGAGTCTTGGGCAGCGGGCGACTGCGCTTCGGACCTTCGAGCACGGCAGCGGGATCGTCCTTGCGCTGCCGCTCGGCGTAAAGAAACCGGTAAAGCTGCCGGACCGCCGAGAGACGGCGCGCGACCGACGCCGGCTGCAGTCCGCGCCGCGACAATGCGCTGAGATAGAGCCGCACGTCCTCGGTCGTCGCGGACTTGATGGAACAACCGGTATCCGAGAGGTAGGCGGCGAAATCCGCCAGGTCGCGGTGATAGGCCGCGAGCGTGTTCTGCGCAGCCCCGCGCTCGGCTGCCAGCATGTCGAGAAAGAGCGCGATCAGCCTGCCGTCGGCTGGCTGCACCGCACCATCGCGCCCAGGTGGAACTGCACGAGATGCCGCACGAGCCATCGCCGCCTCAGCGGTTCTTGAAGAATTTGTCCGGCGGAATCGAAACGCTGATCTCACGCGGCTTCGGCTGCACGAAATGCGCCAAAGCGTAGAGGCCGACATAGACGACCACACCAAGAATTGCGATGACGGCGAGGAACCGAAGCAGGCTCGGCATCGTGCGCGCTCGCGCTCATCCTATTGGTGACGGCGAACGGGCCGAGTACGATCACGTTCGGGCCGGCCTGGCAAGCCGTCCGGGCGGCCCGCGAAACAAATCGCCCCGGACATTTCCCGGCACAAATGGAACATGACCGATACTGCTTTGCAAAATGACGCCAGCGGCCTGGCCTCGGCGGCTGCCATCGTCGCCGGGCTGGGACGCCGCTCAATCGTGCTTGTCGGCATGATGGGAGTGGGGAAATCGTCGATCGGACGGCGGCTCGCGGGGCGGCTGTCCATTCCGTTCGTCGATGCCGATACGGAGATCGAGAAGGCCGCCGGAATGAGCATCGCCGATATCTTCGCCCGGCATGGCGAGGCGGATTTCCGCAACGGCGAAGCGCGCGTGATCGCCCGCCTGCTCGAGGCCGGACCGCAGGTCTTGGCGGCCGGCGGCGGCGCATTCATGAACGCTGACACGCGCGCCGCCATGCGGGCAAAGGCTGTTTCCATCTGGCTCAGCGCCGACATCGACGTGCTGATGCGGCGCGTCAGCAAGCGCAAGAACGAGCGGCCGCTGCTGCAGACCGCGGATCTGGCCGAGACGCTTCGTCGCCTGCTGGCCGAGCGGGAGCCGATCTATGCCCTGGCCGACATAACGGTGAAGTCGCGCGATGTGTCGCACGAAGCGATCGTCGCGGAGATCACGACCGCGCTTGCCGCATTTCTGAAGCCGACCGCGGCGACGCCGGAGCAAGCCAAAGCATGACCGTGCGCAGCCGGGCGAAGCCCCTCGTCGTCGACGTCGCGCTCGGCGACCGCAGCTACGACATCGTCATCGGCCGCCGCCTGATGGGCACACTCGGCGGTCGCATTGCGGCGCTGCGCCCCGGAGCAAAGGCGGTCATCGTCACCGACGAGAATGTCGCGCAGTACTACCTGCGCGCCACCGAATCCGCGCTCGGCGCCGCCGGCATGGCGACGAGCGCCGTGATCGTGCCGCCCGGGGAATCGTCGAAGAGCTTCGAGGTGTTCGAGGAAGTCTGCGAGGCGATCATCGCCGCGCGCATCGAGCGCGGCGATCTCGTCGTCGCGCTCGGCGGCGGCGTCGTCGGCGATCTTGCCGGCTTTGCGGCCTCGGCGGTGCGCCGCGGCCTCGATTACGTGCAGGTTCCAACGACGCTCCTGGCACAGGTCGACTCCTCGGTCGGGGGCAAGACCGCGATCAATTCGGCCGGAGGCAAGAATTTGATCGGCGCCTTCCACCAGCCGATCCTGGTGCTCGCCGACACGACGACGCTCGACACCCTGCCGGCCCGCGAATTCCGCGCCGGCTACGCCGAAGTGGTCAAGTACGGCCTGCTCGGGGACAAGTCGTTCTTCGTCTGGCTGGAATCGTCCTGGCGCAACATCTTCGAAGGCGGTCCGGCGCGCGAATTTGCGATCGAAACCTGCTGTCGCGCCAAGGCCAAGATCGTGGCGCGCGACGAGCGCGAGAGTGGCGAGCGGGCGCTGCTCAACCTCGGCCATACCTTCGGCCATGCGATCGAGGCGGCCTGCGGCTTCTCCGAGCGGCTGCTGCACGGCGAGGCGGTCGCCGCCGGCATGGCGCTCGCTTTCGGATTTTCGGCGCGGCGCGGGCTCATGCCCGAAGCCGAGGCGGAACGCGCCATTCGCCATCTCGCCGAAGTCGGCCTCCCGACCGAACCGAGGCACATTCCCGGCGGGCTGCCTCCCGTCGACGAGCTGATGGAGCTGATTGCCCAGGACAAGAAAGTACGGCGCGGAATGCTTACATTCATTCTTGCCCGCGGGATCGGCGCCGCATTCGTTGAGCCCAATGTCGATCAGCGCGACGTGCACGCGTTCCTCAGCGAGAAGCTTGCGGAGCAATGACTATTGTTGATTGGCTGACCGTTTTGGCGGTCGTGGTTTGCCTGCTGATATCGGCGTTCTTCTCCGCCAGCGAGACGGCACTCACCGCCTCCTCGCGCGCCGCGATGATGCGGCTGGAGAAGCATGGCAACCGTGACGCCAGTATCGTCAACCGGCTGTTGGCCACGCGCGAGCGCCTCCTCGGCGCCATTCTGTTCTCCAACAACGCGACCAATATCGCGGCTTCGACGTTGGCAACCGGCCTGCTGCTCACCGCGTTCGGCCACGCCGGCGTGATTTACGCCACGATCGTGATGACCGTGATCATCTTTGTCGTCTGCGAGATCCTACCGAAGACCGCGGCCTTCAACATGCCCGACCGCATGGCGCTCTGGGTCGCCCGCCCGGTCGAGCGGACCGTGCGCTGGTTTTCTCCGGTCCTGATTGCAGTCGAGTGGGTGGTGCGGATCATTCTTCGCGGCGTCGGCATGCCGGTCGGCAAGATCCAGTCGATCCTCTCGCCGCGCGAGGAGTTGCGCGGTGCGGTCGATCTGCTGCATCGCGCCGGCGTCGTGGAAAAGCTCGACCGCGACATGATGGGCGGCGTGCTCGACCTGCGCGAGCTGACCATCTCGGACGTGATGGTCCACCGCACCAAGATCGTGATGCTCAACGCCGACGATCCGCCGCGCGAGATCGTCGACGCCGTGCTTGCCGCGGCGGTGAGCCGGCTGCCGCTCTGGCGCGACTCGCCGGACAACATCGTCGGCGTCCTGCACGCCAAGGACCTGCTGCGCGCCCTGCACGCGGTTGGCGGCAATGCCGACAAGATCGACCCGGCGACGCTGGCAACGCCGCCCTGGTTCGTGCCCGACACCACCCCGCTTTACGAGCAGCTGCAGGCGTTCCGTCACCGCAAGACGCCGTTCGCGCTGGTCGTCGATGAATATGGCGAGCTGGAAGGCCTGGTGACGATCAAGGACATCGTCGCGGAGATCGTCGGCGATATCACCACCGAGCATGAAATCGCCGTTCCGGGCGTCCGCGTGCTGCCTGACGGGTCGGTCAATATCGACGGCGCCGTGCCGGTGCGCGATCTCAACCGGGCGATGGACTGGAATATCCCCGACGACGAGGCGACCACGATCGCCGGCGTGGTGATCCACGAGGCACGCTCGATACCCGAGCCAGGGCAGAGCTTCACCTTCCACGGCTTCCGCTTTCAGGTCCTGCGCCGGACCCGCAACCGCATCACGGCGTTGCGTATCACGCCGCTCACCCGCAAGGTGATTGCGCGCGCCAGCTAGCCGCCGCCGGCACGCCGCGGAATCGATGTGGAAAAACGGCGCCGCCGTTCCTACCTGAGATTAAAGTCGGAGCACGCACGATGGACATGCAGACGAAGACCGCTGCCGCGGAGCAACCGGCCGCAGCACCTATCGATCCCGGCGTACGCATCGGCCACGTCCATCTCAAGGTCGCCGACTTGGATCGCGCGCTCGCATTCTATTGCGACGTTCTTGGTTTTCAGTTGATGCAGAGGATGGGAGCGCAAGCCGCTTTCATCTCGGCCGGGGGCTATCATCACCACATCGGGCTCAACACCTGGGAAAGCAGCGGCGGCTCGCCGCCGCCTCCCGGCACCACCGGCCTCTATCATCTCGCCGTGCTCTATCCGACGCGCGCGGCGCTCGCTGACGCCTTGCGCCGCCTCGTCGCGGCGGACATCCCGCTTGACGGCGCCTCCGACCACGGTGTCAGCGAGGCGCTCTACTTGCGCGACCCCGACGAGAACGGCGTCGAACTCTATTGGGACCGGCCGCGCGAGCAATGGCCGCGGACGACGGACGGCAAGCTGTCGATGTTCACCCGCCGGCTCGACCTGATGGGGCTTCTGGCGGAGAAAGCGCCGCAGCAACAACCGGGATGAGCCCGAGCACACCGGGCCGATACGCGCTCGCCGCAGGTCGCGAGCGCGGCTTACATTGTCTCGCCGGGCGCGCTCGCGTGGATGGCGAGTGCATGCACGCCGCCCTCTAGCTCGTTCGCCAGCGCCGTATTGATCATGCGGTGGCGTTCGAGCCGGCTCTTCCCGCGGAAGGCCTGCGCCACGATATACACGCGAAAGTGCGTCTCGCCGCCGGGCCGATGCCCCGCGTGACCTTCGTGCCGGTGCGATTCGTCTTCGACGCGTACGTCCTCGGGCGCGAAAGCTTTGCGCAACTTTTCAGTGATGAGATCTTGGGTTCGCATCCAGCAGCCTTAGCCAGAGCGAAGCAGTGAGGTCAACAAGGGCAACGCGCTGTTTTGCCGCCTGTCAAGTCTTGAACGTTCGCGCAACGCGCCCGCATAATGACACTCATGACGACCGACTCGCCGCTTTTTGATCGCATCCGGGTCAAGCCGGACCAGGACCGACGGCTGCGCGCCGAGCTTCCGGCGTGTCAGTGGCCGCGTTGCAGCGCGCCCGCGACCCATCGCGCGCCCAAGGGCCGTCTGCGGGCGAACGAGTATTGGCGCTTCTGTCTTGAACACGTCCGCGAATACAACAACTCGTACAATTTCTTCGCCGGCATGAGCGAGGATGCGATCGCCAAATATCAGAAGGAAGCGATCACCGGCCACCGCCCGACCTGGAAAATTGGCTCGATCGGCGGAGAGCGACGCGATTCTCAGCGTGCGGCGGATTCTCGCGCTTCCGGCTGGGCGGCCGACGACCCATTCGCCCTGTTCGGCGACGCCGCTGCCCGCTGGTCCCGTCACACCAAGCGCGCGCCCGAGACCCGCACGATCCTCAACGCGCAACGCCGCGCGCTGGGCGTGCTCGGCCTTGAAGGGGACGCCAAGCGCGCCGATATCAAGACAAGGTTCAAGGTGTTGGTAAAACGGCACCATCCCGACGCCAACGGCGGCGATCGCACCTCCGAGGACCGGTTGCGGGAGATCATCCAAGCCTACAATTACCTGAAATCGGCAGGCTATTGCTGATCTTTCCGGGTAGCTTTCGCGGCCTTGGGCGTTTCTGCTAACTTCGCCGCGACATCCGGCCTTCCCTACCCCTCCCGGACCATCTTGGGGCCAAGGAAGCGGATTGCGCCGCCGACATTCCCGGGGCCACGGAGGAGCAATGACGCTCGCAACAGAAACGCCGGCCGGCTTGCCGGACATGAAGGTGTCGATCCGACAGGTCTTCGGCTTCGACAGCGACATGGAAGTTCCCGCCTATTCGGAACCCGACGAACACGTCCCCGACATCGATACCGACTACCGGTTCGACCGGGCGACGACGCTCGCCATCCTTGCGGGCTTCGCCAAGAACCGCCGGGTCATCGTCACCGGCTATCACGGCACCGGCAAGTCGACGCACATCGAGCAGGTCGCGGCGCGGCTCAACTGGCCGTGCGTGCGGGTCAATCTCGACAGCCACATCAGCCGCGTCGATCTCATCGGCAAGGATGCGATCGTCATCCGCGATGGCATGCAGGTGACCGAGTTTCGCGACGGCATCCTGCCATGGGCGCTGCAGAACAATGTCGCGCTGTGCTTCGACGAGTACGACGCCGGCCGCCCCGACGTGATGTTCGTGATCCAGCGCGTGCTCGAATCATCCGGCCGCCTGACGCTGCTCGACCAGAACAAGGTGATCAAGCCGCACCCGGCGTTCCGTCTTTTCGCCACCGCCAACACGGTCGGCCTCGGCGATACGTCCGGCCTCTATCACGGCACGCAGCAGATCAACCAGGGACAGATGGACCGCTGGTCGATCGTCACCACCTTGAACTACCTGCCGCACGACAACGAAGTCGAGATCGTGCTTGCCAAGGCGAAGCACTACAGGACCTCCGAAGGCCGTGACATCGTCAGCAAGATGGTGCGCATCGCCGATCTCACCCGCAACGCGTTCGTGAACGGCGACATCTCGACCGTGATGAGCCCGCGCACGGTCATCACCTGGGCGGAGAACGCCGACATTTTCAACGATATCGGCTTCGCGTTCCGGCTGACCTTCGTCAACAAGTGCGACGAACTCGAACGCCCGCTGGTGGCCGAATTCTATCAGCGCTGCTTTGGGCAGGAATTGCCGGAATCCGCCGTCAATGTGGCGCTGAGTTGAGGAGCGATCAGCCGGCTTGCAGCATCGGCGCGGCATATGAGTTCAAACATCAAGCCCAAAACCCCGGCCAAGGAAGCGCCGACTGAGCCGTTCAAGCGCGCCGTCGGCGTCTGCCTGCGGGCGATTGCCGGCAAGAACGACATCGAGGTCGCGTTTGCTGCCGAGCGCCCGGGCCTCGCCGGCGGCAAGGCGCGGCTGCCGGAGCCGCCCCGCCGTCTCAACGAGCGCGAAGCTTCGATCGTGCGCGGCCACGCCGACTCGATTGCGCTGCGGCTCGCCTGTCACGATCCGGCGGTCCATCGCAAGCTCGTACCCGGCGGCCAGCAGGCGCGTGCTGTATTCGAGGCTGTCGAGCAGGCCCGCGTCGAGGCGATCGGCTCGCGGCGCATGGGCGGCGTCGCCAAGAACCTCACCGCCATGCTCGACGACCGCTTCCATCGCGGCAAGTACGACGAGATCACCGATCGCGCCGATGCGCCGATCGAGGACGCGCTCGCGATGATCGTGCGCGAACGGTTGACCGGCGAGTTGCCGCCGGCGACGGCGCGCAAGATCGTCGAACTGTGGCGTCCCCTGATCGAAGAGCGCGCCGGACGCAACCTCGACCGGCTCGAACGCGTGCTCAACGACCAGCGCCGGTTCGGAGACGTCGTGCACGACCTGCTCGACAATCTCGACATGGGCGAGGACCGCAGCAGCGATTCCGACGAGGAGGAAGGCGAAGACGGCGACGAGCAGAACCGTTCCGACGAGGCCGGTCAGGATGGCGACGCATCAGACTCCGCCGACAGCGAGCGCATGAGCCTCGAAGAGGCGGAGACCTCGACCGATGAATCGCCGGAGAGCGCATCGGAGGCGATCGACGCGCCGGCGGCCGAGATGGCCGATGACGCCGAGATGGGCGATTCGGAGACCGCCGCGGAGCCGTGGCGGCCCCGTCACCTGCGCAACGAACCGCACGGTCCGGACTATCGGCCGTTCGTCACCAAGTTCGACGAGACCGTAGGCGCCGAGGATTTGTGCGAGCCGGAGGAGCTCGAGCGACTGCGCGGCTATCTCGACAAGCAGCTGTCGCACCTGCAGGGCGTGGTCGCGCGGCTCGCCAACCGCCTCCAGCGGCTGTTGCTGGCGCAGCAGAACCGCGCCTGGGAATTCGACCTGGAAGAGGGCCTGCTCGATGCGGCACGGCTGTCACGGGTCATCGTCGATCCGATGCACCCGCTCTCGTTCAAGCGCGAGAAGGATACGCAATTCCGCGACACGGTGGTGACACTGTTGCTCGACAATTCCGGCTCGATGCGCGGCCGGCCGATCACGGTCGCCGCCACCTGCGCCGACATTCTCGCGCGCACGTTGGAACGCTGCGGCGTGAAGGTCGAGATTCTCGGCTTCACCACGCGCGCGTGGAAGGGCGGACAGTCGCGCGAGGCCTGGCTGGCGCAGGGGAAGCCGCCCAATCCGGGCCGGCTCAACGATCTGCGCCACATCGTCTACAAGTCGGCGGATGCGCCCTGGCGACGGTCACGCAAGAACCTCGGCTTGATGATGCGCGAGGGTTTGCTCAAGGAGAATATCGACGGCGAGGCGCTCGACTGGGCGCACAAGCGCTTGCTCGCGCGCACCGAGACCCGCAAGATCCTGATGATGATCTCCGACGGTGCGCCGGTCGACGATTCGACGCTGTCGGTCAATCCCGGCAACTACCTCGAACGGCACCTGCGTTGGGTGATCGAGGACATCGAGACCCGCTCTCCGGTCGAGCTGATCGCCATCGGCATCGGCCACGACGTCACGCGCTACTACCGGCGCGCCGTGACAATCGTCGATGCCGAGGAGCTTGGCGGCGTGATGACCGAGAAGCTCGCGGAATTGTTCGCCGAACACTCGGGCGAGGAGCGGCCACGCCCGGCTCGCCCACGCCGGCTGCACGCCTGACGGAGCGGCGTTTACCGGGTCGGTTGAGTTCGGCTCTTTGATATTTCGGCGAGGGGCAGCGGGCGGCCGCAGGGACGTTGTTCAGCGTTCGCTATGCCGCCGCGCGCTTCTTCGTCACCTGGCGTTTGATCTCTAGTGCGCGGGGCGACAGTTCGCTGTCCTTGGCTGCCAAAAGGAAAGCGTCGAGCCCGCCGCGATGGTCGACGGTCTTCAACGCGTTGGCCGAAATGCGCAGCCGCACCGAGCGGCCGAGTGAATCGGACATCAGTGTCACGTTGAGCAGGTTGGGCAGAAACCGCCGCTTGGTCTTGCGGTTTGAGTGGCTCACCCGATTGCCGATCAGGCGCGTTTTTCCGGTCAATTCGCAACGCCGGGACATGGCTGCAATTCCTCGCATTATCCGCGCGTCCAGCGCCGGATGACGGGCGATATGGGGCGGGAGTTGCGGGGAGCTATAGTCAGCGCCCCCGCCAGCGTCAAGCAACAGGCCAGATCGCCGCGAACGCGGGGGTTTCCTACGCACTGAGCGGCCTAAATCACAGAAACGACGCATTTTTCGACAACACGGAAGTGGCGACCGCCGGTGACATGCAAAGCTGGCATCGCCTGTTTGCACCGGGCGTCACTCCGGGCTGAGGGACCATCACCATTGTTCTTGCTTTCGCAGCCGATCCTTCGCGGTGCCGGCCCCGCTGCCATGGCCGCGGCCGTTTGCGTCACGGCCGCCCTCTTCGTTGCCGACGCGGTCCATGTCGCAGCGGCGCAAGGACGGCTTGAGGCCGAGTACACCGCCAGCATCGCCGGCATCCCGATCGGACGCGGCAACTGGGTCATCGAGATTTCCGAGGATCAGTTCACCGCTACAGCGAGCGGCGGGACGACGGGCATCCTGAAGTTTTTCACCGGCGCCCGCGGCGTCGGCGCTTCGCGCGGTGTCATCAGCGGCGGACAGCCTGTGCCGACAAGCTACAGCGCGACCATCGACTACGACAAAAAAGTCGACGACGTCCGCATGGCCCTGTCAAGCGGCTATGTGAAGGACTATTTGGTCGAGCCGCCGCTGCCGCCGCATCCGGACCGCATACCGGTGAGCGACGCCGACCGCCGAGGCGTCGTCGACCCGATGACGTCGACGCTCAATTCCGTCGGCGGCAACGGCGATCCGGTTTCTCCGGAGGCCTGCAACCGCAAGATCTCGGTTTTCGACGGCCGCCTGCGCTACGACCTGCGCAGCGAGTTCAAGCGTATCGAGATCGTGCGCGCCGAGCGGGGTTATCAAGGACCCGCGGTGGTCTGCGCGGTCTATTTCACGCCGATTTCGGGTTACGTGCCTGATCGGCCCGCGATCAAATATCTCGTGGCGTTGCGTGATGCCGAGGTCTGGCTGGCGCCGATCTCGGGAACGCGCGTCGTGGTGCCGTTCCGCTTTGCCATGCCGACGCCGATCGGCCTCGGCTTGCTGCAGGCGAAGCAGTTCGTCTCGGTCGCACAGCCGCCGCGGTCGAATGCGGCTGCAAGGACGCAATAGCGCTTCGCACCGCCGCGCGGACGATGCAGCTCATGCCGGGCAGCTTAAGTCGCTCCGATTTGCAGGCCTGCGCGCCACGATCCCCGCAATCCACAGGAACATGGCTCTTGACTCGCCGCAGAATCCTTCTCCCCCGCCGCGTTAACGTTTTCGGCACGAAAACGACATGGCGGCGAAGCGCAAAACCCTCGATGTGGTATTGTCTCTCGTGTGGCCTTCCATATGTCGCGGTGAACGAATTCGAACTGGGCGCGAGTCGCCGATTCGGCCGTGATTCGTTCGAGACTCGTTCCACACCTTAAGCACAGGCCTTTCCAGCGTCATGTTGTGATACAGGAGAGGCCGCCGCCTGCGCGGTAACCGGGTCTTTGATGCCGATTTCCTTCTCCCCTGCCACCAACCGGGATGTGCGCGCCCGCGGCGCCGGCGTCACTGCCGTGCTCGGGCCGACCAACACCGGCAAAACGCACCTCGCCATCGAACGGATGCTCGCGCATTCCTCGGGGTTGATCGGATTGCCGCTGCGGCTCTTGGCGCGCGAGGTCTATAACCGCGCGGTTGAGCGCGCGGGGGCCGACGCAGTCGCGCTCGTCACTGGCGAAGAAAAGATCAAGCCGCCCAACCCGCGCTTCTGGGTCGCCACTGTCGAAGCGATGCCGCGCGACCTCGATGTTGCATTCCTCGCCGTCGACGAAATCCAGCTCGCCTCCGATTTCGAGCGCGGCCATGTCTTCACCGACCGCATGCTGCACCGGCGCGGCCGCGAGGAAACGCTGGTGCTCGGCGCCGCGACGATGCGCCCGATCGTCGAGCGGCTCCTACCGGGCGCAAGCCTGGTGAGCCGCCCGCGCCTTTCCCAGTTGAGTTTCGCCGGCGAAAAAAAGCTGACGCGGCTGCCGCGGCGATCGGCCATCGTCGCGTTCTCGGCCGATGAGGTCTACGCGATCGCGGAGCTCATTCGCCGGCAGCGCGGCGGCGCGGCGGTCGTGCTCGGCGCACTGTCGCCGCGCACGCGCAACGCGCAGGTCGCGCTCTACCAGTCCGGCGAGGTCGACTACATGGTCGCGACCGACGCCATCGGGATGGGGCTCAATCTCGATGTCGATCACGTCGCCTTCGCCTCCGACCGCAAGTTCGACGGCTATCAGTTCCGCAAGCTCAGTCCGTCGGAACTCGCCCAAATCGCCGGCCGCGCGGGCCGCGCCACCCGCGACGGCACCTTCGGAACGACCGGCCGTTGCCCGCCATTCGAGACGGAGCTCGCGCAGGCGCTGGAGTCGCACACCTTCGAGCCGGTGAAGATCGTGCAATGGCGCAATACCGATCTCGACTTCTCGTCGATTGGCGCGCTGCAGGCGTCGCTTGCCACTGCGCCCACTGAGACCGCGCTTACGCGCGCGCCGGTCGCCGAAGACATCCTCGTCCTCGATCATGCCGTGCGCGATGAAGATGTGCGCGCGCTGATCGGAACACCCGCCGATGTCGAGCGTCTATGGGATGTCTGCCAGATACCCGATTATCGCAGGATTGCGCCGGCGACCCATGCAGAGCTCGTGGTCAGCATCTTCGGCTTTCTCATGCGCGACGGCCGGATCCCGACTGACTGGTTCGCCCGCCAGATCGGCCAAGCCGACCGGGTCGATGGCGACATCGATACGCTGTCGACGCGCATTGCCCACATCAGGACGTGGACATTTGCCGCCAATCGTCCGGATTGGCTCGCCGACCCCGAACACTGGCAGGAGGTCACGCGCGGCGTGGAGGACAAGCTCTCCGACGCTCTGCATGAACGCCTCACCGAACGCTTCGTCGACCGGCGCACCAGCAGGCTGATGCGGCGCCTCCGCGAAAACGCGATGCTCGAGCCCGAGATCAACAAAACCGGCGAGGTCGTCGTCGAAGGTCATACCATCGGCCGGCTCGACGGTTTCGTGTTCGTGCCCGATGCGTCGTCCGGCGGCTCCGAGGCAAAGGCGCTGCAGAACGCCGCCCAGAAGGCGCTCGCGGGCGAAATCGCCGCGCGCGCCGCGCGCCTTGCCGATGCGCCGGCCGAACAATTCGTGCTTGCCGCCGACGGCACCGTCCGCTGGACCGGCGCGGCCGTCGGCAAGCTCGTCGCGGGAGAGGAAGTTCTGCGGCCGCGCATACGCCTTGTCGCCGACGAGCATCTGACCGGCGCCCCGCGGGACGCGGTAGACGCGCGGCTCGATCGCTGGGTGAAGTCGCACGTCGAAAAGCTACTCGGGCCATTGTTCGCGTTAGCGGCGGCCGCCGACGTCACCGGCATTGCGCGTGGCGTCGCCTTCCAGTTGATCGAAGCGCTCGGCGTCCTCGACCGGCAGCGCGTTGCCGAGGAGGTAAAAGGACTTGGCCAGCCCGAACGGGCGACATTGCGCAAATACGGCGTGCGCTTTGGCGCCTATCACATCCATTTGCCGCTCCTGCTCAAGCCGGCACCGCGAGCGCTCGCGGTTCAACTTTGGGCGCTTGCTCATGACGGACCGGAGAGCAAGGGGGTCGAGGAACTGCTTCAGCTCGCCGCCAGCGGCCGCACGTCGATCCCGGCCAATCGCGAGGTCGAGCCGGCGCTCTACCCGATCGCCGGATACCGGGTGTGCGGCGAGCGCGCCGTTCGCGTCGATATTCTTGAGCGGCTTGCCGATCTCATCCGCCCGGCTCTGGCGTGGCGCGAAGGCGCGACCGCCCCGAAGCCGCCCGGCGCTATCGTCGGCGGCGGCTTCACCATCACCAATGCCATGACCTCGCTGACCGGCGCTTCAGGCGAGGATTTCGCTTCGATCCTGCGCTCGCTCGGCTACCGCATGGATCGCCGTCCCAAACCGCCGGAGCCCGCTCCAGTGACGGAGGCGAGAGAAACTCCTCGCGCCGCGCCTGCAGATGATGCAACGGCCGATGACAGCGCAACCGCAGAAGCGGCGGAGGAAGCAGCGGGGGGTGACGACGCAGCCGCGGCCGATGCCGCACCGACGATTGCCCCCGACGCCGCCTTGTCCGATGCGCCGGGCGTCGCCGAACCGCCGGATCCCGCGTCCGAGGGTACGATTGATCAGGCAGAGACGACTGCCGCGCCGCCGGCTTCCACCACCGTCGAGGAAATATCTGCCGGGGCGATCCCCACGGCCGGCGACGAAGCGCTTTCCGATTCCGTTGTCGAACAAGCCACCGGGGAGCCGGAGCCGACAGCGAGCCCTGAGGGGAGCACAGACGTGGCCGCGGCGCCCGTTGAGCGTGCCAGCGCCGGCGCAGCCGAACCGGCGCTGATCGAAGTCTGGCGGCCGGGCCGGACCGGCGAGCGTCGGCGGCAGCGTTTCAAGCCCCGTGCCGGTGCTCCGCAGGCGGCCAGGGTCGCGGATGCGCCGACAGACGCCATGGCCGCGGAAAGACCCGCCGCAGCGACATCCGCCCCGGCGGCCGAGGCGCAAACGGCGACCGCGGAACCGGCACCGGCGGAGGGACGACAGGGGCGCCACCGCCGTAAAGGCGGCGGCCAGGGCGGGCAAGACCGGCGGTTCGATCGTCCGCGGCGCGACCGCGAGCGTGCCCCGCCGCACCCAGCGCGGCATGAGCGGCGTGAGCCGACCCCCGATCCCAATTCGCCGTTCGCCAAGCTCGCGGCGCTCAAGGCGCAACTCGAGGCCGAAGCAAAGGAGCGCCGCTGAGTGCCGGCGGAACTTGATCGGCAGCGCATCGACAAATGGCTGTGGCATGCCCGCCTCGTGCGGACGCGGAGCGCCGCCGCCGCGCTCGCCGGATCGGGCCACGTGCGCGTCAATGGGGCGCGTATCGAGGCGTCGAGCCGCTTGGTACGGATCGGCGATGTGATTACGGTTGCGCTCGAACGGACCGTGCGCGTGCTCAAGGTCAGGGGATTCGTGGAGCGCCGGGGTCCCGCCAAGACCTGCGATGGCCTATATGAGGACCTCGGCTAAGTTCGGCGTCGCGAGTGCGGTCAGGTCCGCAGCCAACTTGCGCGCTTATCAGCCATGCGATAGGAGCAAGGCTCGCGTAAAATCGGGGGTTCGGTGAGCAGATGACCTACATCGTCAACGACAATTGCATCAAATGCAAATACATGGACTGCGTGGAGGTCTGCCCCGTGGATTGCTTCTACGAGGGCGAAAATATGCTTGTGATCCACCCGGACGAATGCATCGATTGCGGTGTCTGCGAACCCGAATGCCCAGTGGACGCGATCAAGCCCGACACCGAGCCAGGCTCGGAGAAGTGGCTGAGTGTCAACGCGGAATTCGCCAAGACCTGGCCGAACATCACCGCCAAGAAGGAACCGCCGCCCGATGCGAAGAAATGGGAGGGGGTTCCAAACAAATTCGAGGAGCATTTTTCCTCGAATCCCGGGTCCGGCGACTGAAACAGTAGCCGCCTGCTGCTGTTAACCTTCGTTAAGGTTTTCACCCGGTGCGACGCTTCGCTGCGCCATAAGGCTTTGATTTTGGCGCAAAATGTGCTATTGTGAAAGTAATAATGAAGAACACCCCCCAATTGGTCGCCCCGCCCTCGTCGGAGCATATTTTCCGGGGCGTTTTTCGAGGAACCCCTAAGAGAGGCGTGATTTCCACGCGAGAGCAGTGGCAGAGAAAACGCGTTACCGATCGAAGAAAAGTAGTGCGGGCATGAGCCGCAAAGCCAGAAAGACCCCCTCCCGCGCGAGCCGGAGGGCATCACCCACGCGGGCTATCGCCCGCAGCAGGGTCGGCGCGACCAAGCGCCCTCAACGGCGCAAGCCGGAGGCGGAAGGAGCAACTTTGGGAATGAATGCGAAGAAGACGACGCAAAGGCAAGGCTTCAAGACCAACGAGTTCATCGTCTACCCCGCCCATGGCGTGGGGCAGATCATCTCGATCGAAGAGCAGGAGGTTGCCGGAGCGCGGCTGGAACTATTCGTCATCAACTTCGTCAAGGACAAGATGACGTTGCGCGTTCCTACCTCAAAGGTCGCTTCCGTCGGCATGCGCAAGCTCGCCGAAGGCGGGATGGTCCGGCGCGCACTCGAGACGCTCAAGGGCCGCGCGCGGATCAAGCGTACGATGTGGTCGCGGCGGGCCCAGGAATATGAGGCCAAGATCAATTCGGGCGATATCGTCGCGATCGCGGAGGTCGTGCGTGACCTCTATCGTTCGGAGACCCAGCCCGAGCAGTCCTACTCCGAGCGTCAGCTCTACGAGGCTGCCCTTGACCGGCTTTCGCGTGAAGTCGCGGCCGTGCAGCGACTCACCGAAACCGAGGCGATCAAGGAGATCGAGGCCGCTCTGGCCAAAGGACCGCGCCGCGGCCCGAAGCCGGAGGTCGAAGAAGATGCCGTGGTCGAGGAACAGGCGGCCTAGGTACGAACCGTTTCAGGCGGCGTAAGTTGCGGGGCCCGGCGGAAACGCCGGGCCTTTGCTTTTGCCGCTTGGATCCTCGGTAAGGTTACCGTTGTGCCGATAAAAGCCCGCCAGTTAGTCATAAATTAAGCTTCATTTGAAAGGACAGAGGCGTTGTGGCGTGTGGGTAAGGGTCGGGGGCGTCGGAATGCGGCGTAAGAGGGCGTTCAAGCGCGGTCGGCTGGTATTGATCGCGCTCGCAGGCGGTGTCGGCTACCTGCTCGGCGGATGGCACTCCGCCACCCCACACAGCACGGACCTTTCACCGGCACAAAGTATCGCGCTGCGATTCCCGGAGCACACCGACGGCGCCGTGACCTTGACCTCTGCACGCGACACCGTGCGGAGCGCCGTCGACGGCGCCGGCAACATGGTGCTCGGCGATCCGCAGCTCCTGCTGCTCAATCCGGACCCGATGATACCGCAGCCGCGCAAGGTAGCGCCGCCTGCTACTACAAACAGCATTCCGGAGGCCGCCGCCACGCCGCCGTTGCCCGAGGTGCCGTCGCCGCGGCCGGCTCCTGCGGCAGCACGGCGCACAAGCCAGACGCTGCCGCCCACCGCAGCGCTGGCCTATCGCCAGACCGCGCGGCCGGGCTTCGTGCTCAACGACGCGCAGATTGCCAGCATCAAGGAGCGGCTGCACCTGACGCCCGGCCAGCAGGCCATGTGGCCGGCGGTCGAGGCGGCGCTGCGCAACATCGCCTATGCGCGCTCGGGCACCGCGCACCGGCATGGCGCCACTGCTGCGCAAGTCGCTTCTCTCGATCCGGACAGCACCGAGGTGCTGGGCCTCAAAGCCGCAGCTATTCCGCTCCTCATGAGCTTCAACGACGAGCAGAAAAGCGAAGTCCGCAACCTCGCCCACGTGATGGGGCTCGATAAGCTCGCCTCCGATTTCTGATCAAGCCAGCAGCTTCGCGGCGCCGGCCGCGACCTGCCCCGCGCTTGCGCGCTAGTTGCCCGTGTGGCAAGCATCGCCCACGATTTCATTGCCTTTTCCGCGCCGGCCGTGCGGCTTTGCGGCTCGCGCGTTGCACTTGGCCGAAAGGCTGCTGCCGTAGCTCAGTGGTAGAGCACCCCCTTGGTAAGGGGGAGGTCGTCAGTTCAATCCTGACCGGCAGCACCAGAAATCCCAGGGTGCCGCTTTCGACCTAGGGGGCCCCATGAAGCGACGCGATTTCATCGCAATTCTTGGCGGAGCTGCGGCTGCTTGGCCGCTCGCCGCACGCGCACAGCAAGCGAACATGCGGACCATCGGCGTGCTCGTGCGCGCTGCCGCGGGATGGCAACGGTTTTGGAAGTTGTTTCCGGAGGCGCTGCGCGAGCTTGGGTACGTCGAGAAGCAAAACGTCCGCTTCGAATTCCGATCGGACGACGGACAGATGAGCCGCCTGCCGCAATTGGCCGCCGAGTTGGCGCGAAGCAGGGTTGACGTGATCGTGCCGTGGTTCACGCCGGCGGCGGTTGCCGCCAAACAGGCGACCAGCGAAATTCCCATTGTCTGTGCGCTCTGTGGGGACATGGTCGGGACCGGGCTGGTCGAGAGCCTCGCCAGACCGGGCGGCAATGTCACTGGAATCTCCGGCCTCACTCCGGAACTGGCTGCGAAGACCGTCGAGTTGATCCGCGAGATACTGCCGTCCGCTCGGCGCGTGGCGGTGCTGGCCAATGCGCCCGACCCCTTTTCCAAGCAGTTTCTCAAGCAGATCCAGTCGGCCGGCGAAGCGAACGGGACGATGGTCGATCCGATCATGATTCACGCGGCCGAGGAACTCGATGCCGCATTCACAACGATGAAGACTTCACGCGCCGACGCGGTCATCGTTCAGCCCAGCCTTCCTACCAAGCGGGTCGCCCAGCTCGCGCTCAGCAATCAAATGCCGGCGGCCTGCACGTTTCGCGACTTCGCCTACGACGGCGGGCTGATGGCCTACTACGCGGCGGAATCGGAGATGTACCGCAACGCCGCAATATTCGTGGACAAAATCCTCAAGGGTGCCAAACCCGCCGAGCTGCCAGTGGAGCAACCGACGAGGTTCGAACTGGCTATCAATCGCGCTACCGCCAAATCGCTCGGCCTACAAATTCCCGACAAGCTGCTTGCGGTCGCCGACGAAGTGATCGAGTAAGTCCTCGGCGCTCGCACGATCAAAGATTCCTAGACGAGGACTTTGCTTCCAGCCGCGACAGGCCAGAGGCGAGTCCCAAGGAGAACGGCGCCGCAGCGATGCGCTTGCAGAAATTCGGGTAGCGGCGCGAAAGCCAGTCGACGCCGCGTTCGTGCAGCCAGGCGACGACCACGAGCAAGGTGAGAAACCAGGAGAGATAGTGATAACGCGGCGTCGCCACGTAAAACAGCGCGACGGCGTGTTGAGCGAGCGCCGCCGCCGCGATGAGCCGCAGCCAGGGATCCAATCCGCGGCCGCGGACCAGGACGTAAAGCAGAACGGCGACGCCGCCGGCGTTCACAGGGACGGTCGCGTAGGAGTCCGCGGGACCGGACAGCCAGCGGGGAATCTGCAGCAGCGCGCGCACGAGATATCCGCCACTGAAATTCAGCGTGATGAGTTCGCGCAGCGCCGTAGCGTAGGCCGCGGGCCGCATCACCAGCACGTCGGGGTGTGCGGCATTGGCGCTCAGCGGCACGAAGACGTGGCCGTAAATCCAGTTGTGCAGCGCCATGGAGAGGACCGGGGCGAAGCCAAGACATAGGCCGGCCGCTCGCATCCACTGTCGCGACGCGAGCGCAGCGACGCCGCATCCGCCAAGCAGCACGGCAGCAGCAGGCAGGACGATCGGCTTCATGATGATGGCGAGCGCAAGCAGCAGCGCGCCGAAGAAAGCCGGAACAAAACTTCCATTCGGACCGGTGCGTGTCGCCCCGACGAGCGCGATGAGCCCGGCAATGAAGAGAATGTAGGCGGCCGGATCGGCGAAGCCGCGCGCCGCCCACTTGGAATAGTCAAGGAATGTCGTGCCGAACAATTCGCCGACCGGGATCGCCACGAAGATGAAGGCGACCGCAAGCGCCCAGCGCGACGGCAGGAACCGGCGCGCGAGAGCCCAGGTCAGGAGCGGCAGCAGCAACACCAACGACAGATAACCGAGATAGCTCTCGGCAAACACGACGTGCTCGAGCGCGCGGAAATAACGCAGGCCGGGGCCGCCGTAGTAGAAAACCCTCTCGCCGCCTTCGAGGGCGTCGTAGATATTGCCGGCTAGAAAATTCTGCAGGATGTTGCGGCCGACGCCATCATAGAACAAGCCGTCGTCGCCGCCATCGAACGGGCGCATGCCGCCGATGAAGCTCGCATCGTCGATTGCGATTACCAGCAGCGCCAGACCGAGCAACAGGAGCGGCACGATGGCGCGCCGTACTTCGACGCGCACCAGCACGACGATCAATGCCAGGACGGCCACAAGGGCAATGGCGATTCCGGCGTAGTGCAAAAGGCGCACACGCCACGGTGGCGTCAGGTGCATCGCCAGCGTGTCAGGTTTGATGGCAATGCCGAAGATGCGCCGGCCGGCATCGGTCGCGTCGACCGAACGGCAGCCCTCCGCCGGCAGCAGGGCGAATTGTTCGTCGGCGCCTTCCCACATCACTTCGCCGCGCCAGCACAATTCGCCGCCGGCGAATGCCGCCGGCAGACGGATCATTTCGAACCACGGCATGGCGAGATGCCAGCGATGGAAGCCCATCCAGAAGCGGCGGTCGCGGTCGGCGCGATGCACGTCCGGCGGCAACGTGTACCAGTTGTAGCGCAGCTCGTTGCTGAACCCGAGGCGCAGCCACACCGGATCGGAAAAATCGATGCCGCTCACTGCGCGTGACAGGTCGGACGGATGGAAGACGCTGTCGGCGGAGAAAGCGAAGGCGCGCTCCGGCGCACTGCCCTGCCAGCAGCCTTCCGTCCCAGGACGGCAGCGCACAGCCAGCGGATACTGGCGGTCGAATTCATCGGCCATGTGCCGGTACACCGGCGCCGGCAGCGAACGCTGCAGGACGCCTTCCGGCGGCCCGGGCACGAAAACATTGTACCCTTCGGCAATGCGCGGCGGCGACAGCAGCCATTGGCCTCCGAGCGCGGCCGCCACGATGGCGCCCGCGGCGATCCAGGCGCTGGCACGGATGCTGACCTCGCCGGTGAAAATGATCACCGCTACGACGACCAGCAGCAGATACGCCGCGATGTGGTTCACCGGCAGGCCGATTGCGGCAACCGCAAGGGCAAGAGCGGCAGCCTTGCGCCAACCCGCCCCGGCCGGCGGAGCACTTTCACGCGGCGGAATCATCACGCGGCGACATCATGCAGCGTCCAAAGCAGCGTTCGGAGCCTGCCCAAATCGGCTCTTGCGTAGCATGCGGATTTGGCCCAAATCCACGCCGCACAATGAAAATCCGTGATTTTCCGGGCTTTGGACGATGATCCGCGTAGGCATTGTCGGCAGCAATTATGGACGCACCGTGCAGCTGCCGGCGTTCCGCGCCGACCCGCGCTGCGAGGTGACGGCGCTTGCCGGCAGCAACGCGGCGCGTACCGTAGAGCTTGCCCGTGCCGCCGAAGTGCCGCACGCCTATGGGGACTGGCGCGCGCTGGTGGAGGATCCCGCCGTTGATGCGGTCGCTATCGCCACCATGCCGGCCCTGCAGGCCGAGATCGCGCTCACGGCGTTAAAACTCGGCAAGCCGGTATTCGCCGAGAAGCCTATGGCCAGCACGCTCGATGACGCCCGCGCCATGCTGCGCCAGGCGGAACTCCGCCGCCTCCCCACCATGATCGACTTCAATTTTCATCAGATCGCAAGCTGGCAGCGCGCCAAATCCATGCTCGACGCGGGTGCAATCGGCGCGCTGCGTCATGTCACGGTCCACTGGCACGTCGAGAACCGCGCCATCCAGATGCGCATGCGCAACTGGAAGACCCTCAGCGATGACGGCGGCGGCGTGCTCGGCAATTTCATCAGTCACTGTTTCCACTATCTCGAATGGTTCAGCGGCCCGATGGCAAGCCTCACCGCGCGGCTTTCCGGCCTTCCCGGCGACAACGATCTGCAGATCAGCGCCATGATGGTGATCGAGTTTGCCGCCGGACAACTGGCAAGCCTGTCGATGAGCTGCGCGTCGTATCTCGGCGGCGGGCATCGTCTCGAATTCTACGGCGAGGATGGCACGCTGGTTCTGGATAATGCGGGCGCCGACTACATGCGCGGCTTCCGTCTGCTCTACGGCAAACGTCCGGCTGCGGCGCTCATGCATATTCCAGTCGAAGATCCGATCGACGCACAATATCCGGACGGCCGGATCGCGCCGGTCTCGCGTCTCGCCCGGCGGTTCTTCGATGCGATCGAAGGCGGCGCGGCCGCCGAGCCGGATTTCTCTGCCGGCTATCGCGTGCAGCAGCTCATCGACGCGGCGCAGCGGTCGCACCGCGAGCGCACCGCGATAAAAGTCGCGCCTATGCCAGCCGGCGAGGAGCTGCGCGCGTGAACGGTCGCCGTATCCTGGTGACCGGTGGCAGCGGCTTCATTGGCTCCGGTCTGGTGAAGGCGCTCGTTCGCGCCGGCAACCAGGTGCGGGTGCTCGACGACAATTCGCGCGGCAGCGCGCGCCGCCTCAGGGAGGTCCCCGCCGACATCGACTTCATCGCCGGCGACATCCGCAATGCCGAGGCGGTCGCTGCCGCCGCCGCGGGCATGGACGAGGTGCATCATCTCGCCTTCGTCAACGGCACCGAATTCTTCTACAAGGCGCCCGATCTCGTGCTCGACGTCGGCGTGCGCGGGATAATCAACGTGATTGACGCCTGCCGCCGCCACAGCATCGGCACTTTGCTGCTCGCCTCGAGCTCGGAGGTCTATCAGACGCCGCCGAAAATCCCAACCGACGAGACCGCGCCGCTGACCGTGCCCGACCCGCTCAACCCGCGCTATTCCTACGGCGCCGGCAAGCTCATCAGCGAAATCATGGCGATCAATTACGGCCGCAAATTCTTCGACCGCGTGCTGATCTTCCGCCCGCACAACGTCTACGGGCCGAACATGGGCTTCGAACACGTCATCCCGCAATTCGCGTTGCGCCTGCACGCGCTGGCGGCGCAGCAGCCCGTGGGTCCGCTGCGCTTCGGGATTCAAGGAACAGGCGCGGAGACCCGCAGCTTCTGCTTCATCGACGATCTGGTCGCCGGCATCCTCGTGATGCGCGAAAAAGGCGAGCACCTCGGCATTTATCACGTCGGCACGATGGAGGAGGTGACGATCGCGGACCTTGCGCGCCGCGTCGCGCGCGCGGCCGGGCGCGAAGTCGACCTCGTCGCCGGCGAAGCCGCGGCGGGCGGGACACTGCGGCGCTGTCCCGACATTTCGAAGCTCGCCGGGCTGGGCTATAAGCCACGCGTGCCGCTCGACGAAGGCCTTCGGCCGACGCTCGACTGGTACTGGCGCAACGCCGATCTCGCGCCCAAAATCTGACCGCGACGACACGGAGACCAACGTTTTGCGTCCTATGAAAGTCGCGCGCGCGTCAGGCACCGGCGCCAGCGTCCCGGTCGAATCCTGTCAGGTCTGCGGCCACGCCCCGCTCGATGAGGTGCTTTCGCTCGGCTAT
>Ga0070671_100000498_pt1 | contig 27450 bp, 23 predicted proteins | sample KBSS73metaG_FD_65341 | JGI IMG/M metagenome (GOLD analysis project Ga0070671, IMG submission 65341) | Switchgrass rhizosphere microbial communities from Kellogg Biological Station, Michigan, USA - KBS S7-3 metaG | ecosystem: Host-associated > Plants > Roots > Rhizosphere > Soil ...
CGGCGAGCCGGTACTCGGGGCTGTCGCCCATCCGGATGCACGCCGAGCCCGTACGGACCCAGAGCAGGAGATGCTCGGGCTGGTCCCAGGAGCCGCTCGATCGCACCCGAGGGATGGACGGCGGCCGGCTCGTGCCCGGCGGCGGAACGTCCGGGACGTTCATGCCCTCACATCCTAACTATATGGCGATCTGCGCACACCACGGGAGGTAAGGGTTGCCTACCATCAGCGCGTCCTCCAGTCGAGCCCTTCACTCCCCGTCGCGTCCGGAAGGAGCGGTCCCCGCATGCCGAAGACCTCACGCCGGATCACGGTGCGCCCCCTGACCCTGCGGGAGGTCGAGGTCGTCGGGGTGCGGGATCTGACGCCGGGTATGCGGCGGATCACGCTGGCCGGTGCGCAGCTGGGTGAGTTCACCTCGGAGAACGGTTTCGCGCAGCCGGCGTTCGACTCGACGGGCTTCGACGACGACATCCGGCTGGTGTTCCGCTACCCCGGCCAGGACCGCCCGGTGTTGCCGGTGCAGCGGGCGAAGGGCCTGGACCTCCCGAGGGACCCGCGGCCGTTGACGAGGCTCTACACCGTCCGACGCTGGGCGCCCGAGGCGGGCGAGCTGGACGCCGACGTCGTCAGGCACGGCATCGGCCTCGGTACCACCTGGGCCTACCGCGCCCAGGTGGGCGATCGCATCCACTTCTTCGGCCCGAGCTCGTCGCGGGCGCTGCCGCGCGATGCGGACTGGCTCCTGGTGGCCGGGGACGACTCCGCGATCCCGGCGATCGCCCGCTTGCTCGACGAGCTTCCCGAGGGCACCAGGGCGCAGGTGTTCATCGAGGTCGCCGAGGACGGGCACCGCCAGGAGCTGCGCGAGCTGCCGGGAGTCGAGGTGACCTGGCTGGCGCGCGCCAGTGCGGACGTCGGGGCGAGCGACCTCCTGATCGACGCGGTCCGGAACTGTGCCTGGTGGGGCGGTGAGCCGTTCGCATGGCTCGCCGGGGAACAGGCGGCGGTGCGCGACCTCCGGCGTCATCTGGTCGAGGACCGGGGGATGTCCAAGCAGGACATCGAGTTCAGCGGGTACTGGCGTCGCGGCGAGGTCGTCGCGCTGGAGACCGACGGGGCGGTGCCCGATCCCGCGAGGACGAGGACCCCGATGGAGAAGGTCCACGACCTGACCGAGCTGGTCGCCCCGGTGGCGATCCGCACCGCGGTCGAGCTGGACATTCCCGAGCTGATCTCCCGCGGCGTGACCACCGTGTCGGACCTGGCAGGCAAGACCGGCGCCGACGAGCGGGCGCTGGGCAAGCTGCTGCGCTATCTGCACACCCTGGACCTGCTGACCGAGACCGGGCCGGGCAACTACGACCTCACGTCGGCGGGCGAGGTCCTGACCGTCGACTTCATGATCGACCACCTGCACCCCGCCGGGGTGGTGGGGCGCGAGACGCTCGGCATCCGCGGGCTCACCGAGTCGATCCGAACCGGCCGTTCGTCCTACGCCTCGGTCACCGGTCAGACCTACGCCGAGGTCCGGACCGAGCAGGACTACGAGGACCGCTACCTGGGGCGGCTGGCGAGGTTCCAGGCCACGCTGGCCGAGCCGATCGCCACCTCCGAGATCCTCGCCGGTGTCCGGCACCTGGTGCTGCACTCCGGCGGCGCCGGCGCCCAGGCCCGCGAGTTCGTCGCCGCCCACCCCGACCTGCGGATCACGATCTGCGCGTTGCCCGCGCAGGCCGACTGGCTGCGCCGAGACCTGCCCGACTCCATCCCCGACGAGCGGCAGCGCGCCCGGGTCGGCGTGGTCGAGCAGTCCGTCTTCGAACCCGGCCCCGCCGCCGACGCCGTGTTCGTCATCCGGGCGTTCAAGAACCTGGCCGATGCCGACGCCGCGCACGCCCTGCGCCGCGCGGCCGAGAACCTCCTGCCCGGCGGCCGGGTCCTGGTGATCGAAGACCTCTTCGACACTGACGACCTCGACGAACACGACGGTGAAGCCGATCTGCTCGCCCTCGCCGTGCACGGCTCCGGCCTCCGCACGGCCGCCGAGCTCGACGCCGTGATCGCCCGCGCAGGGCTCGAACGCAGCGCGACGCACACCGTCGGCTGGGGCACCACGGTCCACGAACTGACGCGTCCCGCCACGCACCGATCCCTCCCCCGACACGAAGAAGAGCAGACATGACCCTTCTGGCACGACGCGGCGCCGCCCTGGCCGCTGCCCTGATGAGCACGGCGCTCGTCCTCACGGCGTGCGGCGGAGGCACCGCGCAGGAGCCCGCCGCTCCGGCCGCCGCGACCCGCACCGTGCAGGCGGGCAACGGCGCTGTCGTGGTCCCCGCTGCGCCCCAACGCGTCGCCACGATCGGCAACACGACGCTGCCGTTCATCGACCTGGGCGGGAAGCCGATCGCCGTCACGGCGGAGTCGGACTCCGATGTCGCCCGGCTGCCCGCCGAGCAGCAGGCGACGTACTCGTCCGCCACGATCCTCGCCTCCAGCGCCGACGAGGTCGACATGGAGCAGCTCGCCGGCCTGAAGCCGGACCTCATCCTGGTCCAGGTGCCCGAGTCCGAGTTCGAGTCGCTCAAGGCACAGCTGACGGCGATCGCCCCGACCGTCTACTACAGCCTGGACGCCGAGTGGAAGGAGCTGGCTGACGGGGTCGCGGACGCAGGCAACGTCACCGGCGCGCTCAGCGAGCAGAAGGCGGAGTTCGAGCAGCTCCGCACCGCGCTGCAGCAGAAGTACCGCACGATCATCGACGGCACCACGTTCGTTGACGTCACCCGCTACTCGTCGTCGGATCCCGGGACGTTCGCCATCGCCGACATCGGCTGCTCCGAGATCGCCAGGGACGAGGTCGGCCTGAACCTGCCCCAGGCCGCCGAGGGCGCCGACCCCCTGGCCTGGACCGCCCTGCCGTTCGAGCAGATCGGTGAGCTGTCGAAGTACGACGTGATCACCTACCCCGTCGACGCCGTGGGCAAGCCGACGGAGCCCTTCGTGCCGGTCGTCGAGACCAACACCTGGAAGGCGTTGCCCGAGGTGACCTCCGGCAACGCCGTCGGAGTCTTCTGCCCCGGCAACAACTCCTACGGCTCCGTCATCCGGTACCTGGAGTCGCTTGACGGCGCGCTGGCGACGCTCCCGGCCAGGGGGTGACCGCTCTCTCCGTCCGACGGGGCGGTCCGGGCTCCGAGGTGCCCGGGCCGCGTCGTCGCCTGCCCGGAGTGCGTCTGCTGGGCCTGGTCGTCGCGCTCGTGGCGCTGGCCGTCCTGCTGGTGCTGAGCGTCATGGTCGGCTCGACGGCGATCGCGCCGTCCGTGGTGTGGGACGCGCTGGTTCGCTCGGGGAGCGGCATCGACTGGTTCGCGGTCCGCGACTACCGGCTGCCGCGCACGGTCGTGGGTCTGGTCGTCGGCGTCGCGCTCGGGCTGTCGGGCGCGCTGATCCAGGCGCTCACCCGCAACCCCCTCGCGGATCCGGGCCTCCTCGGCGTCCACGCCGGGGCGTCCTTCGCGGTCACGGTCGCCGTGGGCCTGTTCGGCGTGCGCGAGGTCCACGGCTACCTGTGGTTCGCGTTCGCGGGCGCGCTGGTCGTCACGCTCATGGTGCTCGCCCTCGGGTCGACGCGGCAGGGTTCGTCGCCGGTGTTCATGGTGCTCGCCGGGCTCTGTGTCGGCGCGGTCCTCGGCGGCGCCCGGGACGCGCTCCAGCTGACCGACCCGGCCGCGTTCGACATGCTGCGGACCTGGAGCGCCGGCTCGACGGCGGGGCGCCCGCTCGAGGTCGTGTGGCCCGTCCTGCCGTTCTTCGCGGTGGCGCTCGTGCTGGCCGTTGCGGTGTCGGGTTCGCTCAACGCCATGGCGCTGGGCGACGAGACGGCCGTTGCGCAGGGCGTCCGCCTTCTGCGCACCCGCGTGCTCGCGATCCTCGCGCTCACACTGCTCGCCGGGGGTGCGACGGCGATCGCCGGGCCGATCGCGTTCGTCGGGCTGATGGTGCCGCACGTGGCCCGCTGGATCGTCGGCCCGCACCAGCGCTGGATCTTCGTCTACAGCGCGGTGCTGGGCCCCGCGCTGCTGCTGGCCTCCGACATCCTGGGCCGGGTGGTGATCCGGCCCGGTGAGATCCCGGTCGGGGTCGTCACCGCGTTCGTCGGCGCCCCAGTCCTCATTCTGCTTGCGCGCCGGAGGAAGGCGAGCGGGCTGTGAGTACGGGAGTGTCCGAACGAACCCGCTCGACGAGCCGGGGGCGAGTCGACTTCGGACGGGGGGTGCTGACCGTGCGGCGGGGGCGGGTCGCGGTGCGGCTCGACCTGCGTTCGGTCGTCGTCTGCCTGGTGCTCGCGCTCGTGACCGCCGCCCTGGCGGTGCTCGCCCTGATGACCGGCTCGTACGGGCTCGGCCCAGGGCAGGTGGTATCGGCGCTGGCAGGCGGGCAGACCGGGCTGGTGCACGAGATCGTCGTCGAGTGGCGGCTCCCGCGGGTGGTGGCGGCGGTGATGTTCGGCGCCGCGTTGGGGGTGAGCGGGGCGATCTTCCAGTCGATCTTGCGTAACCCGCTGGCCGATCCCGGTGTCATCGGCTTCGCGCAGGGCTCCTACACGGGCGCGCTGGTGGTGCTCCTGGTCGTCGGCGGCACCTTCTGGAAGCTGGTCGGCGGGGCGGTGCTGGGCGGCATGGCCACCGCCGTCGCTGTGTACCTGCTCGCCTACCGACGGGGGGTGCAGGGCTTCCGGCTGATCATCGTGGGCATCGGCGTCTCGGCCGTCCTGGACTCGCTGAACGTCTGGCTGATCCTGAAGGCCGACCTGGAGCAGGCGCTGGCCGCGGCGGCCTGGCGCGCCGGGTCGCTGAACGGGGTCTCCTGGACCCAGGTGGCCGTCGGGGGCGCCTGTGCTCTCGTGCTCCTGCCGGCGGCGGGGCTGTCGAGCAGGCCGATGCGGCAGCTGGAGTTGGGTGACGACGCGGCCGCCGCCCAGGGGGTGCGGGTCTCGTGGGCCCGCCTCGGTCTCGTCCTGGTGGGCGTGGCGCTGACCGCGACGGTCACGGCCGCGTCGGGGCCGATCGCGTTCCTCTCCCTGGTCGCACCGCAGATCGCCCGCCGGCTCGCCCGCACCACGGGGATCACCCTCGCGCCCGCCGCCTTCGTCGGCGCGCTGCTGTGTCTGTCGGCGGACTACCTCGCCCAGCACGTGGCGCCCACCCCGCTGCCGGTCGGGATCATCACCGTCGTTCTCGGCGGCGGCTACCTCGGGTGGCTGCTGTTCACCGAAGCCAGGAGACGCCTGTGACCACTCCGGCCTGCTCACGTCTGCGCATGGACTCGGCGACGATCGGCTACGACACGCGCGTCATCTCCCGCGAGCTGTCGGTGGCGATCCCCGACGAGTCGTTCACGGTCGTCGTCGGCCCGAACGCGTGCGGCAAGTCCACCCTCCTGCGCGGGCTGTCGCGCCTGCTGAGACCGTCGACCGGGCAGGTGGTCCTCGACGGTGCCGACATCACCTCCTTCAAGACCAAGGAGGTGGCGCGGCGGATCGGGCTGCTGCCGCAGGCCGCGATCGCGCCCGACGGGATCACCGTGGCCGACCTCGTCGCCCGGGGCCGGTACCCCCATCAGGGGTTCCTCCGGCAGTGGACCGAGGCCGACGAGCAGGCCGTGCTCGAGGCGATGCGCCGCACTGCGGTCACCGACCTGGCCCGCCGCCCGGTGGACGAGCTGTCGGGCGGGCAACGGCAGCGGGTGTGGGTGGCGATGGCGCTCGCGCAGCACACCGACGTCCTGCTGCTGGACGAGCCGACCACCTTCCTCGACATCGCCCATCAGATCGAGCTGATGGAGCTGTTCGCCGACCTGAACCAGGTCGGACACACCCTGGTCGCCGTGCTGCACGACCTGAACCAGGCCGCCCGCTACGGCACCCACCTGATCGCCATGAAGGACGGCGACGTGGTCGCGGAGGGGACGCCGTCCGAGATCGTGACCGCCGAGCTCGTCGAGGAGGTCTTCGGGCTGCGCTGCCTCGTCGTCCCCGATCCGGTGACCGGCACCCCGCACGTGGTGCCGTGGGGCCGGGACCGGCGCTCGGTGCGGTCGTGACGGCGGCTCGGACGGCTTCGGCGTCCCGGCTGCCGGTGCGGTGGCAGGTGCCCGCCGAGCCGCAGGCGGTACGGCCGTTCGCCGTCGGGCCGGAGACGACTCCCGGCCGGTTCGCCCTGCGCGTGATCGGGTCGGTGCGGGGGAGCACCGTTCCGGCGACGCTGCTGGCGATCGTGTGGCAGGTGGGTGAGGCGGCCGTCCCGGTCGTGATTGGCGTCGCGATCGACCGGGCGCTCACGACCGGGGACGCCGGACAGCTGGGGCTGTGGCTCGGGGTGCTGGTCGCGCTGTACGCCGCCCTGACGGCGGCGGCCGGGTTGTCGCTGCGGCTGACGGTCTCCGCGGTGCAGCTCGTGGGGCATCGGCTGCGGGCCACTCTCTCGACCCGGGTCCTGCACCCCGCCGGTGCAGCCGCCCGGGCACCGGGTGGCGAGGTCGTGTCGGTCATGACCAACGACGTCGGACGCCTGTCCAACGGGGTGCTCCTCGCGATCATGCCGGTCGCGAGGATCCTCACCATCGGGTTCATCGCCGCGTCGCTGCTGGTGATGCACTGGCTGCTCGGGCTCGTGGTGCTGGTCGGGGCGCCGATGTCGGTCTGGCTGATGGGCCTGCTCAGCGAGCGCCTGTCCCGGGACACCCGCGAGTACCAGGCCCTGGTCGCCACCACGGTCGGGCGGGCGACGGACCTGGTCGCCGGCTACCGGGTGCTCAAGGGGATGGGCGCCGAGGCCGAGGCCGGTGCGCGCTACCGGCAGGCCAGCAGGGCGGCGCTGGCAGGCGCGCAGCGCAACGCCGGGCTGCTCGGGCGGTTCCTCCTGGGCTCGGGCGTCGTCACCGGCGGGTTCGTCCTCGCGGTGACCGGACTGGCGGGGTGGTTCGCCGTGAGCGGGCAGCTGAGCGTCGGCGAGCTGATCGCCGCCATCGGCCTCGCCCAGGCACTGCTGCCGCAGGTCGAGTCGATCGCGCGGCTCTCCGTGCCCAACCTCGCGGGCTCGCGTGCCTCCGCCGCACGCCTGCTCGAGGTTCTCCGGGCCGCCGACGGGCCTGCACCGGCTGGATCTCCGGCACCCTTGTCCACGGTGCCCACGCTGGAGGTGGCCGGTGCGGGATGGCATGCCCGGGTCGAACCCGGTGAGCTCGTCGGGGTGCGTGCTGCCGACCCGACCGCCGCACGCATTGCCGAGGCCCTGCTGAACCCGGCCTCGCTGACGGCGGAGGGGGACCGGGACGTCGAGGTACGGCTCGACGGCTTCGCGGCCCACGAGCTCAGCCCTGCCGAGTACCGCTCCCGGGTCACCGTCGCGCCGCACCGGGCGACGCTGTTCACCGGCACGATCCGCGACAACCTCACCACCGCGAGCGCCGTGCCGGAACCCGATCGCCTGGATGCCCCTGATCGCCTGGACACCGCAGTGCGGGCTGCGGCCTGCGACGACTTCGCGACGGACCTCGACGCCCCCGTCGGTGAGAACGGTGCCCGGCTCTCCGGTGGCCAGCGCCAACGGGTCGCGCTCGCGCGGGCCCTGGCGGCCGAGGCGCCCGTCCTGGTGTTGCACGAACCGACCACCGCCGTGGACCCGGTGACCGAGCAGCTGATCGCCGAGCGGCTGCGTGCCGTTCGCACCGGACGCTCGACGCTGTTGATCGCCTCGTCGCCGGCACTGCTGGCCTGTTGCGACCGTGTGGTGGACCTGCTCGCCGAGGTGTCGGTACCCGACCGGGCGGAGGCCCCGTGACTGCGACGAGCGTTGTGCTGCCCGTCGCCTCCGGAGCGCAGACGGCGCGGGAGGTGTGGCGTGGTTGCCGCGGACACCGGCTCCGCATCGCCGCCGTCGTCGTGGCCGGGATCGCCGGCTGTGCGGTCGACCTGGTCGTTCCCGTGGCCATCGGGGTGCTCGTCGACCGGGTGCAGGCGGGCACCGCCGACCTGGGTACCGTCCTGATGCTCGCGGCGGTCATGCTGGGCTCGACCGTCCTCGGCGCTGCTGGGGCGGCGGTCACGATCGTCCTGGCCACGCGCGTCTTCCACCAGATCCTGGCCGGTCTGCGGGAACAGCTCGTCGATCACGGCCTGCGGCTCCCGCAGCACGTCGTCGAACGCGCGGGCGCCGGGGACCTGATCTCCCGGTCCAGCGACGACGTCACCGCCGTGGCCGATGCCGTCCCCGCGGTGGTCCCGGCTCTCACGGTAGCCGCGTTCACCGTCGTCGTGTCGCTCGTCGGGCTCGGGGCGCTGGAGTGGCCCTATGCCGCCGCGCTCGTCGTCGTGCTGCCGGTCTACGCGCTGGCCCTGCGCTGGTACCTGCGCACCGGACCGGCGGTGTACCGCGCCGAACGCGCGGCGATGAGCATCCGCGCCCAGCAGATCGTCGAGTCCCAGCGTGGCTACGCCACCGTGCTCGGCTTCGGACTCGCCGAACAGCGGCACGACGTCGTCCTGGCTGCCTCCTGGCGCGTCGCGGTGCAGGCGCTGCGGGCCCGCCGCGTGCAGAGCAGGTTCAACGCCCGGCTCAACCTCGGCGAGTGTCTGAGCCTGGCCGCCGTGCTCGTCGTCGGGGTCCTCCTCGTCGACGCCGGAGCCTCGACGGTCGGGGGCGCGACCACCGCCATGCTCGTGGTGCTGCGCCTGCTCGGGCCGGTCAACCAGCTGATGTTCGTGATCGACACCCTGCAGTCCGCTCTCGCCTCCCTGAGCCGCATGGTGGGCGTCGTCACCCTTCCGACCGGGCCGCACGGCCCGGAGGGGCAGCGATCGGCACCGGAGGCGGGAGTCGCGGTGCGGCTCCGCGAGGTCGCGTTCCGGTACGACGACGGCCCGCGTGTGCTCGACGACGTCACCCTCGACCTCCCCACCGGCAGGCACGTCGCCGTCGTCGGCGCCTCCGGGGCGGGCAAGACCACGCTCGCGGCGGTGATCGCCGGCATCCGTCGCCCCACGGCCGGCACGGTGACCCGCCCGGCCCGCACCGCGGTCGTCACGCAGGAGGTCCACGTGTTCGCGGGGACCTTGCGGGACAACCTCACCCTCGCCGCCCCGGCGGCCACCGAACGCGACCTCCGCGCGGCTCTCGCGGCCACCGGCGCCACCCCGCTCCTCGACCTGGCTCCCGACGGGCTGGACACCGTCGTCGGCATAGGCGGGCATCCCCTCACCGACGCCCAGGCGCAGCAGCTCGCCCTGGCCCGCCTGCTGCTCGCCGACCCGGAGCTGGCGATCCTCGACGAGGCGACCGCCGAAGCCGGCTCCACCCACGCCGGTCTGCTCGACCGAGCCGCCCAGGCCGCTCTCCGGGGCCGTACCGGGCTGGTGATCGCCCACCGCCTCTCCCAGGCCGCGGTGTGTGACCGGGTCGTCGTCCTGGCGCATGGGCGCATCGTCGAGGCCGGGACGCACGACGAGCTGGTCGCCGCGGGCGGTGTGTACGCAGGGCTCTGGGCCGCCTGGTGGGACGGTCAGCGGCTCGGTGGCGCGAACGGGGCGGAGTGATCCCGGGGACCAGACAGGTGACTCCGACCTGTTGCTGACGGCGTGGCCTCCTGTGGCCTCCAACTGGTGCCGACTCTGCCAGTTGTGGGCTGTCAGGAGTCGCTGACCTGCACTGATACGACTGATACCTGTTGATCGTGCCGCACAGCCGGCGATGACGTCCAGCGACGCGGTGTCATGTAGGCCCGACGTGCCCGACCGTGATGCGTAGGGCGAGATCGGCGTAGTAGGAGCCGATGTCGTCGGGCGACCAACTCCCGTCGCTGCGGTACCACCGGGCCACGTCGATGCCCAGCGACATGAGGGCGCTGGCCGTCATCCCGGCGTCCGCGACGTGGAAGTCTCCGCTGTCGATTCCACGCTGAACCAGGCCGCGGAACTCGGCTGCCACGGCGTGCCGCAGCGCCTGGATCTCCTCGCGGTGCCGGGGGTCGAGGGCGGCCAGCTCGTAGTTCACGACCCGGGCGGTGGTCTGCCCGCGGGCATGGTCGGCGGCGAACTCGTGCACCACCGCGGCCAGCTGCCGCACCGGTCCGTCGGTCGTCGCGATCGTCCGACGCATCAGCCGGAGCGTGCGCTCGTGCCCCGCGCGGGAGATCAGGTAGAGCAGCTCCTCCTTGGAGCGGTGGTACACGTACATGGCCGCGGGGCTCATCCCGGCGGCCGACGCGATGTCGCGCGTGGTCGTGCCGTGGAACCCGCGGTCGGCGAACGCCGCCGTCGCCGCCTCGAGCAGGCGGGTGCGCGTGGCATCGCTGCGGGAGCGGTCCTTGGCGCTGGTCACGTGTCCCGTCCCGGTGTGATCGAGATCATCATCGCTGGCGTTGACCCTGTCTCCCGAGGGGCCAAGTCTAGACGAGCGGAGAATAAGCAAGCGCTTAGTAACCTGGAGGTCGGGCTGTGCGGGACTGTGACGAGGGCCAGGGCGTGCGGGGGGCCGGAGCATGAGGGCGTGGCAGATCTCCGAACTGGGCGAGCCTGCGGCGGTGATGCGCCTCGTCGACCTGGCCGAGCCGTCGCCGGGCCTCGGGCAGCTGGTGGTCCGCGTGCGGGCGGCGTCGGCCAACTTCTCCGACGTCCTGATGTGCCGTGGTGAGTACCAGGTGAAGCCCGAGCCGCCGTTCGTGCCGGGAGTCGAGCTGTGCGGCGACGTGGTCGCCGTCGGAGCGGGCGTGTCCGGCCTCGCCGTCGGGGACCGGGTGATCGGTGCCGGGGCCCTGCCCGCCGGCGGGTTCGCCGAGCTGGCTCTCATGGACGCGGCCACGACCTTCCCCGCGCCCCCCGCGCTCGACGACGCCGCGGCGAGCTCGCTCCTCATCGGGTATCAGACCGGGTGGTTCGGCCTGCACCGCCGGGCCGCGCTGCGCGCGGGAGAGACCCTGTTGGTGCACGCGGCCGCGGGCGGGGTCGGAAGCGCCGCGGTCCAGCTCGGCAAGGCCGCCGGTGCCACGGTGATCGGCGTGGTGGGTGGCCCCGACAAGGCGGAGGTCGCCCGCGCCATGGGTGCCGACGTGGTCGTGGACCGCCGGGAGCAGGACTTCGTCGAGATCGTGAAGACCGAGACCGGCGGACGTGGTGCCGACGTGATCTACGACCCGGTCGGCGGCGAGACCTATCGCCGATCCACCAAGTGCATCGCGTTCGAGGGCCGCATCGTCGTGGTCGGATTCGCGGGCGGCACGATTCAGTCGACCGCGCTGAACCACGCCCTGGTGAAGAACTACTCGATCCTCGGTCTGCACTGGGGCCTTTACACCACACTCGATCCGGGCGCCGTCGGCGAGTGTCATCGCCGCCTGACCGAGCTGGCCGCCGAGGGCGCCATCGCGCCACTGGTGAGCGAGCGGCTCACCCTGGCGGAGGTGGCGGCCGGTGTCCAACGGCTCGCCGACGGGACCACCATCGGCCGCGTCGCGTACGACGCACGACTGCCGCGGTGACCGCGCCGGCAGACCCCACACCGGTCGTGGGGGAAGACCCGCCCGGTCTGGACCTCTCCCGCCTCGGCTCGTGGCTGGCCGGCGCGGTTCCGGGTGCGGGCGCGCGGCTCACCGGCGAGCTGATCGCGGGTGGCCGGTCCAACCTCACCTACCGGGTCACCGACGAGCACGGCCGGACCCGCGTCGTGCGGAGGCCGCCGCTGGGACACGTGCTCGCGACCGCGCACGACATGGGCCGGGAGTCCCGGGTCATGACCGCGCTGCAGGGCACCGACGTGCCGGTGCCCCGGGTGGGTGCGATGTGCACCGATGTCGCGGTTCTCGGTGTGCCGTTCTACGTCATGGAGTACGTCGACGGCGTCGCCTACCGCTGGGCCGCGCAGTTGCTGCCGCTGGGGCCGCAGCGGACCCGGTCGATCGCCTGGGGCCTCGTCGATACGCTGGCCGCGCTGCATCGCGTCGATCCGGCGGCGGTGGGACTGGCCGACTTCGGGCGCCCGGACGGTTTCCTCGCCCGGCAGGTGTCGCGTTGGCATCTCCAGCTCGAGGCCTCGCGCACACGCGACCTGCCCGCGGCCGATGAGCTGCACCGGCGGCTGGCGGCAGCTGTGCCCACCCAGTCGCCCACCGGGATCGTGCACGGTGACTACCGTCTGGACAACGTGCTCGTCGACGAGAACGGACGATCAGCCGCTGTCATCGACTGGGAGATGGCCACCCTGGGCGACCCGCTCACCGACCTCGCCCTGCTGGTGATCTACCACAGGTTGGCCGACCACCCGGGCCCGATGATCGCCGACGTCGCAGTGGCGCCCGGCTTCCCGACCGAGTCGGAGATCATCGGACGCTACGCGAGCGTGAGCGGACGGGATCTGTCGCAGTTCGCGTTCTACCTCGGGCTCGCGGCGTTCAAGCTCGCCTGCGTACTCGAGGGAATCCATGCCCGTCACCTGCAGGGGATGACCGTCGGACCGGGCTTCGACCACGCCACCGAGACCGTCGACCTGCTGCTCGACATCGGGCTCACGGCATTCGCCGAGGGGTAGAGGCCTCGACGGGCGCACGTTCGCAGAGAGCCCGCACGCGCGCCGCGTTCAGCTCGTCGGCCGCTCCGTGCCGCGGTCCACCGGCTCCACGGTGGGCTCCGGGGCGGGGCGGCGGGCGCGAAGGCCCAGCACTGCCGCCCCGGCGGCGAGCAGCGGCAGACCGAGGGCGCCGAAGATCGCGCCTGCGCTCCAGCCCGCACCGATCATCACCCCGCCGAGGATCCCGCTCGTCAGGCCGCCGAGTCGGCCGACCGAGCTGCCCAGACCCATCCCGGTGGCCCGGGCTCGCGGCGGGTAGGCCAGCGCCCCGACCGCGTACATGGCGCCACCCGAGCCGGAGAGGGTGAAGCCGAGGACGGCGACGAGCACCACGAGCGGCCCGAACACCGGGCCCAGCAGCGCGATGCCCCAACCGGCTGCGGCAGCCACCGCGAACAGGGCCGCCAACAGTCGGAACCGGTCGATGCGCTGCAGCGCGTAGGACACGACGAGCTGCCCGACGAGCCCGCCCCACCCGAACGCGGCCACCAGGACGGCGGCCTGTGCGATGCCGAGATCGGCCCGTTCGGCGACCAGGGGCAGGTAGTTGAGGATGAGGAAGACGCTCGCCGCACTGATCAAGGAGCAGAACCAGATCAGCAGGGTGGTGACCAGCATCGGCCTGCCGAGCACCAGTGCGACCGCGGCGCGGTCGCGCGTCGTCGGGCCGGTCGCGGGTGACGCGGGGAGGAGCAGGGCCAGCCCGGGCAGCAACACCAGTGGGATCGCGCCGGAGACCCAGAGCAGGGTCGGCCAGCCGGCCGTCGGCACCACCAGCGACGCGAGCAGGCCGGCCACGATCGAGCCGATCCCCGTGCCCGCGAAGGCCAACGAGACCATCGCACCGCGCCTGCCGGACGGCACTCCCTCGGCGACCGAGGCCAGCAGCACGGGCATGACCGCGCCCAGACCGAGGCCGGCGAGCAGGCGCAGGCCCGTGAACATCTCGATCGAGGTGGCGAACCCCATGAGGATCGTGGTCACGCCGTAGAGGGGCACCCCGACGAGGATCACGAGCCTGCGGCCGAAGCGGTCGGCGATCGGGCCGCCGACGGCGCTGCCGACCGCCATCGCCAGGCCCGCGGCCGTCACGGAGACGGTGACCGCCGCGATCGGGATGCCCCATTCCTGGATCAGCCGCGGGTACACGATCCCGGGGACGGCGATGTCGAGGGTTTCGCTGGCCATCGTGAGCATCACGACGGCCACGAGCAGGCGTTGTCGGGCCGACAGCTTCTCCATGTGTCCTCCGTTGGACATGAGCTACCTCGTTGCGGGTGTGGGTCGCGGGCCGGACTCACGGCCCGCGACCCCGGGGTCAGATCTCGAGCACGAGCTTTCCGATGTTGAGTCCGCGGTAGAGACCGAGCAGCGTCTCGGGGAACGCACGGACGCCACCGGGGACGACCGTCTCCCGGGCGACCAGCGAGCCGTCGCCGATCATCGTGGTGATTCCTGCGACGGCCTCGGGGTAGCGGTCCTCGTAGTCGAGGACCAGGAAACCCGCCATCGACGCGCGGGACGTGATCAAGGACTTCAACCGGCGGGGACCCTCGGGGGGCCTCCCCGTGTTGTAGTTCGCGATCCCGCCGCAGATCACCACGCGGGCGCCCCGGCGCAGGTTGGCCAACCCGGCGTCGAGGATCTCCCCGGCGACGTTGTCGAAGAAGACGTCCACCCCGTCGGGGGCCGCGTCCCGCACCTGCTCGAGCGTGTCTCCCGTCTTGTAGTCGATCGCCGCGTCGAAGCCGATGTCGGTGAGCCAGCCGCACTTCTCGGGCCCGCCCGCGATGCCGACGACGCGGCAGCCGCGTGCTTTGGCCAACTGGCCGACCATGTTGCCGACCGCACCGGCCGCCCCCGAGACCAGCACCGTGTCCCCGTCCCGGGGCCTGCCGACGTCGAACAGGCCGAACCATGCGGTCATCCCGGTCAGCCCCAGCGCACCGAGCCAGGTCGGCGGTGGCGCCAGCGCAGTGTCGGTGCGGGTGACGCCGGTGCCGTCGCTCACGGCGTGCTCGGTGACGCCGAAGAAGCCGCAGACGGTGTCGCCGACCGAGTAGGCGGGGTGCCGGGAACGAGTCACGGTGCCCGTGGCCGGCGCGCGCATCACCTCCCCGATGGCGACCGGCGGCATGTACGACGGGCCGTCGGCGATCCACCCCCGCATGGCGGGGTCGAGCGAGATGTGGTCCACGGCCACGAGGAACTGGCCCGGTGCCGGTTCCGGGAGCTCGGTCTCGGCGACCTCCCACGTCTGCTCGTCCGGGAAGGCCCGCGGCCGCCGGGCCAGCCGGATCTGTGTGGTGTGTTCGCTCATGCCGGCACACTCCCCGAGCCGGGCGGCGTCGCCGGGACGGAGATGAGCGCGCCCCCGTCGACCGGGATGGTGGAGCCGACCACGTAGTCGCCCGCGCGGGAGGCCAGGTAGATCGCCGCTCCAGCCATGTCCTCGCTCGTCCCGATCCGGCCGGCAGGCAGGTGCGCCGCGACCTCGTCGGCACTGTCCCGCGCGGTGCGGTTCATCGACGACGCGAACGCGCCCGGCGCGATCCCGGACACGACGATCCCGTCGCTGATCAGCCTGACCGCCATCCGCCGGGTGAGATGGACGAGCGCCGCCTTGCTGGCGTGATACGAGTAGGTCTCCCAGGGGTTGGTCGCGAGTCCGTCGACGGAGGCGATGTTGACCACCTTGGCGAGGTGGTCCGTCGCGGCCTTCGCCAGCTCGGGCTTGAGCGCCTGAGTCAGGAAGAACACGCCTTTGACGTTGACGTCCATCACCTTGTCCCACCCGGCCTCGGGGAACTCGTCGAAGGGTGCACCCCAGGCGGCGCCCGCGTTGTTGACCAGGATGTCCAGGGACGGCTCGTGCGTGCGGTAGTCCGCCGCGAGCTGCTGGACACCCGCCAGCGTGGAGACGTCACCGGGGAGGGAGGTGCATTCGCCGAGCTCCGCGAGCTCCCGCGCCGTCCGGTCGCAGGCATCGGCCTTCCGTGAGGAGATGTAGACCCGTGCACCGTGCGCGAGGAAACCCTCGGCGATCATGCGGCCGATCCCGCGGGAGCCGCCGGTCACCAGCGCGGTGCGCCCCTCGAGGGAGAACAGGTTCGAGGTGACCTTCGGGCTGTCCCTCGTCGTTCGTGGTCCCACCGAAGTCACGCGACCTCGAACAGACCGGCGGCGCCCATGCCGCCACCGACGCACATCGACACGACCGCGAACTGCTCGTCCCGGCGCCGGGCCTCGAGCAGCGCGTGGCCCACGGCCCGCGCTCCGGTCATGCCGTACGGGTGGCCGATCGCGATGGCGCCCCCGTTGACGTTCATCCGCTCCGGGTCGATGCCGAGATGGTCCCGGCAGTGGACCGCCTGCGCCGCGAACGCCTCGTTCAGCTCCCACACACCGATGTCGGCGACGGTCAGGCCGTGCTGCTTCAGCAGCTGCGGAATGGCGGCGACGGGGCCGATGCCCATCTCCTCGGGCGCACAGCCGGTGACCGAGACGCCGCGGTAGTAGCCGAGCGGCGACAGCCCGAGCGCGGCGGCGAACTCGCTGTCCATGAGGACGTTGGCGCTGGCTCCGTCACTCAGCTGCGAGGCGTTCCCCGCCGTCACCGTGGGGTTGTCGGTGACTTCTCCCGGTGACAGCACCGTGCGGAGACCGGCCAGCCCCTCCGCCGTCGTCTCCGGGCGGACGCCTTCGTCCGCCGTGACGGTCTGCTCGAACTCGGTCACCTCGCCGGTGGCCTTATCCGTCCGCAGCGTGACGACGTCGATCGGGACGATCTCGTCGGTGAACACGTCGGCGGCCTGCGCGGCGGCCGCCCGCTGCTGGGACCGCAGCCCCATCTCGTCCTGACGCTCGCGGTCGACGCCGTAGCGATGCGCGACGATCTCGGCCGTGTGCAGCATCGGCAGGTAGATCGACGGCACCTCGTCCTGCAGCCACGGGTCCTCGGTCCGAAAGGTGTTCATGTGCTCGTTCTGCACCAGCGAGATCGACTCGACGCCGCCCCCGATCGCGACCCGCATCCCGTCGACGAGGATCTGCTTGGCCGCGACGGCCACGGCCATCAGCCCCGACGAGCACTGCCGGTCGATCGTCATGCCGGGCACGGAGACGGGCAGCCCCGCCCGCAGCAGCGCCTGCCGCGCGACGTTGTAGCCGGTCGAGCCCTGCTGCAGCGCGCACCCCAGCACGACGTCGTCGACCGAGGACGGGTCGAGGTCGATGCGGGCGAGCGCGCCGGCGACGGCGTGACCGGCGAGCTGGACACCGGAGGTGTTGTTGAAGGCGCCGCGGTAGGCGCGGCCGATGGGGGTGCGGGCTGTGGCGACGATGGCCGCTCTGGACATGGGGTCTCCTTCGGTGGATCGGTGCTGGTGTCGCCGCGCTCAGACGGTCGGTCCGCCTGCGACGTAGATGACCTGGCCCGACACGAAGCCCGCCCCGTCACTGACCAGGTACGAGACGGTGTGGGCGATGTCTTCGGGGAGCCCTGGTCGGCCGACGGGGATGCCGGCCACCGCCAGGGCCGTGAACTCCTCGAACGACAGGTTCAGCTGTCGCGCGGCCTGGGCGGTCATCTCGCTCGTGACGAAGCCGGGAGCCACCGCGTTCGCGGTGACGCCGAACTTGCCCAGTTCGACGGCCAGCGTCTTGGTGAAACCCTGCAGGCCTGCCTTCGCCGCCGAGTAGTTGACCTGGCCGCGGCTGCCCAGCGCGGAGATGCTGGAGAGGTTGACGATGCGGCCGAAACCCGCCTCGACCATGTGGCCGTTGACCGCCCTCGTCATGAGGAACGCTCCCCGCAGGTGGACGTCGGCGACCGCGTCCCAGTCCGCGACCGACATCGTGAACAGCAGGTTGTCGCGGATGATGCCGGCGTTGTTGACGAGCACGGTCGGCCCGCCGAGCTCGCCCGCCACCCGTTCGACGGCTCGCTCGACGGCGGCCTCGTCCGCGACGTCCGCCTCGACCGCGATCGCCGTGCCACCCGCCTTCTCGATCGAGGTGACGGTGTCGGCGCACGCCGACTCGTCGAGGTCCAGGACGGCGACCGCCATGCCGTCCGCGGCGATGCGGGCCGCGATCCCGGCGCCGATGCCGCGCGCGGCTCCGGTCACGATCGCCACGCGCTGAGTCGTACTCGTCATCTGGTGTCCGATTCCTTGTCCTGGTCGGTCCGTGGTATCCATCGGCCTTCAGTCATCGGCCGTCAGTGATCGGCCGACACGATTCGCGCCAGGGACTCGGCGACGCACACGGGCTTGTCGCCGCCCTCCTGCTCGAACGTGCTGACTGCTCTGAGCTGGGCTCCGCCCGGGACCTCGTCGACGCCGGTGATCCGCATCGTCATCCGCAGGCGGGCTCCAACCGTGAGTGGCGCCGGGAAGCGCACCTTGTCGTATCCGTAGTTCAGGCTGTGTGTGAAGGCGTCGAGGGACAGCAGGGCGTAGAAGAACGCGGGCCCTCGGGCCAGGCTGTAGAGACCGTGGGCGATGGTGGTCCCGAGCGGGCTCGCCGCGGCCCGCACGGGGTCGACGTGGATCCACTGCCGGTCGTCGGTGACCTCGGCGAAGGCGTCCACCTGTCGTTGGGTCACCTCGTGCCAGTCCGTCGGCCCGATCTCGACCCCGATCAAGGTGCGGAGGTCGTCGACCGACCCCGGTCTGAGCGGGGTCTGGACGTGGTCTGTCATGACGCTCGGCCTTTCGTCAGAGGGGCGTCCGCCCGCCGACCACGTACTCCGGCACGGAAGCGTCCAGCCGGACGCCGCGCCAGGCGATGTGCTGGTCGGGGCGGACGAGGAGGTGGTGTTCGAGCCCCCACGTGGGGGGTGCCGGGATCACTTTCAGCGGAATGCGCCGTGCCGCGGCGTCCGCCTCGAACGCCGCCACGTCGGAGTCCGAGCCGCGCGGGCGGATGAGCGTGAACCCGCGGCCGAGATCGTCGTACAGGGAGTGGTCCCGGCTGATCCAGACGTGGGGCAGACGTGCCCCCGGCAGGGTCGAGGGGGTGTAGTTCGCGACGTCGAACGAAGGGGCCTCGTCCGCGAGTACGGCGGGTGAGCCGTGGTAGGAGTACCCGAGCACGAGCCCCAACGAGTGGAACTCCTCGTGCTTGGAGCGCTGGATGCCCTCCGCGGTCCGCGCGATGTCGGGGCCCGACGCGGCGAGGTTGCGCGTCGCGGAGTCGATCGTCCGCTGGGCGACGTCTCGCCGCTCCCTCTCGTAGGAGGCCAGCAGCCCGGGGTCCGCCCAGCCCTGCAGCACCGCCGCGAGCTTCCAGCCGATGTTGACCGCATCGCCCACGCAGGTGTTGAACCCGTGTCCGCCGTACGGCGGGTTGACGTGTGCGCTCTCACCGACCAGGAAGATCCGATCGGAGGCCCACCGGTCGGCGATCAGCATCCTGGGCACCCACGGATCGGTGGCCGTCAGCTCGATGCCGGTGTCGGCCGCCTGCCGTCCGACGAGCGCGGAGAGGAGCTCGACGGCGCGCTCCTCGGTGCACGTGGCGTCGATCCCGCCCAGGCCCGCCCACCAGGTCCCCTCGCGGTCGAGCGGGCCCATGGTCGCCTTGACCTCCGGGCCGATCACCCAGTACTGGACCGCATCGCCCATCGCGGGTCGCAGGCCGGGTGCCCGGAACACCGTGTTGAGGTTGGAGCGCGGCGACGAGACTCCGTGCAGGGTCGAGCAGATGGCGTCGCGGGTGACGCCCCTCGACCCGTCGCAGCCGAGGACGTACTGCGCGGTGGTCCGGTAGGTCGACCCGTCCTCCCGGGCGATCTCGCAGGTGACCCCGTCACCGGTCTCCCGCATGCCGGTGACCCGCTCCCCGAGCCGGAGCTCGACGAACCCTGTCGACCGCAGGTGGGTGCGCAGCACCTCCTCCACGATCGGCTGCGGCACCTGCTGCCCGCCCTCGGCGACGAGGTCGCACGGCTCCGCGCGCAGACCGAAGGCGTCGTCGAACCGCGTGATGGCCTCGCCGTCGAGCGTGTCGCAGAAGACCACCGTGCGACACCACTCCGGCTTGAGCGGTGCGTTCTCCCGGACGGCGGCCGCCACCCCCCACCGGCGGAAGATCTCCATCGTGCGGGCACTGGTCGTCTTGGCCCGCGGCCTCGAGTGGGACACCCGAGCGCGCGGTTCGACCACGATGGAGCGGACGCCGTGATACGCCAGCTCCGCGGCCGCCGCGAGGCCTGCGGGCCCGCCGCCTGCGATCAGAACCGGCGCGGTCGTCATCGGGTCCGCTGCGTCAGTCACCTGCGTAGGATTCCGGTGCGATGGAGCGCTGGCGTGGGGGATTCCGATGAGTGGCACGGGTTCTCGGAGAGCGTCCGGGCGCCCACGGATCGGGGAGCCGATCCTCGGCCGCGCGTTTCGGCTCCTGCGGAGCTTCGCCGGCAACGGGGAGAGCCTGTCGCTGCACGCGCTCGCGGCCCGTTCCGGCCTGCCGAAGAGCACCGCGCTACGGATCGCGAACCAGCTCCTGGAGGTCGGGGCCCTCGAACGCGGCGAGGACGGCGAGTTCGTCGTCGGGCTCGGACTGCTGGAGATCGCGTCGCTGGCGCCCCGCGGGCACGGGCTCCGGGCCGCGGCGCTGCCGGTGATGGAGGACCTCCACCACGTCACCCGCCAGCACATCCTGCTGGCCGTGCGGGAGGGCGGGGAGGGCGTGCTGGTCGAGCGGCTCTCGGCGACGGACGCGACCCCGGTCAAGTACCGCGTCGGGGGCCGGATCCCCCTCGGTGAGACCGGCATCGGAGTCGCGCTCCTGGCAGGCGCGCCCGAGGAGGTGCGGCAGGAGTGCCTGGCCCGGGCCGCGCAACCGGACCGGCTGCGCAGCCTCCTGGCGATGGTCCGGACGGAGGGTGTCTGCGCCCTCACCGGACCGAACCCGATGACGGGTGGTCCGGACGTCATCTCCACGGTCGCGGCCCCGATCCTCGACGGCGCGGGCGCGGCGTGGGGCGCGATCTCGCTGGTGGCGCCGGGTCCGCACGGGACGCAGGTCGCCAACCGGGTCGCGATTCGCACGGCGACGCTGGCCATCGCCCGCGCGATGCGGGGGTAGGCGCCGCTCAGGCGGGGGTGCGGACCGGCCGGGACGCGATCAGCAGCTCGGTCGTGAGGCGGACATGGCGCTCGCTGAGGGTGACGGCGAGATCGGCGTCACGAGCGACTGTGGCCTGCATGATGGCGCGGTGCTCGGCCTCCACGTCGCGGTTCGCCCGACGATGCTCCTCGGAGGACCAGCACCGATAGACCACCGAGATCGAGCGGAGGCGTGCGGTCGCCTCGTACAGGTAGCTGTTGCCGCAGCCGGCGAGGATCGCCAGGTGGAACGCCTCGTGCGCCGCGTGCCAGTCGTCGGAGACCTCCGCGCCGGTGACCGTGGCCCCGACTCGTTCGAGGGTGTGGTGCTTGGCCACGACGTCGGACTCCCAGGTGAGGTCACCGTGGGCGATGGCCTCCCGGATCACGATGTTCTCGAGCACGACGCGGGCGTCGGTGAGTTGGGTGAGCCCGTCGACGGACACGTCGACGACGCGGAAGCCCAGCTGGGCCTCCGAGGTCGCCAAACCCTGTTCGACCAGCCGCGGCAGCACCTCGCGGAGCACCCCGGTGCTGACGTCGTAGCGACTGCCCAACTGTGCGAAGCCCAGCTTCGACCCCGGGGCCAGACGCCCGTTCAGGATGTCCTCGCGCAGGTGGCGCAGCAGCGTGGCGGCCCTCGTGTCCGAGCTGACTCGTGCCATGTTGACAAACCCTACCCGATGATGTCGAAAACCCTATGTAAGTCGAACATGGCAGTAAATTTCGCAATAATCTTGACTCTCCGAATCTCGCCGTGGTTCTGTGGGCGCCACCACAGCAGAGAGGCAGGGACACGATGCGAGTCGGTTCGAGGGCTGGGCGAGCTGTCCTGGTGTCGCCCGACGCCGCGGCGGTGGCGGACCTGGCCACGGTGAGCGGCGGGAGGTTCGGCGCCGATCCGAGGCAGGTCTTCGACGCCTGGGACGAGCTGGTCCGCTGGTACGACACGGCCGAGGTCGACTTCTCGGCCCACGGCGAGCGGGTCGATCTCAGCGAGCTGGACGCGCCGTCGCCATCGCCCCGGCAGGTGTTCGCGATCGGGCTGAACTATCGGGACCACGTCGCCGAGTCGGGTCTCACCCCGCCGTCGGCACCGACGGTGTTCACCAAGTTCACCGGCAGCTTCGCCGGACCGGTCGGCGACCTCGTGCTGGCGGGCGAGACCGTCGACTGGGAGGCGGAGCTCGTGGTCGTGATCGGGCGGTCCGCCCGCAACGTCGCCGAACAGGACGCGTGGTCGTACGTCGCGGGGCTCACGGTCGGTCAGGACTACTCCGAGCGCACGGTCCAGCTGGCCGGGCCCGCACCGCAGTTCTCGCTCGGGAAGTCCTACACCGGTTTCGCGCCGCAGGGGCCCTGGCTCGTCACCCCGGACGAGTTCGCGGACGTCGACGGGATCCCCATCTCGTGCACGGTGAACGGTCGGACCGTCCAGTCGAGCTCGACCGCGCAGCTGATCTTCTCGGTGCCCGAGCTGATCGCGCACCTGTCGTCGGTGCTGGAGCTGTCCCCCGGCGACGTCATCTTCACCGGGACGCCCGCGGGTGTCGGTGGGGCGCGGACGCCACCGTGGTTCCTCGCGGACGGCGACGTCGTCGAGACCACCGTCGAGGGCATCGGAACGCTGCGCCAGACATGCGTCAAGGCGCAGTGACCACGCCGCCGGGCCAGGGAACACGGGCACAGGGGGCACGGGGGACCGAGCGAGGACGGGGGCCACTATGGCACTACACCGACTGACCGGGATCGTGATCGGCGTTCCCGACGTCGCCGCGACGGCGAGGTACTACACGGACTTCGGGCTGACGCTGAGCGCCGCGGAGCCCGGCGACCCCGTGGCCCGGTTCAGCACCCAGGACGGCGGAGAGCAGCTCAGGCTGGTGCACACCGGCGCGCGACGGCTCCTGGAGGTCGGCGTCGGGGCCGACGACCCCGACGACCTGGACCGGGTCGCCGACAACCTGCGGCGGCTCGGGGTCGCCTTCCACCGGGCCGATGAGAGCGTGACCGCCTTCGATCCGGGCACTGGGGTCGAGGTCCGCGTCTCGGTCGCCGGTCGACTCGAGTCCGTGCCCGCCCCGACGCCGAGCTACAACGCGCCGGGACGGCCCGCCCGCACCGATGCGCGTTCCGAGGCGGTGCTGCGCGAGGGTCGGGTGCGACCGCGCAAGCTGGGCCACGTCGTCGTGGGCTCGACGGACTACGCGGCGTCCCAGAGATTCCTCACCGAGGGCATCGGGTTCAAGGTCAGTGACCTCGTGTCCGACAGCGCGGCCTTCCTGCGGTGTTCGAGCGACCACCACAACGTCCTCGTCCAGCAGGCGCCGGTGGCGTTCCTGCACCACACCTCGTGGATGGTCGACGACGTCGACGAGATCGGCCGCGGGGCCCACGCCATGCTCGAGACGGATCCGGCGCGCCACGTGTGGGGTCTCGGGCGTCACACCGTCGGCTCGAACTTCTTCTGGTACCTGAAGGACCCGGCAGGCAACTTCTCCGAGTACAGCTCGGACATCGACTGCATCGTGGACGACGCGCTGTGGACGCCGCAGGTGTGGGAGGGCATCCGGGCGCTGTACGAGTGGGGTCCGCCGCCCCCGCCGTCGTTCCTCCACCCGGACGACCTGGCCGAGCTGATGACGGGGGTGCACTCCTCGTGAACGAACCCCTCTCACCCCGGGGCCCTTCGGACGCGCCGCTCGTGCGGGGCACCCGGATCGGCGAGTTCGCTGCGCGCGCCGCCGAGCGGCACGGTGTCGCCCTCGACGACTACTGGCAGCTGCACGAGTGGTCGGTCACCGAGCCCGAGCAGTTCTGGGCCGAGGTCTGGGACCAGCTCGGGGTCGTCGCCTCCGAGCCGTACCGGTCCGTCCTCGATCGCCTCACCATGCCCGGCGCGAGGTGGTTCGAGGGGGCCCGGCTCAACTACGTCGACCAGGTGCTGCGGTTCGCCGACCGGCCGGGCGCCGCGCTGGTCTCGATCGCCGAGGACGGCGAGCGCGCCGAGCTGAGCTGGTCGCAGCTGCGGTCGGCCGTCGCCTGCGTCGCGGCGGGCCTGCGCGACCTCGGCGTCGGACGAGGGGACCGGGTCGTCGGGTACCTGCCGAACGCGCAGGAGTCCGTCGTCGCCTTCCTCGCCACGGCCGCGCTGGGCGCGGTGTGGGCGGGATGCGCGCCGGACTACGGGGTCTCGGCGGCGTCGGCCCGCTTGCAGCAGCTCGAGCCGACGGTGCTGGTGGCCGCCACGGCGTACACCTTCGCCGGGAAGGTGCGGGACCGGCGGGCGGAGGTCGCCGAGCTCGCCGAGCGGCTCGGCGTCAGTGCGGTGGTCACGGTGTCGCGGGCGGGGCTGGAGGCCCCGCCCGGCGCCTACGGGCCGCTGCGCCACGAGCGCTGGACCGACCTCTTCTCCCCGGACTCCACCGCGGAGCTCGTCACCGCGCAGGTGCCCGCGGACCACCCGCTGTGGGTGCTCTTCTCCTCCGGCACGACCGGGATTCCGAAGGGGCTCGTGCACGGCCATGGCGGAGTGGTCGCGATGAACCTCGCGGCGTCCGCGCTGCAGGTGGACATCGGACCGGGGGACACCTTCTTCTGGTACACCACGACGAACTGGATGCTGTGGAACAGCGTCGTCTCCAGCCTGCTCTCCGGCGTCACCGCGGTGACCTACGAGGGCAGCCCCTCCTACCCGACGGTCGACCGGCTGTGGCAGATCGTCTCCGACGAGGGCGTCACGGTGTTCGGCACCAGCCCCGGCCACCTGCTCGCGTGCACGTCACAGGGCCTGCGGCCGAACGAGAGCCATGAGTTCCCGCGTCTCGGACAGATCATGGTCAGCGGAGCGCCTGCCCCGGCCGAGCTGTCCGAGTGGGTGGCCGGGGCGGTCTCACCGTCGGTCCCGGTGATCTCGAGCAGCGGCGGCACCGACGTCGTCGGCGCGTTCGTCAGCGGGGCGCCACCGCTCCCGGTGGTGCCCGGTGAGATCCCCGGCCCGGTGCTGGGCACTGCCGTGCAGGCCTTCGACGACGACGGGAAGCCGGTTCGCGACGCGGTGGGCGAGCTGGTCGTCACGCTCCCGATGCCGAGCATGCCGGTCGCCTTCTGGAACGACCCGGACGGGTCGCGCTACCGCGCCGCCTACTTCGACACCTTCCCCGGGGTCTGGCGCCACGGCGACTGGATCACCCACAACAGCAGCGGGTCCTTCGTCGTGCACGGACGCTCCGACTCGACCCTGAACCGCAACGGGGTGCGGATCGGCTCGGCCGACCTCTACCAAATCGTCGAGGGGCGCGCCGGTGTGGCCGAGGCGATGGTCATCGGTGTCGAGCGCGCCGACGGGACCTACCGGATGCCCATGTTCCTGGTCCCGCACGCCGGACAGGTCCTCGACGACGGCGCGATCGAGTCCCTCCGCCATAGGCTGCGCACGGAGGGCTCACCCCGTCACGTGCCGGACGAGTTCCACGTCGTGGACGCGATCCCGCACACCAGGACAGGGAAGAAGCTGGAGGTCCCGATCAAGCGGATCCTGCAGGGCGCTCGACCCGACGAGGTGCTGAGCGACGGCGCGATCGACCGGCCCGAGCTCCTCGCCGACTACGTGGCGCTCGCTGCGCGATGGGACGCAGCCGGCTCCTGACCGCTCATGGAGAAAGCCCGTTCAAAGGAGAACGCGATGGTCAACGTCTCGCCCCGCGACGACGTGTTCGTCCCGCACACCTTCCCCGAGAAGCAGATCGATCTCGGCGAGATCACCATGAACTTCGTGGAGGCGGGCTCGGCGGAGAATCCCGCCCTGCTCCTCGTCCCGCAGCAGACCGGCTCCTGGTGGAGCTACGAGCCCTCGATCGCGCTGCTCGCCGAGCGCTTCCACGTGTTCGCCGTCGACATGCGGGGGCAGGGGCGCAGCTCCTGGACCCCGCGCCGCTACAGCCTCGACAACTTCGGCAGCGACCTCGTCAGGTTCATCGCGCTCGCGATCGGGCGCCCGACGATCGTCTCCGGATGCTCCTCCGGCGGTGTCATGGCGGCCTGGCTCGCGGCGTACGCCATGCCGGGCCAGATCCGCGGTGCCATCTGCGAGGACGGGCCGCTGTTCGCCTCCGAGCTGGTCCCGTCGTTCGGCCACAACGTCCGTCAACACGAGGTCGGAGCCATGTTCGAGATGTGGCACCGGTTCCTCGGCAACCAGTGGTCGGTGGGTGACTGGGACGGCTTCGTCCAGGCGAGTGCGAAGTCGTCGGTCGCGGTCATGGCGAAGAACATGTTCCCCGAGCCTGCGGAACCTCCGCAGTTCATGAAGGAGTACGACCCCGAGTGGGCGGGCGCCTTCTACAACGGGACGGTGGCGGTCAACTGCCCGCACGACGTCATGCTGGCGCAGGTGAAGGTCCCGATGCTCATCACCCACCACATGCGGTCGGTGGACCCCGAGTCCGGAGTCCTCGGCCCGGGGGCGATGACGGACGCCCAGGTGAGACGAGCCATCAGCCTGGTCGAGTCGGCAGGCCGGCGCTGCGACTACCAGGACCACCCGACGGCGATGCACATGATGCACCAGTTCCATCCCGAGCTGTTCGCAAAGGTCGTCGGGGACTGGGCGGCGACGCTGCCCGACACTCCGGACGCCCACCGGCCTGCCGTACCCGGGACGGGACGCGATGCCGCGAACCTCTAGCCTCGCCACCTCCGACGTCGACCTGTTCGGGCGCGAGCTGATGGAGGACCCGTACCCGGTCCTGCGGAGGCTCCGCGACCTCAGCAGCGTCGTGTACATGCGGGAGCACGGGTACTACCTCCTGGCCCGCTACACCGACGTCCGCGCGGCCCTGCGTGACTGGCGTACGTTCAGCTCGGCGCACGGCACCGGGCTCGTACCCGAGCTCAACGCGGGCCAGGTCGGCGGGCTCCTCGGCTCGGACCCACCCGACCACGACCTGCTCCGCTCGGTGCTGTCGGACCAGGTCGCGCCCCGTGCCATCAACAAGCTGCGCGACACCGTCGGCCTGCGGGCGGCCGAGCTCGTGGACGCCGTCGTGGGGCAGGGCAGCTTCGACGCGATCTCCCAGCTGGCCCAGCGACTGCCACTCCAGGTGGTCGCCGACCTGATCGGTATCCCGGTGGAGGGGCGGGAGAAGCTGATCCCGGGCGCCGACGCGGCCTTCGCCGCCTTCGGACCGCTCACCCCGGAGCTGGAGGAGCGGCTGCCCTCGCTCGTCGCGTTCCTGGAGTGGATCGCGCAGGTCGGGACCCGAGACCAGCTCACCGAGGGAAGCTGGGGCGCCGCCGTGCTCGACGCGGTCGACGACGGGAGGCTGCCGCCGGACAAGGCGTTCCCGCTCATGCGGGCGTTCCTCGTCGCGGGGATGGACACCACGGTGAACGGGATCGGGTCGATGCTGAGGACCTTCGCCGAACGGCCCGACGTCTGGGCGGAGGTCCGGCAGGACCCCCGGCTGGGCAACGCCGCGTTCGAGGAGACCCTCCGCCTGGAGTCGCCGGTGCAGGCCTTCTTCCGCGAGACCACGTGTGACGTCGAGATCGACGGGACGACGATCCCGGCCGGGAGCCGCGTGTGCCTCCACTTCGGGTCCGCGAACCGCGACGAGCGTCATTTCGCCGATCCCGACCGGTTCGACCTGCACCGCGGCGCGCTCGACCACCTGGCCTTCGGTAACGGGGTGCACGGGTGCGCCGGTCAGGCGCTG
>Ga0070671_100000502_pt1 | contig 27374 bp, 25 predicted proteins | sample KBSS73metaG_FD_65341 | JGI IMG/M metagenome (GOLD analysis project Ga0070671, IMG submission 65341) | Switchgrass rhizosphere microbial communities from Kellogg Biological Station, Michigan, USA - KBS S7-3 metaG | ecosystem: Host-associated > Plants > Roots > Rhizosphere > Soil ...
AGGAAGCGGCTGGGGATTGAGCTCGTCCACTGGCCGTAGATGCGGCGGTTTGCCGCGTGGATGATCGTGCAGCGCCGGCGCGCGCGAGTGATCGCGACATAGGCAAGCCGCCGTTCCTCCTCGAGGCTGGCGAGGCCTCCTTCGTCCATCGATCGTTGCGAGGGAAACACGCCCTCTTCCCAGCCGGGAAGATAGACGGTGTCGAACTCGAGGCCCTTGGCGGCGTGGATCGTCATGATCGTCACGCGCTCGCCCTGGCGCGCTTCGTCATTGTCCATGACGAGGCTGACATGCTCGAGGAACGCGCCGAGCGTTTCATATTCTTCCATCGCGCGCGTGAGCTCGGAGAGGTTTTCGAGGCGCCCGGCGCTTTCCGCAGAGCGGTCGGCCTGGAGCATCGCAGTATAACCGCTTTCGTCGAGCATGATCCGCGCAAGCTCGGGATGAGGGAGCTCGTTCGACATTTGCCGCCAGCGCGCGATGTCGGCGACGAAATTGCCGAGCGAGCGCCGAGCCTGTGGGGTGAGCTCATCGCTATCGAGTAGCGTGGCGGCCGACAGCAACAACGGTTGCTGCGTGGCGCGGCCGTGCCGATGGATGGTGGCGACCGCCTTGTCGCCGAGGCCCCGCTTGGGTTGATTGACGATACGCTCGAACGCCAGATCGTCGGCTGGCTGGACGATCAGGCGGAGGTAAGCGATCGCGTCCCGGATCTCCGCGCGCTCGTAGAAACGGAAGCCGCCGATGATCTGATAGGGGAGGCCGATCGCGATGAAGCGCTCCTCGAACTCGCGCGTCTGGAACTGGGCGCGAACAAGGATCGCGACATCGTCGAGGCTGCTTCCGGAGCGCATGCGCGATTCGGCTTCCTCGCCGACGCGGCGAGCTTCTTCAGGGCCGTCCCACACGCCGATGACGCGGACTTTTTCGCCGTCGCCCTCTTCGGTCCAGAGCGTCTTGCCCAAGCGACCGGCGTTGTGTGCGATGAGACCATCGGCCGCTGCGAGGATGTGGCTGGTGGAGCGATAATTCTGCTCCAGGCGAATGATGGTGGCGCCGGGAAAATCCTTCTCGAAGCGCAGGATGTTCGCGACCTCCGCGCCGCGCCACGAATAGATGGACTGGTCGTCGTCCCCCACGCAGCAGAGGTTGCGGCGCGGCTCGGCGAGGAGGCGCAGCCACTCATACTGGCCGCTGTTGGTGTCCTGATATTCGTCGACGAGGATGTAGAGGAAGCGGTCGCGATAGGCTTCGAGCACGTCCGGGTGCTTCCGGAAGATGACCAGCATGTGGAGCAGCAGGTCGCCGAAGTCGCAGGCGTTCAGCGTGCGAAGCCGTTCCTGATATTGGGCGTAGAGTTCTGCTCCGCGGCCCGCTGCGAAGGCCTCGGACTCGCCCGCATTGACCTGGGAAGGCGCCCAGCCCCGGTTCTTCCAGCGGTCGATCAGGCCCGCGAGTTGCCGGGCGGGCCAGCGCTTCTCGTCGAGGTTCGCGGCGCTGATGAGCTGCTTTAGGACGCGCAGCTGGTCGTCGGTGTCGAGGATCGTGAAGTTGGACTGCAGACCGACCAGCTCGGCGTGTCTTCGCAGCATTCGGGCCGCGACCGAATGAAAGGTGCCGAGCCATGGCATGCCTTCGAGCGCTCCGCCGGAAAGGCCGCCGACTCGCTCGCGCATCTCGCGCGCCGCCTTGTTGGTGAAGGTCACGGCGAGGATCTGGCTCGGCCAGGCCTTCCGAGTCGCGATGAGATGGGCGAGTCGTGCCGTTAGCGCAGCGGTTTTTCCGGTGCCCGCGCCTGCAAGAACCAGTACGGGCCCCTCCGTCGTCAGGACGGCCTCTCGCTGGGGCGGATTCAGACCCTGCAGATAGGCGGGTTCGGGAGCGATCGCTGGCGATTCAGGCACTTGGCGGAGGTAGGATAGGAGGAACGAAACGGCAACCGATTGGGACGACTCGAAAAAGGTTCCAATTGTTGTTCCCGATATCCACGTTATCCACAGGCTTCTTACCAAAGATTTCGCTTCCGCGACTCGATTCAGATGTGCATGGTAATCAGGTGATCGGGACGGCGGTCCCGGCCTCCCCTGAAGGGTCGGCAACGACACGAAGGGTGCGGCAGGTGACCAAAGGTCCGATCTCCGCCGACAGGCAATGATGAGAGCTTCGGTTCTTTTCGGGGCCAGTTGGTCAGAGGCGCCGGAAGAGATGATCTTCCTGTCGTGCGACGCGGCTCCCGAGGTTCTTCGGAACTGAGGTGAGCGAAGCGGGACACGAGAGAGGTTATCCCAAGAAGGGCCGCGGAACATCGGGCGATTTTGGCTGGAATTACGGTTCCTGCCAGGCCGGGCCGACCGAACGACCAGCGAGCTTTCGGGCCACGTAGTCGAGTAGGTTAACCGGGCTTCTCGAAAGAGAGAGATGCAAGATGGAAAGCGACGCCTGAGCTGGTGAGCCAGGATCGAGAGCGGGTTGGCAGGCCGAAAGGTTCTATCAATCAGGTTACGAACACCGGCAGATCCTTCGCTCGGCGCAGTGGGGGCTGGCAGCAATGCCGGCCCCCATTTCTTTTGGGCCTCCGAAAACACCGAAATTTAGTCTGGAGCCGATCGAACGGCTGATCGCGCGGCGCTAAATCAGCGCGGGCCGTCGCATCGCTGCTACTGTTTTTTTCGGCACCGGGACCAAAACGCATTCTACGCGTTTGAGGGGTCAGGTGGCGGCGGCAATCATGTCGTCGGAGCGGCGGGCGCGAAGGAGTGAAACGTGATCTCCGCGATTGCTGCTTTGGTGCTTGCGTCAACCTCAACCACCCATTCAACTTCAACCCTGACCTCGAACTCTCCCTGGTGGGAGCGCGTGACCGTGATGGTCGGCGACGACGGCAGCACGAGATCGTGCCGCTACGAGACCAGCCTGCAGCCGCAGGCTCCGACCGATTGCACGGTCAGCGGCGACAATGCCGCGACGGCCAAGAAAGCCAGTTCCGGAACCAAGGACCAATATACGGCGATCACTTTCGAGCGCAGGTTCACGCCGGGCATGAAGCCCGAAGCCGAGGTCAAGGCCGGCGAAACGTTGCTCGGCGGCCAGGTCATGGCGCTCGCGATCGATGCGCGCGGTGCGGTCAAGAATTGCCGGGTCGTCGCGACCTCCGGTTCCGTGACGCCGGAATATGGCTGCAACGAAGCCTCCGCCGAGCGGTTTGATGCGAGCGCTTCGACGGCGCGAGCGGTCACCGCGGAGCGCGAAGGGTTCATGACGATCCTCGTCTACGGCCACTCGGAGCACGTCGTCTGACGCGTGATCGCGCTGGACTCTAACTTAACTTCGTTTAATAATACGGTTGAGCGGTCACCTCGCTCAGCGGCCCGGCAGCGGGGCAACCTGCCGGGCCGCCCCGTTCTCAGCCCGGGATCCGCGTATCCGGACCGACGCCTCGCGTCCGCCAGTAGCGCGACAGCCCGATTTCCTCGCACACGCCCTCGAAACGCGCATCGCGGCGGACGGCCGCCACCGGCGGCATGAACATCCACTGCGTCCAGCACCAGCTGGGCGAATTCGCGACGAAGCTGCGGGGGACGTTGGGCCTGCTCGCGACCAGCGGTCCCTTGCTGAACAAAAGTGCGTCGATCACGACAAACGCCGCATCGAGCTCGCCAAGATGGCTGAGTACCATGGCAGCATACATCGCCTGGCCGGGGTTGAGCTTGGCAGCCGCCAGATTCGCCTCTCTCGCCTTGGCGATGCGCGCGCGGGTCGGTTCGGCGAATGCGTCGAGCGTCGGCAGCCATTGATCCGGCCGCGCCGGGTGCGCGTTACCACGCGGGCCAACGGGATCGCGAAGCATTGCGGTGGCTGCACCAATCCGGCCGCTGAAAGCGAGGATCATGAAGCGCGCGTTCCACACCAACGCGTGTCTTGGCCATAGAAGCAGCAGCCGCTCGCTGAGATGGAGCGCGTCGTCGGTCCGGCCGGCCGTCCAAAGCCGAAGCGCACGCCGCCATTGCGGAGTGGGCGACGCCGGCGCTGCGGCCGCGACCTGTTCGTTGTAAATCCATGATCTGGAGGTTCGCCCGGCTCCCTGGAGGAAGGATGTGAGGCTGCCGAGCACATGCAGGTTGGTCGGTGCCGACGCGCGCAGGGCTTCCAGTCGATCTTCTATCTGGGACCAGTCCAGGCTGCTCGACTTCATGTCCACCATCGCAAGGCGCGCATGAGGCTCGTTCGGATCGCTCTGCAGCGCGGCGCGCGCCGATGCTTCGGCAAGCCGTAGCGTTTCGCCGGGATTCGCGCTTCCGCCGTTGTTCGCACGGGTCTCCTCGGCCAATGCTAGTAGGCCAAGCGATCGCGCATTGCCGGGATCCAAGTCGAGCGCTGACCGCAACGGTGGCACCGCCTCGCCCGCCTGCATGGGAGGGGCGTCACGCAGCAGGATGTCGCCGCGGTCGGTCCAGCGCTCTACCTCAGCGGCACGGGCTTCGCTTCGGACTCGCCATAGCCCAGCACCGACGAGCGCGAGCGCCGTGGAAGCTGCGACGGCGGTCGCGGTCCTCCGTGTGACTAGCGAAGTAGTGGCCTCTCCTTCGAGTTCGGCGATCAGTCGATACCCTACCCGCGGCACCGTCTCGATCAGCACAGCGCCTTTGCTGGTTTGATCGAGCGCCCGGCGAAGGCTTTGGACCAGTCGGTTGAGACTGTCGTCCCCGACCTGGGCGTTGCCCCACAGGTGCTCGAACAGCTCACGGCGCCGGAGTACCTCGCCCTGGCGTTCGACCAATTGCAGCAGGAGCTGCATGACGAGGGGCTCAACGGCGACATCGCCGCCGTCCGCGCCGGTCACGCGGCGGCGGACCGGATCGATGGTTAGCCCCGCGACGCGAAGAGGGCACGTCGCTGCTGCATTCACCAGCACCTCTCCTTTGATCGGCAGATCATCGGCACATCATCATGGTCGAATCCCTGCCGACCGCCAAGCCCTCACTGTAGCCGGATCGATCCGACCGGCACGGAGAGCAGGAGAGGAAAAATGCGTAAAATCGTTCGAACCGCCATCGCCTGCATGCTGCTTGGGGCAGGCTTGCCCGCGCAGGCGGGTATTGTGGGCTTCAGCGGCAGCGTAACGGGTGTCAGCAATCTCGTCGGGGCTGACCCGACTTGTGCACCGCTGCAGTTTCGATCGGCCGTCGATCCCGCAAGCACGATCGGTACGTCATCGCTGGGCAACTTCACGTTGAGCACCAGCACCTGCCTTTCTCTCGGGGGCGGCGCGTCCTTTGGCACCTTCATCATCGATTTCGGCGCGGACGCGTTCAACGGAACATTCGATGGAGGCTCAACGCCGACCGGAACCCCGGGCATCAGCGATACGGCGTGGCTTTATACGATCCTCGGAGGCACCGGGCGCTTCGCCGGCGCTTCGGGGACATTCGATGCAACGGGCATCGCGGATGCGACGACACGTCCAACCCATGTGTCGATCGACTTTGCCGGCAATGTGAACGCTCCGGCAGTGCCCGAGCCGGGAAGCTGGGCACTGATGATCCTCGGCTTTGCTGGACTCGGTTTATGCGCGCGACGTGGTCGCGGGCGACGGCTCGAACAAATGGCCTGAGTATTCTGGGCCGGCAGCTGGAACAGGTCCACTGCCGGCACAGCGAGGAGTCGAAAGCGGGTGCCGGTTGGCTATCAGCAGACAGCCGACACCATGCCATCCCGATTCATTTGCGGTGAAGGGCGGGGGCGTTAGCCATGAACGGCCGCCTATTTGCGGCGGCCCGAACTGGATTCCTGCGAGAAACAAATGATGCTGCAGCGCCTGAATCGTGGGGCGAGTCTGCTCGCGGGGAGAATTAGAATTGGCCAGTGCAGTAAGGGTTGAGCCGAACCATTATGAAGTCCTGGGGCTTTCGCCGGCGGCGAGCCAGGCGGACATCGCACGCGCATTCCGAAGCGCGATGAGCCTTTTTGGAATACAACCCGTCGCTCTCGCCACGCGCATCTCCGAGGCCTTCGAAGTCCTCAGGAACCCGGCGAAGCGCGAGGCCTACAACCGGTCCATAGGACTGGAGCCTTTGGCTCGACTCTATCAGTGGCAATATAAGCTGCCCGACCGGCCAAACGCGCAGTCGAAGATCTCGCCGCCGACGAGCGGCCCCGAGCATCGCGTGGCTCCGCCGAAGCCGCAGGAGACACGGCTGGCGCCCGAAGCGCGGCCGAAAGCAGCAGAGGACGCAGCGGCCGCGGAAGCGAAGATCTCCGCATTGGTCATGTCGCTCAAGAGGCTGGCGGAGCCCGCCGCTCCGGCGCCAGAGCTGCCCAAGGCCGATTTGGCTCCAAGGCGGGTGGCGGAGGCGCGCCCGCCTAACCGGCCCGAGCGAACGAGTCCTGACCCCGTCGATCCGCTTGTCGAGGACATCCTGGCGCTTGGGCGTGCTGAGAAAGCAGAGTTGCGAAAGGCCGAGTTCCGCTTTCCCGGCTGGCGCCGCCCGGCGATGGCATTGGGCGGCCTCGTCGTCGGAGCGGCCATAATCGGCGTCATGGCCGGCCTGTCGGTCGCCGGCAACCAGGATGCCGCGTCCGAATTGACGACGCCGCTTCCGACTGCACGCCCGCATTCAGCCGCGATCGCTGCCGCTCCACAGCCGGATCCCGCTGCCGATGTCCGGATCCCTGATCAGCCGACAACATCGCCGGTTCGCGCGGAAGCCTCAATCTCCCGGAGGGCGCGTATCGCCCCGCCGACGGCAGTGCTCGCTGCATCGGATCAAGCGCCAGTGGAGAACGAGAACGCGCTGAATTCGGAAGTCGCCCAGCCCGACGCTTCGGCGACCGATCCCCTGGCGCCGACGCCCGCGACTGCGGAGCGGATTGCCGCCAGGATGCCGCTCCCCGGCAACGTTGTCGCACGCACGATCGGGCGCATCGGCTACCGGTGCGGCGAGGTCGCTTCCATGACCGCGATCGAAGGGGACGCGGGCGCGTTCAAGGTAACCTGCAATTCGGGCGATTCTTATCGCGCCGCGCCGCTCCAGGGCCGCTACCATTTCCGTCGCATGACCGGTCGCTAGCGGACGTTGCAAACGGCGGGTTCGTGTCGCACTCTCATCCGTCTCGGGGGTGCCGCATTTGCTCGAGCAATTTGCCTATCTGGCCCAGATCGTCGCGTCCGTCGGCGTCGTCCTCTCGCTGATCTTTGTCGGCCTCCAGATAAGGCAGAGCACCGCCGTGCTTCAGCGCAACGAACACAATTCGACGATGGAGCAATGGACCGTCATCCGAATGGCAATTGCGAAGCACCGTGAGCTAGCTGAGCTGATGACGGCCGGGCTCGACGGCGAGCGCCCGCTGGATGCGGCCGATCAATTGCGGCTCGAACAGATGCTTCAGGAAAATGCCTGGGCCGCATTCCACATCTGGGACCGGACCCAGCGCGGAGTCTTTCCGAAGGGCACGTTCGAGCAGACGGGTGGGGCCCTTCTCCGTATCATCCTCAAGACCCCCCGAGGGCGCGCCTGGTGGCAAGGTGCAAAGTCGGTCGGCTTCGTTCCGGATTATGTCGCCGACGTCGATGCAGTGCTCGCCGAGGATTGAGCAATGTCTGCAAGGCGTGGGAAGCCGATATTCCGGTTGGCGCTTCGCAGTCACTTCACCCATCATTCAGCCAAGCCGGAGATAGTGCTCGTTCCGAGGAGACGGGTATGCTTGCCAGCACCATCGCGCTCAATCGCTTCGGCCTGGGGGCCCGCCCCGAGGATCAGCTGCCGCCAGACGCAAAACACTGGCTGTTGAACCAGCTGGATCGTTTCGATCCACACCCCCAGGTCTTCGCGCAGGTGCCGCGGCGCGAGCAGGTCGCCAGCCAACTTGCCGAATATCTGTCGGCCCAGCGAACAGCAGGACGAGCAAAACGCCGGCTGCAAGCGGCCTCCCTGCCAGTCGGCACCGGAATGCCGCCGCAGCCGGAGGCCGATCCCCAAGCTGATGAGTCGAAGAAGTACCTCCGGCAAAGCATCCGCGAGGATTATCTCGTGATGAATTCCGCGCGGCTCGACGCAGCCCTGACGAGCCCAAGCCCGTTCGTGGAGCGGCTGGTGCACTTCTGGGCGAACCATTTCGCAGTGTCGGTCGACAAGCTGCCGGTCATCGGCCTGGCTGGCCTTCTGGAGTTCGAGGCGATCCGGCCGAATGTGCTTGGCAAGTTTTCGGACATGCTGCTCGCGGTAGAACAGCATCCGGCGATGCTGGTCTATCTGGATCAGGCCCAGTCGATCGGCCCCGACTCTCCGGCCGGAATCCGCGCGACCATGCGCGGCGGCAAGCAGCGCGGCCTCAACGAGAATCTCGCCCGCGAGATCATGGAGCTGCATACGCTCGGCGTGCGCACAGGATACAGCCAGGCGGACGTGACCGAGTTCGCGCGCGCACTCACCGGCTGGACGGTGGGTGGGATCGGGCGGGGCCCCGCGGCGCGGCTGATCGGTGGCGACGGCGGCGAATTCCGCTTCGCGGCGATCCTGCACGAACCGGGCGACCGGCACATCATGGGCAAGCGCTATGATCAGCCTGGCGAAGCGCAGGCTCGCGCAGCCCTCCTTGACCTCGCGTCGAGCCCCGCGACCGCCAAGCATATCTCGACCAAGCTCGCCCGACATTTTGCGGGCGACGATCCGCCGCAGGCCTTCGTTGATCGCCTTACCAGGGCGTACCTCTCGAGCGGCGGCGATTTGCCCAGTGTCTATCGGACGCTGATCCAATCACCGGAGCCGTGGGCTCCTAGGCCGCTCAAGTTCAAGAATCCGTGGGAATGGACTGTGTCGGCCCTCCGCGCGGTAGGCTCCCGCGAGCTGAATCCGAAGATGGCCGCCGGTGTCCTGAAGCAGCTCGGCCAGCCGACGTGGCAGCCCGGCTCACCGGCAGGCTGGGACGACATCGCCGCCAGCTGGGCTGGCCCCGATGCGCTGGTGCGCAGGGTCGAAGTTGCGCAGCGGATCGCCGACAAGGCTGGCTCGTCCGTCGACGCGCGCGCGCTTGCAGAGAGACTTTATCCTGGATCGCTAGGGGAAGCGACGCGCGCGGCGATCGCCCGCGCCGAGAGTCCCGCCGAGGGCCTCGCGATGCTTCTGATAAGCCCGGATTTCGTGAGGAGATGAAGATGCTCACACGCAGATCGTTCGTGAATGACGCGGGCGCGGTGAGCGCGCTGGCAATACTCGGACTTCCGAAGATGGCCTTCGCCCGCGCCAACGGCGACCGGCGCTTCGTTTTCATCATTCAGCGCGGCGCCGCCGACGGCCTCAACATCGTGGCGCCGACGGGAGACCCCGCTTACGCGTCCCTTCGTCAGGACTTCGCGCCGGAGATGGCAAACGGAGCCAGTTTAGAATCCTTCTTCACGCTTCATCCGGCGCTCGCCGAAACGGCGAAGATGTATGCTGGAAAGGAGGCGCTGTTTGTTCACGCCGTCGCGTCTCCTTACCGCGACCGTTCCCATTTCGATGGGCAGAATGTGCTCGAAACGGGCGGATCTGCGGCTTACCGCCTGAAGGACGGGTGGATGAACCGGCTGCTCGGGCTTCTTCCGCCCGTCGATGCGAAAGCGCTTGCCCTGTCTTCGACGGTGCCGATCGCGCTGCGCGGCGCGCGTGAGGTCTCCTCCTATGCGGACTCGCAATTGCCGAAGCCGTCGGACGACCTGCTCGCCCGCGTGGGCATGCTCTACGAAAGCGATCAGGAACTGCACGGACTTTGGAGCGCCGCCATGCAAACGCGCACGATGGCTGGCGATTCAATGAGCGGCGGCGCGGGGGGTCAGAAGGGCGCTGCCACGGGCGCGCTTGCGGCAAGGATGCTGCTCGGCGAGGGCGCCCGCATCGCGATGATCGAAACGAACGGCTGGGATACTCACTCGGGTCAGCGCGGAAGGCTAACGGCGCAACTGCGCGACCTGGACCAGATGGTCGCCGCGCTGAAAAACGGACTCGGCAGCGATTGGTCCAATACGCTTGTCGTCATCGCGACGGAGTTTGGGCGCACGGCCAGGCCGAACGGCACCGGAGGCACCGACCACGGGCAGGCCTCGGCGGCCATGCTGCTCGGCGGTGCCGTTGCAGGCGGGAAGGTCGTTGCCGATTGGCCGGGATTGGCGGATTCAGCACTCTACGAAGGCCGCGACCTCAAGCCGACTACGGACCTCGATTCCTTGATCGCCGGGGCTCTGGGCCAGCACTATCACCTGGAGCTCGCTCGGACGATGAACACCCTATTCCCCGACAGCCGCGGACGTGCCGTCGAGCAGCCGCTCATACTGGCGTAGGGGATCGCGTTCAGCCGGCGATGTTCGCGCCGCCGTCGATATAGATCGTCCCGCCGGTGATGCGCCGGGCGAAGTCCGTCGCAAGATAGGCGCAGGCCATGCCGACGTCGTCGATGTCGACGAGCTCGTGAAGGGGCGCCCGTTCGATCGCTTCATTGAGCATAAGCTCGAAGTCCTTGAGACCCGAGGCGGCGCGGGTTTTGAGGGGTCCCGGCGAGATGGCGTGGACGCGGATGTTTTTCGGGCCCAGCTCATGGGCGAGGTAGCGGCAGGACGCCTCGAGCGCAGCCTTCACGGGTCCCATGACATTGTAGTTGGGGACGACGCGATTGGCGCCGAGATAACTCATTGCGAACATGGTGCCGCCGTCCGTCATGAGCGGGGCCGCGAGCTTCGCCATCCTGACGAAGGAATGGCAGGACACGTCCATCGCGCGGGCGAAGCCTTCCGCGGAACAATCGAGAAGCCCGCCTTGCAGATCCTCCTTCGGCGCAAAGGCGATGGAATGGACGAGGCTGTCGAGCTTGCCCCAGCGGCGGCCGATCAGCTCGAACAGGCTCTCCAGCTCTCCCGGGTTTTCGACATTGAGCGGAGCGGTGATCTCGGCGCCGAGCGCCGCGCCGAGCGGCTCGACGTGAGGCCGCGCCTTCTCGTTCAGCCAGGTGATCGCGAGGACGGCCCCGGCGGCGCGAAAGGCCGCGGCGCAACCGTAAGCGATCGACTGGTCGTTCGCGATGCCGACGATGAGCGATTTATGTCCGGTGAGGACCTGGCGAACGCGCGCTTCGGACGGCGCTTCAATGACCGACATCGATATCCTCTTTCGGGTTTCGCACTCGCCGGGCGGCGAACAGCTTCTCGATCCGCTCCAGCCGGCGTTTGCCTGCGGCCGATAGCTCACCAGCGGCTCCGACGATCCGTTGAACCGCGCGGAGCGTGCGAGCGCGTTCTTCCGGATCGTTCGGCAGGAGCTTGGGGAGCGCCGCGATGGCCCGCTCTTCATCGAGGCGCAGGAACAGGGACTGCTCGCGCAGCACCTGCTTGAGCTGTGCCATCGACCGCGGCCGACCCGGCGGCTGGGCCTCGTGCAGCTTCTTCAGCATTGCGAAGCCGCGCTCGTCGACCGTACCTTCAGCACGGCGAACGTACATGATCGCGCGGACCGCCGCTTCGACCGCGCCGCCTTTCTCCCATCGGGTTTCGAGCTCGGCACGACGCTTCGCGCGCGTCTGCTCGCGGAGCGCATCCCGCGCGGGGCGGCGCTCGTCCTCGACGCCTTTGGGGTCCAGCCCGACCAATGCCTGCACGAACGGCGAGCCATAGGTCAGGTGGAAGAGCTGCTCCGTCATCTTGTCCCGCGCGAGTCCGAAAGCGGTGAGCGTGGAGCTGATGGTCGTCGCCATCGTCTTTTCGGCCGCCGAGAACATGTTCTCCTGCGCCGCAGGCTTGCGCTCCGCGCGGATGCGGGCCGCGCTTTCCTCGACGAGCTTCATCATCGGATTTTCGTCCGAGAAGATGCCGAACCTCACACGATTGGGATGCATCTTGCGCGCCCATTCACCGAAGGCGGGCGGGGTGACGCTTCGAATGAACGGCCCGAGATAGGTCTGGTACAGCCTCCGGTTGATGTTCGACACACGATCCACGGCGGCGAACTTCATATTGTCCTCAGTGCTGTTGCCGCCGAGCTTGCGAATGTCCTCGAGCGTCCGGGGTTCGAGGCGGAAGAGGTGGTTGCCGGCGATCAGATCCGGATTTGCAACATCCTCGGCGACGTCATCGATGACCGCCTCGTAGAGCCCGGGCGGCATGATATCGATCATGTCCATCGAGCTCGCGAACTCTTCATGCTCGCGCGTCGCGATCTTGCCCGAGACGAAGATCCCGAGGTGGCCGACGTCGTCGTGGAGCGAATAGACGATGGTCTGGCCGTTCGCGATCAGGTCTTCGTCGCTGGGATAGAGGTCGGTGATCCAGCCGAGGGCCTGCTGCGGCGGCGTGATGTTGTCGCCCCAAGAGCAGAAGACCACGATCGGCGACTGGATGTTGCGGAGATCGACCTCGATGCCGGTTGAGGTGCGGATATCTCCCGCCGCGAGCTTGTTGCCGACGAACAGATTGTCGGCGATCCATTGCATCTCGCAAGCGTTCATCAGGATGGGGCTACCCCACCAGGTCTCGAACTCGAGGAAGCGCTCGGCTTCCGTGTCGACCTTTGCGTAGACGTTATAGGGCTTCTCGAAATAGGTGTTCGCCGGGTCGAGGGATTCGAAGTTCGACACCAGGTTGGCGCCGTCGAACTTTCCCCCGCCGAGGTCGCCGGCAAGGCTGGTGAGCCAGGTGCCGCCCAGCATCCCGCCCGTATAGCGCATGGGGTTCTTGCCCCGGACGCCAGCCCAATAAGACAAAGGCGATCCCGCAAGGAGGATCGGGCCCGGAATTTCCGGATGGGTGGCGGCCATGATCATCGTCTGCCAGCCCGCCTGGCAATTCCCGATGACGGCGGGCTTGCCGCCGGTGGGATGCCGCCTCGATACCTCTTCGATGAACATTGCCTCGGCGTTCCAGACATCCTCGACCGTCTGATCGGGCAAGGGTTCCGGAAGGAAGCCGATGAAGTAGCAGGGATGACCGTTCGCCAGCGCAGCCCCGATCTCGCTATTATCCTTCATCCCGCCGATCCCGGGCCCATGGCCCGCGCGCGGGTCGACAACGACGAAGGCGCGCTTGGACGAGTCTACCTCCAGCCCTTCGGGCGGGATGATCCGCACCAGCAGATAGTTGACCGGCCTTGCGAACGTGCGGCCGTCGAGGACCAGTTGCGCGTCGAAGCCGAGGACGTTGGGGACCGCCTTGCCCTGCTGCGCGCGATAGATGTTCCCGCGTTGCCGGAGGACGTCGAGAAAGAGGATCGATCGCTGCCAGGCATCGCGCAGATAGTCGTGACCGGGTCCGAAGTCTTGCTTGTGGGCCATGAATCCTCCGCAACAGCTGCAGCGAAGGATGAGTGAAGCGGCGGGCGCGGTGAATTAGGAAATGCCCTGACGAGGGAGCGAAAGCCTCAGCCGTTGCGACGGGCTTTCCATTCCTCGCGATGGCTCCGGATGATCCCCATCGCTTCATCGGGGTCGTTCACGCAGATCGGGATCTCGAAATCGTTCGGGCCGGCAAGCTCGAACCCGGGGCGCAGCATCTGCGAACGAGCCCAGTCGACAAGGCCCGTCCACATCGGCCCGACGAGGATCAATGGCGCCTTGATCTGGCCTACTTGCAGGAGCTGCCAGATCATCGCGGTTTCGAGCAACGTGCCAATCCCGCCGGGGACGACGACATAAGCATCCGACATCAGGACGAACTGGTGCAGCCGGGTGAAAAAGGTGCCGTGGCTGAACAATGCGCCGACGAAGGGATTGGCCCCCTGCTCGAACGGCAGGTTGACCCGGATGCCGATGCTTTCCCCGTCGCCCTCGGGATTTCCGAGTGCCGCGCCCCGGTTGGCCGCTTCCATCAGCCCGGGCCCGCCGCCCGTCACCAGGTCGCAGCCGAGCGCCGCCAGCCCCGCGGACATCCGTTCGACTTCCTCATAGACCCAATGATCGGGGCCGGCGCGCGCCGATCCGAAGATGGTGACCCGGTACCGTTCGCTTTGGGACGGGCGAATGCGGCTGAGATTGTTGGCCGTCGACCACAAGGAGAGAAGGGAGTCGACGAGGATTTCGCGGATCGCGCCTTCGTCCGACAGACTTACCGGCCCATCCTTTTGCAGGCTTGCTGCGCGATCGTCTGTATCTGTCTGAAGGGAGCTTTGCATTCGTTCGGCCATCAAGGAGAGTCTCGGCGGTCTCTCCCGCCGACACCCGCGCCGCAATCAAGGATTTCCCTAAGGTTCGAGGCCTAATCCGTCGTGCCCCACACGAAGAGGATCGTCAGCGCTGACGTAGTGCCTAGCGCAAAGGACTTCGCCAGCGCGGCTGCTCCATTATCGGTACCCCATTGGAACAGCCCAGCCCCAGCCATGATGGACAAGAGGAACCACGAAAACAGCGACAAGGCGCCTGCCCAAACGGCCATGGTCTTCGCTTCCTTGAACTGCTCGGGGCTGCCGTTTCGAGCCGCAAACAGATTCCAGGCGCCTTTGAATGCGACGGCCGCGATGACGAGCTGACACAGGGTGGCGACCGCAAACCCGGCCCAGCTGATTGCGGAAGAGTTCGCAGCCGCGGGCGCAGCATCGATCTGCAGGCGCATTTCGCCAATGTCTCCCAGGTTGTGAAGCGCATAGGCCATCGCCGTCAGCCCGATGAGCAGCACCAGCAGGCTCTTGAACGCTCGCATCCTGGACCTCCGCAAGAAGCTCGTTCGCCAAAGCTAACGTACCGGCGCAGGGCGCATCAAGCAGGGCCTCGTCTCTGTAATGTGTATCGCATCCCGCATCATGGTATGTCGGGCCGTCGATGCAGGACGGGAGATTGACGTGAATCACGGCATCGTCGACGTCTTCGCCTTCCAGGAAGCGCTGCTGATCGAAGCGGCCTTCGGGATTGCGCTGCTGACCATGATTTGGGTCGGGTTCCGACGCTGGCTTCAGCACAAGGAAAGAATGGGTCGGGCGATCGCCGACGAACGAGCTGAAATCCTCGCACAATTTGGCGCCTGTCTCGAGCGCGTCGAAGCACGGTTGAATGCGGTCGAGCAACTTCGAGCAGACGGCACGAACCAAAACTCCCCGGAGATCGACGCACCGCGCTCAAGCACGGGCCCCGACGCAAACTCAACGCGAGGCGACGTCCAAGCCGATTCCTAACGTCTGCAATGGGTGGAAACCTGCCGCTAGATTCATGGGTCACGCGCCGCCGAAACAATCGCAGCGGACGCGCGTTAGGGGGCCACAACAGAGGGAAATTGTATGCGTTATGTAACCGCGTGCGCGGCCCTTATGGCCGTTCTTCCACTTACTGCCTGCAAAACCGCTTCTTCCGCTGCAGAGGGAATCAAGTCCGCCGGTTCAGCTGTAGCCTCCGGCGTATCGAACGTGCCGTCGCTAGTAAACGTCAACCTCTCCAACGTTCTGAACAACCTCGCGCTCGATCTAAAGATCGACAAGGCGAACATTCCCATAAACGCTCAGATTCCGATCAACATCGCCGCCAATGTTTGCGGCGTGTCGATCAACGTGCTGTCGATCGGGGCGGGGGGCGGCTCCAGCCAGGGTTGCACCGCGAACAGCGTGTCGCCTGAGCTGAAGCAATATATTCAAGAGCAGCTTGCGGCGAACGGCTCGGTGGGAGGCGGCGCACAGACGACCACCGGCACGTCCACGACGACACCTCAGGCGTCTACGCCCACTCAGCCCCAGCCGGCGACAACCACGCCGCCGCCGCAGCCCACGACTCCTCAGTCTTAAGTATCAGGAGGTTCAGCATGACCAAACGTTCAGCAATCTGGACGACCGTTGCCCTTGGAGTTCTCGCTCTTGCAGCTTGTAAGACCCAAAACGCCACACCCAACTCTGCCGGCGAAGTGAGCGCCGGTGCGCCCGCGCCTCCGGGCAGCACCTCCAGCAATGGCGGAACCACGGGTACGTCTGGCTCGGGCGGCGGCACAAGCGTTCCGGCACTGGTCACAGTCAATCTTCAGAACGTGCTCAACAATCTCTCGGTGTCCCTGCAGGTGAACCGCGACAATATCCCGGTGACGGCACAGGTCCCGATTGCGGTTGCGGCGAGCGTCTGTGGCGTTTCGGTGGACGTGCTCGCGGCTTCTGCCGCCAATGGCAAAGCGTCCTGCACAGCCACGACGACGTCACCGCAACTCACTCAGGCGGTGCAGCAGCAGATCGCCTCCGGCGGCTCAGTAACCGGCGGGCCGCAGACCATGGGTGGGACAACCACAAATAATATGATGTAGCCATTCGACAGCTTCGAGCCGCGAAGGAATAACTTGAGGGGCGATGGAGCTGTATTCCTAACGCAATGGGTGGAAGGCCGACCTTGCGGCCCCTCCTACCGCGAATGCTTTGCCATGGGCGGCCGCTTCTTGGGTTTCGCGCTCGGATGAGGGCGGGATCGACGATGAGCGGCGGGTCCGGCGTCCGGCGCGCGGGGCGGGGCCTGCTCGATGACCATCCCGGAGTCCTCCGGCGCGATCGTCGCGCGACGAAGTGCCTTGATGAAGCCCGGGGTGGCGCGCTGCGCGACTTCGAAATAGCTCTCGTTCGCGGCGACCCTGATCGCTCCGATGTCGTTACGGCCGACGTGTCCGTAGCGACAGATCAAAGGAAGCAGCCAGCGCGCGTCGGCATTGTGCCGTCGGCCGGCGTTGATCACGAACCACGTGGATCCTTCGAAGCCAGCCCTGGGACCCGGTTCGCTACGTTCGTTGGCGCCGCCCGACGCGAGGATATCCTCCGGCGCGGGAAGATCGGCTCGCAGCACGCGGGCCAGGGTCGCTGCGATGTCTTCAGCGGAAAGGCGATCCAAGATCTGGCTCGCAAGCTGCCGGTCCGCATCGTCGAATTCGACGGGCGCAGAGAGCGTTTCGAGCAGGCGGTCATGGTCCCGAGCGCGGATCTCGTCCGGTGTCGGGGGCTCGATCCATTCGGCGTCGATCCGGGCCCGGCGAAGCATTGCGTCCACCGCGCGACGCCGCCGGAAGGGGACCATCAACACGGCCGTGCCCTTGCGCCCGGCCCGACCAGTTCGGCCGGAGCGATGCTGAAGCGCTTCGGCGTCCCGGGGAAGCTCGACGTGGATCACGAGCGAGACCGTGGGAAGGTCGATGCCCCGCGCCGCGACGTCAGTCGCCACGCACACTCGCGCCTTGTTGTCGCGAAGGCTTTGGAGCGCATTGTTCCGTTCGTTCTGGCTATGCTCGCCCGACAAGGCGACGGCGTGGAAGCCGCGCTCGGTGAGGCTGGCGTGGAGGCGCCGCACTGCCTCACGCGTTGCGCAGAACAGGATCGCGGTCTCCGCTTCATGGAGCCGCAGCAGGTTCACGACGGCATGTTCGATGTCCGTGGGCGACACTGCAACCGCTTGATAAGCGATGTCGGCATGCGCCTCGCGCTCGTCGAGCGTTTCGATACGGAGCGCGTCCTTCTGGTACCGGCGCGCCAGGGCCACGATAGGACGCGGCATGGTCGCCGAGAACAAGAGGGTGCGGCGTTCCTGCGGCGTGGCGTCGAGGATTTCCTCCAGCTCTTCCCTGAAACCCATGTCGAGCATCTCGTCGGCCTCGTCGAGCACGACCGCGCGCAAGGCGGACAGGTCGAGGGCGCCCCGCTCCAGATGGTCGCGAAGCCGGCCGGGCGTTCCAACAACGATATGAGCACCGCCCTGAAGCGCTCGGCGTTCCTTCATCGGATCCATCCCGCCGACGCAGGTGACGACGCGAGCTCCGGCCGCGGCGTAGAGCCATTGCAACTCCTTGCTGACCTGGATCGCAAGCTCACGGGTCGGGGCAATGACAAGGCCAAGCGGCTCGCGAGTCCAGGCGGCCCGATCGCCGTCCAGGAGTTGATCGGCGACCGCGAGGCCGAAGGCTACCGTCTTGCCTGAACCGGTCTTGGCGGAAACGATCAGGTCGCGTCCGTGCGCCTTGCTCTCGATCACGGCCGATTGAACTGAGGTCAGCGTGTCGTAGCCGCGCGCGCTCAGTGCCTCCGCGAGCGCGGAGTGAATTTCGGGATGTTGCATGAGGTGCGCCTACGCGTGATCGGGCCGAAGGGATAGCTCAACCTGAGAAACGAAGGTTCGACTGGAAAGCGGTTCCGAGCCTGGCATCGAATCGCAAATTTGAGTCGCCATTCGAATAGTCTTCAGATCACTTGGATCGGTAGCCTATGCTGCTTGTCGCGCGCCCCCAAAGGGCGTCACCTCCATGAAATCGACTTGCACGTCTTTGCGGCGGCTCTAGGAATTGTCCGGGAGCGTCACCTGGACGGAGCCAGTCAGCTAGAGGCCTGCTTTGCTCGATCGGTGTGCATCTAAAACCGGCGAAATCCCGACCTTCCTGTCGGAGGGTGGCGATGCGGGCGCCTTGATGCGTTCGCTGGACTGGTCGCATTCGCCGCTCGGCCATCCTTCCGAATGGCCTCAGTCGCTCCGTTCCGTGGTCGCCATGATGCTCGGATCGAAATTCCCCATGTTCGTCGCATGGGGTTCCGAATTGGGCTTCCTCTACAACGATGCCTATGCCGTGATCCTGGGCGCGAAGCACCCCAAGGCTATGGGCAGCCGGTTCGAAGAGATCTGGCGCGAGATATGGTCGGACGTTGGTCCGCTCGCCCATCGGGCTCTGCAGGGCGAAGCGACCTGGCTCGAAGACCTGCCCCTCACCATGAACCGCAAGGGCTTCGACGAGCAGACGTGGTTCACATTCTCCTATTCGCCGGTGCGCGGGGACGATGGCCGGATCGCGGGCATGTTCTGCGCGGTCGCAGAAACGACCGAGAAGGTCATCGCCGAACGCCGCATCGCTGACGAGAACCAGACGCTCGAACAGCGCGTCGCGGAGGCCTTGGCTGAGAAGAAGGTCTATGCCGACATCGTCGAAGGCACGGACGCATTCGTCCAGATGTCTGACCCGGGGTTCAATTTCGTGGCCATCAACAAGGCCTCGGCGGACGAGTTCGAACGCATTTTTGGCGTGCGGCCAAAGGTCGGCGACAACATGCTTGAACTGCTCAAGGACAAGCCGGAGCATCGCGCGGCCGTCGAACGCGTGTGGTCGCGGGCCCTTGCCGGCGAGGCATTCACCGAAGTCGACGAGTTCGGTGATCCCAGCTTGGATCGTCGCTATTATGAGATGAAATACAACTCGCTCCGGGATGACCAGGGGCAAGTGATCGCAGCCTACCAGTTCGTTTATGACGTGACCGATCGCCTGCGCGATCAGGAACGGCTCAAGAAGGCCGAGGACGCGCTTCGACAAAGCCAGAAAATGGAGGCGGTCGGCCAACTCGTTTCCGGGTTGGCGCATGATTTCAACAACGTACTCGGCGCAGTCGTGGCGGCATTCGACATGATCCATCGCCGGGCCAGCGAGGACGACAGGATCCGCGGATTTGCGGACGCCGGAATGCAGGCAGCGCAACGCGGTGCCAAACTTACCGCCCAGCTGCTTGCATTCTCGCGGACTCAGCGCATCGAGCTCACGCCATTGTTCCTCTGCGACGTCATTGAAAGGATCGAAGACTTCCTTGCGCGAACGGTGGGACCGATGATCGAGGTCGAATTCGGGTTGAACCCGGATCCGGTCCCGGTGCTGGCCGATGCGACTCAGGTCGAGATGACGGTGCTGAACCTTGCGCTCAACGCCCGCGACGCGATGCCCGATGGCGGCAAGCTGTTCATTGGTACGACGGTCCGGCAGATTGAGGTCGACCCGGAACTGAAGCCGGGCGAATATGTCGAGCTCATTGTGCGCGACACCGGCAGCGGAATGGACAAGGACATCGTGACCCGTGCGATTGAGCCTTTCTTCACCACCAAGCCCGTCGGAAAGGGCACGGGTCTAGGTCTCGCGCAGGTCTACGGAAGTGCGCGTCAGGCTGGCGGGACCGCACGCATCGAAAGCAGGCCAGGCAAGGGAACCGCCGTTAGCGTGTTCTACCCGCGGACCCAGCTTCCCCTTCGACAGGGTTTGCACGATCTTGATGATGTCGGAATCAGGCCGCATCGCAGCGGACATGTGCTTCTCATCGACGACGATGAGGACTTGAGGGGCATCGTGTCGAGTGCACTTCAGGCCCTCGGTTATGAGGTAACGCAGGTTGCGGATGGGCCGAGTGGACTTGGGTTCTTGCTGGACAGCAGGCCGGATGTTCTGGTGGTCGATTTTGCCATGCCAGGCATGAACGGAGCGGATGTTGCATCTAAGGCGCGCGAGCTCTGTCCCGGCTTACCGGTGGTGCTCGCCAGCGGCTATGCCGACACGGAAGCCATCGAGCGTTCGATAGGAAAATATGCGACCTTCCTTCGCAAGCCGTTCCGCATCGACGAGCTGCTCGAAGCTGTCGCCGAGGCCGTGGAACTGCCTAAATCTTGAGCGGCGTGTGCGCTTTAGGCGCGGATCATGACCGGGGTGCCAAGTCTCGTGACGCCGTAGAGCAGCCTCGCAAAGCCCTTGGGCATGCGAATGCAGCCGTGCGATGCCGGATAGCCCGCGACGCGGCCGGCATGCATTGCGACGCCCTTCCAGGTGAGCCGCTGCATGTATGGCATCGGCGCATCGTCGTAAGTGCGCGAGCGGTGCACAACCTCCTTTTGCAGGATGGTGAACACGCCGGTCGGCGTCCGTCGTCCTTTCCCTCCGGTAGAAACCGTGGAGGCGGCAATGGGCACGCCATTTCGGTAAAGCACTGCACGCTGCACCCCAAGATCGATCACCAGAAACAAGGGACCTCCCGAAGCGGCCCCCGCCTCCCAAACATATTGACCAGGGCTCAGCCGGGCGGCCTTCTCCACGATCGACAGGTGTCGGTGCTTAGCCGGGTGGGCAGGCGCCGAGGCGGCGGCACATGCCAGGAATGCCAATTCGAGCAGCCGTTTCACTAGCTACCTCGTTCAGGTGAGCGTCCCCGAACCGGCCCTCCGCTACGACGCGGCCATATGACGGCAAGACCTGTCGCCAATCGGGTTAGCCATTGAAATGCCGGGTAATAGTCCGGAGCCGTCAATCAGGCAGCGCGTCGACCGGTTCAATGTTTGTCCCGATTGAAGGCGGGAATGACGGCGATACTCCTCGTACCATGGCCGTTCGCCAAAGCTGGATCGTGCTCACCTCGCTAGCGCTAATCGCAGGTTCCAGCGCCGCCGGTGCGCGAAGCGGTGGATGGCGACCTTCGGAGCGACGCTATCCCCAACAAGGCGTCGATGTCTCTCATCATCAGGGGCATATTGCGTGGGCAAAATTGCCCCGGCAGGGCGTCGACTTTGCCTATATCAAGGCGACCGAAGGCTCAGATCACGTCGACAGGCGGTTCTCGACCAACTGGCACGCCGCCGATCGGGCGGGCATCCGCCGAGGCGCCTATCATTTTTTCAGGCTCTGCGGCAGCGGGCGGGCACAAGCGGCGAATTTCGTTCGTACCGTGCCGTTCGACGCGGCAGCGCTGCCGCCAGCCATAGACCTCGAATTCCCGGGCAACTGCAGCCGCCGCCCTTCGCGGGCCAAGGTCCACAAGGAACTCGGCGACTTCCTGCGGATCGTGGAAGCGCGTTACGATAAGCGCGCCGTTCTTTATCTCACCAGGCGGTTCGACAAACGCTACCGGATCAGCACGGCCTTCCACCGGCCGCTCTGGCTTCGGAGCATCCGCTCGGAACCCAGCTTCGGTGCCAGGTCGTGGTCCATCTGGCAGGCATCGTACACCCGCCGGCTCCACGGAGTGCGCGGCCACGTGGACTGGAATGTGGCGGCCCGCTAGCCGGCCTTCGAACCGACGTTTTTCGGTCGCTGATCGGGACTTGCTCGTCAGGCGGGCAGGGGCCGCGCCGGCGTGACGCCGCTTCAGGGTCCGGGAAGCCACGACCGCGATGAAGGTCAGCAGGCCCGCGACCAAAAGCAGGAGCCCGGCATATTGCAGCTTTCCGGCATTGCTCATCATCTGCGCGATGATCGGGATGCACGCACCGCCGATCAGGCCGCCGGTGTTGAATGCAATAACGTCTGCAATGGGTGGAAAACTGACTCAAGGCGAGGCGGTCTATACGAACCTAAGCCCCGCTCTCCCGGGCAACCACCACCGGACACTTGCGGCCTTCTGGCCAAACGCCGGGATCTCGACCAGTACGACATGCCCGACGGGTAAGATTTGCAAGCAGCGCACCTTGCAGCCCGTCTCAGAGACGTCGATGACAGTAACTGGAACGGCTTGACCCGTGACCATCCGAACTACGCCGGGAATGTGAACCGCGGTTCGCTCGTGACGCGGAAGCCAGCCCACCACTAACGGCCCAACCGCTCAGCTACGGTCTCGTCGGCTGTCTCGCTCGTGACCATGCTCTTTTGGCTACCAATCGCTCTCGTTCCAAGCGTGCCGATCGCCTGGGGCAACCTGGCGATCGGCACACCCCAGTAGGTGGCTCGGACGCTCGCCTTCCGGGAAAGCAAACTTGGCAGCTTTTCTGATGTTCACGAGCGAATTTGTGCACAAAACGTGCTTCTCACCCTCGTCGCTGGTTCAAGGTCGTTACCTCGTCAGGTAAGCGGCTAGAAGATATTTCCCGACGATCTTGTCAGAAGGATAGAACATCCGCTTAAGCAGCAATCCGAGAATATTCCATTCATACCTAGAAGAGTGAAGCCAAATTAAATGGTTATTTCGGTCGAACGTAAGGCAGTCAAAGAGAAGAGCCGCTTGGCGCACGTATCGTTGCTAGATCTTAATCTTCGTCTAATGGAGAACTGGCGAACAGTACAGATATCCATAATGAACACAGTACTGGATTACGAGACAACTATGATTCTGATGGCAATAATAGTCATCAGTGCGGAGAAGCTACTTAGGACAGAACTCGATCCAACTCTGCATTCACTCGCGCAGCGACTTCCTCATGATCTGGTTGGTAGAGTCAATTTCAGTTCAATCGCCGCTGCAACCGCCATTAATAGGGAGACTGTTCGTCGTAAGGTGAATGACCTTCAAGACGCAGGTTTAGTTGAGCGTGACAGGCACGGCCTTAGGATTGCGCATGGCAAAATTCAGGCCGACCTTGTTCAAGAAATCATTGAGGCGCAACTCGATGCGATTGCACGAGCGGTGAATCAGCTTTTGAAGTTTGGAGTTCTCTGCGCGAATGAGCGGCCTGGGCCAACATCGAGAGACTTCATCCCCGTCTGAATGGGATCTGTCCGCGTCTGCAATGGGTGGAGAGCGGATATTCGATCAATGACGTTCCGCGGCATCTTTTTCCGCAATCCACGATAAAATAGCGACGTCCGCAAACCCAACGTCAACCAGTCGGGATCCGTGCATTAAAACGCCGAGCCCATGCTCTTCTTCCCACTCGCAACCGAACTCATAGCCGACGTAAGGCACCCCGTCCTGAGCAACCGGGTGAATGTTGATGGCGTACAGGCCAATGTTTCGCCTCAAGTCCTGCTCGGTCTCAATCGTAGGGAAATCCGGCCCGAAGGAGAACTTCCGTTTGCGGTCGAAGCATAAGGGCGAACACCACGCGATTACAGCGTTCTTCACCGCCTCCGACAAGGCTGGTTCGTTTTGTTCGAACCAAGTCACCAGATGAGTCTCGGTAGAACTTAACAGTTCCGGTCCTCGACCTTCGGGAGCGAAGACGACATCAACCGTACCATCGGAAGGGCTTGGCTTGTCGATTGAGCCGTATGGACCAAGGCGGCTTTGATAGCCTACCCAAGACGAGAGCTGCAGTCTCGTTCCCCACCATCTGTCGTGCTGAAATGAAAGCTTCATCGACCCGTTCTAAGGGAGCGCCCAATGTCCGCAATGGGTCGCAAGCAGACGTAAGCGCTAATGTCGCGAGTGGGTGGAAAGCGGACGTTATCCCGCTAAGTTGAGCGGGATGACGCCCAGCAATATCACAAGGTTCTTCCGGAATCTGTTTCGCTCCTCAGCGACTAATGCAGCGAGGAATAATGAACGCCGAACGATACACTGCGATACTCATGGCCAAGCAGACGAGACCTTTGTCTGTCACCATGTCATCGATGGCCTGGTTAGAAAGGAGCGCGTTGGCTTTTTCTGGACGGCTGAAGACCCCGATAACCCGCACCCAGACGCTTGGTGTGCCGAATGCGAGGAACGAGTGAAGCTGACCGACGGAGAATGGGAAGGCGAAGCTTTAGAGCATCTCAAGCCGAAGATTTTGTGCGGTGAGTGTTATGAGGTTGCCAAGACCTTTCACATGGGCGGCAACCCTTGGTCCTAATGGCAGGAATGGGTCGAAAGCTGACTCTCGCTCGCTAACGTCCGAAATGGGTGGAAAGCGGACATTCGCATCAGCCGTGCGCATCCCGGGTGACCGGCAAGAAGAAAAGCGCAGGCAGCACGACCAAGCAGGCCCAGGCGAGCCGGATGTCCAAAAACGCCAGCGGTATGGCAGCGGCATAGAGCGCCACGGCGGGCCAAATCCTTCGAAACACGCGGCGGTGGACTGAACGATGGAGTTCGTTGCGGCTGATCCTCGCGCCATGCCTCCGCAGGAGGCTGAACGACACCGTGCACATCATGATCACGAAGGCATAAGCGGCGGCGGCACGCGCAGCGAACGGGTGATGCCCGAAGAAACGTGCAACGAGCGGAATTAGGGTTATCCAGAACAGTGCATGGTTGTTTAGCCAGATCGTCGCGCGGTCCGCCTTTGGCAGCGTGAAAATCAAATAGTGGTGGTTGCTCCAAAAAATCGCGACGACAACGAAACTAAGCGCGTACGTGGCGATGACTGCTGCGAAACGCATGAGCGCAGTGCTATCGTTATTGAAAGCAAGTTCGTCCGGTATTCGGATTTCGAGGATCATGATCGTTACAACGATCGCGAATACGCCGTCAGAAAAGGCCTCAATGCGGCGGTTGGTCGGCTGCAGCTCCGGCGGAAGCCGTATCATTCTCTTGGCGCCGTCGTTCATCGAACGTTGCCCAGCGAGCTAGTGATGACCCTTCCAATCAGGCATCGTGAAGCTCACGACCTTATGCTGCCCCGGGTAGAGATTGTGGTTTGCGTCAACCAGGTCGATCGTCACCTTGTGCGGTCCGGGCGGCAAACCGAATATGTCGATGGTGTTGCTGTTGCTCGTATCCGCCCACAGCCAGGGCAAGTCGTCTACGGTTACGTGCAAATGCCCCACGCGTGGCGACACCTTAAGCGCACCTTCGCTAAGTACGGGACCGATGCGAACATTCTCCGCTCGGTATTGGATCCAGACAAGGCCCTTGGGTAAGCCTTCGGGAAGAGGCGGATCGACAATCAACTTGGGCGGGGGCTCATTCTTGATTTCTATGTAAGGTGTGGCGCCACCCTGCCAGGCGGTTTGGGCAGGGGCACGCCCGGTGACAGCGGCGATGGTCGCGATCGCGGCAAGCGCCTTGATGAAGCTGCGCATCGTCTATCTCCTCAACTGGCGTCGAGATCGAAACGCGTAAGCAATGCGTGCTCGACCGTTGAGCAATCCTGTGCGCTACTGACTGGCGGTCTGAGCTGGCCCTGATCCAAAGCAGCGAGTCGGGTCAAGCGGGGACCACCGAAGGTCCACTTTGGGTCGAAAGCGAGCCTTAGCGCGCATCCAAGCCACAGGTAGAAGCTCACATGAGGAGGAGACTATTCCCGTGCTTTCATCAAGACACCGAGGGCGGTCGAGCGCGCGACGAGGGCAGTAACCTCTCGGGCGTCCAGCTCGCTGTCAAAACAAAGGCCCACCGCACCGCCGGTTTGCCATCGCACGACCCCAGAACGGCGAAGCGTTCCGCAGTCCAGGGTGACCGCCGTGCCCGAGGGAAGAGTTGCCGAGCAACTCAGCTTTGCGCCGCCGGCAGAAAGGTCGAGAAGCTGGACGGCATGACGCTTACCATTCGCCTGCAGGAACGCAGGCATTGCGACGGGCACCCGCGGATAAACGCGGCGGTCTTCATAGGAACCAGAGTCCTGAGGGTTTGGAGCAGGGCTTGCCATCATCTCTCGCCAGTGGCGAAGGCTAAGCAGAAAGGTGCTTCGATAGGGTAAACGTCGAACGTCTTCTTTGGGTCGAAAGCAGACCTAAGCCGCTAGTGTCGGATTGGGTGGAAAGCGGACGTTAGCCCTCTACGGCTCCAACGGCGCTCCCCGAGCGTCCTGACCACCCATTGGCCTGAGCAGTGCGGCGTCGACGCGCCTGTTCTCGGCTGGCGCTCGCAAGGCGACGTAGAGCATCACCAAGGTCCAGAGCGCGGACAGGCCGCCGACGTAGCCAGCAACCCAGTAGTATTGCTCCGGCTCATAGTAGAACGCCGAGCGAAATAGCGCCTTGGTTATAAACGGCAGGAGAGTGATGAGGACCGGCTCGCATAAGGGTCGGTCGACGAGGAGCAGAAGGCTGACGAGGAGACCGCCTAGTCCAGCTGCCCAACCGGCCAGCAACATTGCTGCCCAAGCTTGAGTGAGGGCGAATAAGCGATTCATCGGTCGAAGATGCGGCGACGGGCTTATGTCCGCAATGGGTCGAAAGCAGACGCTACGCTAACGGCAGGTTTGGGTGGAAAGCAGACATTCAAGACGATGCGGGATCTACCCGACGATCATTGCCACCATGAGAAGGCCAAGGAACGTCGCGACGCCCAGCAATGTGAGTATCAGCATCCCCCTGCGCCAGCGTATACGGTTGATCGGATATTGCGGAAGCATCAGAGCCTGCGCGTCCGGCTGCGTGCTCAGAAGCTCCACGCGGCCGTCATCTCGAACCAGCAGGTTGGGGGCGTTAAGATGCCGGCATATCACTCCAGTCCCTGACCCTGGCGGTTGCGGCTCAAGCAGGTAACCCTGGCGTTCCAGTTCCTGCAAAACGCTTGTCTTCCCGGAGACAACAAGCCGCTCATCAGCTTTTGTAGCAACGGCTCTTGTACCGACTGTCATCGAATCACTCACTCACTGTATGGTATGCATAATACAGCACAGGCGGACGGCAGCAATGGGTGGAAAACGGTAGCGACTGAGGGCGGCCAATACCCAAACGAGGACGCCAATCAGGAGCACGTCGGTTCCGAAGGTAACTAGCCAAGCAGTCGCGCGACCATAGCGGTCCTCAACTTTATCGAAGAGCCAGTCCGCGAAGCGGAGACCTCAGGCACCAATAACGTTGGGGTGCGGCAAACCAGCATCACGGCAAGCGGCGTAATAGACAGCAAGCGCGGCGCTAGCATCGAGCACGGACTCAACATTGCCTTCATTGTCGAGGTTGAGATTGGCTCCGTGGAGCACAAAGGAGACGTCCGTGATCTCGCTGTTCGTCTCCGGGAAGTGCAAGGTATGAACCGATCCGGCCGGCTCGTAGAGATATGATCCAGCGGTATTGACCTCGGGATATTCAAGGTACTTCCAGGAACCTGCGGAGG
>Ga0070671_100000503_pt1 | contig 27368 bp, 19 predicted proteins | sample KBSS73metaG_FD_65341 | JGI IMG/M metagenome (GOLD analysis project Ga0070671, IMG submission 65341) | Switchgrass rhizosphere microbial communities from Kellogg Biological Station, Michigan, USA - KBS S7-3 metaG | ecosystem: Host-associated > Plants > Roots > Rhizosphere > Soil ...
AGGTGCGGCAGCGCTCACGGGAAAGGGAGTGGCAGCCGCAGGCGAACAAAATGCCGGTCCACAAGCAGCGGACAGTCATGAGGGGGATGACAAGATGGAGTTCCTTCGTGTCAGCGGCCGTCACATAGTCAATGCGAAAGGGAAACAGGTTCGCTTGAGGGGAACCTGTCCGGGCGGCTGGATGAACATGGAGGATTTCATTAATGGGCACCCAGGCGCGGAGCATACTCTCCGAGCGCAGATGGCGGAGGTGCTTGGTCCGGCCAGAGCACAGTTCTTTTTCGAGCGCATGCTGGAGTACTTCTTCAATGAAGACGATGTGATCTTTCTCAGGAAGGCCGGCGCCAGCGTCGTCAGGATACCTCTTAATTATCGACATTTCGAGGACGATGCCGCTCCTTTCAAATACATAGAGGCGGGTTTTGCCCGTCTTGATAAGGTGTTAAGCCACTGCGAAAAACATGGTCTTTACGTCATTCTGGACCTTCATTCGGCGCAGGGGTGGCAGAATGTCCACTGGCATTCTGACAACACATCGCGCATCAGCCTTTTCTGGGAGGTTGCATTTTATCAGGATCGTTTCGTTGCCCTTTGGCAGGAGTTTGCGCGGCGCTACAAGAACAGGGCTGTGATCGCCGGCTACGATGTGCTGAACGAGCCTTGTGCGAACAACGCCCTAGGCGACTATCCATGGAACGTGGGTTCCAATTACAGACCCAATTTTGACCGCATGAATGCCGTCTACCGGCGCCTGGTTACAGAGATTCGGAAGATCGATTCCAGACACATTATCTTCCTTGAAGGTGATGACTACGCAAAGGACTTCTCGGGACTAGAGAAACCCTTCGACGATAACCTCGCCTACAGTTCACATAACTACACTGTGCCTGGGTTTGGACCTGGCCGATACCCTGGCACCATCCATCCGCAATCGGCTGCGGCGGGGAGTGCTCAGGACTGGGATCTTGCAAAACAGGAGCGCAACTTCCTCGATGCCGAGGGAACGAAGTTCACCCAGCAGCATAACGTTCCGCTGTGGGTTGGCGAGTTTGGGTCTGTCTTTAACGGGCCTGCCAGTGAGAGTGGTGACCGGCTTCGCGCGCTAGATGATCAGATTGGCATCTTTGAAAGTCACGAGACGCACTGGACAACGTGGAATTACAAAGATGTTGGCGTGATGGGTATGCTGACACTCAACCCTTCATCTCCTTACATGGAGCGCATCAGCGACCTTCTTCGTAAGAAGGCTGCTCTTGGCACCGACGATTGGATGAAGTGGCTACCACCAACGCCGGTGAAGGACGCTACGGCTCAGCTTGCTAACCAGATCCGTCAAGTGGTTGGTGATCCGCAGTTGGATGCGCGACTCAATGTACGTTGCATGAGTCAGACCCTGTTGTGCTTCTACACGGGAACCCTGATGCAGCCCCTCTACGCCAGCCTCTTCAAAGGCCTGTCCGAGAATGAGCTGGATCACATCCTATCTTCTTTTTCGGCAAAGCAGTGCGTGCCAAACCAAGGTCTGGTGGACGTCCTCAGTAATCACATGGCCACGTCAGCTCAGGCGCCGAGTACTGGCGACGTCGTTACCCAATCCAAGGTCAGTGAGTGCATTGGCGATTTGTCGATCATCGAGATCACAGCTGACGAGACCGGCGTCTATCGGGACTGACCTTGGTCTTCCAATCCACGTTTGAGGTATTCCCCTGGGCTGGCTCCAACCACTCGCTTGAAGGCCTTACTGAATGCCGCATCGGACTCGTAACCGACTAACCGAGCAACGTCGACGTGCTTCTTGTCACGCTGTTCGAGTAGCTGCATCGCCTTCTGCATCCGCCACTCGGTTACGTATTCCAACGGTGTCTGGCCGAGCAGATCTTTGAAACGCTGTGCGAATGCGGAACGAGACATGCCCGCTGCTTCGGACAGAGACTCGACTGTCCATGGCGCGCCCACACGATCGTGAAAGGCAGTCAGGGCAGTGCCAATGGGAGGATCGAAAACGGCCCGAAGCCATCCCTGTTTGCGTTCCGGTTCCGACGCGATATACGCCCGGAGTACCTGGATAAAGAGAACCTCGGCGAGGCGGGTCGCAACGATTTCAGATCCCGGCACCTGGTCCGCCATCTCTGACGCCAGCGCCTGCATGGTGTTGTGAAGAGCAAACGTGCGTGCCTGATCGGCCCTGATCAGAATGAAGCTGGGTAATAACTGAGTGATGGGTTTCAGGCTGGCGCGGTCGAAGCTAAGAGACCCGCAGACGATGGTCGTTGGTGCGCCGCCACCTCCACAATGAGCGACGTTGTTCATCGCCCTAGCTGCGATCTCACGGAAAGTCGCTTTCGGAGATGTGCGAGGGCTATCGCGCATCACGATCGAAGTGTCACGGGCCAGCAAGATGAAGTCACCACCGGTGAGTGGAATCGGCTCCGCCATGCCTTCGACATTGAGCCAGCAGTTGCCGCGCGACAGCATGGCGAAGTGCGCCAATTCTGTCGGTGAACTCTTTTTGCCGGCATTCGGCGCTTTCTTTTCGGTCTCCGCCCCTCCCCCTCTAAGGCCCCACGGAGCGGTGGCTTCGAGCCGGTGCTGACCGAAGGCGGTTACGTGCAACGTTCGGAAGACATCTGATATCGGGTCCAAGGCAAGCCTCCCGGTGTGGACGAATAGACAAAAGGTTTGGACTCCTGAGCAGTTCTCGTCCACCGCAAGAGGAATCTACTCCTGTGTATCGGATGTTACACGGCACGCAAAGGAGCAAGTTATGGGAAAGCTTGAAGGTAAGGTTGCAGTCATCACGGGTGGATCGAGTGGTTTGGCGCTCGCGAGCGCCAAGCGCTTCGTTGAAGAAGGCGCCTACGTTTTCATCACGGGCCGCAGGCAGGAGGCGCTCGATGAGGCCGTCAAACTGATTGGCCGGAACGTGACCGGCGTGCGCGGCGACGCAGCGAATCTCGACGATCTCGATCACCTGTTCGATACGGTCCAGAAGCAAAAGGGCAAAATCGACATTCTCTTCGCGAGCGCTGGCAAGGGCGAGCCCGCCGTGCTGGGCGCGATTTCCGAGCAGCATTTCGACAAGGAGTTCGGCCTGATTGTGCGGGGAACGCTGTTTACGGCGCAGAAAGCGCTGCCGCTGATCAATGACGGCGGATCGATCATATTGACCGGGTCGGTTGCGTCGGTGAAAGGCTTCCCTGGTTTCGGCGTGTATGCAGCAAGCAAGGCGGCCCTGCGCTCGTTCGCACGCACGTGGCTCAATGAACTGAAGGGCAGAAAGATTCGGGTAAACGTGCTGAGCCCGGGGCAGGTCGACACACCGGACTCCCAGCGGCTCGACAAGGCAACGAGGGAGATGTTCGAGTCGCTCATCCCCCGCGGAAAGATGGGTCGTTCTGAGGAGATTGCGGCGGCAGCGCTGTTTCTTGCTTCAGACGATTCGAGCTATGTGAATGGAATGGATTTTGCGGTCGATGGCGGCTTCTCGGCCGTCTGAGGTCGTGCTGAACCGCCAAAGAACCTTACCGAATTCAATATCACAGATCTATCAAAGGAAAAATCATGGGAAAGCTTGAAGGAAAAGTTGCAGTCATTACAGGTGGTTCGAGCGGCATGGCGCTGGCGAGTGCCAAGCTGTTCGTCGAGGAGGGCGCTTACGTTTTCATCACGGGTAGAAGGCAGGAGCATCTCGATGAGGCCGTGAAGGCGATCGGCCGGAATGTAACCGACGTCAAGGGTGACGCAGCCAATCTGGACGATTTGGACCGCCTGTTCGATACGGTCAAGCGCGAGAAGGGGAAGATCGACATCCTGTTCGCGAGTGCCGGCAAGGGCGAGGCACTGCCACTGGGTCAGATTACGGAGGAGCACTTCGATGCGGCCTTCGATCTGAATGTGCGCGGCACGTTGTTTGCGGTTCAGAAGGCGTTGCCGCTGCTCAGCGATGGCGCGTCGATCATCATGACCGGGTCCAATGCTTCGGCGAAGGGTTTCCCTGGTTTCGGCGTGTATGCCGCGAGCAAACTGGCGTTGCGCTCCTTCGCGCGCACGTGGGTCAACGAACTGAAGGACAGATATGTCCGAGTGAACCTGCTGGTTCCGGGGGCTGTCACCTCACCGATGCAGGAGGAAGTTCTGACCAAGGAGGCGCGGGAGTTCTTCGAGTCGCTGATTCCGCGGGGCAAGATGGGGCAGCCTGAGGAGATTGCGACGGTTGCGCTGTTCCTTGCTTCAGACGACTCCAGTTACGTGAACGGTGTGGAGTTGTTCGTGGATGGCGGCATGACGGCCGTTTGAGATCGGCGGGTCCCGGTGAGTGCGTGGTCTCGAAGGCGCTCACCGGATTCGATCGGCGGGAAAGCAACACCAACAGGTATTGGAGAAAATTATGAGCTACGCAATTGTTGGATTCGGCAAGATAGGCCAGGCCCTGGCCCACGCCTTCGCGCGTAAAAATATCGACGTGACGGTCGCAAGCCGCCGCCTGCCCGAGGAACTGGAACCGCAGGCTCGTGATATTGGAACTAAGGTTGTTGCCAAGGCCCTGCAGGAAGCGCTCAAGGCCGACATCATCTTCTTGGCGGTCCCATTCGGGGAACATCGCGAGATTGCGAAGGCCCTGCCGAGTTGGAAAGGCAAGACGATCATCGACGCGATGAACTCGTTTCCCATCCCGCCTGAGGAACTCGACGGTCTCCCGTCCTCCGCCTTCGTGGCGAAGTCATTCCCCGACGCCAAGCTCGTTAAGAGCTTCAATCACCTGGGTGCGGCCAAGCTGGCGACCGATCCGGAGGTCGAGGGAGGGCACAGGGTGGTCTTTCTGTCGAGCGACGATGAAGATGCGGTCGCACCCGTGGCAGACCTGGCCAAAGAACTGGGATTCGCACCCGTCAAGCTGGGAAAGCTGAACGAAGGCGGATGGCTGGTACACGCACGCGGCCGCACCTGGGGGCAGCTTATTTTTCAGGATCTGTTCAAGCAGCAGCAGTAATCGGTTTGTGACCGTGTGATTGAGGCCGAGAAGGGTGATTCCGAAAGGTTCCATTCCATCGGACGCACTTGATGAAGGAAAGGAGAGATTCGATGAGCATCGAAGCGAATGTACGGGTTGTGAAGGATTGCTTCGCAGCAATCGGAAGCGGCGACAAGCAGGCCCTGCTGGCGCTGGTGGCCGAAGACATTGAGTGGATCATTCCAGGCGAGGACTGGCCGCTGGCCGGAACGCATCGAGGGTACGCGGGAGTGGCCGCTACGCTGCGTAAGGCGGCCGAAGAGATCGAGACGACATATCCAAAGCCGCCCGAATTCATCGCCCAGGGAGATCGGGTTTTCGTCATCGGCGTCGCCACTGGGAAGATCAAACCCACGAACAAGACGTTCAAGGACGACTGGGTTTTTGACATCACCGTTCGGAACGGACAGGTGACCAGGATCCGGGAATATATCGACACGCAGGCGCTGGCGAAGGCTTCGTCAGGAGGAGAGCAGTGAGAATCGTAGCGATTGTCGCTCGCTATCTGTTAGGGATCATGTTCACCGTATTTGGGCTGAACGGATTCTTACAGTTCATCCACCAACCACCGCCGACGAACCCGCTGGCCTTACAATTCTTCATCGCGATTTCTGCGACCCACTTCTCAGCTTTCTTCTTCACCGTCCAACTCGTAGCCGGATTGCTTCTGCTCTTTGGATACTTCGTACCGCTGGCGCTCGTCCTCTTGGCTGCTGAAATCTTCAACATCCTTGCCTTCCATCTCACGATGGCACCAGCAACGATTGGTCCAGGCATCGTAGCCGCCGTCCTGTGGGTACTGGTCTTTCTGCAACACCGACCAAGCTTTGATGGAATCCTGAGCGCGAAGCGGTTCAATCAGGTTGACACCAAGTAATGCGGAGTACGCGGAGAGCTCTGATACCTTCACAGCAAAGCAGGGCTTCTTCGATCGCACCTTGGCGCTGCACACTGAGCGTCTCGGAGTCAGCTGTCGAGTTCAGGGCAATGCGCTCATCGAGGAGCCATCGGGTCGTGTTCCGGGTGGATGGTCGGCAATACGGAAGTAATCATTATCAGCCCGCGTGCGCGTAAACGGGTTATCGGCAACTTTGAGGCGAACTTGCCGATAAACCCGACTTTGCAGGAGATGCAGTCGACACCGTAAACACAGGAGCATTTATCAGGAGCTAAGGTGTCTGTCGCATGTCGGCGTTGGTCGAAACCTGCTCGAAGTCCGGCAGGGGCCACGACCGATCGAAGTAGGGCTCAGTCGGCTGGTAAAACCGGAAATACGCAAACCAGTTCTTGCCGGGCACAGTTGGAATCCAGTTTTTCTCAAAACCGGCCGGTGCCTTCGGTCCGCAGTAGATGTCTACCGATCCATCCGCGTTCTTGCGCAGGTCCATGCGAGACGAGCGATCGGCAATCTTCTGGTCGTTCAGAATCAGTGCACGTGTGTCGACGTCGTAGACCGTGACCGACCAGAACAGCTTGATCGGCGGATTGGGCGGAACGTGCAGCCGATATGTAGTGCCACCATCCAGCCATTTGCCTGTCGAATCCTTATAGGCGCTCAGGTATGCAGAGGATGGCCCCGGCCGCTTTGGCGCCATCGCTGCCCCGGCGCCGACAGCTTCATAGAACCAGGACGCACGTTCGTCCAGAAGATTCCAGAATTCATCAGGATCATCCGCATCCAGCCTGAGCGCAAAGTCCCAGTGCGCGTTGGATCGATATTTTCCATCTGCGAAGCGCCGATCAGCGGAGTTGGCTTTTGCCATCGCCTCACCGACCAATGCGGCATCGGTGAGAATCTTGGTCTGTCGCGCGTCCGGCTTGAACGGCTTGCCCTTCTCCAGGCCGAGCGGTCGCAACATGGCATAGAAGAAGATGTCGCGGGGTTCGACGGGCTCGCTCTGGACCACGTCGTTGAGCCGTTCCCAGTATTCCATCCCGCGCGGTGGCAGGCCGCTCCAGGCCTTTGTGCCCGCATCCAGAATCTCCATCTGTGGCGGATTGTCCCGTTGCGCGTAGGGGTACATCTTCAGGTGGGAAAGCGACTCCCTCGCGCTCGCCGGATCGGGGTCGGTCAGGCGCACGCCAAGAAAGACGTTGACCGTCGGGGACTGACGCACGACGTAGCCGGTGACATTGTCCGGCACCTTCTGTCCAGGTGCCAGCACGAGATACTTGCCGGGCTTTTCGGTGTCGGGAATAGCGTTTTGCCACGAGTCGTTGATCGCACCCTGCACGCCGCGTGCCGGCATCTCCAGGACCAACGGCCCCGAGGACAAATCGGCGAACCCGAGGTAGTACGGAGTGGTGGCGTTGGCTGTGAGGATGCCGCGCCTTGCTTCATAGGACAGAATGGCGACGATCTGTCCATTCCCCGCACCGAGTCCCTTCGTAATGCCGCGCTGCCACCCCGTGAACGCCACTGCTGGAAGAGACCAGAGATAGGCCTGGCAGGCGCGTTGGAAATCACGCTCGTCGTAGAGCTTTTCGACGGTCGCGGCGGTCGGATAGCCGTTGTCGAAGTCATGGGTGAACTCGAGCGTGCCAATTCGTGTGTCGATCTTTTGCGATCCGGTCTGGACCGCCGTCGTCGTCATTGCTTGCTTTCCTTTTTGGTCCAGGCCCTGATCCAGAGCGTAAAGCAGCGGTTGGGTCTGATCCCGGACATTCACCGTAATTACCGGCATCAAAAGATTGTTCGCGTTATTTACATCCTCAGCGGAAGATTTTTGTGCGCTTGCCGAAGCGGTAAGCAGCATGATGAGCAGCGCTTCTGCAGCGCGAAGGGCAACGTGATATCGAGGTTCAACCATAAGACTCCCCCGGTCGATTCCATTGGATGTTCACTTCAACTTCTCAATGTCGGGCAGCTTCCAGGTCTTTTCGGCGAAGGCCTTATCGGGTCCGTAGAGGCGGAAGAGAGTCTCGAAGCCGCTGCTGGCATTGGTGGGGACCCAGTTGGATTCCTTGCCCTGCGGGGCTTTGGGTGCGAAGTATATGTCGACGGAGCCATCGGGGTTCTTCTGGAGCCCGGGTGTTTGGGAGGAGCGGCTTGGCCATGGTGCGTTGCGGATGAGCGCGTGCGTATATCGGTCGTAGACGGTCGCGGACCAGTACTGGCGGACGGGTGCGTTAGCAGGGACGTTGAGGCGGTAGGTTGCGGCGCCGTCGAGTTTATTGCCGTCCTTGTCCTTGAACGTCATCAGGTAGGCCTGTCCGGCACCGAAGTGTTTAGCGCTGAAGAAGCCAAGAGTGTACATGGTGCCGCGGCTGTCGACGGGATAGGAGTTGGGGTCGGCGAAGAAGGTGGATATTCCCTGAACGGCCTCTGGCGAAGCCGGAAGGAACCAGTGTCCGCCGGGATAGAAAGGAGGGGGAAAGTAGTGGGTCTCATAGTTGTTCGCCAGCCACGCACGCGCCTCGGCGAGTGCGTGTTTGAGAGTCTCCTGCGTGGGACCGTCTGGGTTGAAGGGCTTGCCTTTCTCCATGCCGATGGACCTGAGCTGATCGATCATGGCTTTGTCGCGGGTGAGCCACGGTTCGGTCTGGATAATGCGGTCGAGCGATTCGAAGTAGCGCATGTCCCAGGGGAGGGTGGCGTCGTAGACCACATCGATGGCATCGACGAACAGGGTCGGAGGCGGATTTGCTGCCTGCGAGAGCGGGTAGAGCTTGACCTGTTTGCCGTAGGCGACGGCTGTTGCAACATCGGCCTCGCTGTTGCTCTTGAGGATGGAGCGGAGCAAGGCATAACCCTGATAGTTGACGGTCTCAAGCGGGATATAGCCAGAGGGAATCTTGTCTTTGTAGCCGGGCGGAAGGAGGAGATATTTGCCGCCCTTGCCCTGGTCGGTGCCGGCGGGGCCGACATCGGCGATGGCGGTCTGCCAGCAGTCGTCGATGGAGCCAGTTATGGAGCCGCCTTCGGCTGGCGGGATTTCCAGCACGACGGGGCCGATGTTCTTTGTGTCGAAGAAGGGCATGAAGTAGATCGAGTCTGGGTTCGGCGTGAGGGTCTGGTTCTTCCAGTTGAAAAGCCGCGACCAATAGACGATCTTGTTGCTGCCCTCGCTGGCCTTCGCATCGTGGACCATCGCCTGATACATGCGATCGAAGTTGACTGCCGGAGCACCCCAGATGACGGCCTCGATGGCTCGACGGTAGATAGTATGGCGGACGAGTTCTTCTGGAGAGTCTGAAGGACTCTTACTGCCTGTGGATGTGTTCTGAGTTGCGGGAGTCGGCCGGTAGCACGAGAGGAACTGCACGATAAGGAAGCCAATGGCAAGAAACGAGACTAGGCCCGGTTTCTTCATAAGGAATCTCCTCTGAAGTGGCCATCCGTGGTCGCGCAATTCTATTTCAAATAGATGTCGTACAGAAAGGTTAGTCGTTATCGCACATAAGGATGGACGTTTGCGTTCTGGGGCTTAGTTGTCCACAAATCACCGGGCACACACCCCCCCGACAACTGCATAGGTCCTCATAAGGCGGCTTGTAGGTAATAATCCAGAATCGGCGATGCTGCCGAAAAACGGGGTTTTCGGAAACTACCCAGGCGCGGTCCCCCACCTGCAATTGCCGAAAACCCGACAATTACAGGTATTTCGAGCGTGCTTCCGAGGAACCGTTGAACAACCAGTTGCTGTGGATAAGGTCTACGCAGGATCTGCTGCCGCAAGTGCATATCTCTGCACGAGACGCGCCCGCTCATCCTATCTGTCGCGGGTTGCCCGCTCTCACACAAGGCGTGTTCCTACGACAAGACTTCCTTAAATCCAAGGGAGGTAAAATTGCGATGACTTACGCCAAAGATCGGTATGATTGCGGCGGAGGGAACATGCGCAGTCTACGGATGCTCGGAACTGCTCTGCTTCTCGAGGGCTTTGCTTTTGCACAGCAACAAGACTTCAGCAAAGTTCAGATCAAGGTCACTAAGGTGGCCGGCATGGTTTACATGTTGGAAGGCTCGGGCGGTAACATTGGCGTTTCCGTGGGCGATGACGGAATCGTGATCGTGGACGATCAGTTTGCTCCGCTTGCCCCAAGGATCAAGGAGGCGCTCAAGAGCATCAGCGACAAACCCCTCAAGTTCGTGCTCAACACGCACTTCCACTTCGACCACACCGGCGGCAATGTCCAGTTCGGCGCCGAGGCGCCTATCATCGCACAGGAAAATGTGCGCAGGCGGCTGAAGGAGGGCTCGGTCGCTGCCGGCGTTACCACGCCGCCCGCACCTAAAGAAGCGCTCCCCGTCATCACCTTCAACGACAGCGCCACTGTCCACCTCAATGGCGAGGACATCCGCGCCATCCATTTTCCCAACGGCCACACAGACGGCGACAGTGTTATTTTCTTCACCCAATCCAAAGTCGTACACATGGGCGACGACTTCGTTACCGGCGGGTTTCCGTTCGTCGACGTAGCCAACGGCGGCAGCGTCAGCGGCATGATCTCCGGCGTGGCTAAGGTGTTGGACATGGTGCCCGCAGACGTCAAGGTGATCCCCGGTCATGGACCTTTGTCGACGCCCACCGACGTTCGCAAATTCCTTGACATGCTACGCGACACACGCGCACTGGTGTCCGAGGCAGCGCAACAGGGCAGGACGTCCGACCAGATGAAGAAGGACCATATCCTCAGCAAGTACGAGAGCCTGGGCACTGGGTTCATTAAAACCGACGTATGGATCGACCTGCTCTATAGCGACGTGACGCACCAGAGCACCGAGTTGAACTACATGAACCACGGGCACGCGAACGAGCACGTCGACACCTCCGCCGAAACGAATGCGATCGCGCATTGATGGAGTGAATCCCCGATGTGCCAATTTCACGTAAGAAACGCGCTAGGTCCGACCGTTCTCGTGTCCGTAAAGTTGGCATCTCGGACAGGTGGCTCTCGCCGAAATTCCCGCAATACGGGGTTTGCTGAAGGTTCATCGTGAACTTGTCGAAAACCCGACTTTGCAGGACCCCCCTCTTAGGCACGCGTCACGCCGAACGTCAGCCCGTCCCAATTCCAGCAAATACTCAACGCGCCCGCACTCGGTGATACCGTAATTGCCTCACGAGCGGCCGAGGCGGGAGCACCCGAGCAAACGCTGATCGCAATGGCTGGCTGGATGTCTCGCAAGATGCTCGAGACCTACTCACACACGCGCATGGAAGCGAAGCGCCGCGTCGTCGAGAGCTTCGATTTACCAGCAGAAATTCTCAAGGGGGCACAAAAGTGGGTACAGTGAATTGAGCGAAGTCAGTGTAGATGCTGTAAAGTATTGAAAGGAATGGCTCCTGAGGTAGGACTCGAACCTACAACCCTTCGGTTAACAGCCGAATGCTCTGCCATTGAGCTACTCAGGAGTGTATGTGGAGCGCGTTTTTGGGAACGCACTGCGCTTCATTATTTATAACAAATGCTTGCGCGAGGGTCAAAGGGCCGGCGCGTCGATTTGTAGTGTGGAAGAAGGCTCACGCCTTGAGTAAGAGCAAGCCTTCTTCTTACGCCTGTGGCTTCGGCGTGAAGCGGACAAAGCCCTGCGAACTGGCTTTCCAGTTGGCAAGCATCGCCTTTGCGAGACCACTGTCCGTGAGGGCGACGTGCTGCTCGATGAGCGCCTTAAGGTCTTCCTGCGAGGTTGTATCAATAATGGCGAAGGGCTCCGGGGTGATGAAGTCAGGGTGGAACCGATCGCCGGACACGAAGCTTCCGTCGGCGTCGTATACCCACGCGAGACCTCCGGTCATGCCAGCGCCGAAGTTCATCCCAGCTCTGCCCAGCACGACCGCTACACCACCTGTCATGTACTCGCAGCCGTGATCGCCAACACCTTCAACGACCGCTGTGGCTCCCGAATTCCTGACGGCGAACCGTTCACCCGCACGGCCAGCAGCAAAGAGCTTGCCTGACGTTGCCCCATAGAGAGCGACGTTGCCGATGATGACGTGTTGTCCGCTGTCCTGCGCAGCGAGGCCGCGCGGGCGGATGATGATCTCGCCGCCCGACAGACCCTTACCGACGAAGTCGTTAGCCTGCCCATCGAGGATTAGCTTCACCCCTTCGGCTGCGAAGGCGCCAAAGGACTGTCCCGCAGTCCCGTGCAGGTCGAAGGTGACATCTGCGTGCAGATCCCCTTGGGCGCGGCGCAAGGCGAGTTCGCCCGACAGCCGACTACCTACCGCACGGTCGCAGTTTGCGATCGCTGACTCGATTCGATATGGCTTCCCTGCCTCGACGGCTTCAAGCGCCGGGGCAACCCACTGCTCATCGATCGGAGGCTGAGGCAGAGGCTGGTCGTTTCTTACACCCATCCAGCGACGCGGTCCATCAGACACCTTGGTAAGCATGGGTGCAAGATCGAGGTTGCCGTCAAATCGAACCTGTTCGAGAAGATCCGAACGGCCAACCGCCGCCTCCAGCGAAGGAAGACCGTAGCGGGCGAGGAGATGTTGCAAATCCGCCGAAAGCTGCTCGAAGAAACGCACAACGTGCTCCGGCTTGCCGCGGAACTTCGCCCGCAGCTCGGGCTTCTGGGTCGCGATGCCTGTGGGGCAGGTGTTGAGGTGGCACTGACGCGCCATGTCGCAACCGAGAACGACGAGAACTGCAGTTCCGAAGGCAAACTCATCGGCACCCAGCAATGCCGCGACAAGAACGTCACGCGCAGTTGCGAGGCCGCCGTCAGTGCGCAGACGAACGCGTCCGCGCATACCGTTCTGCATCAATACCTGCTGCGTCTCAGCCAAGCCGAGTTCCCACGGGTTGCCAGCATATTTGATGCTTGAGAGTGCTGCTGCACCGGTTCCACCCGTGTTGCCGGCGATGACGACGTAGTCAGCGTAAGCCTTCGCTACACCCGCTGCGACTGTACCGACGCCGCACCCGGAGACAAGCTTCACTCCAACAGCAGCCTTCGGGTTGACACGCTTGAGATCGTAGATCAGCTGCGCGAGATCTTCGATCGAGTAGATGTCATGGTGCGGTGGCGGCGATATCAATGACACGCCAGGTTGTGCATGGCGAAGACGTGCAATCAGACCGCTGACCTTGTGGCCGGGAAGCTGTCCCCCCTCTCCGGGCTTGGCTCCCTGAGCGACCTTGATCTCAATCTCCTCAGCGTGCGACAGATACTCTGCGGTTACGCCGAAGCGACCCGAGGCGATCTGCTTGATCTTGTTGTTCAACGAGACGTGAACCGCAGGGGCCTCGACGACCGGCTCAGCGACGGCCACGCCACCCTCAGCGTGCACTGCTGCACTTGTGCCACCCAAAGAAGGCACAGTCTCTGCCCCCGCCGGATGAACACGATAGACAGCAGAATCTTCGCCTCCCTCGCCGGTATTCGAGCGAGCGCCAAGCATGTTCATGGCGGCGGTGATGGTTTGATGTGCTTCTGGGCTCAGTGAGCCAAGCGACATGGCGCTGGCGACGAAACGCTTGGTCAGGCTCGAAGGGCTTTCAACCTCATCCAGCGGAAGCTCAGTTCCAGCAGGACGAATCTCCAGCAAATCGCGCAGCACAGCGGGGTCGCGAGCAATGACGTCGCGAGTAAAGATCGCAAATGCTCCCGCGGGGTCTGTCGGCTGCGGCACATTGCGTGCGCTGCCCACGACGGACTGCAGGGCTTTGACCGTTGGTGGCTGCCATGCGTGCGGTTCAGAGACATCTGCCTTGCGGAACCGTACCCAGCCATAGTCCGGCAGATCGGCGGAAGCGGAAGTAGCTTCAGTCGGCTGCCACGTCTGGCGAAGCTGGCGCTCAACCTCAGCGAATCCGATACCCGAAAGAGGTGCGGGCGTATCAGCGAAGCATCGTGTTACGACGCTCGAGTGGAGGCCGAGGATGTCGAAAAGCCGCGCTCCGCGATAGCTGTCGACGACAGAGATTCCCATCTTCGACATCACCTTCGCCAGACCGGCGTCGAGCGACTTCAGCATCTTCTTCTCGGCAGCCTCCGCGTCCGTTCCTGCAGGCGCAAGGCTGCGACCGGTTTCGAGCGCAAGCCATGGGCAGACCGCGCCTGCACCGTAGCCAATCAGCACAGCGGCATGGTGAATGTCGCGGCAGTCGCCTGCTTCAACCGCAAGACCTGCCAGTGTCCGCAGACCAGCGGAGACGAGCGCCTGGTGAACCGCACCAGTCGCCATCGCCATCGGGACAGGAAGGTTCTCCGGGCCGGCCGATCGATCGGTAAGGAGTAGGATTCGCGCGCCGTTGCGGACCAGTTCGATCGCATGCATGCTTAGATCATCGAGCGCCTGCACCAACGTCTTCTCAGGTGCGAAGACACAAGCAAGCTCGGCAAGATGCAACTCGTCCTCATGCGGATACTGACGTCCGCGCAGAGCTGCAACCTGTCCCAGCGAGAGAAACGGCGATGGCAGCGAGACTCCGGGCAGTGGAGCGTTCTTGTCGAGCATGTGGGGCCACGGGCCCAGACGCGTATGCAGCGACACCACACAGGACTCACGCAAGGAGTCGATCGGAGGATTTGTGACCTGCGCGAAGCGCTGCCTGAAGTAGGCGTAAACCGGTCGCGGAGTGCGCGCAAGGAAAGCCAGCGGCGTGTCGTCACCCATCGACCAGACGGGATCCTTGCCCTCTGCAGCCATGGGCTGCAGGATCATCTTGACGTCTTCGCGGGTATATCCGAAGCCCTTCTGCAGACCTGTGAGCGTTGCAGCGTCACCGACCGACTGAACCTCAACCGGCACCAATGTAGTGTCTTCGACGAGTTGAGCATAGGTCGCTCCAGCGTCGAACAGCTCAAGCAGTTCCTCATCCTCATAGACCTTGTTCTTCTCAAGATCGACTACGAGCATCTGGCCAGGCCCAAGGCGACCGCTGTGCGTTACCTCGTTCGGATCGAGATCGACCAGACCTGCCTCGGAACCGGCTACCACGAGACCCGACTTCGTAATTGCGAATCGACATGGGCGGAGGCCGTTGCGATCGAGCACGGCACCGACCAGGCGTCCGTTCGCAAAGGCGATTGCGGCGGGACCATCCCACGGCTCGGCGCAGTCGGAGTGATAGCGCAGGAACGATGAGGTGTGTCCGGAGGACGCAGCCGGCGGCAGCAGCATACGCATGGCTTCGGCGAGCGTTCGGCCGTTCTGCGAGATCAACTCAACGGCCTCATCGAGACTGGTGGAATCGGTTCCCCCCTGCGTCAGGACAGGCTTGCACTCAACCGGAAGCGTGGAATCGCGTGCGGCCATGCGAGCGCGATTGCCCCATACCGTGTTGATCTCGCCGTTGTGTCCGAGCGTGCGGCCGGGCTGGGCGCGGTGCCAGGTTGGCAGCGTATTAGTTGCGTAGCGCTGATGAAAAACGGCGAAAGGCGTGACGAACTCAGCTGAAGCGAGATCCGGATAGAAGGCTGCGAGATCCTGCCCCGTACACATCGCCTTGTAGACGATGGTCTGTGTCGACATCGAACAGATATACCCGGTGACGTCCCCGCGCTCCTGGGCGCGTTCAAACTGCTTCCGCGCAAGGTAGAGCCGACGCTCCATTGTTCCCTGCTCGGCGTTTTCATCGTCGACCACAAGAACTTGCCGGATCTTCGGCATCGTCGCAAGCGCCATCTCGCCCAGGTACTCGATCTTGACCGGCACATCCCGCCAGGCCAGCACCTTGAGGTCCTGCGAGTGCAGGCAGCGCTCGAGGAGGCCTTCAGCGCGTGTCTCCTCTTTGGGAATGAAGACCATCCCAACGCCCAGGGTCTTATCCTCTGGGACATCAATATTCGTGGATTGAATCAGAAGTTTTCGCGGAACGGCCGCGAGCACGCCGACACCGTCGCTGCTCTTCCCGTCCGCGGCTGTGGCGCCACGATGGGCCAGCCGCCCAAGGGCGGTCAAAGCTTTCTGAAGAATGTCATGGGTGGGTGCGGCGTCGACGGCCGCCACAAACCCGACTCCGCAGGAGTCATGGTCAAAGCGTTCGTCAATAAGCGAGGTCACCGGTGAGGGCGCAAACAGGAGCTCAGATGTAGAAGCAGAGACGAGGGCGCGATACCGTTCCATGATTCAATATACGTCCAATGAAGGCGAAAATCACTGGAAATACCTTTCCGTCAAGGTTGGGAAGCGCTCAGCGGGGAGCGCCTTTGCATAAATATACAACACAATGTATATTTATGCATAGCCACGAAGGCTAATTGCCCGCGCCGGAGAAGAAAAACGGCTTCCGGCGAAGGCGGAAACATACTCATGAAACAACAACGTCATACCGTTATTCGAGAACTCATCGGAAAAGCGCCGATAGCGAGTCAGGACGAGTTACGGCGAAAACTAGCGGGGCGTGGTTTCCATGTTACACAAGCAACGCTCTCTCGTGACATCCACGAGCTCAGATTATCGAAAGGCCCTGACGGATACTCGTTCTCAAACGGGGCCGAGGATGAAAACGTTTCCCTGCCGGGGATTCGCGAAGTGCTTGAGAGCTTTGGCCTGGAAGTGAGGCAAGCCGCAAATCTGCTGGTGCTGATTACCACCACCGGCGGCGCGCAACCCATCGCAGCAGGCATCGACTACGAGGACTGGCCCGAGGTTGTAGGGACCATTGCAGGCGACGACACGGTTTTGATGATCTGCCCCGACCAGGTGCAGGCATCGCAGCTTAAGACAAGAATTGAAGGATACTTTCGCTAACGTGGAGACATTACACAAATCGACAGAAACTCTTCATGAGGGCACGAAGGCGGAGGTAGCACGTCCACCGCTGATAGCGGTTGCCGGAGTCAGCGGCTACGCGGGCGGAGAGCTCGCGCGGCTTCTGCTGCGTCATCCAAGCCTTAGCGGCGCAACCCCGCTGTTTCTTGGGCGCGCAGGCGAGACGGCAACCGGGGCGGCGACCACGATCGAGGCGCTGCATCCGCAGCTCGCAATGATCGGCGCAAACAGTTCACATGCGGTCGAGCCGTTTGACTGGAACCGGCTCTCAGAGGCTGGCATCGAGATACTCTTCATGGCCACTCCGCATGAACAGTCGCGCGAGTGGGTTCCGGAAGCAATCGAGCGCGGCATTCGTGTAATCGATCTGAGCGGCGCATGGCGCCTGAAAGACGATCGCAATCGTGCCGTCTATAAGCTGCACGACGTTGACCCCGCCGTGGCCGCCAAGCTTCAGAAGGAAGCCGTCTTTGGCTGCCCGGAACTTCACCGCGACGAGATCCGCACAGCGCGACTGGTCGCGAATCCTGGTTGCTACTCGACCTCAATCATTCTTGCACTGGCTCCATTGGTGCAGGCAGACATGGTAGATGTCGAACACGGTATCGTTTGCGACGCGAAGTCCGGCGTGAGCGGTGCAGGCAAGGCACCCACGTCGAAGACTCACTTCATGTACGCGGCTGATAATCTTTCTGCCTACTCCGTCTTTGGACACCGCCACACAGGCGAGCTGTTGGAGCAACTGCATCTCAATGCAGACCAGATTCAGTTCACACCGCATCTGCTGCCAATTCCGAGGGGAATTCTTTCGACGATCTATTTCCGACTGAAGCAGCCGATGGCTTCGAAGCAAATCGCTGACCTGTTTGAAGCGTTCTACAAAAACAGTCCGCTCGTGCGCTTGCACTCCACGCCGCAACTCCCACAGATTCAACATGTCGTCAGAACTAACTTTTGCGATCTGGGCTTTGCGCTAGCCGAAAATGGGCGCAAGCTCATTGTTGTCTCGTGCTTGGATAATCTTCTAAAAGGGGCGGCTGGCCAGGCGGTACAGAACATGAACCTGATGTGTGGTTGGAAAGAAGAGGAGGGCTTGCTGTGAGATTTGTTGTCAAGCTAGGCGGGGCCGGCCTCGAGAACCCGAAGCTGCTGCATGCGTGCGGCAAGGCCATCGCCGAGCTGGTTACCGATGGTAACCAGGTAGCCGTTGTTCACGGCGGCGGGGTGCAGCTGACACGCACCCTCGCGCAGATGGGCAAGGAGAGTGTGTTCATCTCTGGCCTGCGCGTGACTGACGCTGAAACGCGCGATGCCGCCCTGATGGTTCTTGCCGGCCGGGTGAATAAGTCGCTGGTGGCGGCGTTGGGAACGCACGGACAGGCCGCAGTCGGTCTATCCGGCGGCGATGGACACGTCTTTCGCGCCCGCAAAAAGAAGACAAACCCTGACCTCGGCTTTGTCGGAGAAATCGCGGCCACGGACCCGCGCTGGCTCGAAGCCATCTGGACGATGGGAGCAGTTCCCGTCATCTCGTCCATCGCGCTCGGCTTCGACGGAGAGTACTACAATATCAATGCCGACGAGATGGCAGCTGCCTGCGCAATCTCGACCAAGGCCGATGCGCTGGTCTTTTTGACGGATGTACCCGGAGTCAAAGGAGCCGACGGTGCCGTGATGCGCTGGCTGACACTCGCACAGATTCCTCTACTCGAAAAGCAAAAGATCATCTCGGGGGGGATGTTGCCCAAACTCAATGCGTGCCGTGATGCCCTACTACATGGCGTCAAGCGTGTACGCATCCTGCCTGCGGAGGCTGCAGCGTTGCTGCCGGATCTCTGCTCCACTCGAGTCAACGACGGAACGGAGGTCATGGTCGCATGAACCTGGCATCGATTCAGGCAGCCGAGCACAAGCTGCTACTCAATACCTATGAGCGGAACCCCTATCTGTTTGTCAGCGGAAAGGGAGTCTATCTCCGTGACGAAAACGGAATTCATTATCTTGATCTGCTGAGCGGCATCGGCGTCTCCGCGCTCGGTTACGGACACCCGGCTGTCGATCAGGCGATTGCGCATCAAAGTTCGCGCCTGATTCATACATCGAATCTCTTTTTTCACGAGGGCACGGCCAACCTCGCGCTTCGTCTTACGGAGATCAGCGGCATGGACCGCGTCTTCTTCTGCAACAGCGGAACCGAAGCGTGGGAGGCAGCACTGAAGCTTGCGCGCGCGAACGCTGAGAAGGCCCGGGTCTACGGAAAGCGCATTGGAACCAAGTTCCTCGCGCTTGAGCACAGCTTCCACGGGCGCACGATGGGCTCCGTCGCCACAACACACAAGGAGAAGTACCGCCTTCCATTTGCTCCCGTAATGCCCGACGTGGAGTTCGTTCGTTTTAACGACGTCGCCGACCTACGCGCGAAGTTCTCAGAAGATGTCTGCGGCATCTGCATCGAACCCATCCAGGGCGAGGGCGGAATTCATCCTGTATCGAAGGAGTTCTTTGCAACAGCTCGCGAGCTCTGCACATCAACTGGCGCTCTTCTGCTTGCCGATGAGATTCAGAGCGGCCTGGGACGCACTGGAAAGTGGTTCGCCTATCAGCACTACGGCATTCAGCCCGACGTCACGACGCTGGCCAAGCCAATCGCGAACGGCATACCAATGGGTGCCATGCTATGCACGGAGAGCGCGGCCTCGGCGTTCACGCCTGGCATGCACGGAACGACCTTCGGCGGTGGCCCGCTGGCCTGCGCGGTTGCGATTGCGGTGATCGACGCAATGCAGAATGAAAATATACTCGCGAATATTCAGGACGTCGGTGGCTTCTTTAAAACTGAGCTCGAAGGCCTGAAGGGGAAGCACGAGTGCGTGACAGACGTTCGGGGTATGGGCCTGATGCTTGGCATAGAGCTGAACTCAGCCGACCTGGCAAAACGAATCGCGACGCAGATGATGGAGCGCCGTATCATCATCAACCGTACGAGTGATACAGTGCTCCGCTTTCTGCCTCCTTTCATTCTCGAGCGGAAGCACGTTGAGACCGCCATCAGCGCATTGGATGAGTTGCTGAAGGCAAACACGGAATACGCCGGCGCAGCGCCGGCCGGAGAAGAATTACATGGATAGCAAGACGGTCGTTATGAATTCGAAGACACCGGAGAGTGGTGAAGAGGTTCCCGCGCGCAAGCCGGCTGTGGCTTTAGGGATTCAGTCGGATACTGCTTTTAATGAAGCAACCAAGCGCATGTGCGGACGCGATCTCTGTTCCATCAGTGACCTCACCGTACAGGAGATGGCCGCAATTATGGAGCTCGGCCACGCGGTGAAGAACCATCCTGAGGACTTCCGGCACGCACTCGACGCGCGCCAGATGGTGATGTTCTTCGAAAAGGCTTCGCTGCGCACACGCCTCACCTTCGAGGCCGCGATCAACACCCTCGGTGGAAATGCGATCTTTGTCGATCAGACCCAGTCGCCTCTGGGTGAGCGAGAATCGCTGTCCGACATGGCGCGCAACCTTGAGCGTTGGATGAGCGTGATCGTCCTCCGCACCTACTCGCACGAGACCATCACGGAAATGGCAGCGTGCTCGCGCGTTCCCGTCATCAACGCGTTGTCGGACCTCGAGCACCCCTGCCAGGCGATCGCCGACTTCCTCACGCTCGAGGAGCGCTTCGGCTCGGCCGAAGGACTGCGATTTACTTATGTCGGCGACGGCAACAACGTGTGCCATTCGCTGATGCTGGCCGGTGCACAGCTAGGAAGTCACTGCACCATCGCCACGCCGAAGGGCTTTGCGCCGAAACTCGAGATCATCCACAAGGCCATCGAGATTGCCGAGCAGACCGGCGGCAGCATCACTCTGCTTCACGACCCCGTCAAGGCCGTCACCGGCGCGGACGCGGTATACACCGACGTGTGCACCAGCATGGGCTTTGAGCATGAGGCCACCAAGCGCGCTCCCATCTTTAAGCCGTATCAGGTCAACGAAGCGCTCATGTCCAACGCGCAGCCGGACGCCGTCTTTATGCACTGCCTTCCGGCGCACCGCAATGCCGAGGTCACGGATTCAGTGCTCGACGGCCCTCAGTCGATCGTCTTTGATCAGGCGGAGAACCGCATGCACGCGCAAAAGGCTCTCCTGCTCATGTTGCTCGGAGGAGCAAAGCGCATCTCCAGCAGCCGAGGCCGCGGGACGCAGGCACGCAAGCGCCCGTCTCTCGCCTAACAGTCACGTATCGAGAAGGAGTTGGCAATTGAGTAAGATGTGGTCGGGTCGGTTCCGCGAGCCGCTGGATCCGGCGTTTGAATCCTGGCAGCGTTCGTTTCCCTTCGATGTGCGGCTGCTGCCGCAAGAAGTAGCCGCGTCGAAGGCGCACGCGCGTGCCATCGCTGCGGCAGGCATCCTCACGGATGCCGAGCTAGCAGCAATGCTCGACGGACTTGACCGCGTGGTTCCGCTCGCCCTCGAAGACGCCTCAAAGTCCGTCGGTGGGAATGGCGCATGGGGCGAGTCGGTCGCAAGCGCCGTTCTAGCAGCATCGCCGGCAATTGTCGCTCTCAATCCTCAAGCAGAGGACATCCATCACTTCGTCGAACTCACGCTCACTCGAATCATTGGAGAGCTTGCGCTAAAACTGCATACGGGCAGAAGTCGTAACGAACAGATCGCTACCGATATGCGACTTTTCGTGCGCAATGCAATCGACGAGACACTGCGTGGACTCCTCGCGTGGCGATCAGCGCTTGTCGAGCAGGCCCGTGAGGCGGGCGATGCCGTAATGCCCTCGTATACGCATTTGCAGCGCGCCGAGCCGGTGCTCGTAGCACACTGGCTGCTGGCGTACGCCTCCATGCTCGAGCGCGACTTCAGCCGTCTTGAAGACTGCCGCGCACGGCTTAACCTCTGTCCCCTGGGCTCGGGTGCCATCGCCGGTGCGACGCTGCCACTCGATAGAACAATAGCCGCCGAAGCGCTAGGCTTTGACGGGCCAACAACAAACAGCATGGATGCCACAAGCGATCGCGACTTTGCCATAGAGTGCACGCAGGCGCTCGCTACACTCGGGCTGCATATCTCGCGCTTCGCCGAGGAGCTTACGCTGCACTCCACAACCGAGTTCGGCTTCCTCGATCTGCCGGAGCGCTTCTCGACCGGTTCAAGTGCGATGCCGCAGAAGAAGAATCCTGACCTCACGGAGCTGATCCGCGGAAAAGCCGGACGGCTCCAGGGTGCTGCCGTAACACTGGCGATGATCGTCAAAGGACTCCCCCTCGCATACAACAAGGATCTTCAGGAAGGCCAGCAGCCAGTCTTCGACGCTGCAGACACGATCGAAGGCATCCTCGCTGTCCTGCCGGAGTTCACACGCGCACTTCGCTTCCGCATCGATGCTATGCAGTCAGCGGCCGAGAGCGGATACCTGAACGCGATGACCGCCGCGACCTACCTCACCCACAAAGGAGTTCCCTTCCGCAAGGCCCACGAAAAGATCGGCCAAGCCGTCCGGCTGGGCTTGGAGACCGGTCGCGAGCTGAACGAGCTGACTTTGGAAGAGCTCCAAAGCTTCGGCCAGGAGTTTGAAGCCGACTTCTTCGACGCAATCACTCTTGAAGCCACTCTCGACTGCCACGACGTCGTCGGCGGAACGGCACGCGGCCGTGTGAGGGATGCCATAGAAGATGCCTCTAGGCGAATTGCGTCCGATACAGCCTCCCTCGCATCCAAAAAGTCTGCGAAACTTGGCTTGGAGCGCAACGCACTTGTCTAACTCGTCTCTGATGCCTGTAAGCGAATCGACCTCATCCTCACGTCCGCGTGTGGGCGGGGCAGCGGTGCGTAAGGCAAAGCTCCCGGATGCGGTCAATATCTTTGAGTTGGTCAACTCGCTCTCGGGCGACGGCACCTTGCTGCGTAGAAGTTACGCGGAGATCTGCGAGAACGTGCGCGACTTCACTGTAGCCGAAAGCGAGAGTGGTGTATTTCTAGGCTGCGGAGCGCTGCATCTTTACGGCCCGCACCTCGCCGAGGTTCGCTCGATCGTGGTGAAGCCCGAAGCCAAAGGACAGGGAGCCGGCGGCAAAGTGCTCCGCGCTCTCCTGGAAGAAGCTGAGGACCAGAGTGTGACAGCCGTCTGCCTGTTCACCCGCATTCCCGACTTCTTCTTCCACTTCGGCTTCCGCGTTGTCGACAGGACTGTTCTGCCCGACAAGATCTACAAAGATTGCCAGACCTGCCCACGTCTTTATGCCTGTGACGAAGTGGCGATGGTGCGCGGACCGGTCCCTAAGGTTGCCGTGTTGGGGCCAAGCAAACTTCCAACGCCCGAACTTGTGAAGCTGCAGGCCGGATCGCTGACCTCCAACACTGAAAAGTAATTTCCGCGTCGCGGCCCGCAACTACCGCGCCGATTCGAAGTACTCGCTCAGGCTCTTAACGAGTGCTGAAATTGTCGCTTCAGCAGCCTCCACCGTCGGTCGATAGCCAAGCTCACGCAGAGCTTCTGACGTGATGGGACCAATCGACGCGAGCGCGATGCCCGGAGGGATCGCCAGCGCTGCATGATTAAGCAATGCGATGAGATTGCGCACGGTTGAAGCGCTCGTGAAGGTAATCGCATCCAGCGCCACATCCGCTGAGGCAAATATCTCCCGAACCAACGAAATCGACGATGTCGGTAGTTGGTTACGGTAGGCCGGTGCAACAGTCACTTCGGCTCCCGCAGCGCTTAGGCTATCGGGGATCACGTCCCGCGCCTCCTCTGCGCGAACGAGAAGCATGCGACCCTCCGGTGCGTGAGGCAGGAGCGACTCGACGAGCGACTCTGCGATATAACGCTGGGGAATAAGGTCAACTGCAAATTCCTGTACTTCGACAGCCCTTGCAGTAGACGGACCGATGACCGCAATCTTCGGCAATGTAACCGACGTACCCGACTCGCGAAGCCTTAGCCTAGCTGCAAACGCCTCCACCGAGTTTGCGCTGGTAAAGATAAGCCAGTGAAAGTTATCTAGACGAGCCAGTGCATCGTCAAGCGAAGCATAGCTCGCAGGTGGCACGATCTCGATAGTCGGAATTGAGATCGTGATGGCGCCTAGGGCCTCCAACTGCGCCGCAAGGTCAGATGCCTGCTTGCGCGTTCGCGTGATGAGGATGCGCCGTTTGTAAAGAGGAAGCATTTCTGGAGGATTGTATCTGGGTAGACAAAAGCTCCGGCTAGACCGAGGCTCCGTTTATTCAGGAGTTCTGCGAACCGCGCTCTTGCGAGGCTTCTTGATGGGCGGCGCCGCGCTCGGAGGATGAGCTTTTCCGTTGCCGTGGAGCTTCTGATCCGGCGTCTCTACAACGCCTCGCATCCAGTAGTTGCCCTGCTCATCGACCTCGATGCCGTGCACCTCGCGCTCGAAGCCGGGAAACCGCTTACCGAACTCCTCGGTCGCAAGAATCAGCCGGATGACCGGGCTATCAGGTCCACCAAGCCGTTCGCCGGGCATGCACATCGGGATTCCCGGAGGATACGGCACCAGCATCACCGCTCCGATGCGGCCGTGCATCTGAGTAAAGCGAATCTTCTCGGTCTCATTGCGCAGCAGCTTCTGGTAGGTCTGCGAGGGTGTAAGGACCGGATCGAAGTCCTCGTCGCATGCGTCGCCAACGAGCGTCGGCAGATTCAGCTCAACCATCGCCGCATGCATCTCGTCGGAGAGCTCCTTGAGCGTGACGTTGCGGTAGCGGTGAGGATACTTTGCGACCAGCTCCGGCAGCGCTTCCTCCAGCGGCGCCTCACTGTCATAGAGACGCTTGAACTCGAACAAATTTTCCAGCAATGAGCCCCACTTCCCTTTGGACGTTCCCACGGAGAACAGCACAAGTACCGTGTAGTCGCCGGTGCGCGCGATCTCTACGCGCCGCGAATCAAGAAATTCGGTCAAAATCGCCGCTGGAATTCCCCACTCGCTCACCCTTCCCTGCGCATTAACCCCCGGCATCAGGATCGTGACCTTCGTCGGGTCCAGCATGCAGTAGCCGTCCGCAATGTCTTCGTCGTTGAAGCCGTGCCAGTCCTCGCCCGGCTTCAGGGTCCAGCAGGTCTGGTTCGAGCCAAGCAAAGCATCGGGCGTCTCTTCAAAGACGTGCGTCTCTCCGGTCTCAGGGTCGGTGACCTGGTCGGGCTGGAACAGGCGGAAGAACCAGCCTTCGCCATTCTCCGCAGCGCGCAGACGATGCGCAACCGACGACATGGCCTTGCGAAAGCTGATGGCATCGTGAATCGTCTCGTACATCAGCGTGGGGCCCGCAGGCTCGTCCATCATCGCCGCTGCAACGTCAAGGCTCGCGATCAGCGGATAAAACGGCGACGTCGTTCCGTGCATCATGAACGACTCATTGAACTGGTCAAACTCCAGCGGAGCGCGCGGGCTAAGCTTGATGTGAACCATCGAGCCCATCGAAAACGCTGCCAGCATCTTGTGCGTCGACTGTACCGAAAAGATCGTGGGACGGTCGGCCATATCGTCCGGCACATCCATCGCGAAGCGGCCGCGGTAGATCTTGTGGAACTTGGCATACGCGTACCACGCTTCATCGAAGTGCACCCGCGGAACGGACTTCGAAAGCTCCTCTACGACGCGGTTTACGTCGTAACACAGGCCGTCATAGGTGGAGTTAGTCACCACCGCATATGTCGGATTCTGATTCGCAACGCCCTTAGTCAACGGGCTCTTGTCGATTAGCCCACGGATGAACTCAGGACTGAAGCGCTTGAGCGGAACTAACCCAATCATGCCGTAGCCATTGCGCGTTGGCTTCATGTAGACAGGTCGAGCACCAGTGACAGTCAATGAGTGGCAGATCGACTTGTGGCAGTTAGCGTCGGCCAGGACAATGTCGTCCTGCGCGATGACACCGTGGCCAATAATCTGGTTCGAAGTAGACGAGCCACCCAGAACAAAGAAGGTCCAGTCAGCGCCAAAGATACGGGCCGCGTTGCGCTCCGACTCGCCCGGAGGCCCCAGGTGGTCGAGCCATGAGCCAAGCTGCGCTGTCGAAATACCAAGGTCGGATCGTAGCAAGTTCTCACCGAAGAAGCGCTGAAACTCCATGCCCACCGGATGCTTCAGATATGCAACGCCTCCCATATGACCCGGGGCATCCCATGAGTAAGCACCTTGGTCGGTGTACTTCTTCAGTTCTCGGAAGTAAGGCGGCAGCAGCTGCTCATGGTAGCGTTCCACGGCGAAGTCGACTCGGTTGGCAATAAAGGCCGGCGTGTCGCCAAAGAGGTGGATGTATTCATGCACCTGTTTGACGACTTCCAGTGGAAGTTCCGAAACCAGCGTGCGGTCTGCGATCAGGAAGATCGGAATCTTCTTGTTGCGATGACGAACGGCGCGCAAAACTTTCAGCGCGGCGCGCTCGTCAAACTGTCCTTCGCCCTCGAGGTCCCAGTCGAGCAGGATCGCCGAATGCGAGGGATCGGACGTGACCAGAGACAGACCATCCTCGGGAGTGGACGTGCGGACTACCGAATAGCCCTCCTCGCGAATCGCCTCAACGAGGCGCTCCATAGCACGGTCTGAGACCGAATCCGTTCCACCCACTTCGCTCGCAATCAGCAGTACCCAACGACCTTCGTTCATTCCACCTCACAACTTCCAATTACACAGTTTATAGCGATTTCCGACGCGCGAATGTGAACGCCGCGAGTATTCCTGACCGGGCGAAGTTAGCTGGGCTGGTTAAACGGCTGTGGAGGCCAAGAGATCGAGGGCTCCCTTTGATTTCAGGTCATCGGCGACCCAACGGCCCAGCGTCTCTGCGTCCGTAAAAAGGGACGCTTCCGTGTCGATCTGGACCATGGCCTCTCCGTCCGGAGCGATAACTTGGGCGAACATGCGCCACTTTTCATACTCCGGAACACAGTGGGCGCCAATTGGGAGAGAACACCCACCGCCTAACGCATCGAGTGTGACCCGCTCTGCCTCGACGCAAAAGCGCGTTTCGGCGTGATCGAGCTCAGTTACAGCCTGGCGAATGTAAAGGTCTCGCGCCTCGTCGATGACATGGCTACAACTCCGCGTCTCGATCGCGAGAGCACCCTGTCCGGGGGCCGGACATAACTCGTCGGGAGAGAACCGCTGGTGCACCCACTCCGTGCGCCCCAGTCGGTCCAAGCCCGCACACGCCAGCACAAGCGCGTCACACTCTCCACCCGCCAACTTCTTCAGACGCGTGTCGATGTTTCCCCGGACATCGACGAACTCCACATCAGGCCTCAAAGCCAGAATCTGCGCTTTGCGCCGCGGACTTGTCGTTCCAATTCGACCGCCCATGGGCAGCGTGTGCAGCCCCCAGTACGGCTCGCAGACCCATGCATCACGAGCATCGGCGCGCTTCGGAATCGCCGACAACGCAAACAGAGGGGAAAGCTTGGTCGGCAGGTCCTTAAGGGAATGAACAGCGAGATCGATGCGCCCCTCAGCAAGCGCCTCCTCGATCTCTTTGACAAAGATCCCCTTGCCGTCAAGATCGGCTGTCGGCACAAATCCTGGCTGCTGCATGCGATCGCCCGTGGTACGTATCACCTTGATCTCCACGGTGTGGCCGGCAGCACGCAGCGTCTCCTGAATGTGGTTCGCCTGCCACAGCGCAAGCTGAGAGCCGCGGGAGCCGATACGAAT
>Ga0070671_100000506_pt1 | contig 27235 bp, 17 predicted proteins | sample KBSS73metaG_FD_65341 | JGI IMG/M metagenome (GOLD analysis project Ga0070671, IMG submission 65341) | Switchgrass rhizosphere microbial communities from Kellogg Biological Station, Michigan, USA - KBS S7-3 metaG | ecosystem: Host-associated > Plants > Roots > Rhizosphere > Soil ...
GCGTATTCGATGAAGCTCTACCGCGAGGAGGTCAGCCCCTTCGTCGATCTCGTCCTGGATGCCTCCGGCTCGATGCTCTATGCCCCCGCGAAGCGCGACGCGGCGCTCGAGGCCTTTTTCTTCTACGCCGAGAGCGCGCTCGCGAGCGGCGCCTTCTTCCGGGCGATGGTCGTTCGCGGCGAGCACATCCGTGAGCTCGACGCGCAGAGCGTGCTCGCTCCCGAGCCCCGATGGCCGTCCACCGACGGGGCCGGCGACGGCGTGCGCGCCCTGGCCCGGATTCCCTGGCGCAGCGGCTCGTTGCGCATCCTCGTCTCCGACTGCCTCTTCCCGGCCGCGCCCGAGACCATCGTCCGGCGTCTCGCGCCGGCCAACGGGCGCGGCGTCGTGGTCGCGCCGTCCTGGTCGGAGGAATCGGACCCCGGATGGTCCGGCAACCTCACGTTCCTCGACGTCGAGTCCGACGCGCGGCGCGAAGCGCGCGCCGACGGCGAGGTCCTGCACCGCTACGGCGCGGCCTATCGCCGCCACTTCGAGCAATGGGAGCAGGCCTGCGCGCGCATGGGGGTCGCCTTTCTCCGGCTCCCGGCCGAGCGCGGTCTGACGGAGGCGCTGCGCGCGGAGGCGTCGCGCGGCGGAGGGGCCGTGGACCCGTGGGCCTGAGCTTCGCCAACCCGCTCGGCCTGCTGGCGCTGCTGGGCATTCCTGCGATCCTCGCGATCCACCTCTTCCAGCTGCGCTCCCGCCGGATCCCGATCAGCACGCTCTTCCTCCTCGAGGCTTCCTCGCCGCGAAGCGAGGCGGGCCGCACGCGCGACCGGCTGCGCGCGTCCGCGTCCCTGTGGCTGCAGCTCGCGGCGGTACTCGTCGCCGCGTGGCTCCTGGCACAGCCGCGCTGGTTGCGCGAGGACTCGCTCCAGAGGACCGCGATCGTCGTCGACGCGTCGCTCTCCATGGACGCATTCCTCCAGCCCGCGCAGGAGGCTCTCGCGAGGCTCGCGGCCCGCTCCTCGGGCCTGGCGCACCGCCGAGAGTGGACGCTCGTCTCCTCCGGTCTGGGCGAGGGGACGCTCTATTCGGGGTCCGACACCGGCGAGATGCTCCGCCGCTTCCGTTCCTGGGGCCCGCGCTTCGGCGCGCACGATCCCCGTCCGGCGCTGCGCGCGGCGCGCGAGGCCGCGGGACGCGACGGGCGCGTGGTCTTCCTGACGGACAGGGACGTCGAGACGGAGGCGGGAGTCGAGCTCCTCGCCGTGGGCGCGCCGATCGAGAACGTGGGATTCGCGGGGCTTCGCAACGAGGACGACGCGGGGACGGCCCGCTGGCGCGCGATCGTCCGCAACTACGGGACGGCTCCGGCGACCCGCGAATGGGGGATCCGGATCGGCACGGCGGCGCATCGGGGGGGGACCGTGACGCTCGCCCCTGGCGCGAGCGAAGCGCTCTCCGGCGGATTCCCTCCCGGAGCCTCCGCGCTCAGCCTCGCGCTCGACGCCGATCCCTTCACCGTCGACGACACGCTCCCGATCGTGCTCCCCAGCCCGAAGCGGTTGACGGTCCGCGTCGAGGCGGAGGCGAAGGAGAGGCTCTTCGTCCAGGGTCTGCTCGCCACTCTCGATGCGACCGGCGATGCGACCGGGGACGCGACCCGCGACGCGATCGGCGGGTCGAGCGCCGGTGCCCGCGCGGGCGGCGGTCCGGGCGCGAGCGGGGCGAGCGCCCGCGGCGGGGAAGGGAAGGCGGACCTCGTCGTGGCGAGCCGCGGGCCCGGGCCTCTCGCGCTCTCCGGGGACTTCCGGGACGCCGTTGTCTTCCTGCGGGCTCCGGCCGCGGGGCGCGGTTTTGCCGACGGTCCCGTGATCGCCGAGAACGATCCGCTCATGGAGGATCTGAGCTGGAAGGGCCTGCTGGTGAGACCGAGCGCGACGATACCGGCGGCTCCCGGCGATCGCGTCCTCCTCTGGCAAGGGATGCGTCCCCTGGTATTCCTCCGGGACGGAGAGGGCGGCGCGCGGCTCGTGTTCGACTTTCCCGTCGAGGAATCGAACGCCGACCGGCTCCCGTCCTTCGTTCTCCTGTTCCACCGGTTCGTGGAATCCGTCCGGCGCGCGAAGGTCGCGCCCGAGAGCGCGAACGTCGAGATCGGACAGCTCCTCGACGTCGCGGTCGATCCGAAGGGGCCCTTTCTCCGGCTCGAGACCGATGGGAGCGCCGCGACCCCCGCCGCGGCCGGAGCGTCCGGAACGAGCGGGGCCGGCGCGGGCGCGACCGATCTCCCCGCGTCGCGCGCCGCGCTGCTGCGCGCACCAGGGCGCTCGGGCTTCTTCACCGTGCGCCAGGGAGGAGGCGCGCCGCTCCTCACGGCCGCCGGGCACTTCGCGGACGTGCGCGAGGCCGACTTCCGCGACGCCGCCTCCAGGGACGGGACGCTCGGCGCCGACCACGCGGTCCTCGCGCGCAACGCCCGTCCCGATCCCCTCGCGCCTCTCTGGACGATCGCCCTCGCCGGCCTTCTCGTCGTGGACTGGGCTCTCGCCGGCAGGCGCGCGTGAGGGCCCTCGGACGGCGGGAGTGATGGGATCGATGCCGCGCTTCGCGGCCCCGGAGTGGCTCATCCTCGTGGCGGTGCTCGTGTTCGCCGCCGCCTACTGGAAGCGCCCCGGCCTCTCGCGTCCGCTCCGCTTCACGTGCCTGCTCCTGCTGGTTCTCGTGCTCGCCGAGCCGCGCGCCGCGCGCGGCGGACGCGGCATCGACCTATGGGTTCTGTTCGACCGCTCGGCCTCGGCCCGCGATCTCATCGATCCGCGGCTCGAGGAGATGCGCTCGCTCCTCGAACGGTCGAAGTCGGCCGGCGACCGTCTCTTCCTCGTGGACTACTCCGACGTCCCGCAGCTTCGGGGCGAGGCCGCGGGGGAGGTCTTCGCGGGCTCCCCGCACGCCACCGCCACGGCGACCGCGGTGCGCTTCGCGCTCTCGCGGATGGCGAGCGAGCGCTCCTCACGGGTCCTCCTGGTCACCGACGGGTACAGCACCGAGCCCCTCGACCGGCTCGCCGAAACGCTCGTCTCGCAGCAGGTGCCGCTCGACTATCGTCTCGCGACGCGGACGACCGGCAGGGACTATCGCGCCGAAGCGCTGTCGGGTCCGGCGCGCGTGCAGGCCGGCGAGCCCTTCCTGATCGAGGGCCGCATCGCCGGGACGCCGGACGGAGACGTCGCCGTCGAGCTTCTGCGCGACGGCGTCCGGCTCGGGAGGACCGTCGCGGCCGTGCGCGGGGGGGCCGCCCGGATCGAGTTCGCGGACCGTCTTCCGAGCGGCGGCGCGCACCGCTACTCGGTGCGGGTCGATCCCGCCGGGGACGCGCTCCCCGGCAACAACGACGCGGGCTCGTGGGTCGAGGTCATGGGCGGACCGCGGATCCTCCTCGTCACCGGCTACCGCGAGGATCCCGTCGCCGCCGCGCTCCGCCTCCAGGGGTTCGAGGTCACGGTCGCCGAGGATCCCGCGCGCCTCACGCCGGCCGACCTCGCGGGAGCGCGCGCCGTCTTCCTCGACAACGTGCCTGCGTACGGGCTGTCCGCCACCTTCCTCTCCGCGCTCGATCTCTTCGTCCGCGTGCAGGGGGGCGGCCTGGCGATGGCGGGCGGCCGCTTCAGCTTCGGGGCGGGAGGCTACTTCGGCTCCGCGATCGATCCCCTGCTGCCCGTGTCGATGGAGCTGCGCGAGGAGCACCGCAAGCTGGCCGTGGCCATGGCGATCGTCATGGACCGCTCCGGGAGCATGGCGGCCCCGATCGGAGCCGGATCGGGCACGAAGATGGATCTCGCGAACGAGGGCGCCGCGCGCAGCGTCGACCTGCTCGGCGCGAACGACGCGATCTCCGTGATCGCGGTGGACAGCGAAGCGCACGTCGTCGTCCCGCTCACGTCCGTGGGCGCGAACCGCGCGAGCATCACGGACGCCGTACGCCGCGTCCAGTCGGCGGGGGGAGGGATCTACGTCTACACGGGGCTGAAGGCCGGATGGGAGCAGCTCAAGAAGTCCACCCTCGGCCAGCGGCACCTGATCCTCTTCGCGGACGCCGCCGACGCGGAGGAGCCGGGCGGGTACCAGGAGCTTCTCGCGACGATGGAGCGGCAGGGGATCACGGTCAGCGTCATCGGACTGGGAAGCGACGCGGACTCCGATGCGGCGTTTCTCGCGGACGTCGCGCGGCGCGGCCACGGCCGGATCTTCTTCAACGCGGACCCCGCATCCCTCCCCGCGGTGTTCTCGCAGGAGACGGTCGCCGTCGCGCGGTCGGCCTTCCTGACCCAGCCCGTGGGTGTGAAGCCGACGGCCGGCTGGCTCGAGATCGCGCAGCGTCCCGTCGAGGGACTGACGACCGTGGACGGCTACAACCTCAGCTACCTCCGCCCTCAGGCGACGGCCGCGGCCTTCAGCGCCGATGAGTACGCGGCGCCCCTCATCGCCTTCTGGAACCGCGGCGCCGGACGGGTCGGCGCCGTGTCGTTCCCGCTCGGGGGCGAGCGCTCGGACCGCGTGCGCGCCTGGTCCCGCTATGGCGACTTCCTCCAGACGCTCGGCCGCTGGCTCATGGGGAAGGAGACGCCGCCGGGCGTCGGTCTGCGCGTCCGGGTGGAGGGAAGCGAGCTCGTCCTGGATCTTCTCTACGACGAAGAGTGGGAATCCCGGCTGGCGTCGCGCCCGCCGGAGGCGCTGATCGGGGAAGGCGTCTCGGACCGGATCGAGTCCCTCGTCTGGGAGAAGATCGAGCCCGGCCGGTCGCAGACGCGCTACGCGCTCCGGCCGGACCGCTGGTACCGGGGGGCGGTGCGCGTCGCCGGCGACGTCCTCCCGTTCGGACCCGTGGAATCGTCCGCGAGCGCGGAATGGCAGGAGGACCCCCGTCGCATCCGCGAGCTGGCGTCCGTCTCCGCGCTCAGCGGCGGAGCCGAGAGGAGCGATCTCGCATCGGCATGGCAGCCGGCCGGAGGGAAGGCGCCGCGCGATCTGCGCCCCTGGCTCCTCGTCGCCTTCGTGGCGGTCTTCCTCGCGGCCGCAGCCCAGACCCGCTTCGGATGGAGCGGGCGGCCCGCGGCACGAGCCGCCCTGCGCGCGGTTCGCGGGATCTGGCCCCGCCGTCGCCGGCGGGGGGCCCTGGCCGCGCGTCCGGGAAGCGCGCGGTCTTCGGAGGGGCGGCTCGATTCGCAGCCGGAAGCGGCGGCGTCCATGGACTCAGCGGGTGCGCCCGCGGCCGTGACCGAGGCGGCCGCCCATGCAGGTGACGCGCGCGCGACGCGGGATGCGCGGAACACGCGTGACGTACCGGGCACACCCGACTCACGCGAGATGCGCGGGGCCCGTGACACGCGGGATGCGCCGCTCTCGCGGGGCGCGCCGCTCACGCCCGACGCGCCGGACGCGCGCGGCGCACGGTCCCCGGATCCCCGGCGCGAGAGCCGCTTCCGCCGCGCGAAGAAACCGTCCTGACGCGCGGCGTGGACCGCGAGCCGACCCCCCGGACCGCTACGGCACGCAGGTGGACGCGGCGGGCGGGATCTCCCCGCTCGAGGCGAAGCCGGACGGGCCTTCCGCGCTCGTGTAGGCCGTGACCAGGTAGTAGCGGTTCCCCGCGGCGGGCGTGAGGACCGTCTGCCGCCGCCCGGAGACCGGGGGCGCGACGGCGCCGCACACGTTCGTCGCGGACGCGGCGTGCCCGTACCAGGTCCCCAGCGGGCCTTCGTAGACGTTGTAGCCGCCGGCGCCCGCGATCTCCTGATAGCGCAGGACGAGGCTTCCGCCGCTGCGTGTGATCAGGAGGGGCTGTCCGCTCGCGATCGACGAGACCTCGGGGACCGACGCCGCCGCGGTGGAGCAGGGGGTCGGCTGCGAGGCATTGGTGATCTGGATGTCGTCGATGTACCAGCCCGTCGACCCGACGCCGGGGTCCGTCCCCATGTCGAAGCGGATCAGCGCGGCCTGGTTCGCGTACGCCGAGAGGTTCACGGAATAGGGGCCCTGCCAGGCGGTGTCGTTCCCGGTGAAGCCCGCGTTGGCCGGCGCCTGGGGCGTGTTGGCGCACGAGCCGGAGTCCGAGACGAACGTCGCGGGGTACGTGGGCGTGAGCGGGAGCTTCGTCCAGCTCCCCCCGTTGTCCGTCGAGATCTCCACGACGCCGCCGTCGAAGGTGCTCTCGAGGTTGTCGCGCCACGAGAAGAAGCTCAGCACGGAAGGACTGCCGCCAGGGCCCAGGACGAGAAGGGGCGTCGTGAGCGCGGCGCACGTCGAGAGCGGGGCGCCGTTGGCGAAGTAGGACTTCGTGCCCGCGTGGGCGCGCGTCCCGGAGATCGACCAGAGCGAGCCCATCGTCATCTTCGCCGCCCCTTCCGCGTCGTCCGAGAAGGTGACGGGGACGAGCGCTCCCTGCGGGCTGCCGCTCTTGCGGACGGAGTTCGTCTCCTCGATGCCGTTGCGGCAGGGGCCGCCGCCGCCGGGGGTGGCGTCCTCGGCGCGCACGGCGTAGTAGTAGGTCGTGCCCGCGACGAGGCCCCCCGAGTCCGTGAAGCTCGTGCCGGGAACGCAGGTCGCGATGCGGTTCGACGCCGACGGCGTGAATCCCGCGGACGTCGAGCGGTAGACGTTGTAGACGGGGGACGAGGCGCCGCAGACCTGCGAGCCCGCGCTCCACGAGGGGCTCAGAGAGCAGCTCGCGTTGAAGGGCGTCGTGACCCCCGAGACGCCCGCGAAGGCGGGAGGCTCCGTGCAGGGGCAGGCTCCGGAGATCGTGATCCCCTGGCAGTTGGAAGCGGCCGACTCGCAGCTCCCCGCGCTCTCCGAGGTCGTCACCTTGTAGCTGTAGCTCTGTCCCCCGGAGACACCGGTGTCGACGAATTCGGTTCCGGAGATCCCCGTCGCGATCGGGACGAAGCCGCCGCTCCCCGGACAGAGTCCGTGCGAGCGATAGACGTTGTAGAGGGTCCCCGTCGATCCCGACGGCGTCCACGACACCTTCGCGCCGCAGCCCTGAAGGGTGGGGACCGCCAGCGTCGGCGGCGTGAAGGCCGGGCAGGCGACCGTGAGCTCCCAGATGCCGCGTCCGTGCGTCGCGGCGCGCAGCTTGCCGTTCGCGCGGCTGAACTCGAGCTGGTTCACGTGCACATTGGGAAGGCTTCCCGCGTTGATCTTCGTCCAGGTCGTCCCGCTCCAGCCGGCGGTGTTCACGTAGACGCCGTACTCCGTGCCGATGTAGACGTCGTTCGGGCGCGCGGGATCGACGGTCACCGTGAAGACCGGCTCGTCGGGGAGCGCGCCGGAGATGTCGGCCCAGGTCGCGCCCCCGTTCAGCGTCCGGAAGACGTGGCCCGGCTGGCTCCCCGAGCCGTTCCATCCCGAGAAGGTGACGATCGCCTTGCGCCCGTCCGCCGGGTGCGTCGTGACCCAGGTGGCGGCGCGGTTCGGAAGGACGGGATTGTTGGGCAGGGGCGATGCCGTGGTGTTCGTCCAGTTGGCCGCGTTGTCGGTCGTGACCCAGACGCGGCCGTTCAGGGTGGCCGCCCAGATGGTCCCGGCGACGCCGTTGTTGGGCGCGCTGTGGACGTTCACGATGTAGTCGTACGTCGTCCCGACGAGATCGGGGCTGATGGCGGTCCAGGTCGAGGCGCTGGGCGCGGAGGTGTTGCGGTAGACGTACTTCGACGCGGCGTACATGATCGAGGGATTGTTGGCGTCCAGCTGCATGGGTCCGACGAAGGACGCCTGTCCGTCGGGGATGCAGATCCCGCACCCCGAGCATCCGCCGAAGTTCTGGATGCAGCTCCACGAGCCCGCTCCGCCCGTCGTCGAGCGCGAGATCCCGCCGTAGACGTACTCTTCGTAGGCGAGCTCTCCGTTGGTCCAGTCGGTCGCGGAGAATCCGCCGTCGCCGCCCATCGTGCTGGCCCAGGTCCCGCCCGTCGCCGTGTACGCCTCGCCGTTGTCCTGCAGACCGCCGTGGATGCGGTTGGCGGTCGTCGGATGCTGGCCGATCCCGTAGAACTGGAGCGTCTGCAGGCCCCCGCTGTTGAGGTTCGTCCAGGTGACGGTCGTGCCGGAGACGGTCCCCTTGAAGATGCCTCCGTCGCAGGCGATGAAGACGGTCGTCGCGTTGGCGAAGACGGTATGGTGCTGGTCGGCGTGGACGAGCCCCGTCCCGGAGCTGGTCCAGAGCGACTTACGCGTGATCGTCGAGCCGCTGTCGGTGGACAGATACGAGTCCAGACCCGCGACGAAGAGCTTGGCCGGATTGGTCGGGTCGACCGCGCCGGTCAGGTCGAACCAGCCCTGGTTCGCGCAGAAGTTCGTCGTCGAGCCCGCGGTCCAGCTCACGGCCGGAATCGAGGCGTCCGTCGTCCGGAAGATCCCGAGCGACGCGAACTGCCCGCCGCTGCAGGTGCTGGCCCCGTTCGTGACGCACGCGATGAGGGCGTAGATCTGCTTCTTGTTGCTCGGCGCCTGCAGGAGCGTGATCCGGCCGACCTTGCCGGGCACCGCCGGAAAGCCCGTGCCCGCGCCCGTGATGGAAACCCAGCTCGCGCCGCCGTCGAGGGACCGGAAGATCCCGTTGTTCTTGCGGAAGTTCACATCGTCGCCGACGCCGGTGCAGGAGAGCGCCGGTGTCGAGCTCGCGTTCGAGCGGGCGCCGAAGGCGACGTACAGGCGCGAGGGCGAGACGGTATTGTCGATGACGAAGTCCGACGGCATCTCGGGCCAGCAGCCGCCGACTCCCGGCTTGCCGGTGTAGGGGAGGTTCGTGTCGAGGAGCCAGTTCGCCCCCCCGTTGGACGTGTGATACACGCCGCCGTCTCCCGCGACCCAGACCGACTGGGCGTTCGCGACGTTCGTGTCGATGACGATGCGACGGACGGAATGGCGGAAGCGCGCGCTCGAGGCGGCGTCGGGGTTCGTCCAGGGGATCGACTGCAAGGCCCACGTCGCGCCGCCGTTCACGGACTTGAGGATGCCGCCGCCGTCCACCGAGTCCGAGGCGGTGTTCCCTTCGCCGAGCCCCACGTAGATGATCGCGTCGGTGAGGTTCACCGTGTCCGTGCGGATGAGAACGTCGAGACTGCCGATGGAGGTCGAGACCTCGAAGTCCGAGATCGGGGTCCACGTCGTCCCGCCGTTGGTCGTCTTCCAGACCCCGCCGTCGGCGAAGCCCGCGAGGATGAAGTTCGTGTTCGTCGGATGGACCCAGAGCGCCGTGGCGCGCCCCTGACCGAAGTCCCCCGCTCCCGCGATCGTGTAGTTCGTCGGACCGAGAGGAGACCACGCGTAGCTCGCGAGCGGCGCGAACGGCGCATCGTCCGCGCTCGCGGTCGATGCGGATCCGCCCAGGGCGGCCGTGGCCGCATCCGTCTCGCCGGAGTCATCCATTCCCGCAGAGGGGAGCCCGGAGGAGCCGCCTCCGCCCGCCCGAGCCGCCGCCAGCTGGGCCGCGCGCTTGCGCGCCTCGATCGAGATCGCCGCGCCGGCCGAGAGCGCGGCCGCCCGCCATCCCGCGGGCGGGAGCGCCTCGAAGGGCGCATAGAGCAGGCTGATGAAGTGCCACGCGCGGCGGTCGCGCAGGTCCGCCGACCCGTCGAGGATCCTCGCGGCGAGCGCCGCGATCGCGGGATCCTTCGATTGCTTCGCGCGCTCGGGCACCACCTGGAGCGGGAAGAGCGAGCCCGCGTCCAGTGTCTCGCCCGGCTTTTCCTCGGCCGGCGCCGTCTTTCCCTCCGCCCGCTCCTCCTCCTCTTCCCGGTCCAGGGGGCGGGAAAAGGCCGCCGTCAGGGGAAAAGGAAGAGCGCACAGACCCGCGAGGAGCGCGCCGAGCGCGGCCCTGAGGGATCGAGCGGGCAGGGAACGAACGGTCTTCGAAAAGAGCGAGATTTCGGGCACGAGAGAGGGCCTCCGCGGGTAAAAGGCGACTAGAAAAGCTACCACCTGAATCTCGAACGCGCACGGACTTTCGCGGATGGGCGGGCCCTAGGGGCGCCGCAGGAGCCCGGCTAGTCGAGATTCGGGGACAGCCAGCGCTCCATCTCGGCGAGGGGAGCCTTCTTGCGCGATGCGTAGGCGGCGAGCTGGTCGCGCCCGATCTTGCCGACCGTGAAGTAGCGCGCCTCGGGGTGGCTGAAGTAGAGGCCGCTGACGGCGGCGGCGGGGCTCATTGCGAAGCTCTCCGTGAGCACGATCCCCGAGGCATGGTCCGGGTCGGCGAGCGCGAAGAGGGTCCGCTTCTCGGTGTGGTCGGGCGAAGCGGGATAGCCCGGCGCGGGACGGATCCCGCGGTAGCGCTCGTGCACGAGGTCGTCGGCCGTGAGCGCCTCGTCCCTCCCGTATCCCCAGTCGCGCCGTGCGCGCGCGTGGAGCATCTCGGCGAACGCCTCGGCGAGCCGGTCCGCGAGCGCCTTGGCGAGGATCGAGCGGTAGTCGTCGTGGTCCGCCTCGAAGCGGGCCGTGAGCGGCTCCATCCCCAGCCCGGCGGTCACCGCGAAGACGCCGAGATAGTCTGGGATGCCGGAAGCGGCCGGCGCGACGAAATCCGCGAGGCACAGCTGCGGCTGACCGTCCGCCTTCGCGCGCTGCTGGCGCAGGAAGTGGAAGCGCGCGAGCTCCTTACCGCGCGCATCGTCCGCGAAGACGATCACGTCGTCGCCGTCGCTCGCCGCCGGGAAGAACCCGTAGACCCCGTTCGCCGTCAGGAGCCTTCCCCCGACGATCTCGTCGAGCAGGCGCTTGCCGTTCTCGAACAGCTCGCGCGCCGCCGCGCCGAAGCGCGCGTCCTCGAGGATCCGCGGGTAGACCCCCTTCATCTCCCACGCGTGGAAGAAGGGGGACCAGTCGATGTAGGGGACGATCTCTTCGAGCGGGCACGCATAGAGCGCGCGCGTCCCGAGGAACGCGGGCCGGGGCGGACGGTAGGAGGCGGTTTCGCTCCAGAGCTTCGCCCCGCGCGCGGCCGCGTCGGCGTAGGGGAGCAGCGGCAGGGCCTCGCGACCCTCCCAGGCGATGCGCGTCTCTTCCTGCTCGGCTCGGTTCTTCGCGAGGAAAGGCTCCTTCAGCGTATCGCTGAGCAGGCTGCCGACCGTGTCCACCGCGCGCGAGGCGTCCAGGACGTGCAGCGTCGGTCCCGAGTAGGCCGGGGCGATCTTGACCGCCGCGTGCTTGCGGCTCGTCGTCGCGCCTCCGATCAGAAGCGGCGTCCGGAAGTCCAGGCGCTCCATCTCGCGCGCGACGTGGATCATCTCGTCGAGCGACGGTGTGATGAGCCCCGAGAGCCCGATGAGGTCGGCCTTCACCTCGCGCGCCGTCTGCAGGATCTTCTCCGCGGGGACCATGACCCCGAGGTCCACGACCTCGTAGTTGTTGCAGCCGAGGACGACCCCGACGATGTTCTTGCCGATATCGTGGACGTCCCCCTTGACCGTCGCGAGCAGCACGCGCCCGCGCGAGCCCCCGCCGGTCCCCCCGCCCCCCTTCCTCTTCTCCTCCTCCATGAAGGGCTGAAGGTAGGCGACGGCCTTCTTCATGACGCGGGCGCTCTTCACGACCTGCGGGAGGAACATCCGCCCCGACGCGAAGAGGTCGCCGACGACGTTCATCCCCGCCATGAGCGGACCCTCGATCACGGCGAGGGGATGCCCCAGCGCGAGGCGCGCTTCCTCCGCGTCCGCCTCGATGTAGTCGGCATTGCCGCGCACGAGCGCCTCGCTCAGGCGCCGGTCCACGGGAAGGGCGCGCCACGCGTCGTCCTTCGCGGGCCCGGCGGATCCGCCCCCCTTGACCGTCTCCGCGAAGGCGATGAGCCGCTCCGTCGCGTCGGCGCGCCGGTTCAGCAGGACGTCCTCCACATGCTCGAGCAGGTCCGGCGGGATCTCGTCGTAGACCGCGAGCTGGCCCGCGTTGACGATCCCCATGTCCATCCCGGCGGCGATCGCGTGGTAGAGGAACGCGGCGTGCATGGCCTCCCGCACCCGGTCGTTGCCGCGGAACGAGAAAGAGATGTTGCTCACCCCGCCGCTCACCTTCACGTCCGGGAAGAGCGACTTCAGGCGGCGCGTCGCTTCGATGAAGGCGGACGCGTAGTCCGCGTGCTCCTCCATGCCGGTCGCGACGGTGAGGATGTTGGGATCGAAGACGATGTCGGACGGGGCGAAGCCGATCTCGTCCACCAGGATCCTGTAGGCGCGCGACAGGATCTCGACGCGCCGCTCGGCGCTGGTCGCCTGCCCCTCCTCGTCGAACGCCATGACGACGACGGCGGCGCCGTAGCGGCGCACGAGCCGCGCCTGCGCGCGGAAGGCCTCCTCGCCCTCCTTGAGGCTGATGGAGTTGACGAGCCCCTTCCCCTGGATCCGCTTGAGCCCCGACTCGATGACCGACCACTTCGAGCTGTCCACCATGATGGGAAGGCGCGCGATCTCGGGCTCGGAGGCGACGAGGTTCAGGAAGGACGCCATCGCCTTCTCGGAGTCGAGCATGGCCTCGTCCATGTTGACGTCGAGGATGTTCGCGCCCCCCTCCACCTGATGGCGCGCGACCGAGAGCGCCCCGTCGAGGTCCCCCGCGAGCACGAGCCGCGCGAAGCGGCGCGAGCCGGTGACGTTGGTGCGCTCGCCGATCATGATGAAGTTGGAATCGGGCCGCACGGTGAGCGGCTCGAGACCGCTGTACTGCGAGTAGGGGGACGGGGCCGCCCGCCGGTGCGGAGGCAGGCCCTTCACGGCGTCCGCGATGGCCGCGATGTGGGCGTCCGTCGTGCCGCAGCAGCCGCCGACGATGTTGAGCCAGCCCTCCTGCGCGAACTCGCGCAGGACGCGCGACATCTTCTCGGGGGTCTGATCGTAGCCGCCCATCTCGTTGGGGAGCCCCGCGTTGGGATAGCACGAGATCCACAAGGGGGAGACCGCCGCGAGCTCCTCGATGTGAGGCCGCATCTCCTCCGCTCCCAGGGCGCAGTTGACCCCGGCGCTGAGAAGGTCCGCGTGCGAGATCGAGATCCACGCGGCCGCCACGGTCTGCCCGGAGAGGGTCCGTCCGCTGGCATCCGTGATCGTGAGAGACGCCATCACGGGGATCGCGAGGCCGCGCTCGTCCTTGAGCTTCGCGATCGCGAAGAGAGCCGCCTTGAGGTTGAGTGTGTCGAAGGTCGTCTCGGGGAGCAGGATGTCGACCCCGCCGTCCACGAGCCCGCGCGCCTGCTCGTAGTAGGCGAGCATGAGGTCGTCGAACCCGACGGCGCGGAAGCCGGGGTTCTCGACGTCGGGGGAGAGCGACGCGGTCCGGTTCGTCGGGCCCATGGCGCCCGCCACGAAGCGCGGGCGGCCCGGGTCCCTGCGCGTGGCCCCGCGCGCGGCGGCGACGGCGATCTCCGCGGCCGCCTTGTTGATCGCGTAGACCTCGGGCTCGAGGCCGTAATCGGCCATCGAGACCGCGGTCGCGTTGAACGTGTTCGTCTCGATGATGTCGGCGCCCGCGTCGAGGTACTTGCGGTGGATCTCGGAGACGACCTCCGGCCTGGTCAGGCAGAGCAGGTCGTTGCAGCCCTTGAGGTCGCGCGGGTGGTCCTTGAAGGCCTGTCCGCGGAAATCCGCCTCCTCGAGCCGGTAGCCCTGGATCATGGTGCCCATGGCTCCGTCGAGGATGAGGATGCGCTCCCCGAGGAGACGCTCGAGTTGTTCGCGTGTCGTCACGATCGCAGGGTCCTCGCGAGCGATCATTGTAACGTCTTCTATAATCGACGACGGCGCAACTCGGGCGAGGTGATCCATGCGGAAGACGATTTCGGGAGGGGTGCTGGCCGCTGCGGCCGTCCTGCTGCTTCTCGCGGCGGCCTCGTGCGGGCCGGCCGGCGGCGGCGCGCGGGAGGAGGTCGGGGGCGAGGCCCAGATCTACACGGGCAAGCTCAAGAGCGGCTTCGTCGCGGGCGGCGGCGAACACACGGGCTGGATGCTCCTGCGCGGAGGCAAGGAGCCCGACCTCGAGGCCGACGTCTCCGCCGTCCTGTCCCGGGCGAAGGAGCTCGAGGGCACGAAGGTCAAGGCCAGGGGGACCTTCTACGAGAAGGTCTACGTCGAGCGCGGCGCCGTCAAGATCCTCAAGATCGATACGCTCCAGCCCGCCCCGCAGTGACGCGGATGGCCGGCGCGCCGTCCTCGCGCATCAGGGCGAGGGGGCCGGCACGAGCGTCAGGAGCGTGATCTCCGGCGGCACGCGAAAGCGCACGGGGACCATGCTCGTGCCGATCCCCGTGGCCACGAACATCCGCCGTCCTTTTTCTTCGACCGGCCCGATCGCGTAGCGGCTCCCGTAGAGGGAGGGCACGATGAGACGCCCGAGGATCGGGAAGCTCACCTGGCCGCCGTGGGTGTGCCCCGCGAGCGTGAGCGTGACCCGCCCGGGAACGGACGGGAAGATGTCGGGGTTGTGCGTGAGGAGAAGGACCGGCGCCCCCTCGGGTACGTCGCGCAGCGTGCGCCGGAGGACGGGGGTGCCTTCCATGAGATCGTTCGCGCCCGCGATCCAGAAGGACCGGCCGGCCGTCGAGACGAGGGTCGCCTCGTCGCGCAGGACGCGGAAGCCCGCCCCCGAGAGCGCGTCGGCTACGCGCCGCGAATCGAGCCAGTAATCGTGGTTGCCGAGGACGGCGTAGAGTCCCAGCGGCGCGCGCAGGTCGCGCAGGATCGCGCACGTGTCCTCCGGCGGGATGAAGCGGCCTCCCTTGACCCCCTGGATGACGAGATCACCCAGGAAGACGACGGCGTCGGGCCGCGCGGCGTTGGTCATGTCCACGATGCGCCGCAGCTTGGCCCGGTCGATGTAGGGCGCGCCCGCATGGATGTCCGCGAGCACGGCCACGCGCAGGCCTCGATCGGCCTCGGGCCAGCCCGGTAGCGCGAGGGTCGTCTCCCGCACGAGCAGGCTTCGAGGCTCGAGCCAGAAGGCCCATGCGCCGAGGGGCCCGAGCGCGAGGACCGCGGCCCCGGCCGCCCAGGCGAGCAGCCGCCGCCGGCCGGAAAAGGGAGCTCTTACGCGGCGGAGCACGCGGGACAGTACGGAGGACGCGGGCGGGCGGTCTATCCGGATCGCACCATGGCCCGCCGCATCGCCGGGGCTTCGGATCGCGCGCTCGGTGCCCGCGCTCACCCCATGAGCCCGGCAGTGGATTCCCGCGGCGCCTGGGTTTTCCGGGTGCCCGGGCCGCGCCGCGAGCGTATGCTAGAGGCATGGGTGGATCGCGTCCTCGTCGTCGCGTCCGTGCGCTGATCGCGGGGCTTGCCGTCGCCGGGGCCTGGCTGGCGCTCGGCTGCGCCCTCGCGCTCGGGCAGGCGGGGGCTGTCGCCCAGAAGCCCGATCCTCCGGTTCTGATCGGACCCTCGCGCGTCACCCTGGTCGGCGGCAAGACTCTCGAAGCGATCGCCGTCATCCGGGAACCCGGTCGCGTGCGCGTCGTCCTCGCGGACGACACCGAGATCGTCTTCGATCCCGTGAAGGTGGTCTCGGTCGTCGCGCTCGCGGACATCCCCGACACGCCTCCCCCGGCGCCGAAGCCCGCGCCCAAGGGCCCCGCACGTCCGGGGAAGAAGCCGGCGGCGGCGACCTCCGCGACGGCCAAGGTCCACGCCGAGCCCGCGGGGAGCGGCAAGACCGCCTCCTCGAAGAAGGGGAGTGCCGAGGAGAAGTCCGCGAAGGAAGCCGCGGCTTCCGGCAGTGCCGCGGGCGACGCGGCGGCCAAGGCCAAGGAAGAGCGCGAGCGCGACGTCGACGAGCTCGCGGCGATGCTCCAGGCCGCGATCGCGAACACCGCGCTCGAAGGAGCGGGGACAGGCGGGCCTGACGACTCGTCCGGCGAGGCGGACGACGCGGAGAAGAACGCCGGGAAGGACGCGACGCAGGACGGGGCGAAGGAGGGCGAGGTCGCGGGTGAGGACGGCGCCGGCGAGAAGACGAGGTACAAGCCCAGGCCCGAGGACTACGACGCGACCCGCCCCGTGAACAAGGCGGGGTTCCGCTTCCTCGGACCGAAGGGGACGCTCCCCGAAACACCGCCGCAGACCGATTTCCCCAAACCGTCCGCACCCGTCACCAACCTGGGATTCGGGACGGATACATGGCGTCCCTCCACCGGGTTCTCCTCCACGGCCACGTGGGGCACGACTCTCGCCCCCGCGACCAGCTTCCCGAACCGGCTCAGCGGTCTGGATCCCCCGATCACCGGATTCGGTCCCAGCTGGTGGCGTCCCACGCCCGCGACCTGGTCCTCGTCCACGTTCCCACCGATCTGGCAGCCCCGGGACGGCTTCGCCCAGGCCAAGGACCAGAAGGCCCCACCGCCTCCTCTCCCGTCCACCACGCCCCCAAAAGAGTAGGGTGGCAAAAGCCGGCGTTTCCCGGCCCTCATGAAGCCGACGGCCGCTTTGCGGCCGCGGCTTATGGTGGGCGATCGAAAAGAAGCGCCCTGAAGGGTCGCAGCTCGGCGAAAGGATCTCCGTCGCGCCTCCCGAAGGACCGCAGCTCGGCGAAGGAGGATCTCTGCCGTTGAGCGCGGCGCGCGCTCGGCTGCGGCCCTGCGCGCGCCCGTGGCGCTTGTGATATAAGGTCGCGGCCCTCACGGGGAGAAGGCTTCCTGAGAAGCGATCTTCATCGACGATCGGCGTGCGTCGCGGCCCGTTCCGCTCAACGGCCGGCCGGACGTGCGCGGTGTGCGCTGAGGTGCGCGGGCGGGATCGCCGCGCTCACCGCGGCGGCGATCGCGCTCGCGATCCTCCCGGTCGCGCCGGCGCGCGGCGACGACGCCGTGCCGCCCGCAGCGAACGCCGCGAACGCCGAATCGTGCGGCGGATGCCATGCCCTCCAGGTCGCGGCCGTCGCGGCGACGGCTCATCGCGGCTCGCGCACGGCGGCCGGTTTCGGCGCGGCGTCCTTGCCGATGCCCCAGGTCTGCGAGACGTGCCACGGCCCCATCGCGCCCCACGGTTCCCGCGCGGACACCCCGGTTCCCGCCTCCTGGGCGATGAAGAAGACGGCGGCGGAGAAATCCGCGCCCTGCCTCGCGTGCCATACCGGCTCTCTCACCCAGCACTGGGCCGGCTCCGTCCACGACGGGCGCGACGTCGGCTGCACCGACTGTCATCGCATGCACCCGGAGGGGACCCCGGTGGCCGGGCTTCCGGCGAAGGTCGACGAGGTCGAGACCTGCGTGAGCTGCCATCAGTCGGTGAAGGCGAGCGTGTGGCGCACCTCGCGCCATCCCGTGCGCGAAGGCCGCATGTTCTGCTCGGGCTGCCACAATCCGCACGGCACGCTCGCCGACGCGCAGCTCATCCGCGCGACGGTGAACGAGACCTGCCTGACCTGTCACGCCGAGAAGCGCGGCCCCTTCCTCTGGACCCACCCGCCGGCCGCCGAGAACTGCCTGTCGTGCCACGTCGCGCACGGCGGCGTGAACGATCACCTGCTGAAGGTGAAACCCCCGCGCCTGTGCCATTCGTGCCACAGCGAGCCGGACCACGTGGGGGTTCCGCACAACTCGCTGCACCAGACCCACTACGCCCCCGACCGGTTCACCTTCAACAACGGATGCGCCGACTGCCATCAGGTGCACGGCTCTAACAGCCCGTCCGGCGCGACTCTCCTGCGATGAGCGTCAGAAGGGCCGGCCGTCGCGCCGCTCCGGCGCTGTTCGCGGCGATCGTCGTTCTTTCGATCGCCGCTCCCCCCGCGCGCTCCGCGGACGCTCCCCCTGCCCCCGCCGGCGGCGCGGCCCCGACGGGCGCGACCGGCACGACGGGCGCTTCGGGAGCGATGGGCGCATCGGGAGCGACGGGCGCGTCCGGAGCGACGGGAGCGACGGGAGCCACGGGATCGCCGGGTACGACGGCAGCCACGGGGGGAGCCGCCGTCGCGGCGACGCCGGAGCCCCTCCCCGTTTCGGCGCTCTCCATCGACCTCCTCGGCGGGGGGCAGGTCGTCGTCGATGACGAGGACTCCGCGATGTTCCTCAAGTACCAGGACGTCCCGGAGCCTCTCGTGATGCCGCGGCTCTACCTGCGTGTCCGCCACTGGGACACGGACTTCCGTCTCGACGCCATCGACGTGGCGGAGGACGACGCGATCTACCGGTTCGACGCCCGGCGCCCGGGGCTCTTCTCCGCGTCCCTGGGATGGGACGAGATCCCGCATCATCTCTCGGACGGCGAGACGGTGACGCTCTACACCGTCTCCGGGGGGGACCGCCTTCTGATCCCCGACAAGATGCAGACGGCGCTCCAGGCACAGGCGTTCCGTCTCCAGGAGTTCCTCAAGTCCCGCTCACACGACGTCGAGATCGAGACTACCCGCAAGACGACTCGCGCGACGGCGACCTTCTCGCCGCTGCGGGGCCTCACCCTCAGCCTGCGGGACGAGAAAGAGACGCGGCGGGGAAACTCGCCGCGGGCGATCTCCACGACCTTCGGCAACGGGGCGGACATCGACGAGTTCCCCGATCCGCTCCACTACGATACCCGGCGCGCGAGCGTGGCGGCCGAGTACCGCTTCGGTCCCGCGTGGGTCTCCGCCTCGGCGGACGTCATCACCTTCACGAACGGCGCCGACCGCCTGCTCGTGGACAATCCGCTCCGCATCCAGGACTCTTTGGGCGTCTCCTTCGGCAACCGCAGCGCGAGCACGTTCCTGCTTTCGACGCCCCCCGACAGCGATGCCCACGACTTCAGCGCGGAGGCGGGCGTGGCGCTCCCCCTCGGGATGCGGATCACGGGCACCTTCGCGAGCGGCCACGTCGACGCGCAGGCGAACATGATCGACTACTCCACGAATTCCGCGGCGAAGGCCAACCCGTTCTATCCGACCCTCCCCTCGTCGACGATCGACGCCAAGGTCGACACGACCCGCTACGACTTCGCCTTCACGGGGACTCCCTTGAAGTGGCTCTCCTTCAGGGCCTTCGCGCGCGGCTACGAGTACGACAACCAGACTCCCATCTACACGTTTCCGGGCTACATCGTCGCGGACACTCAGATCTCGACCCTCAATCGGCGCGCGCTCCCCTACGGATGGAGCCGGGACGGGCAGGGGATCGACGTGCGCTTGCGGGCGCTCTCCAACCTCTCGATCGGAGCGGGCTACCAGCGGGAGACGGTGAAGCACACGTTCCGCGAGGTCGACAGCAGCGACGAGGACATCCTCCGGCTCAACCTGGACTATTCGATCCCCGGATGGCTCACGCTTCACGGGGACGCGGCGCGGTCGGACCGGACCGCGGACCACTACGACGCCAAGGCCCACCTCCAGTCCTTCCCCCGCGGCATCCCGTCGTCCCAATCGCGGCTCCTGCTCCTCAAGCGGTTCGACGTGGCCTCGCGCGAGAGGAGCGAGTACGGCGTGTCCGGGGCGATCGATCTCGGCGCCGGCTGGGGCCTCGACGCCGAGTCGCGCCAGCGCTCGGACGATTACGTCGATTCCGACTACGGGCTGGTCGACGAGGGATGGCGCAACCAGCTCTACGGCCTGACGATCAAGGTCAATGCCCCGTGCGATATCCGGGCCGAGAACGGCAACGAGTTCACGACCCAGCGCGTGAACGCGCGCTACCGGCCCGTGGTGGCCGGCCAGGCGGTCGACTCGCACGCGAACGACTGGAGCGACGAGGTCTCGGACAAGATCCACACGGTGTCGGGCGGGCTGACGTGCCGCGAGGTCGACGGCGACCGGTGGGACTTCAATGCCTGGATCGATTATGCGAGCGATCGCCAGACGGACGACGCTTCGTACACCGGGCACGCGGTCTTCGATCCGAACCATCTCGCCCACGCCAGGAATCACGCCCCCATCGAGCGCCAGACCCAGCGCTACAGCGGCAGCGTCCGCTTCGCCATGTCGCGGCACACGAACATGGTCATCGGCGCCTTCTACGAGAAGTTCGTCGAGAACGACCCGACGCAGGACCTGATGATCCCCACGATGGGTGGCGCGGATCCCCAGTCGTTCGAGTCCGCCTACCTCGGCGTGCACTGGAATTCGTACTCCGTGCGCGTGTTCAACCTCCTCATCAACACGCACTGGTAGGCCCCAGGCGCTCGGGTCGTCCCCACGGGGACTTCAAATCGCCCCCCACCTCCCCGCCGCGCCGTACAATGGTCATGGAGGGTCTCGTCCTGGACTTCAAGGCCTGGCTTCGCAACGCCTTCGAGATCAAGAGCGCCAAGTCCGTTCCGCTGACGCCCCGGCAGGAGGAGATCGTCGACCGGCTCGCCGCCAAGGTCGTGGAGTGGAAGATGGCGGTGCCGGCGATCCTCTTCCTGGAGTCGGTAAAGCCCCTCAACTACGTCGGCTCGCAGGTCCTGGTGTTCTTCGCGCCCATCGCGACCAGCGTCTTCAGCGGAGCCGACTACGCCGAGCTCACGGGGCTTCTGGAGCACCGCGGGAACCTCGAGGTGCTCCTGAAGCGGATCGAGCTCAAGGAACAGGAAGCGCGCCCCTCGAGACGCCAGGCGTAGCCGATCGGCCCGCGGGCGAGACGTCCGCGTCGGCCGCCCGAGGATCCGAAAGGGCGTACGCGCGAGCGCACAGCGCGCGCCCCGCACTCCGGCGTTCGCCTTTCACCAGTGAAACGAGCGCGTTTCTTCCGGGCCACTTCTGCGGTTCCCCCACCGCGCTCCAGGCGTGTGGCAGGCTTGACCGCCCCACGGGCCCGTCGTAACTTACGCGCGCGTTGACGAAGCGGGGATCCAGGCGGATGTCCTTCCTCGGGCTCGGCATGATTCTCCTGCCGGTCCTCGCGTCACCGCTTCACGCCGACGCCTCCGCCGCGCCGGCGCCCGCGACCTCGACGACGGCAGCGGCCTCTTCCGCCGCGGCCGCGACTGCGCCCACCTCCGCCGCGCCCGCGACGGGCGCACCCGCGACGGGCGACGCACCGGGCGAACCCGTCTCCGGTGAAGGGCCGGGGGCCGCCGCTCCGGCCGGCCCGCCCCCCGAGCCTCCTTCCGAGGTCACCGCAAAAGACAAGCCCGGCGACGAGGGCAAGCACGTCACCGTGCGCTGGAAGATCTCGCCCGACGACGGCGCGGGGACGCGCTCGGTGATCGGCTACGAAGTCCTGCGCGGCCCCGCGGCCGGAGGCCCCTTCACGGCGACGGGCACGAAGGCCCCCGCGGGGAAGACGGAAGCCGTCGACGAGGTGCCGGCCGACGGGACCGACTACTGGTACGCCGTCCGCGCCATCACCATCACGGGCGCGACGTCGGATTCGCCGGCCTTCGGCCCCGCGCGCTCGACGGCCCAGTGGTTCAACCCCGAGAAGACCTCCGTCGCCGTCTTCACCCTGATCTTCTGCACCGCCGCGGCCATCATCCTCGCCATGGCCCGCGGCGGAACGCACTTCTACATCCGCCCGATCGGGGGCATCAACGCCATCGACGAGGCCATCGGGCGGGCGACCGAGATGGGCAAGCCCATCCTCTTCGTTCCGGGCCTTCAGGAAGCCGATAACGTCCCGACGCTCGCGGCCTTTTCCATCCTGAGCCGCGTCGCGAAGAAGGCCGCCGAGTATCAGACGCGCCTGATCGTGCCCTGCTACTACTCCATGGTCATGATCGTGGCGCGCGAGGTCGTCAAGGGCGCCTACCTCGAGGCGGGCCGCCCCGACGCCTTCCAGGAGAAGGACGTCTTCTACGTGACCCAGGAGCAGTTCGCCTACGTCGCGGCGATCAACGGCATCATGCTGCGCGAGAAGCCGGCGACGAACTTCTATCTGGGCGCCTTCTTCGCAGAGTCGCTCATGCTGGCCGAGACGGGGTTCATGGCGGGCTCGATCCAGATCGCGGGGACCGACCAGCCGATCCAGATTCCCTTCTTCGTCGCGGCCTGCGACTACACGATGATCGGCGAAGAGCTCTACGCCGCCGCGGCCTATCTCTCCGACGATCCCAAGCAGAAGGCCACGCTCAAGGCGCAGGACCTCGGCAAGGCCGTCGTCCTCGCCCTGACGGGGGCGGGCGCGATGCTATGGGCCTTCCTGCCGACATGGGCGGTCTGGTTCTCCAAGATGGTCGCCGACGGCGAATTCCTCTGGTCGCGGGTGGCGGGCCTCTTCGGGATGGGCTCCTGATGAAGCGGCAGATCCCATTGGTCGTCTGCTTCATCGCGGGGATCATCTTCCTGCTCCAGTACTTCACGCCGCATCCGTGGCCCACCTATCTCGCCGAGCGGATGCTGAAGTGGACGATCGTCATCGGCTTTTTCGCGCTGGGCCTGGGGATCATCAGCCTCTGGATCACGCACCTGCCCAAGGTGATGAAACAGGCCCCGGGGTGGGGATACAACGCGGTCTCGCTGGCGGGCTTCCTCGGCATGGTCGTGACGGGTCTGGTGTGGGGCAAGAATCCCGGGACGCCGTTCATCTGGATGTACAACAACCTCATGAACCCGATCACGGCCACGATGTTCGGCCTGCTCGCGTTCTTCATCGCGTCGGCCGCCTACAGGGCGTTCCGCGTGAGATCCCTGCTCGCGACGATCCTGCTCGTCTCCGCGGTCGTCGTGATGCTGGGACGCGTTCCCATCGGGGACTACTTCTTCGACATGCTCGTGGCGCCCCTGGGCTATCACGGCGTCCTCGGCGCGGCGGCGAACTGGCTGCTGAACTATCCCAACGTCGCAGCCAAGCGCGCGCTGAACGTCGGCATCGGATTCGGACAGGCGGCGATCGCGCTGAAGATCCTCCTGGGCATCGAGCGCTCCTACCTGGGCGGTGACAAGTGAGCTGGAAGGCCCTCGCCGCCGTCGACCGGCGCGTGATCTTCGTGATCCTGATCGCGGGGATCCTGCTGCCGATGGTGTTCCCCCTGAAGATGCCCATCGCCGTGACGCCCGAGGTCCAGAGCGTCTACGACCGGATCGAGAGTCTCCAGAAGGGCGACACCATCATGATGACGATGGAGTACGACCCTTCGACCCTCGCGGAAATGCAGCCCATGACCTACAACATGCTCCGGCACGTGTTCCGGCGGGGCGCCAAGGTCGTCGCGGTCTGCCTCTTCACGACGGGCGTCAGCCAGGTCGAGCAGGACCTCAAGAAGATCGCGGACGAGAACGGCAAGAAGTACGGCGAGGACTACGCCTATCTCGGTTACAAGCCGTATCCCGCCATCGTCATCACCGCCCTGGGCCAGGACTTCCGCAATCCCTTTCCGAAGGACTACTACGGAACCCCGACCGACAGCCTGCCCGTGATGAAGGGGATCAAGAACTTCTCGTCGGTCAAGCTTGTCCTGAGCGTCAACGCGACCAGCGGCGTGGACTTCTGGCTCCAGTACGGGCAGAGCCGCTTCCGCTTCCCGCTCGCGATCGGGATGACGGCGGTCATGGCGAGCGACTACTACACCTACGTGCAGTCGGGGCAGCTCGTCGGCCTCATCGGCGGCCTGAAGGGGGCGGCCGAGTACGAGACGCTCATGCACGAGAAGGACGGCTACGCCACGCGCGTGATGAACATCCAGTCGGTGGTGCACTGCATCGTCGTGGGCTTCATCCTCGTCGGCAACATCGCGTTCCTGATGTCGGGCGGTAAGTTCCGCATGGGAGGGCGCGCATGACGGCCGGGATGACCGTCCTCGGTGTCTGGATCGCGGCCTTCCTGACGCTCGCGGTCCTGTCGTTCCTCTTCAAGGACAACCCGCTGTACAAGTTCGCGGAGCACCTGGTCGTCGGGCTTTCCGCGGGCTACTGGTTCATCGTCCTCTACAACACGACCTTCCGCGACCTGATCTCCGATCCGCTCAAGGCCGATTTCTCGTCCTTCCGGCTCCTTCCCCAGGCCGCGGGGAGCAACATCGTCGGGAACGGTCTTATCCTGGACGGCATCCCCATCGTGCTCGGTCTCATGATCTGGACGCGGTTCTGGCCGAAGGCGGCATGGACCGCGCGCATCCCGATCGCCTACGTCCTCGGGGCGGGCGCGGGCCTGGCGATCCCGACCGCGCTCGACAACTTCGTCGTGACGCCTCTGAAGGCGACCCTCGCGCTGCCGATCGTCCCGGGCTTCTGGCAGACGTGGACGGCCCAGATCCTCGGAGCGACGGCGCCGGCCCCGCAGCTCGGCATCGGTGAGGCCCTCTCGAACCTTCTCATCGTCATCGGGGTGTTCTGCGGCATCGTCTACTTCTTCTTCTCGAAGGAGCACAAGGGCGTGACCGGAGCCACGGCCAACGTCGGCATCTGGATCCTCATGATCGGGTTCGGATCGACATTCGGCTTCACGGTCATGTCGCGCGTGTCGCTTCTCGTCGGCCGCTTCGAGTTCCTGCTCAACCGGTGGATCCTCGACAGCTTCTGGCGGCTGATCTTCCCCGGACACTAGAGCGCGCCGCCCGCCGGTCCGGCCGGCCCTTCGGCACAGGAAGCGTCCCAAGCGGGAGAGACCCCGAGAACGCGAGCGGGGGGATGTCCTCCCCGGCTCAGGAGCCGGGTGTCGTCGGTGCGGGGCGGGCGGAGGCAGGCGCCGCGCCGCGGCCGGGAGCGACCGGCCCCTGCGCGTAGGCGTCGAAGAGCTTTCCCCAGCCCGTCTCGCGGCGCCATTTTTCGAAGATGCCACGGTCCTTCATCGGCCAGCGGTAGTAGTCGTGGTAGGTCTCCGAGCCCATGATGAAGAGGTTGACGAGCGGGGTCCGGAAGAAGAGCTTCTGGAAGCGCTTGAGCGGCGAGAACCAGAGCAGGTCGCCGACGACGCTGGCGCCGTTGTCGCCGACCTTGAAGCCCCACGACTCCTTCGCCGCGTCCTCGTCCCCCACGATCGTGATGTCCCGCGGATCTCCGACGCCCAGCCCGTCCTCGTGCGCCACGCGGATGTACTCGATCGAGAGCGGATCGTGGCCCATCATCTTCGCGGCGACGGCGTCGATCGCGACCTGGTCCTCCGAGGCCAGCATGACGTTCTTCACGACGGGACGCATCGTGCGCGGCCCGGGCCCGTCCCCCGCCGTCGTGCCGTCCATCACCGCGAAGAGGCCGGAGTGGATCTCCTTCTGGATCGCGAGCAGGTCGACGAGCGTCCGGTGGATCCAGGAGTGGGTGTAGTGGCGGTGCAGGTGGAGGAGACCTCCGAACGCGTTCTTCATCGCGCCCGTCGTGGTCGTGTAGATGTGGCACTTCACGGTCGGGAGATGGACGATGTTCTTTCCGTAGAAGTAGTCCGGAATCCTGATCCCGTCCGGATAGATGTCGGAGAGGACGTGCATGCGCGCCTTGGGCTTGTGCACGATCCACTTCATGTCCGATTCGCGGAAGTTGTAGAGGATGGGAACGCCGTAGCGGGAGAGGATCGGGAGGTAGTGGTTGAGGTCCTCCCCCTTGAAGGCGTCGGTGACGACGGTCTTGTTCTGGACGCACGAGAGATCGGCGTAACCCTCGCCGCGCAGCGCGAGGATCGTCCCTTCGAGCTGCCACGGCGTCGTGTTCGCCGCGGGGAAGGGGAAGTGCCACGAAATGTTGTCCTTGAGGATCGTGGTGGCGCGGGCGTCGAGCGCGCGTGTCATCTCTCCCAGCGAGCAGAGCTTCTCGATCGACCCGAGCACGGTGCCCGGCTCGACCCGAAGTACGGCGACACGTCCCTTGCCCATGCGAAAACGACCTCCGTTCGGTTGGTTGGCTGCCGGCGCGAGCCGCATCGTGGCGGTCCGTCGTTCGGCGGCTGGCGCGCCGCGCCGGCGCGCTGACACTCCACGATAGGACCGGGCCGATCGGGTGTCAAACCGGCGCGGGGGCCGATCCCCCTGCTGTGCGAACGCTACTCTCCGATGACCTTCACGAGAACGCGCTTGTCCCGGCGCCCGTCGAACTCCCCATAGAAGATCCGCTCCCAGGGCCCGAAGTCGAGCTTCCCCCGCGTCACCGCGACGACGACCTCGCGTCCCATCACCTGGCGCTTGTGGTGGGCGTCGCCGTTGTCCTCGCCGGTGCGGTTGTGGTGGTACCGCTCCGTGCCGGCGTCGAAGGGGGCCAGCTTCTCGAGCCACCGCGCGTAGTCCTCGAGGAGCCCCTGCTCGTCGTCGTTGATGAAGACGCTGGCCGTGATGTGCATGGCATTGACGAGGCACAGGCCTTCGGCGATCCCCGAGGCCTGGACGATGCGCTCGACCCTGTCGGTGATGTTGACGAACCCCATCCGCTCGGGAACGTGCAGAACGAGATGCTCGGTCCTGGATTTCATGGTCGGCCCCCGCCTCGATCATAGCCGTCCGAGCATGCGGCAAAGAAAAGGACCGCCGCGGATGACCCGCGACGGTCCTTGTATGAAGCCACGGAGGTCCTGCGGCGCGAAGCCGCCCTTCCGCCGAAAAGGCGCGCGCTACCAGCGGATCGCGAGGGCTGCGCCCGCGATCAGCGGGTTCACGTCGATGGCGCCGAGCTCGCTGTCGCCCGATGTCTTGATGTACTTGGCGTCCAGATTGAGCCCGAACGGGCTGTCGCCGAACCGGAAGTCCACGCCGAGCTGCGCGTTCCACGTCTGGTCGTCGTCGACGTCCAGCTCGGTGCGTCCGCCGGGTCCGAAATCGTTCTTGATGCTGATCTTGTCGTACATCACGTAGGCGAAGCCGCCGCCGACGTAGAAATCGACGTGCGAGAGCGGAGCCGGATGGAACATGATGTTCGCCGTGATCGGGGTGGCCTGGATGGAGCCGAAGTGCCCCGTCCGGTCCCCGCCGCTGATATCGATGTCCTGTTCGCTCCAGTTCACTCCGAACTTCAAGCCGAACTTCTTGTAGATCATCCGCTCGTAGTCGGCGTAGAACCCCCAGTCATCGTCGATCTCGGCCCGGGCATGCTCGGTCACGCCGGGGAATGTCTCGACGTCCAGCTTGGGGTCGCCCTGTGCGGTGACGAACGACACACCCCCGTGAATGCGGTTGTTCTGTTCCTCAGCGGCTACGGCCGCGGGCGCGAGCGCCATCACCGTCAATGCGATCATCGAAATAGTCCGGACACACTTTCTCATGACTGCTCCTTTCGCTGTCGGCCTCCATACCATGAAGGGCGTAGTGGCTTCCGCGTCATGTCATGAAATTGCAAGGGGAATGCCAGAGTGCGTGAGGGGGAGCGAACAATGGGAACCACGCGTGGGCATGGTCGAATTCGTGCGCCCGTTCTTTGGGGCCGCGCGGCGCCCGGCGACTTTGTATGACTTTGACGGACAAAAACGCTGGACTATGCG
>Ga0070671_100000509_pt1 | contig 27161 bp, 29 predicted proteins | sample KBSS73metaG_FD_65341 | JGI IMG/M metagenome (GOLD analysis project Ga0070671, IMG submission 65341) | Switchgrass rhizosphere microbial communities from Kellogg Biological Station, Michigan, USA - KBS S7-3 metaG | ecosystem: Host-associated > Plants > Roots > Rhizosphere > Soil ...
GACCACGCTCTCGGGCAAGATGCCGGAGGCCTCGGACATGATGTGGCAGCGCACGCCGGGGCCCGCGAAGATGAAGCAGCCGGCCGCGAAGGGCGAGAAGACGTACTTCGACTTCTCGGCGCCCTACAAGGTCGAGGCGGACGAGGTGCGGGAAACCTGAGGACGGCGCCGCCGCGTTCCGGCGGCTAGGCCAGCGCCGGGTCCCGTTCCGCGATCGCTCGCACCTTTCGTCCCAGGCGCTCGAAGGTCGGCAGGTCGAGGCTCTGCAGTCCGTCGCTCATGGCGTGCGTTGGGTCGGGATGCACCTCGACGATGAGCCCGGCCGCGCCGGCCGCGATCGATGCCACGCTCAACGCCGTCACGAGGCTCGCGACGCCGGCGGCGTGGCTCGGGTCCACCACCACGGGCAGGTGCGAGCGCTCCTGCACCAGCGCGACCGCGTTCAGGTCGAGCGTGTGACGCGTGGCCCGTTCGAAGGTGCGGATGCCGCGCTCGCACAGCACGACGTTGGGGTTGCCCTCCGCCAGCACGTACTCGGCCGCCATCAGCCACTCGTCGATCGTGGCCCCCGCACCACGCTTGAGCAGCACGGGTACGCCGCTCCGGGCGGCGGCGCGCAGCAGGCTGAAGTTCTGCATGTTGCGCGCGCCGATCTGGAGCATGTCGGCGAAGCGCGCCACCAGCGGCACCTCCTCCCAGCTCAGCACCTCCGTGACCACGGGCAGTCCCGTGCGCTCGCGCGCTTCGGCGAGGTAGCGCAGTCCCTTCACGCCCAGTCCCTGGAAGTCGTACGGCGACGTGCGCGGCTTGAAGGCGCCGCCGCGGATCATGTCGCCGCCCGCCGCGGCCACGGCATCGGCCGTTTCCAGGATCATCTGCCGGCTTTCCACCGAGCAGGGACCCGCGATCAGCACCGGCGTCGGCCCGCCGAACGCCACGTGCCGCACGTGCACCACCGTTCCCTCGGGACGGCGGCGACGATCCACGAGCGGGATCTCCGGCTTGCGGCTGTGGTGCGCCGGCGTGGGATGCGTCACCTGGAAGCTCGGCACGCCCTCCGTCCACGCCTCGTAGCTGCCCAGGATGGTGAGCTTCGCGGCGAGCGCTTCCACCTCCTCGATGGCCTCCGCGACACGCGGCTCGTGCGCTGCACCCTCGACGTCCACGTAGAACCGGTACGTCCACGGCGCCGACGGTTCCGGCCGTGACTGCAGCGCGGTCAGGTTCACGCCCCGCGCGCTGAACGCGAGCAGCGTATGCGCCAGCATGCCGGGACGATGGTCCAGCGACACGATCAGCGACGTCTTGTACGGGCCGTCCGTGGCGGCAGCCAGCGGCCCGTCGCTCCGCTGGAAGATGAGGAAGCGCGTCTGGTTGGTGGGATCGTCCTCGATGCGTGTCGCGAGCGGCACGAGGCCATGCGCCGCAGCCGCCGTCTCGGCGGCGATCGCCGCCCACGTCGGGTCGCCACGCTCGGCCACCATCTCCGCACTGCCCGCCGTGTCCCACGCGCTCACCAGCTCCACGCCCGGCAGCTGCTCGGCGAGCCACTTCCGGCACTGGCCCAGCGCCACGGGATGCGACAGCACGCGCGTGATGCCGGCCACCGTGGCGCCCGGCGGCGCCATGATGCAGTGGTGCACCGGATGCAGCGTTTCGTGCGTGAGCCGGAGGTCACCCGAGCCGAACGATTCGTGCAGCGAGTCGTAGGTCGCCGTCACCGAGCCGATCAGGGAGTTCTCGATCGGCAGGCAGCCCGCGTCCGCGCGCCCGTCGCGCACCGCGGCCACGACGTCCTTCACCTCGCGACAAGGCACCGTCTCCAGCGTGGGCCAGCGCCGCCGGGCCGCGGCCTCGCTGAAGGCTCCGTGGGTCCCCTGGATTGCAACGCGCATCTGGTGGCTCCTGAATGTGAAAACGAAAACGCCCCGCCGGCGAGCTGCCGGCAGGGCGTCGAGGGTCCGTTCAAGTCGCGCTAGCGCACGCTACCTGAACCGGACGCAGCTCGAGCCGCGCCGGCGCCGGTAAAGTAGACGAAGAACCAATTCAGGGTGCGCATCGGACAGTGAGGATCGCCGCGAAAGGCGGGCGTTGTCAAGGGACGCACGGCCGGCGCTACGGCACGTGCCGCCGCAGCTCCTCGACCCACGCCACCTCCTCCGCGTCGCTCGGTGCCCGCCAGTCGCCCCGTGGCGACAGCGAGCCGCCGGAGCCCACCTTCGGCCCGTTGGGCATGGCCGAGCGCTTGAACTGGCTGGTGCGGAAGAAGCGGACGAGGAACACCTCGAGCCAGCGCCTGATCGTCGGCAGGTCGTAGGCGTGCCGCCGCTCCACCGGGTAGAGATCGGGCCAGGACCCGCGGGTCGCGTCGCCCCACGCGTGCAGCGCGAGGTACGCCACCTTGCTCGGCCGGAAGCCGAAGCGGCTCACGTAGTAGAGCGTGAAGTCCTGCAGCTCGTACGGCCCCACCACGGCCTCCGAGTGCTGGGCCGGCGCCGACGGGTCGTGCCCGGGCACCAGCTCGGGCGAGATGGCGGTGTCGAGGATGGCCTGCAGCACCGCCGGCGCGTCATCGTTCACCTGGCGGGTGGCGATGCACCAGCGGAGCAGGTGCTGGATGAGCGTCTTCGGCACGGACGCGTTCACGTTGTAGTGCGACATGTGGTCGCCGACACCGTACGTCGACCAGCCCAGCGCGATCTCGCTCAGGTCGCCGGTGCCCACCACCAGCCCGCCGTGCAGGTTGGCGAGGCGGAACAGGTGCGATGTGCGCTCGCCCGCCTGCACGTTCTCGAAGGTGGTGTCGTAGACGTGCTCGCCCCTGGCGTACGGGTGCCCGATGTCGGCCAGCATCTGCGCGCACGACGGGCGGATGTCGATCTCCTGTCCCGTGACGCAGAGCGTCCGCATCAGCCGGCTCGCATTGTCGCGCGTGACGTCGCTCGTGGCGAAGCCCGGCATCGAGTAGGCCAGCACGTTCTCGCGCGGCAGGTCCAGCTCGTCCATCGCCCGCACCGCCACCAGCAGCGCCTGGGTCGAGTCGAGCCCTCCCGAGACCCCGATCACCACCTTCCTGAGCCCGGCGTGCTCGAGACGCTTCACCAGGCCGTGCACCTGGATGCGGTACACCTCCTGGCAGCGCTCGTCGCGGAGCGCGGGGTCGGCGGGTACGTACGGGAAACGCAGCACCTGGCGCCGGAGCGTGCCGGCCTCCACGGGAACGCGAAGCGCGAACGGCACGCGGCGATACGTCGCGGAGCGGGCGCGGTGCTCGGCCGCGCAATCGGCGAAGCTCGTGAGCCGCATGCGGTCCTGTCGCAGGCGGTCGAGATCCACGTCGGCGGTGACCACCTGCTCCTCGCGCGAAAAGCGCTGCGACTCCGCGAGCAGCTCGCCGTTCTCCCACACCATCGCGTGGCCGTCCCACGCCAGGTCGGTGGTGGACTCGCCGGGCCCGGGGCCGCAGTACAGGTAGGCGGCCACGCACGCGCCCGACTGCGCGCTGCACAGCGTGCGCCGGTACTCCGGCTTGCCGACGGTGACGTTGCTGGCCGACAGGTTGGCGATGACCGTGGCACCCGCGAGCGCCGCGAACGTGCTCGGCGGCAGCGGCGCCCACAGGTCCTCGCAGATCTCGATCCCCAGCACGAAACCCGGGACGTTGGTCGCCTCGAACAGCAACCCGACGCCGAACGGCACGCGCTCGCCGTTCACCAGCGTTTCCGTGATGATCGCGTCGCGGCCCGAGGCGTAGTGGCGCTTCTCGTAGTACTCGCGATAGCTGGGCAGGAAGCTCTTCGGCACCGCGCCGAGCACGCGGCCATCATGGATCACGACGGCGCAGTTGTAGAGCTGGCCCTCGACGCGGAGTGGCGCACCCACCACCAGCACCGGCACCAGGTCGCGGCTTGCCGCGACCAGCCGTCCGATGGCCGCCTCGGCACCGTCGAGCAGCGCATCCTGCTGGACGAGGTCCTCGACGGAGTAGGCGGTGAGATTGAGCTCGGGGAACACCGCCACTGCCGCACCCTGTCGCGAGGCCGCCTCGGCCAGCAGGATAGCCCGCTCGCCGTTGAACACCGGGTCCGCCACCCGGATGTCGGGAATGCAGACCGCGGCGCGGATGAAGCCGTGGGCGTAGGGGTTGTGGAACGACAGGCTCATCGGGCTCCCGGAGTGGCCGCGCGCCCGGAGGGGCGATACGGGGAAATCTCCCCGGGAGAGCCGGGGCATGCAACTCTCACGCAGCGTGGGCCGCTTACTCGAACAACTGTGCGGGGGCGCTCCGGGCGATGCGCCCAGCGGGCTGCAGCGCGCTCGCCAGAGAAACGATCAGCAGGGCCACGGCCGCCACGGACAGGGTGCGCGGCTGCCAGAGTGGCACGCCTCGGATGGACGTGGTGAAGACCGGATACACCACGGTGCCAAGCACGACGAGCGCCACGCCGATCCCGGCCATGCCGACGGCCAGGGCGCGCCATCCGACATGCCAGGTCACCGACGCGCGCGTGGCTCCCAGCGCTCGCCGCAGTCCGAGTTCGGCGCGGAGGGATTCCACCCAGAGCCGGACGGTGCAGGCGAGGCCCACGCCCGACAGCAGCACCAGCACCGCGCCGGCCAGCAACGCCCAGCGCCCGAGCCAGCGTGTAGGCGCCACGGCACCTGCGCGCTGGCTCGCCTCGTCCTGCACCAATCCAGTGCGCCCGCCGGCGGCGCCCACGCGGCGGGTCGTACCGGCGAGGAGGCGCTCGCGCCCACGCTCGTCCGAACGGACCAGCAGCTGGGCCTGCGCCGGCGGATGCTGCAGCACGCTCAGGTAGACGCGTTCGCCCCGTTGGTGCGACGCACCGAAGGTGTCGGGCGTACCGTCGTCCACCACGCCAACCACGGTGTACGGCGTGCCCGGGAAGCCATTGGAGAGGTACAGGTGACGGCCCAGCGGGTTGCCGGGCTGGAAGTGGCGCAGCGCCATGGCCCGGTTGATCACCACCACGCGCTCGGCGCCGAGCGTGTCGGCGCGGGTGAAGGCGCGGCCGCTCAGCACCGGGATGCGATGCGCGGCGAACGAGTCCGGACTCACCAGGTGATGCACGGCGTGCGTCGCTTCGTACTCGAGGTAGATGCCGCTGCGGAAGCACATGCCGCAGTGCGTGGTGAGGAAGTCGACGGTGCCGAGTCCGATGGCCTGCCCTGCGCTGGCGAGGCTGGGCTGCACCGCGCCGCCGTCGTGCAGGTCGTCGAGCAGAGCGGCGAAGAGGCGTGCGCGGGCCGGCACGTCCAGCGCGCTCGCGTCGATGTCCACCGCGACGCCGGTCGCCGGCGTCGATGGCGCCTCGCGGTCGGATCGAATGTCCGCGGCGCGGAAGAGGGCATTGCCTGCCAGCAGCATGGCGAGGCTCACCCCGAACTGCACGATCGGTATGCCGAGGCTCACCTGTCGCGGCTCCTCGAGCGGCACGTCGCGATGGCGCGCGACGTGGATCGGCAGGAGTCGGCCGAGCAGCACGAGCACGACGAGGATGACGGCGACCGCCAGCGGCCAGCTGCCGGCCCGCTCGATCGTTCCCGGCCAGTCGGCGAGGCCACGCGCAAGCACCAGCCGTCCGGCCAGCGCACCCAGGAGGAGGGCGGCGCTTGCCACCACCAGTGCCTCGAGCAGCAGCGTGGCCAGGATCGAACGGCGCGACGCTCCCACGGCCCGATGCACCCCGAGCTCGTGACTCCGTTTCGCGCTCGAGATGGCGTACAGCGCCAGGATCGTGAGCCCGGCGACGCCGAGCGCCGCCCAGCCCAGCGCACGCAACAGCTCGAGCAGCTCGGTGAGGGAGCGCTGCTGCGCAGCGGCTGGTCCGATGGCGCCGTCGCTGAGCGGGAGGCCGCCGGCGGCCGATGCGATGGGGGTGAGGTGAAGGCCGAGGTGCGGCAGGGCCTCGGTCGGAAATACCAGCGCCGCCGTCATGGTCACGGCGGCGAGGAGGAGCAGGGCCAGGCGGCGCTCGAGTCGGAGCGCCTCGAGGGCGAGCGTGAGCGTCGTCTTCACGTCATTGCTGCGGCAGCCCGCCGCCGGCGAAAAGGAATTGCTCCATCTGCCGGAAGAGGAAGTCCTTCGCCTGCGGCTCGCGGGTATTCAGGCCGTAGTGATTGATGAGTTGTTGCTGCATCTTGAGCCACTCGGCCCAGCAGACGCCGCAGATCTCCTGATACGCCTTCTTCCCGAGCTCGTTCTGGAAGGGCTGGAACGCCATGCCGTCGCGCGTCTGGCCGCAGCGCGTGCAGTGAACTTGAGCCATGGCGTCAAACATAGACGCGCGGCTCGCGAGCGTCAGGGCATGAGCCGGCCGCGCGTCGCCTCCCAGCGGCCGATGCTCTTCACGCCGTGCGAGGTGCCGACGCCGGCGGCGAAGGCGACGACCGCGGCCGTCATGGTCGAGATCAGGGGCAGGGCGGCAAGGGGCAGCATCACCACGAAAGCGGCGGCGCCGGCGACGATCGGCGCGAAGGGCGAGCGCACCGCGTCCACGAACCGCAGCCGCTGGCGCACGAAGGTCCGCGTGAAGAGATAGGCGCCAAGACCGGCCGATACCGTGATGGCGATCGGGATGAGGGAAAGCAGGGTATGCAGCATTCAGGGGCCTCCGTGGACAGGACGACGTTCCTGTTGCAGTACGGAACATCAGGTCGAAAGATTCAGGCGGGAGTGCACATGAGCATCAGGCAGCATCCCACCGTGGATGTCCCCGACGTCGGTCTCATGGACCACGCGTGGGACGCATTGGGGGAGTGGGAGATAGAGGTGGAGCTGACCGAGCGCGGCCGGAAGGTCCGCGGCGAGCTGGTACTGACGGAGTGGGGCGTGGGCGAGCTCAAGCTCGACCCGGCCAAGGCGGTGGACGCGGGGTTGCCACGCCGCGTGCCGGTGGAGCGGACGAGCGAGGTCGAGCGGACCGAGGTCGGCGGTGGGGCACTCGCCTGGATGATGCACGCACCGTCGATGAACTGGGACCTGCGCACCATTTTCTGGCCCGGCGACCTGCAGGTGGTCATCCTGGACTCCGTGGACGACGCCGAGCTCTACAAGATTCGGGGTCACCGCACACGGGAGTACTACCAGCGGAAGTATCCGTGACCACGAGTGGCCAGTCCGGGGCGCCCGCCGACGCGGGCGCCCTGCTCGTATCTGGAGCTGCGCCGAGGCGGATCGATCGCGCTCACCAGCGCAGGGCGACACTCCCCCACATGAAGCCCGAGCCGAACGCGGTGAGCACCACCAGGTCACCCGTGGCGACGCGGTCGGCGCGCACGCACTCGTCGAGGGCGATCGGGATGGTGGCGGCGGTCGTGTTGCCGTACTGCATGATGTTGTTGTAGACCTGATCGTCCCGCAGCTCCAGCGACTTCTGCACCATCTCGGAGATGCGCAGGTTGGCCTGGTGGGGGATGAGCAGCGCGATGTCGGCCGTGGTGGCACCGATGCGGTTGAGCACGGCGCGCACCGATTCCGGCATGCGCGACACCGCATGGCGGAACACCTCCCTGCCATCCATCGAGAGGTGCGTGGCACCCCGCGCGATCTGCTCGGCGGAAATGAACGGGTGATAGCCGGCGCCGGGTGCGTCGACCCAGAGCTTCTCCGCGTGCGTGCCGTCGGAGTGCAGGTCCACCGCGCCGATCCCGCGCGTGCCCTCCTCGCCTGCGCCAAGCACCACCGCACCCGCGCCGTCCGCGAAGATCACGGCGGTGTTGCGCCCGCGCGTGGACACGTCCATGCCGGTGCTCTGCAGCTCCTGTCCGACAACGAGGATGCGGCCTGCCATGCCCGCCTTGATCCAGGCATCGGCGGTCGCCAGCGCGTAGATGAAGCCGGCGCACTGGCCGCGCACGTCGATCGATGGAATGCTGCCGATGCCCAGCCGACGCTGCAGGAACACGCCATTGCCGGGCGCGTAGTGGTCGGGTGTAGACGTGGCATAGATGATGGCATCGATGTCGCGCGCCTCGAGTCGCGCGGCCTCGAGCGCGCGGCACGCGGCGGCAAGCCCGAAATCCACGCCCGTCTCGCCGGGCACCGCCCAGCGCCGCTCGCGGATGCCCGTACGCTGGACGATCCACTCGTCGCTGGTGTCCATGACGGCGGTGAGGTCATGGTTGGTGACCACGCGAGATGGCAAAGCCATCCCCGTGCCCAGGATCACGCTTGGCATTGCGGGCCGCCGTCGAGGAAGATTGTCATGTCGGGAACCCGATGTTGCCCTGATGGCGCATCGGCCGCAAGGGCTTTCACAACGAAAGAGAAGCCATGTTCGAGGACGACGAGGACGACGATGGTCTGCTGGTCACCGAGGCCGAGATCGCCTGCCCCTACTGCGGCGAAGGTGCGACGATCGCCGTGGATCCGGCGGGTGGCACCGAGCAGGACTATGTGGAGGATTGCCCGGTCTGCTGCCGGCCGTGGTTGGTGCACGTGCGCGTCGATGACGACGGGGCCGTGCGCGCATGGGTCGATGCGGCAGATGAATGAGCCTGTCCTCGCTGGAGGTCACCCATCCGCCGACCGGGGACGAAGCCAGTCAGGCGACCGGTTTTGATGCATGCAGCCAAGTAATGACGTTGGAATGCGTTACGTAGTCATGTAACGCTGCTTCGCAGCGGAATGTTTCTTGATATCCGCTGCGACTCGTGCGTTCGAATTTCGGATACTCAGGTGAGGAGGAGTAGTGAGCGGCGCTGCAGTGATGGAGAGCGGGACGGTGGACACGTCGGTGGCTGTGGCGGCGCTGGGGGTGTTCGATGTGCTTGGCCGCGGTGCGGTGCGGGCGGCCATCCTCGAGGATGGCGCGCTCGTGCGCGTGAGTGCGATCGACGCCATGGCGGTGTGGCCGATGCAGTACGTCACCATGCTCGTCATCGAGGAGTACGCATTGTCGCCGGCCGACATGCAGCTGCGCGTGCACACGTCGTGCGGGCAGGTGCTGCGTTTGCGCGGTGAGGTGTCCAACGGCGCGCTGCTGGAACTGCTCCGGCTCGAATCGACGCTGACGCTCGGTTAGCCGGCTACCGCCGGAAGAGGTAGGCCAGCTTCACGAAGAAGCGATCCGTGGCCTGGCTCATGTCGGAGCCGACACCGGTGTACTGGTTGTCGAAGTTGGTGGCATAGCCCACATACGCCACGGTGCCTGGCGACGGCAGATACTGCGCCAGGAAGTCCGTGCGCACTCCCCGGAAATCGAGACCACCGGCGGGCACGCCGCTCAGGTAGAGCGGGGCGCCCGTGGTCGGATCCACGAGTGTCTCGCGCTGGTCGTCGCGGTACTCCACGAATGCGCGGAAGAAGAGCTGTCGCACCGGCTGGTACTCCAGCGTGAGGCGCGGCAGCACCGTGTGCGCGAACTCGCCGCCGAGCGAGCGCTCGATCCGCGTCCCGGTAGCGCCGAGGGACACGCGCAGCGAGCGCGTCGGGCGCAGGCCCACCGTGCCCGTCAGCCGCAGCTCGGTGCCCGTGCCGGCTTCCGCGAAGATCGGCACCTCCCCATAGCTCACCGTCACTGCGGCGTCGAACTTCCGCCACGGCGGCGTCGTCACCGTGACGTTGCCCGCGAACAGGTTCTCCACCTGTTGCGCCGGCGTGAACACCGGCCCGGCGGGATCCCCCACCACGAGCCCCTCGTACGCGGACGGATCGAACCAGAAGAAGTTGCGCGACGCCGCGGCGGTGACGTTCCAGTTGCCCCGCAGGCGCGTGTCGAAGTTGACCCGGTCCTGTCCCTCGATCGGCCCGCCATTGCCGTAGCGCTGCTCGTATTCCCAGATGCGACGCGGATTGAAGAACAGGGAGAACTGCTCCACCAGCCGCCCGCGCGCACCGTACCAGGTGAACCGGTTGAAGAAGCGCGCCGTGATGACGTTGCTGCGATTGACGAATCCCACGTCCGTCTCGAAGCCGGGGGCCACGCCCACCAGCTGCGCGTTGAATCCCCACTGCCGGCCGGTACGGTCGACTTCCCCCAGCCAGATCGGTCCGCTCTTCCCGTCCGACCAGGACTGGCCGAGCTGCACCTGGGCGTAGTACAGCTTGGCGAAGACGATGCGCGTGTCGCCGGCGACGAGCCGGTTGTAGTCGTTGCCCGCCTCGCGGTCCGTGACGGTCAGGCCGGCGAGGGAGTTGCGCGCGATGTCGTAGCGGAAACGCCCGATGTTGAACAGCGCGTCGGGGTCGCTGGACTCGTCGAGGGCGCCCAGGTACGCGGCGCCGAATCGGCCGAACTTGCCGGTGAACTTCGCCCCGGCCAGCGGATCGACCACCTGGCGGGTGTAGATGAGCTGGTTCGGGGTGTTGAAGAGATCGATGCCTTCGAGGAAGAACTCGCGCCGCTCCGGGATGAACAGCGCGAACCGCTCGTTCACCGTCACGAGCCCAAAGTCGGGAAGGACCTGGCTGAAGTCGGGATTGAGCGTGGCGTCGATGGCCAGGTTGGTCCGGCTCAATCGGACGTTCACGCCGGCATCGGGCGCGAAGTGCCCGTGCGCCAGCTCGTCGGACGCGTCCCGCTCGCCCTCGACGATGCCGCTCACGTACGGCTGCACCTCGGTGGTGATGCCGCTCTTCAGCTCGTGCAGCCCCTCGAGACGGCCCGCCTGCGCGAGGTAGCTCGCATTCGCGCGCCGCACGTCCGCCCAGGTGTCCACGTAGCCGGTGCGCCGTACGGTGCGCTCGACGTTGAAGCTCCACGACTGGGGGCCTGATCCCGGGTATCGCAGGCTCTTGAAGGGAATGCGGATCTCCACCACATACCCGCTGTCGGTGCGCTGGCCCCGGGACTGCCAGATGAAATTGGGGCTGAGATCGAGCCCGCCCCCGGCAATCGATCCGGCCCCGGCGCCCGACCCCTCGCTCAGGACGCCGTCCTCCTGGATGCCGAGCGGGTTCACGCCGAACACGAAGGCGCGACGATGATCGCTGAACGTGTCGAGGTAGAGCACCACCTTGTCGTCGCTCGCGATGCGATCGCGGTCGGCGACGGTGGCACGGATGGTTTGCGGCGCACGATCGTGGGCGATGATGCCGAAGTGGATGGCCGTGGGGCCGTACCACACCAGCACCTCGGTGCGTTCTTCCGCCGGGCGTCCATCGACGGGCTGATACTGGTGGAAACCATCCAGCCTCGCCGCCTGTGACCAGACGGCTTCGTCGAGAAGGCCATCGACCTTCACCTCCGCCTCGATCCGGGGCGCGGTGGCGACCGGGGGCGGGGACTGCGGGTCCTGCAGGACGAGCAGCAGGGCCAGGATCATGTCGGGATCTTTGGGAGGGGGACGACGACGGGGGCGGGGCGACGATCATCGTCGCCCCGCCCCCGAGACTTCATCACTCGTACCGCAATGCGATGATCGGATCGAGGCTCGCCGCCTTGCGTGCCGGCCAGATGCCGAAGAAGAGCCCGACGGCCGCGCTGAACCCGAACGCGATCAGGATCGACGCCGGCGAGATCAGCGTGTTCCAGTGCATGAATTTCGAGAGCGCGACCGCGGCGCCGACGCCCAGCAGGATGCCGATGCCGCCGCCGGTGACGCAGAGCACCAGCGCCTCGATCAGGAACTGGAGCAGGATGTTGATGCGGGTGGCGCCGAGCGCCTTGCGGACGCCGATCTCGCGGGTGCGCTCCGTGACCGACACCAGCATGATGTTCATGATGCCGATGCCGCCCACCACGAGACTCACGGCCGCGATGCTCGCGAGGAGCGCCGTCAGGATCTGGGTGGCTGCCTGCTGGGTGGCGAGGAACTCGCGCTGGTTGCGCACGGTGAAGTCGTTGTCGGCGCCGGGGCGGATCTTGTGCTCGCGGCGCATGATCCGCTCCATGTCGACCATGCCCTGCTCGAGCGGCAGGCCGTCACGCACCTGCACGGTGATGGTGCGCAGGCGGTCGGTGCCGAAGACGCGGAAGCGCGCGGTCTGCAGCGGGATGAGGATCTGCTCGTCGGGATTGTTGAAGCCCTGCGAGCCCTTCTCGCTCAGGATGCCGATGATCTCGAACGGGATGCCACGGATCAGCAGCGTCTGGCCGATCATCGCCGCGGGGTTGGTGCCGAGCATCTCGGGCACCTGCGACCCGAGCACCGCGTAGCGCTGCCGGCCCTGGTCGTCACCCTCCGTGAACATGCGGCCGTAGGGCACCTGGTAGCTGCGCACCGCGGCGTAGTTGGCGGTGGTGCCGACGATGCTGACGTTGATGTTCTGGTTGCCGTACTTCACCTGCTGGTTGCGCGACAGCTCCGGGATCACCGCCGACAGCAGGGTGGCGTCGCGCTGGAGGGCCTCCGCGTCGTCCACGGTGAGGTTCACCCGCTGGTCGCTGGCCACGCCGCCCATCCGCATCTGGCCGGGATAGACGTTCAGCAGGTTGGCGCCCAGCGAGTTGATGCGCTCCTCGACGGCCTTCTGCGCGCCCGAACCCAGGGCGACCATGGTGATGACGGCGCCGACGCCGATCACGATGCCGAGCATCGTGAGCAGCGAGCGCATCTTGTTGGCACGGATCGACTGGAACGCGACCGCGATGGTCTCCCCGAGCATCATGCTCAGCGTCCTCCCGGTGCGTTCGGCGGCGCGGGCCGCTGCTGCTGCGTCTGCTGCTGCATGCCCGGCACGCCGCCGCCCGTCATGTTGCGGATGCGGTTCTTCATCTCCGTCTGCGACTGCACCAGGCTTGCGCTCGGCAGGACGAGCACCGAGTCGCCCTCGGTGAGGCCGGACACCACCTCGGCGTGATCGAGGTCGGTGAGGCCGGTCTTCACCGGCACCGCCTTCGGGCCTTCCGGCGACTTCACGAACACGATGTAGTTGCCGCCGAACTGGAAGTTGTCCGCGCGCGGCCGCCCATTTCCCTGGCCGCCGCCCGCCCCGCCGCCGTTGAGCTGTCGCATCTTCTGCAGCAGCGCGCGCTCGTCGGCCGTGGGCTGCTCGCCGTTGCGGAACTTGGCGAAGATGGCGCGCATCTGCTGTTCGGTGGCGCCGTCGGGCAGCTTGACCACCCGGCCGTCAGGAGTGGTCATGGTGTTGCCAGCCGGCTTCTCGGCCGGCTTCGCCGCATCGCCGCCCGGAGCAGCGCCGAGGGACGCCTCCCGGCTGCCCGTGTCCGCCTTCTCGGCGGCGGCGAGCTGCTCGCGGACCTTGTCCATCGAGATGCCGAGCACGCCCGCGGCCGACTCGACGTCCTTCTGCGTGCGCAGCGCCGCATTGGGCACGGTCAGCACGTTGTCACGCTGACCCACGTGGATCTCCACCTCGGCATTCATGCCGGGGCGGAGCAGCCCCTCGCGGTTGTCGATGCGCACCAGCACGGGGAACATCGTCACGTTCTGCTGCACCTCCGCGAGGGGCTCGATCTTGAGCACGGTGCCACGGAAGGGCCGGTTCGGGTACGCGTCGACCGTGACGCTGGTGGGCAGGCCCGGCTTGATCTTGCCGATGTCGGTCTCGTCCACCAGCGTCCGCACCTGCACGAGGTTCAGGTCGGCCATCTTCATCAGGACGGTGCCGCCGCCGGCGTTGAACGTGGCCGACGCCACCACCTGGCCGCGCTCGACGCCGCGCTGGATGATCACGCCCGTGATCGGCGCGCGCACGTCGGTGTCCTCGAGCATGATCCTATTGTTCTCCACGTCGATCTGGGCCCGCACCACCGCCGCCTTCGCGTTCGCGTAGCTCAGCTCGGCGGTCTCGTACTCCTGCTGCGTGATGGTCTGCGCCGCGCGGAGCTCCTTGGAGCGGTCGAACTGCGCCTTGGCGATCTCGAGCTGGGCCTTCGCCACGTCGAGGTTGGCCTGCGACGTGTTGACGGCGTTGCGTGGCTGGCGCGGGTCGATGCGGAGGATGAGCTCGCCGCGCTTCACCAGCTGGCCCGTCTCGGCGAGGATCTCGAGCACCTCGCCGGAGGCACGCGTCTTCACCTCGACGGTGGTGTCCGGCTGCACGGTGCCGGACGCCTGTGCGGACACGACGACGTTCCGGCGCTCCACCGGGAGCGCCTGGTAGACGGGGGGCGGGGCCGGCTTGGAGCAGGCCATGGCCACCAGCGCGAGTCCCGTCAGCAGTCGATTCCGCATCAGTTGGTCCCTTCCGTCGTGAAGTCCTGCGCCACCCGGCCGTCGCGCAGATGCACCTGGCGTCGGGCGTGTTCGGCGATGTCGTGTTCGTGGGTCACGAGGACGATGGTCTGTCCCTCGCGGTAGAGGGCGTCGAAGAGCAGCATGATCTCGGTGCTCGTGCCCGAGTCCAGGTTGCCCGTGGGCTCGTCGGCCAGCAGGATCGAGGGATGGTTCACCAGCGCGCGCGCGATGGCCACGCGCTGGCGCTGGCCGCCCGACAGCTCGTTGGGGCGGTGATGCATGCGGTCGCCGAGCCCGACGCGGCGCAGCGACTCGGCCGCGCGCTCGTGCCGTTCCTTGCCGCCGATGCCGGCGTAGACCAGCGGCAGCTCCACGTTGTGGAGCGCCGAGGCGCGCGGCAGCAGGTTGAAGGTCTGGAAAACGAAGCCGATCTCCTTGTTGCGGATGCGTGCCAGCTCGTCGTCGTGCAGCTCGGACACCCGGTGGCCATTGAGCCAGTACTCGCCCTCCGACGGCGTGTCGAGGCAGCCGATCACGTTCATCATGGTGGACTTGCCCGAGCCCGAGGGTCCCATGATCGCGACGTACTCGTTGCGGCGGATCACGAGGTCCACGCCGCGCAGCGCATGCACCGTCTCGGAGCCCATCTCGTAGTTGCGGGTCAGGTTCCGGGTCACGATGACGGCGTCGGCCGGCACGTTGCCGGGCAGTCGCGCCATGCGCTCGGCGGTGGTGTCGATCGCGGTCACAGCGCCCTCCCCAGCGTGGCCTCGAGCTGCGCCTTGGTGCGCAGGTAGTCGAGGCGTGCGTTCACCATGTCGAGCTCACTCTGCGTCAGCCCCTCCTGCGACACCAGCAGGTCCACCAGCGTCGCGACGCCGAGCCGGTAGCGCTCGCCCACCACGCGGATGTCCTCGCGCGAGGCGGCCAGGCTCTGCTGCGCCACCTCGATGCGGACAGCCGCCGCGTCGAGGGTCGCGAACTGCGAGATGAGCTCCGCGTGCACCTGCCGCTCGGCCTCGCCCGCATTGGCTTCAGCGACGGAAACCTGCGCGGCCTGGTTGTCGACGTTCCGCTCCCGCACGAACTTGTTGAACAACGGCCAGCTGAGGCCGAGGCTCACCTGACGCTGGCCGAACAGCTCGAAGCGCGGGTCGGTGCGGCTCGATCCACTGAACGTCCAGCTGCCGTTGAGCGCAAGCTGCGGCCAGTAGCTGGCCTTCACCGACCCGAGCTGTGCCCGGGCCTGCTCGGCCGTGGCGGCACCACTCACCACCTGCGGCGCAGACGTGCGCGCGGTGGCCATGAGCTGGGCGGTGTCGACCTGGGTGAGCACGTGGTAGTAGCTCGAGTCGTCGGCGGCGCGCACGCGACCGGCGTATCCGACCAGCCGGCCGAGTTGCGCCTCCGCCGTGGCGAGGTCGGCGCCGGCGCTCGCGAGCGCGATCTGCGCGTTGCCGAGCGTCACGACCGACCGGAGCGAATCGGACCGCGTCGCGGTGCCACCCCGCAGCCGCGACACGGCCGCCTTGAGCTGCTCCTCGGCGCGGCGCACCGCGGCGCGGCGCACCTCGAGGATCTGCTGCGCGGCGAGCGCGGTGAAGAACTGGTTGGACGTGGTGAAACGCTGCTGCCACTCCGCGTTCATCAGCCCGGCCGCCGCCGCGTTCTGCTGCGATTCGGCCGCCCGCTTGTCGGCACCGCGCCGGAAGCCGGTGAACAGGTCCCAGTTCGTGCTCACGCCGGCATTGAGCGAGGTGTTCTCGGTGTTGCCGGGCAGGAACTGGCCGGTCACCGGATCCACCCGGCCCTGGCCCTCGGAGTAGAGGTAGCCGGTGGAGCCCGTGGCGTTCAGGCTCGGCAGCCACGACCCGGTGACCACCCGCCGCTGCGCGTCGGCCACCTCGATGTTCGCGCGGGCCTGCACCACGCCGGGCTGCACCTTGTTGGCGCGCGCGATGGCCTCGGGCAAGGTGACGGCGGGAATCTGCGCGTCGGCGGCGCCGAGACTGGCGTTCGACTGCGCGACGACGACGGCCGGCAGCGCAAGCAGGGCAAGCAGGAGCCTAGCGGCGCGCATCGGCGCCTCCGGCCTGGCGTTCGCGGGCATAGTGCTGCCGCATCTTGTCGAATTCACTCCGCTGACGTTGGTCGAGGAATCGCTCGATCTCCGTACGCATCCCGCCGCGCAAGGTGTCGAGCCTGGGACGGATCTCCTGCATGAGGGAATCCATCCGCGGGCCGTACCGGTCCAGCACTGCACGCACGCTGTCGCGCTGGCTGGCCGAGAGGTCGAGCTCCTTCTGCAGGTGCCCGAGGTACCAGTCGCTGCGCCGGCCGCGCGGCGGGCCGTCGGCCTGGCCGCGAAGCGCCATGGCGCCGGCACCGAGGAGCAGGCCGCCGACGAATGTCGCGGCGAGGAGCAGCGACGCCTTGCTGCGGGACGAGCTCATCGGTCACCCACGAGGCCGGCGAGGACGACGTCACTGCCGGACGTGCCCTCCGCGGCGAGCAGCTGGTCGGCGAGCGCCGGGCTCGAGGGAGGCCGCACCGGGTTCAGCTGCATGCCGACGAGGACGGCGAAGATGATCGCCGCCGCGGCGGCGAGGCCCGGCCGCAGCCAGTGCGCCAGCACGTCCCACGTACCCTCACGGCGCTCGCGCACGAGCTGCGCACGCACGCGTGCGGCGAACACGGCGTCCTGACCGTCGTCGAAGGCGGCGCGCAGCAGGGCCCCCAGTTCCGGATCGCGGTCCGGGCCGATCGAGTCGATGCTCATGTCCGTTCCTTCCAAAGGCCATCCAGCGACTGCCTGAGTGCCCGGCGCGCGTGGTGCAGATCGGAGCGCACCGTACCGTCCGGAATGCCGAGCAGCCGTCCGATCTCGGCATGGGCCCAGCCTTCCGCATCGAACAACATCACCACCATGCGCTGCCGCTCGGGCAGCGTGGCGAGCGCCGTCCGGAGCCGGTCGCCGATCAGCGCGGCATCGGCGTCGGCGTCAGGGCCGCGCCCGCCGGCCTCGTACGACCGGGGGATGTCGCTGGTCGCGCGCACGCGTCGCTTCCGTCTCAGGTCCCGCGCCTCGTTCACCACGATGCGCAGCAGCCAGGGCGCGAACGGCTGCCGCGGGTCGTACCGGTCGATCGCCTGCCAGGCCGCCAGGAATCCTTCCTGTGCGGCATCGTCGGCGTCATGCGGATCCTGCAGGATGGTCCGGGCCATCCTGCGCGCCGTACCGGCGTGCCGCTCCACCAGGGCTCCGAACGCCTCGGTATCGCCGTCGGCCGCCTTCCGGGCGAGCATCCCCTCCTCCGACCCCCCCCTCATACGCGGAGGCGTCCCGAAACGTTGAGCGGGGCGTCCGGCCAGTGGCCGGGACGCCCCGCTGCGGGAGCCTGCCCCGGCTCAGGTGGTGCCGAGGCCAAGTCGGCGCTCCTCGGGCGCCAGGACGGCGATCAGGAAGGCGATGAGCTCGTCGAGCGGCCAGCCCAGCTCGGCGGCGCCCTGCTGCACGTCGTCGCGGCTGACGCCGCGGGCGAACGCCTTGTCCTTGAGCTTCTTCTTCACGCTGGAGACCTCGAGATCCGTCAGGCTCTTCGACGGCCGCACCAAGGCGCATGCCACGAGAAAGCCGCAGAGCTCGTCCACCGCGAACAGCGCCCGCGCCATGGGGGTGTCGCGGGGCACGCCGGTATAGGTGGCGTGCCCGAGGATGGCCCGCTGCATGGGCACGGGCAGTCCCATGCCGGAGAGGAGGCGGACGCCTTCGCTCGGATGCTCGGCGTCGGCCGAGTGCGCGTCGTTCGGAAAGCGCTCATAGTCGAAGTCGTGCAGCAGGCCCACCATGCCCCACTCGTCCGGATCGCCGCCCAGTCGTGCGGCCATGGCGCGCATGGCCAGCTCGACGGCGTACATGTGCCGTCGCAGCGGCTCCGAGGCCGTGTACTCGTGCACCAGGGCGAGGGCCCGATCGTGGGTGAGGGTCATGGCGGGACAAAGATGGAGTAAGGAGCGGGAGGACGGTAGGACGGTCGGAGCCCGAACACGCGGCCGGCCGGCTGCACCGATGCAGCCGGCCGTCCGGGCCTCCGGTCATCCGACGGGACTAGTCCGCCGGCAGCTGCGGGATGCTGGTGCCGTAGGTCCGGTTCAGCGACGCGATGACGGAGTCCGCGAGAATGCGATGCAACGCGGCGTTGGGGTGCAGGCCATCCAGCGAGAAGTACGGCCCGAACGTGATGGATGCGCCGGCCGCGAGCTGGTCCGGGGGCGGCACGATCGGGAACAGCGGGATGGCGCCGGCCTGCCGGAGCTGGCCCAGGATGCCGTTGATGTCCACGACGGCCCATCCGCGAGCGCCGGCCTCCTGCCGGATCGCGGCGTTGTCGGCCGCGACGGTGCTGGCGATGTAGGCCTGCTCATCGGGGGTCACTACGAGCGCCGTGTTGGTGCAGTCGAGCGTGAACGCCGGGAAGGGCGGCCGGCCCGAGCGCAGCGCCGCGCCGATGCCGACGGTCCACGGCACCAGCGACTGGCCGAATGGATTCGGGGCGCCACCGGCCCCGAGCGGGGCGCAGTTGTTCGAGACGGTGAATCGGACGAGCGCCTGGAAGACCGGGTTCGCCGGGATGTTGATCGGCGCGCCGCATCCATTCTTCAGGCACCAGTAGATGAGGCCGCGCGAGGCGAACGGCAGCAGGGTCGGGTCCGGCACCGTGCCGACGAGCACCTTCGCACCCGTCCTGTCGAGGCTGTCGGCCAGGGTCGCGAACAGCGGGGTGAAGACCTCGGGCGGCGTGATCGAGTCGCGTGCGCCGGGGTCCCCGCCCGAGGCGATGGACGTGGTGACGTCGTTCGCGCCGATCTCGACGGTGACGAGCGTCGGCTGCCGCTCCATCAGCGCCGTGATCGGCACCATGCCACCGAGGAAGAAGAGCTGCAGGCGCTCGTAGCTCGAGACCGGTGTCGCGACGTTGGAGAACATGTCGGGGAGCGAGAGGCCCGGTACCGCGAGGCTGTTCAGGTAGGCGGGAACGGGCTGGCTGCGGAAGGAGCAGCTGGCGCTCGCCGTGTCACCGCCTACGCGGATCCCCGCCGTGTTGCTGACGAGCGGCGGCGGGCAGCCGGGCTTCGTCAGCGACGGGTAGCCGAATGGCGCGCCGGCCTGTCGTGCCACGAGCACGGGGAAGGCGAGCTGCTGCGTGCTGTCGTTGATGCCGCCGGACTGCAGGCCCGCGGAGATGCTGGTGCCCACGGCCACGTACCGCTGGAAGAGGCCGGCGTTGTTGCTGAGGTCCGGCGGCGTCACCGTCTGGTCTTCCACGCAGCCGGCCAGGCCGGCGACGAGGGCGAGCGCGGCGACGAGGGGGAAGCGTGTCATGGTCGCGCCTTCCGCTCAGTAGGAGAAGCCGAACGACACACCGATCAGGTGCGCGTCGAAGTCGCGATAGAGACCGTCGTTCACGTCGCGGCTGCGACCGACGCGATCGGCCTGGCGCACGTACATGTAGCCCAGGTCGGCGGAGAAGACCGGACCGAGCCGGAAGCCCATGCCGAGCGAGAAGACGTTGCGCTCGTTCTCGGGCAGGGCGGGCGTGACGGTCTCGTCCGGCGTGGCGGCCTCGTTGTACAGCCAGCCGCCACGGAGCCGGACGTCGTGCGTGTCGCCGAACGCGTACTCCGCGCCGACGCGGTAGCTCCAGGTGCTGTGGTAGTTCTCCACCAGCGTCTGCGGCCCGAGCTTCTCGAAGTCGAGCGGCACCTCGGTGAACACGTCCCAGTTGGTGCGCTGCGCGTCGAACATGACGTTGAGCGGCGCGACCGGCTTGATGGACACGCCGACCGTGAGGATCTCGGGAAGGCGGAGCTGCGTCGCCACGTTCTGGGAGGAGAGCAGGCCATTGGGCCCGAACTGCGAGGTGAGGATCGCGTCGATGGGCGTGCCGGCCGGCAGGCCGATCGGATTGCCCTGCGTGAGCACGAGCCCGGTGGGCACCTGGGCGAAGCGCGCATCCGCGTCGTCCTTGACGAACTTCTGGCGCGAGAGATACCGGGCGCCGATCCGGATGCGGTCGTGGAGCTTGATGAGCGCGCCGAGGTTGTAGCCGACGCCCCAGTCGGTGCCCTCGACCGTGCTGCTGGCGAAATCGGTGCCGTAGGGAATGCCGAGCTGGCCGAAGGTGATCGGCTGGCCGGGCACGGGCGTGGTCGAGAGGTCGAGGCGACGCTCGAGCCGGACGTCGAGATAGCTGATGTTGAGGCCGAAGCCGAGCATGACGGGACCGAACCGCGCCGCCACGGTGGGCTGCAGGTTCGCCGCGGAGAGCTGAGTGCGGAATGCGTAGAAGCGGCCCTGCGCGGTGTTCGCGTCCCACTCGGTGGCGAGGCCGTACGGCACGTAAAGACCGAGGCCCACCGCGAAGTTGTCGCCGATGGGCCTGTTGAAGAACGCTGCCGGAACCGGAATCGCGGGTGTCTCGAGGTCACTGCCGAGCCCGATCGAGCTGTTCTCGAAGGTGCCGCTGGTCAGGATGGTATTGGCCCCCACGCTGAGCACCCGTGGCGTCTCGAGCAGGCCCGCGGGATTGACCGCGATCGCGGATCCGTCGCGGCAGGGCGAGGCGACACCAGCACCGGCGCGGCCAAGCGAGCAGGCGCCCGTCTCGTAGAGGGCGAAGCCCTGACTCGCGGCGGTGGCCGGACGCCCGAGGGCAGCGGCGAGCGCGAGCACGAGGCCCACTGCCACACGCTTCATAGAAGCTCTCCGGAGGAAAAAGTGGCTGCGGCGGCACAGCCGGTGTGCAGGGGGTCTTGGCGTCGATTCTATCGGGCCCCGACGGGGTTTGTCAAAGCGATTCAGCGGTCACATGAGCCCGGCAGCGGGGGCGGCCACCGCCGCGCTGAGTGGGACGCGGACGGGCTCCTCGCCACCCACGGCCACCTCGAAGTGGTACTGGCCCGGCCGGGGCAGCGGCACGTCGAACACCAGCACCGCGGCGGCCTCGACTTCCGTGACGCCGGCCGGCGGCTCGCCGAACTGCACGGTGCCCTCGCCGCCCGCGAGCTGGTGCCCGTCGGGGTCGGTGAAGCGGATCCGCAGCGCATGACTGCCGACCTCGGTGCGCCGACCGCGCACGCGCAGCACCAGATGGGTGCGCGGGTGCATGGCGGGAAAGCCGGCCACCACCACGTGGCGGAACATCCCGAGCACGGAGAGCTTGCCCTGCTGGTCGAAAAGGGCGTAGTCGGCGATGACCGCGAAGTCGATGATCAGGCGTCGCCCACCCGGATCGACGTCACCTCATCGCCCTGCTTGATGGCGTTGACCACGTCCATGCCGGTCTTCACCTGCCCGAAGACCGTGTGAACCTTGTCGAGGTGGGGCTGGGGCGCGTGGCAGATGAAGAACTGGCTGCCGCCGGTGTCCTTCCCGGCGTGCGCCATGGAGAGCGTGCCGGCGACGTGCTTGTGCACGTTGCGGTGCGTCTCGCACTTGATGCGATAGCCCGGGCCGCCGGTGCCGACGCGAGCGTTGGACGGATCCTTCGACAGCGGATCGCCGCCCTGGATCATGAAGTTGTTGATCACGCGGTGGAATCGCGTGCCGTCGTAGAACTCCGAGTTGGCGAGCTTCTCGAAGTTCTTGACGGTCTCGGGCGCCTCGTCGTCGAACAGGTCGACGAGGATGGTGCCCCGGCTGGTCTCGATCGTGGCGGTCTTGGCCATGTCAGGTGGTCTGGGCTGAGGGACACAGGTCGTGCAGCACGCACTCGCCGCACCGTGGCCGGCGCGCGATGCACGTGCGCCGGCCGTGAAAGATGAGCAGGTGGGAGAGCAGGGCCCAGTCCTCGCGGGGAAAGAGCGCCATGAGGTCCCGTTCCACCTTCTCGGGATCGTCGTGCTTCGTGAGCCGGAGGAGCCGCGCGATGCGGCCCACGTGGGTGTCGACCGTGACGCCCTCGTTCATGCCGAAGGCATTGCCGAGGATGACGTTGGCGGTCTTGCGGCCGACCCCGGGCAGGACGCGCAGCTCGTCCATGGTGCGCGGGATCTCGCCGCCGTGGCGCTGCACGACCGCCTGCGCCATGCCGACCAGGCTCCTGGCCTTGTTCCGAAAGAAACCGGTGGAGCGGATGATCCCCTCCACGTCCTCCGGCGCGGCCCCGGCGAGCGCCGGCGGATCCGGATAGCGGGCGAAGAGCGATGGCGTCACCATGTTCACCCGCGCGTCGGTGCACTGCGCGGAGAGGATGGTCGCCGCCAGCAGTTCGTAGGCGCTGCCGTGGTCGAGCTCGCAGTGGGCGTCGGGATGGCGCTGCTTGAGACGCTCGAGAACGACGAGCGCCCGCTGCTGCTTTCTCACGTCGCGCTCCGCCGCCGGGCGAAGGCGAGGAACTCGTCCACACTGCGGGCGTTCAGGATGTCGTCCGCGCCAAGTCCACCCTTCCGCGCCACGCCCACGCCATACTCCACGTTGGCGATCCCCGCAATGTTGTGGGCATCGGCGCCGATGGAGACGGTGACGCCCGCCGCCTTGGCCTGGGGCAGCACGCGCCAGTCGAGGTCGAGCCGGTGCGGGTCGGCATTGATCTCGATGGCGACGCCGGTCGCGGCCGCCTTCGCGATCACGGCGTCGAGGTCGAGGCCGTAGGGATCGCGCGAGAGCAGCAGCCGGCCGGTGGGATGGCCCACGATGGTGAGGTGGGGATCCTCCATCGCGCCCAGGACGCGGGCCGTCATGTCCTCGCGCGACATGTTGAAGCGACTGTGGATGGAACCGATGACGAAGTCGAGCCGGTCGAGCACGTCGGCCGGGTAGTCGAGGGCGCCGTCCTGCAGGATGTCGGCCTCGATGCCCTTCAGCACACGCACGCCGTCGAGGCGCGCGTTGACCTCGTCGATCTCGTCGCACTGACGCGCCACGTCGTCGGCGGACAGCCCGCCGGCGTACGAGGCCGCCTGGCTGTGATCGGTGATGCCGACGTAGCGATAGCCAGCTTCGCGGCACGCCTCGGCGACCTGGCGGACGGTGTTGCTGCCGTCGGAGTAGTTGGTGTGGCAGTGCAGGAAGCCCTGCAGGTCGCCGCGCTCGACGAGGCGCGGCAGGGTGCCGGCGGCGGCGCACGCGATCTCCCCGCGGCCCTCGCGCAGCTCGGGCGCGATCACCGGCAGCCCCAGCGCACCGTACACCCTGGCCTCGTCGGGCGTGGGCACGAACTCGCTGCCGCGCCACAGGGCGGCGCCGTCCAGCGTGCAGCCGCGCTCGCGCGCATACGCCGAGAGCTGCTGCAGGTGCGCCTCGCTGCCGGTGGCCTGCACCAGCACGGCGCCCGCGTTCACCGGCGTGGTGACGACGACCTGTGCGGTGGTGCCGCCGGCGAAGCGAAGCGTGACGCGTCGCTCGTCCTTGCCCGCGAACTCGCTGACGCCGGGGAGCTGGCTCAGCCGCGCGAACACGTCCGACGGAGCCGCCTCGGCCACGAGCACCAGCACAATCTCGCGCACCACCTCGAGCCGCCGGCGCACCTCCCCGGCGATGACCGCCTGCTGCACGCCGGGCAGGCGCGCGAGGGCGTCGCGCAGCCCCTGGGCCTCCTCGAGCGCGTGATGCGACAGTCGCAGGCCGCTTGCCTGGCGGAGGAACGCGATCCCCTTCAGGATGTTCTGCGCCGTCTTCTCGCCGAAGCGCGGCAGGCTCGCGAGCCGGCCATCCTGCGCCGCGGCCTCGAGCTCGGGCAGGGAGTCGATGCCGAGAAATTCGTGAATCTGGCGAATCTTCGCGACGCCCAGGCCGGAGATCTGCAGCATCTCGACGAGTCCCGGTGGCACCTGCTCGCGCAACTCCTCGAGCAGCGTGGTGCGGCCGGTGCCGACGAGCTCCTCCACGATCTGCAGCGTCGCGGGACCGACGCCCTTCGTGGCGGCAAGCGTGCCGTCCTCGAGTGCGTGGCTCACTTCCACCGGCAGGCCGCCGATCGCGCGCGCAGCGGTGTGGAAGGCACGGATGCGGAAGGGGTTCTCGCCCTTCAGCTCCAGGAAGGCGGCGATCTGCTCGAGCACCTGCGCGACCGTCTTGCGGTCGACGCGCGCAGGAGTGGGCGTGGCGCTCATGCGGTCGGGATCAGTGTTCGGCTGCGGCGGCGGCGAGCGCGCGCCCAAGCCCGCGCAGGCGCCAGCCGAGCTCCAGCAGCTCGCCGGTGCCGGCGAGCGAATGCAGTCCGGCCGCCTGGCCGCCGGGGAGCACGGAGTCGAAGATCGGCGCGCCGTCGGGCCGCGCGAGGTCGACCGGCCGCGGGCCGGCTGCCTCCACCACGCTGAACCCGGCACGCTCGGCGTGCAGGCCGAACACGCCCAGGACGCACAGGCCGCCATCCGCCGTCTGGTATTCGAAGCACCCGTCGAGCGGCTCGTGGGCCGACTCCTCCAGCACCTGCGCCCAGATGCGGCGCTCGGGCAGTTGCGCGTACCACGCCGGCGGCGTCTCGGCGCCGGCGTCGACATGGTCGGCGCCGTCGAGCAGCAACTCGAGCTGCTCCCGCGTGATGGGCAGCACCGGCGCACCGGCGTTCCACAACAGGAAGGCGTGATGCACGAAGGCGACGAGCTGATCCATGCCCTCGCCCACGCCTTCCTCCGGCCGCAGCTCGCGCACCAGGGTGGCCACCTCCTTCACCATGAGGAAGCGGTCGCGATCACGGGGATCGGCGCCGACCGCCGCCAGCGCGTCGCGAATGGCAGGGAAGCGCGCGTCGGCGATCGTCTCGAAGACGAGGTCGAACGGGGTGGGACGCATGTCAGGCAAGATAAAGGAAGCCCCCGACCGCCTGCGCAAACGCCTCCGGCTGCTCGACATGCGGACAGTGGCCGCATGGCGATAGCACGTGCCACTCGGCTCCCAGCAGCCGGGCGGCCTCTCCGGCGGCTTCGACCGGGATGACGTCCTCGCGCCCGTGCAGCACGAGCGACGGGATGCGCAACGCGGCGAGCTGCGGCCTGAGGTCGTAGTCGCCCAGGCTGGACCAGACCTCCTGCTGCGTGCGACCGACGATGCGGAACGGCGTCAGCTCGTGGACCTTGGCGGGATCGACGAAGTACGGCATGACGGAGAGCTCGAAGAGGCGGCGGTTGAACGCCTCGGCATCCGATTCCCGCAGGCCGCTCGCGCGAAGCTTCGCCCGCTCGGCCTGCAGGGCGGGATCGAGATTGCGCTGCGCGAAGGTGTCCTCGAAGCGCTGGCGTGCGTCGCGCCACGCGGGCGCCGGCGAGACGAGCGCCAGTCGCGCCACGCGGTCGGGATGCGTCACCGCGTAGAGCATCGCCAGCAGCCCGCCCCACGAGTAGCCGCAGAGGGTGAGCCGTTCGAGGTCCCACGTCTCGCGCAACGCGTCGAGATCCGCGACGTGCTCCTGCCAGCCCACGGGCACGTCGCGCGGCACCGGCGAGCGGCCACCGCCGCGCTGGTCGTAGTAGACGAGCGTGCGGTCGCGTGCGAGCAGGTCGAATCCCGGCCGCAGGTAGTCGTGCGACGCGCCCGGCCCGCCGTGAAGCACCACGACGGGCGGTCCCGAACCGACGCGTTGCTCGTAGAGGGCGACGCCGCGCACCTCGCGCATCGTCTCAGCCATGGGAGCGCAGCAGTTCCTCGACCGTGTTGGCATGGATGACAGCGATGTCGTCGAGGCTGCGCGCGTAGCCGCCGGCCATGGTGAGCACGACGGGCAGCCCGCGGCGGCCGCAGGCGGCGAGCACGCGGCGGTCGCGCGCGCGGAGGCCGTCCATCGAGAGCGCCAGCCGCCCGAACCGGTCGCCGACGTACGGGTCCGACCCCGCGAGATAGAACGCCAGATCGGCGCGCGCATCATCGAGCACCTCGTCGAGGTTGCGGTCGAGCAGCGCGAGATATTCCGCATCGCCCGTGCGGTCGTCGAGCTCCACGTCGCGGCGGCTCCGTTCCTTGCGGAACGGGAAGTTGCGGGCGCCGTGCATGGAGAAGGTGTAGACCTCGGGATCGTCGGCGAAGATGCGAGCGGTGCCGTTGCCCTGGTGCACGTCGAGGTCGATCACGACCGTGCGCCCGATCCGGCCCTCGCGCTGCAGCACGCGCACGGCGAGTGCGACGTCGTTGAAGCAGCAGTAGCCCTCGCCGTGATCGGCGAAGGCGTGATGGGTGCCGCCGGCGAGGTTGATGCCGGCGCCGGTGTCCAATGCGTCGCGTGCGGCCTCGACCGTGGCCTGCGCGGTGCGCAGCGAGCGCTCGGCGAGCTCCGGCGACCACGGGAACCCGAGCCGCCGCGATGCGGCGGGCGAAAGGCCCTCGTCGAGCATCGCGGCGACGTACTCGTGGGTGTGCACCTGCAGCAGCGTCCAGCGCTCCATGCGGTCGGGCTCGAGCACGGCGTCCCGCGCGATGAGCCCGCGCGCGATCACGGCCTCGCGGATCGCCGGGTACTTCCCGATCGGAAAGGCGTGGCCGGTGGGCAGCGGCACCCCGAACCGCGCGGACGTCCACGCACGCGCTACCACGGCCGCCCCGCCACCGGTGACCCCCTCAGAGCAGCACCGCCAGCGCGTCGGCCACCTGCCGCACCGCCGCCTGCTCGTCCGCGTCGAACGGGTCGAGCGCATCGCTGTCGACGTCGATCTGGCCGAGGATGGTGTGCCCCCGACGGATCAGCACCACCAGTTCCGAACGCGTCCAGGTGTTGCAGGAGATGTAGTTCTCGCGCGCACGCACGTCGGGCACGTTCTGGTCGCTGCCGGTGGCGACGGCAGTGCCGCAGACACCCTTGCCGACGGGAATACGGGTGTGCTCCGTGTCGCGGCCGCTGTGGGCCTCGAGCACGAGCTCGTCGCCGTGCAGCATGTACATGTACACCGAGGTGTACGGCTCGCCGCTCTGCCGGATGCGCTCGGCGGCGAGCTGCAGCAGGGCGAGGCGTCCCACGTCCCTGGTGAACGCGCCGCGGAGTGCCGCCACTATGGGCGCGGGCTTCAGGACCGCCATCAGCCGCTCCGCCCGCCGAGGGTCACCCGCAGCGTGACGGGCTGACCGT
>Ga0070671_100000518_pt1 | contig 27083 bp, 23 predicted proteins | sample KBSS73metaG_FD_65341 | JGI IMG/M metagenome (GOLD analysis project Ga0070671, IMG submission 65341) | Switchgrass rhizosphere microbial communities from Kellogg Biological Station, Michigan, USA - KBS S7-3 metaG | ecosystem: Host-associated > Plants > Roots > Rhizosphere > Soil ...
GAGGATCTCCTTCTTGTCCCAGATGTGGTTGCCGGAGGTCAGACAGTCGACCCCCGCATCGAACATCTCGCGGCACGTCTCGGGCGTCGCTCCGACGCCGCTGGCGGAGTTCTCCGCGTTCGCGGTCGTGAAATCGACACCGTGCTTGTCGATCAGATCCGGAAGATGGCGGCGCAGGAACGTGCGGCCCGGCTTGCCGATCACGTCGCCGATGAACAGGAGTCTCATCGGGGGGACGCGCCCGGCCTATACCGCGAAGTCGATCGCGCGGATCTCACGGATCACCTGGATGCGGACCTGTCCCGCGTATTCGACCTCCCGCTCGATCCGCGCCGCGATCTCGCGCGAGAGGGTCAGCACACCGTCGTCCGTGACGAGGTCGGATTCGACCATCACGCGAAGCTCCTTGCCCGCGCGCACCGCGTAGGCGTGCTTCACGCCGGGGAAGGACATCGAGATCTCTTCCATGCGGGAGAGACGTTCGATGAAGACCTCCAGGTTGTCCTTGCGCGCGCCCGGACGGTTGAGCGCGATCCGCTCGGCGGCGGCGACGACCAGGGCCTCGATGCTGCGCGGCTCGACGCTGCGATGGATGGCGCGGATGGCGTGCGCGACATCGTCCGACTCGCCGAACTTCGTGACGAGCTCGCTGCTCGCGAAGACCGCGGGAGCCGGCGGAGGCACGTCCTCGGTCTGCGCGGTCTCGTGCAGAAGCCCGGCCCGTCGCGCGACCTCGGGTCGTCCCCCCAGCTCGGCGGCCATGTAGCCTGCCAGGAACGCGACCTCGAGGGAGTGATCCAGCAGGTTGTAGCCGTGCTGGGTGCGGAACTTGAGCCGTCCCAGGAGCCTCTGCAGCCGCGGATGCACTTCCGCGAGCCCCAGCTCGAGGCACGCGGCCTCGCCCGCTTCCGACGTCGCGGTGTCGATCTCCTCCTGGACCTTGACGGCGACCTCCTCGATGCGGGCCGGATGGACGCGGCCGTCCTCGATGAGGCGCTCGATCGAGATGCGCGCGATCTCGCGGCGCAGCGGGTCCCACGAGGAGAGCAGGAGGGTGTTCGGGGTGTCGTCGATGATGATGTCCACCCCCAGGGCGGTCTCGAGCGCGCGGATGTTGCGTCCCTCGCGTCCGATGATGCGCCCCTTGATCTCGTCGCTCGGCAGCTTCACCGTGGTCATCGTGCCCTGCACGACGGGCCGCGCGGAGGTGCGGTGGATCGCCTGGGCGATCAGCGTCCGCGCGTTGCGCTCCGCCTCCTCCTGGGCCTCCTCGGTCGCTCTCTTGATGAAGCCGGTCATTTCGCGGCGTACATCGGCCTCGATCCGGGCGGTGAGCTCCGCCCGCGCCTCGTCGCGCGTGAGCGCCGCGATCTCCTCGAGCTTCTGGGTCTGCTTCGCGAGCGTCTGCTCGGCCTCGGCGCGGGCTGAGGCGGCGGCGCGGCGGGACTCGGACGCCTCGGCCTCGGCCTTGACGATGGCGGTCTCCCGCGCGGCGGCGTCGGACTCTTTCTGATCGAGGCCGTGTTGGGCCTGCTCGATGCGCAGCTCCTCCTCGTGAAGCGCGGCGCGTTTCGCGGAGAGCTCCCCTTCGGCCTTCGCGCGCTCGGTGGAGATCTGCTCGCGCGCCTCGAGCAGGCGCTGCTTCTTGAGCCCCTCGGCCTCGCGCTTGGCGTCCTCGAGCGTCTGGGTCGCCTGGGCCTTCGCCTCCTCGCCCGTCTTCTGCGCCGCGGCGCGCGCACGCGAGAGCGCCACCGCGCTCGCCACGGCGAGCCCGATCGCGATCAGCACGGCGAGGACGGCGACGATGCTCACGAACGCTCCTTCGCGGCCCCGAGAGTGCCGCGCTTCTCAGCTGTGCTGTCCGGGGGGAATGACCAGGGTACTTGCCGCGGGGGCCGTGTGGACGGTTTCGTTTGAACCCTGGATTCCAGGGGGGCGTCCCGTTCCGGTTTCAGGCTCGATGCCCCGAAGGGCTCAGCACACCGCCGGAAGATTTCGGACTCCCGAGTAAGAACTGTTGGATCAAAAAAAAGCAGTCCATCACGCGCCTTGCAGGATACCTTGGTCCCGACGAAGCTACCCTACGGGCCGGGCGCCGTCAAGCGCCGCGCCGGGTCCCTCGGCGCGCGGAGGCACCGCTTCCGCCGCCGGGCGCAGGGCGTCCTCGATCCTCGCGCTGAGAGCGGAGATGCGCCCGGAGATCTCGGCCTCGCGCAGGAGCGCCCCCTCGGAGGTCTCGCGCGTCTCGTCCGCGAGGCGCAGCGCGGTGAGGATCGCGACCTTGAGGGGGTCGGCGTCGGGGGACGCGATCTCGCGCATCTGCGCGTCGAGCTTCGCCGCGAGCGCGCGCACCGCGTCGGGGTCCGGTCCGCCCCTGAGGGTATAGGTCGATCCGAAAATCTCCACGTCGATCCTGTCCGATGCGGGCTTCTTGGCGGTCATCGCAGCTCCTGCCCTAGAGGGATTCGATCAGGTTCTTGAGTCGCGTTCGGATCTCCTGGCGCTCGGACTCCAGGACGATCTGCCGCAGCGGGCGTCCGCCGCGCGCAGGATCCGGGGGAGGCGCCGTCTCGATCGCGGCCTTGAGCCGCCCGTTCTCCATCCGCAAGGCCCTGAGCTGCGTCTCGGCCTCGCCGACCATCTCCTGGAGCCTGTCGAGATCGGATTCGAGCTTGGACACGTTCCCACCTCCATCGCCATTATCTCTCGTTTCCACGCCGGGTTCACTGCCGACGCGGCTCTCAAGCCCGGCGGACCTCGGCCTGGAGCGACGCGGCGAGCTCTTCGGCAACGGACTCGACCGCGCCGTTGATCTCCTCGGCGGTCAGCGCGCGCTCGCGGGGCGCGAACCGGAACCGGAACATGTAGGAGACCCGGCCCTCGGGGACCGACTTCCCTTCGAAGCGGTCGATGAGGACGTAGGTGGGGGCGCCTGCGGGCCCGTCCGCGATCTTCGCGACGGCCGCCGCCAGGACCTCTTCGATGTTTCCGAAGGGCACCTCGCGCCCGACGAAGAAGGAAAGATCGCGCGCCACCGGATTCAGGCGCGAGAGAGGCCGGAAACTCGGGGCCGCCGCGGCGCCGAGGAAGGGCTCGAGGAGCAACTCGGCGAGGAACATCGGTCGCTCCGATTCGATCGCCTGCTGCGCCTCGGCCGAGAGCCTCCCTCCGCGCCCGATGGGCCGCTCGTCCCAGAAGATCGTGAACGACTGTCCCGGGTGGAAGGGACCCCTCCCGGGAGCGGCGCACCGCAGACGCCCCTCTCCGGCGGAGCCGACCGCCGGCGTGCGCGACCCTCCCGGGACCGCGCACGTTCCGCCGCCCGACCCCGCCAGCTTCGCGCGCTCTCCGGTGAGGGCGAGGACGAGCGCCTCGATCGCGCCGGTGAGGTCCAGAAGATCGTAGGCGCGCAGCGGGCGCGGCGAAGCGGGATCGTGCGCGAGCCCCGCGGCGGCGATGGCGGCGGCGCGCGCCTCGAACGGAGGCTCGCCCGCGCCGTGGACGGTCGCCACCTCGAAGAGCCGCAGGTCCTCGCGCCCGCGCGCGAGGTTGAAGGCGAGGGTCCCCGCGACGCCGGGGAGCAGCGAGCGGCGCATCACCTCCCAGCGCTCGGAGAGCGGGTTGGCGATCACGAGGGCGGGCGGCCCTCCGTCGTTCGCCTCCGGCGCCGCGAGGGCGCCGAAGCGGACGTCGTCCGCGCGCGAGAGCATCGAGTAGGTGATGACCTCGCGATAGCCGAAGGAGGCGAGCGCGCGGCGCGCGCGGTCCTCGGCCTCTCCGGCGCCCTCGCGGGGAACCGGAGGCGGCATCGAGGGGAGGGTGGACGGGATCGCGTCGTATCCGCCCAGGCGCGCGTACTCCTCGATGAGATCGACCTCGAGTGTGAGATCGCCGCGCCATGTCGGGACGAGGCACGAGAGGGGACCGCCCGCCGCGCGCGTCGCGACGACCGACAGCCGTCCGAGGCGTTGCGCGGCCTCGTCCGCGTCCACGTCCACGCCGAGAAGCGCCGAGGCCCTTTCCGCGCGCAGGACGATCGGAACGGCGCGGTGGAAGGGCGTGAACGTCCGGCGTCCCGCTCCGGGCGCGGAGGATCCTGCCGGCTCGTGGAGCGGGGCGGCGCCCGGGGCGCGCGCGTCGATCGGCCCCGCAAGCACCTTGCCGCCGCCGAGCTCGGCGAGGAGCGACGCGAGCCGGTCGGCGGCGAAGAGCGTCATGCCCGGGTCGGCGCCGCGCTCGAAGCGCTGCGACGCGTCGGTGCGCAGGGCCAGCGCGCGCGACGTGCGCGCCACCGAGCGGGGATCGAAGTACGCGCTTTCGACCAGGACATCGGTCGTGGCGTCGGAGATGGCGGTGTCGAACCCGCCCATCACGCCCGCGATCGCCGCCGGGCGTCCCGGCCTGTCCGCTGTCCCCGCTTCGGCGATGACGAGCATCCCCTCGGCGAGCGTCTTCTCGACGCGATCGACGACCGTCACGATCGTCTCGCCCGCGCGGGCGCGCCGCGCGGCCACCCCGCCCCCCGAGAGGCGCTTCAGGTCGAACGCGTGGAGGGGCTGTCCCAGCTCGAAGAGCGCGTAGTTGGAGGCGTCGACGAGGTTGTTCTTCGGCGTGAGACCGATCGCCTCGAGTCTCCGGGCCAGCCACCGCGGCGAGGGAGCCACGCGAAGCCCTGAGACGACGCGTCCGACGTAACGCGGGCAGAGATCGGGCGCCTCGATCGACACGTGGGCGCGCGCGGCGGCGGGCGCGGCGTCCTCGGTGAGCTCGAAGGCCGGGCTGCGCAGCGGACGCCCGAGCGCGGCGGCGATCTCGCGCGCGAGACCGAAGTGGTTCATCGCGTCGGGGCGGTTCGCGGTGATGTCGACCTCGAGCGCCGCGTCCGATCCCGGTGCGATCCCCGCCTCGCGGTGCCACGCGTGCGGTTCCCCGGGTACCGGGATCCCGAGGCGCGCGCGGCGCTCGCGCTCGGCGGCGGGGAGGTCGGGCCCGGCGGGCGCGACGGGAACCTCTTCCCACGTCCCCACCTCGAACCCCGACGCGGTCAGACGGCGCGCGAGCTCCGCGGGCGCGGGCAGGGGCGCCTCGAGGAAATCGTGAAGCCAGTCGCAGGAGAAGCGCATGGGTCCGCCCGCTAGAGCGGGAACTGCTCCAGGAAGCGCGCGTCGTTGTCGACGAACACGCGCAGATCGTCCACCCGGTAGAGGAGCATGGCGACGCGGTCGATCCCCATGCCGAATGCGAATCCCGTCACGCGCTCCGGATCGTACGCGCCCGGCTTCGCGCCCGCCGCGACGCGCGCGCGCTCGACCGCCTCGAAGACCGCGGGGTGGACCATCCCCGCGCCCAGGATCTCGAGCCAGCCGCTCTGCTTGCACGACCGGCACCCCGTCCCGCCGCAGACGGTGCAGGAGATATCGACCTCGGCGCCCGGCTCGACGAAGGGGAAGTAAGAGGGGCGCAGGCGCACCCGCGCGTCGTTCCCGAACAGGCGCTGGACGATGCGCTCGAGGGTCCCCTTGAGATCCGAGAAGCGCACCCCTTCGCCGACCACGAGCCCCTCGACCTGGTGGAACATCGGCAGGTGGGTGACGTCGTGGTCGCAGCGGTAGACGCGCCCCGGCGCGATGAGCATGAGGGGCGGAGGCATCGCGATCATCGAGCGGATCTGCACGGGCGAGGTGTGGGTGCGCAGCAGCCGCCCGCCCTCGAGATAGAAGGTGTCGTGCGCGTCGCGCGCGGGATGATCCTGCGGGAGGTTGAGCGCCTCGAAGTTGTGGAAGTCGTCCTCGACCTCGGGGCCCGTCGCGACGGAGTAGCCCATTTCGCGGAAGACCTGCTCGATGCGCATCCGCGCGAGCGTCGTGGGATGGAGCGAGCCCCGGACGGGTCGCCGCCCGGGGAGGGTGACGTCGGCGCGATCGCGCTTCTCCGCGGCGGCGCGCGCGCCTTCGGCGATCCTGCCCGCGATCTCGTCGATCCGCGATTCGATCTCGGTCTTGAGCTCGTTGAGCTTTGCTCCGGCGCGCGGCCGGTCGGGTCCCGCGACCGTGCCGAGGAGGCGGAAGAGCGCGGTGAGCGCGCCCGCCTTCTTGCCGGTGAATCGGTTGCGCAGGGCGGTCGCGTCCTCGGCGGTCCGCGCCGCGTCGGCGGCGGCGGAGAACTCCGCCCTCGTCCTCAGCATCTCCTTTTCGAGATCGACGGGCCCGGCGCTGCTCATGTCACTCCGATGGGGGCAACGGACGCGCGCACCGGCTTGAGCCGGCGCGACCGGGAGGCCGCGCACCGCCCGGTGAGGGAAGGAGGAAGAGCCTCCGCCCGGAGCCCCGCGCGCACTCGTACAGAACGCGAGGGGCGTCCGGAGGAAGGACTACGCGGCCGCGGGACCGCCGGTCGCGGATGCGGACTTGCGGGCGACTTCGGCGAGCGCGCGGAAGCCGGCCGGGTCGCGCACGGCGATGTCGGCGAGCGCCTTCCGGTCGAGCGTGACGCCCGCGACCTTGAGACCGCGCACGAACTTGCCGTACGACGTCTCGAGCTCCTTGCACGCGGCCCCGATCCGCACGATCCACAGGCGCCGGAACTCGCGCTTGCGCGCGCGACGGTCGCGGTACGAGTAGGCGAGCGAGTGCTCGACCTGCTGTTTCGCGATCCGGTAGTTCGAGTGCTTGGAAAGGAAGTAGCCCTTCGCCCGTTTGAGGACCTTCTTCCTCTTCAGGCGCCTCTTGTTGCCTCGTTTGACTCGTGGCACCGCTAGTCTCCTAAGGGATCAAGCGTACGGCAGAAGCTTGTGGATCCGCTTGAAATCGCCCTTGCTCACCAGGACCTCTTGGTCCAGGGCGCGCTTCCGGGCGGTCGTTTTCTTCGTCAGGATGTGCCGCTTGTAGGCCTGGCTTCGCTTGATCTTCCCGGTCGCCGTGACCCGGAAGCGCTTGGCGGCCCCGCGGTGTGTCTTGACCTTCGGCATCTACTTCTCCTCGCGTTTTTCCTCTCGCTTCGGAGCCGGCGCCCCCTGCGCCTTCTTCGGAGCGATGATCATGTGCAGCAATGAGCCTTCCTTGCGCGGCGGCACTTCGATGATCCCCGCTTCCAGAAGCTCCTTGCGAAGACGCTCCAGGATCCTGAATCCGATGTCCTGGTGAAAGTTCTCGCGGCCCCGGAAGATGATCGTCGCCTTGACCTTGTCGCCTTCCGACAGGAACCGCATGATGTTGACGAGCTTGAACTGGAAATCGTGCTCGTCCGTCTTCGGACGGAACTTGATCTCCTTGACCTTGAACTGCTTCTGCTTCTTCTTGGCGGAGTGCTCTTTCTTCTTGCGCTCGTACAGGAACTGCCCGTAGTCCATGATGCGGCAGACCGGCGGGACCGCCGTGGGGGAAACCTCGACCAGGTCGTAGCCTCTCTCCCTGGCCAGATCGAGCGCCGCCTGGGGGAGCATGACGCCCAGCTGGTTTCCTTGATCGTCAATCACGCGGATCTCCTTGGCCCGGATCCGGTCGTTGACTCTCTCTTTCCTCTCGGGGATTCGCGGTCCTTGCCCCTGAAACGGTCGCATCGGCCTCCTTCTAGTGGTTGCCCGTCAGTTGTCCCGGCTTCGGCTCGCGACCAGATCGCGGGCCATGCCGACGAACGATTCTACAGAAGAAACGCCCAGATCACCTCGGGACCGGCTTCGGACCGAAATCTGGCCCGATTCCGCCTCCCGGTCGCCCAGGACGAGCATGAACGGAATCTTCTCGAGCTGCGCCTCGCGGATCTTGTGTCCGATCTTCTCGCTGCGCAGGTCCGCCTCGGCCCGCAGCCCCGCCTGGCGGAGGATCTCGACGAGCTCCTGCGCGCGAGGCGACACGCGGTCGGTGATCGGCAGCACGCGCGCCTGCACCGGCGCCAGCCAGAACGGGAACGCGCCCGCGCAATGCTCGATCAGGATCCCCATGAAGCGCTCGATCGAGCCGAGCATCGCGCGATGGATCATCACCGGACGCGCGTTCTCGCCGCTCGCGGTGATGTAGTGAAGATCGAAGCGCTCGGGGTTGTTGAAGTCGAGCTGGACGGTGCCCAGCTGCCACTCGCGCTTGAGGGCGTCGTTCACCATCACGTCGATCTTCGGGCCGTAGAACGCCCCCTCGCCGGCCTCGACGCCGAAGGCCATCCCGCTCGCGGTGAGCGCGCCGGAGAGCCCGTCCTCCGCCTGCTGCCACAGCTCGGGGCTCCCGATCGAGTTCTCGGGGCGCGTGCCGAGCCGCATGCGGACGTCCGTGAGACCGAAGAGCCCGTACGCCTCGAGGAGCATCGCGATGAAGCGACCGACCTCGTCCCGGATCTGCTCGGGGGCGAGGAAGATGTGCGCGTCGTCCTGCGCGAAGCTCCGCACGCGGGTCAGACCCGCGGTCACACCGGAGCGCTCGTAGCGGTGGAGCCGTCCGAAGTCGGCCAGGCGCAGCGGAAGCTCGCGGTACGAGTGCCGCGCCGAGCGGTAGATCAGGCAATGGGACGGGCAGTTCATCGGCTTGACGGCGTACTCCCGCTCGTCGGCCTCGAGGAAGAACATGTTCTCTTTGTAGTTGTCGTAGTGGCCCGACCGCTTCCAGAGCACCGCGTCGAAGATCTGCGGGGTGATGACTTCCTGATAGCCGTAGCGGCGATACGCCTCGCGTACGAAATCGACGAGGAGGTTGTAGACGATCGCGCCCTTCGGATGGAAGAAGGGGCTGGCCGGAGCCTCCGGGTGGAAGGAGAAGAGGTCGAGCTCCTTGCCGAGCTTGCGGTGGTCGCGCCGCTTCGCCTCCTCGAGCCGCTCGAGGTGCTCCGCGAGCTCCTTGTCCGAGAAGAACGCAGTTCCGTAGATGCGCTGCAGCATCTGGTTGTTCTCGCTGCCGAGCCAGTACGCGCCGGCCGCGTTCAGGAGCTTGAAGGCGCGAAGCTTCCCCGTGGAGGGCAGGTGAGGGCCGCGGCAGAAGTCGGTGAACCCCTCCTGCTTGTACGCGCTCACGATGTCCCCGCCCTTTTCGCGCGCAAAGTAGGTCTTGTAGGGCTCGTTCTCCGACTCGAAGTAGCGGATGGCATCCGCCTTCGGCATCTCGAGGCGCTCGATCTTCATGTCCCGCGCGGCGATCTCCGCCATGCGGCGCTCGATCGTTCGCAGGTCGTCGTCCGTGAAGGGATCCTCGCGGTCGAAATCGTAGTAGAAGCCGTTCTCGATGGAGGGCCCCTGGGCGATCTTCGTCTGCGGCCACAGCTCCTTCACCGCCTGGGCCAGCGCGTGCGAGGTGGAATGGCGCAGGATCTCGAGGGCCTCTTCCCCGGAGTTCGGGGTGACGATCTGTACGGCGCAGTCGGCGTCCAGGGGCTTGGCGAGGTCGACCAGACGGCCGTCCACCTTGCCCGCGATCGCGTCCTTGGCGAGGCGCGGACCGATGGCTTTCGCGACGTCGGCGAGGGTGCTCCCCCGCGGCAGCGTCAACGCCTTGCCGTCCGGAAGGGTGACCTGGATCGTGGATCCGGCCGCCGTTACGGGACTCTGTGTGCCTTCGGACACGCCTTTCGTCTCTCTCCCAGGGGCTGGCGAAGCTCGCGCCACGCAAGGATCCGCGTGGCGGGGGATGGTAGGCGCGCGCGGTATCGAACCGCGGACCTCTACCGTGTCAAGGTAGCGCTCTCCCCCTGAGCTACGCGCCTTCGCTTCGCGTAAACCCCTAAAAACGTTGAACTATAGCAAGTGCCGGAAGGTCGTGTCAACGCGAATCCCCCTCGGCGTTCCGACGGAACCACCCGAAGAGAGCCTGGATCGGTTGTCCGGGTCTCCGACCGACCCCTCGGTGCTGCCCGGAGGTTTCTCGCTAGGCCAATTTGACCACTACGGCATGTCCGTTCAGGTTCTGGATCATCACGCGATCCGGCCGGAGCATGTGCTCGTTGACGTAGCGTGTAATTCCTTCGCACTCGATGAAGCCGTAATCGTCAAAAACGAGAAGTCCCTGCGGGACGAGGCGCGGCCAGATGAAATCGACGACGCCTTTCGCCGACTCGAACGTGTCCACGTCCACGTGGGCGAACCGGAAGGAAGCCCCCGCCACGACTGAGCCCGTCTGGTCGGGGAAAATGCCCTTGGAGATGGTCACGTTGTCGAGGCCGAGGCTCGCCACCAGACTCTGGACGACCGCAGTCGAGGTGTCGGCGTGCTCGCCACCGCGATAGGTGGGGTCCCGCTCCCCGGCCTTGACCACACCCTCGAAGGTGTCGCAGAGGAAGACTCGGGCCGGGATATGGTCCGACTGCAGCCGTTTTGCCACGAGACAGCCGGTGCCGCCGCGCCATACGCCGACTTCGATGACTTCTCCCTGGAGATGACCGACCTGCCCAGCGAGGTGCCACAGCTCGTAGCATCGGTAGATGTCCACCAAGGTGTTGTGGCGGATCGTCTCCCAGGTCCGTTGAAATGCGGCATCGGCGAGCCAGGGTGAGTAGCTGGCGAGGGCGTTGACCGTGGAGTGAGGTATTTCACCGACGAATTTGGTGAAGGAATGCCGGACGGAGATGCCCAAAGCCGACAAGACACGCTTCGCAGGATCGATCAGGGGTCGGGACATGGGCGGACATACTAGCTTCCTGATCCACGGTTCACAAGACCGCGAGGAGGAGACGTATGCTCCGGAGCCCGAGCGAGAGTGTTTTCGGGGCTTTGGCCCCGACATGCTCGAATTCTGAGGGCCCAGTCTATTCCGTCTGTTGGAAAATAGTGCCGGAATGGCCGAGATCTTGAAGGAGCCCGCCCATTCAGCTAGAATACGCATGCTTGCGCCCGCGAGCCCGCGGCGCGTCCCCGATCCCCCCATGCGGGCAGGTCGTGGGGCAGAGCCCGAGAGGACTTCGGAGACAGCCTGAATGCTCATCGTCATGGAGCGCGACTGCTCCGCCGAGCAGCTCCAAAAAGTCGTCGAAAAGATTCAGAAGATGGGGTTTAAGGCTCATCCCATCCCCGGAGAGGTGCGCACCGCCATCGGTGTCACGGGGAATCGGACCCCCCTCGACCCGGCCGAGTTCGAAACGCTTTCCGGCGTCGAGAGCGCGATCGCGGTCACCAAGCCCTACAAGCTCGTCAGCCGGGAGGTGAAGCAGGAGGACTCCCGGATCTGCGTCGGACCCGTGACGATCGGGGGGACCGGCTTCGTGGCGATCGCGGGGCCGTGCGCCGTCGAGTCCGAAAAGCAGACGCTCGAAGCCGCCCTCGCCGTGAAGGACGCCGGCGCACACATGCTGCGCGGTGGAGCGTTCAAGCCGCGGACCTCGCCCTACTCCTTCCAGGGGCTCGGGCTCGAGGGCCTCAAGATCCTGGCCCTGGCGCGCCGCGAAACGGGGCTCCCCATCGTGACCGAGGCGGTGGACGACGAGAGCGTCGGACTCGTCGAGGAATATGCCGACATGATCCAGATCGGCGCGCGCAACATGCAGAACTTCCAGCTCCTCAAGCGCGCCGGGCGCTCGAAGAGGCCCGTGCTCCTCAAGCGCGGGATGTCGGCGACGCTCGACGAGCTCCTGATGTCGGCCGAGTACATCCTCTCGGAAGGGAACTACAACGTCGTCCTCTGCGAGCGCGGCGTGCGCACCTTCGCGGACCATGCGCGCAACACCCTGGATCTGTCCGTCGTGCCCGCGGTGAAGAAGCGGAGCCACCTGCCGATCTTCGTGGATCCGAGCCACGGGACCGGTATCCGCGAAAAGGTCGGCCCCCTGGCGCGCGCCGCACTTGCGGTCGGCGCGGACGGCGTGATCATCGAGGTTCATCCGGATCCGGACGCGGCACTCTCGGACGGTCCGCAGTCCCTGCTCCCCGGAATGTTCGCGGACCTCATGCGCGACCTGGGGCGGATGGCGCCCCTGGTCGGGCGAGCCATGGAGCGCTGAAACACACGATGGAAGCGGTTCTGGCGTTGGAGGACGGACGGATCTTCCGAGGACGCTCGATCGGCGCGGCCGGCGAGCGGACGGGGGAGGTCGTGTTCAACACCTCCATGGTGGGCTATCAGGAGGTCCTCACCGATCCGTCCTATCGCGGGCAGATCGTCACGATGACCTACACCGAGATCGGCAACTACGGGGTCAACGAGCTCGACATCGAGTCGAGCCATCCGCAGGTCTCCGGGTTCGTGGTGCGCCAGCTCAGCGAGCTGCACTCGAACTGGCGCGCCTCGAAGGACCTCAACCAGTACCTGCGCGAGAACAAGGTCGTGGGAATCGCGGAGATCGACACCCGCGCGCTGACCCGCCACCTGCGCTCGCGCGGCGTCCTGCGCGGCTGCCTGTCCACTTCGGGGGCCGACGTCGACACTCTCGTGGCGAAGGCCAAGGCGTCCCCCGACCTGTCGCGCGTCGACCTCGTCGGCGAGGTCACCTGTCCGCGCCCCTATGCCTGGCAGGACGCGCCCGCCGGGCGCTGGCCGCGGGCGGCGGAGAGGCCCGGGGCGAAGGACGGCGGGGCCGCCGCCCCTGCGGTGAGCGGGGATGCGCAGACCGCGCCGCTCCACATCATCGCCTACGACTACGGCGTCAAGCAGAACATCCTTCGCTGTCTGCGGGATGCGGGGACGCGCGTCACGGTGGTGCCGGCCGCCACCTCCGCCGCCGACACACTCGCTCTCGCGCCCGACGGGGTCTTTCTCTCCAACGGGCCCGGTGATCCGGCAAGCGCCACCTATGCGATCGAGTCCGTGAAGGGCCTCGTGGGAAAGGTCCCGATCTTCGGGATCTGCCTGGGGCACCAGATCCTCGGCATCGCGATGGGCGCGACGACGTTCAAGCTCAAGTTCGGTCATCGCGGCGCGAATCAGCCAGTCAAGGACATGCGCGACGGACGCATCGCGATCACCTCGCAGAACCATGGATACGCCATCGACGAAAGGAACCTTCCCTCCACGGCGGAGGTCACCCACGTCAATCTGAACGACGGGACGATCGAAGGGTTCAGGCACCGGGACGAAGCGATCTTCTCGGTCCAGTACCATCCGGAGTCGTCGCCGGGACCCCACGATTCGCTCTACCTGTTCGACCAGTTCATCGCGATGATCGAGTCGCGGGGCGAGCGTCCGCGTGCACGAGGAGGGAGATGACGGACTGGAAGTCGTCGCTACGCGCCGACCCCACGGAGTTCCTGCTGGACAACGGATCGCCTCCGATCGTATTCCGGATGCTGTCCGAGGTCCTCGTTCAGCCGGAGACCGACATTCGCCGCGAAGGCGCCCGGCGGGAGATCGCCGAATACCCCCCCGCGGTGAAGATCGTCCGCAAGCAGCGAAAGGACGGTAGCTGGGGCGGCACCATCTCGATGGCGGGCTCGCCGAACCCGTTCCTGTCGACCGAGTTCAGCCTCGACATGCTGTTCGAGTACGGCTGGGACCGTAACGCCATCCCCATCAAGAAGGCCGCGAAGCTGCTCAAGACCTTCCTGACCGAGCGTAAGGACGTCGGGCTCTTCGAGTACCAGTCGCAGGTGAAGGCCGACGACATGCGCCAGCGCTACTACCGCTGGTTCCTGCGGATCGCCGCGACGGGCCTGCTCATGCGCTCGGGATACGGCAGCGACGACAAGGTGTTCGGCAGCCTCCTCTCGCTCGTGGAGAAGGTCGGACACTTCGTGGACAACCCGATCTCCAAGCATCCGACGGAGGGTCTGCCGCCGCGCCTGACCGTCTTCCGCCGTGAGGCGATGCGGGACTACTACGTCTTCATCCCGGATCTCTACCTGCTGCACGCCTTCGCGCACGCGCCGCGACTTCTGGAGAGCGACGAGCTGAAGCGCCGCCTCAAGAAGATTTGCGACTACATCATCGGGGACTACTACCAGGCGCTCTGTCCGCAGCTCGGTCTGATCAAGACCGCGCGCGGGACCTTCCCCAAGCGGTTCGGGATCGAGCTGCGCGAGATCGACCACTACGTCAAGACGGGGACGCTCGACTATCTGCTCACGGTGCTCGAGTGCTTCGCGCGGCTGGGGCTCATCAACCGGTATCCGCTCCTGATGGGCTACATCGACTGGCTCATCAACCAGCAGGAGAAGGACGGGCGGTGGAACCTCCCGACCAAGGCGCTCGGCCGCGACGAGCGCGCCTCGCGCCTTCTCCGCCTCGACGCGGACTGGCGCTCGCCGATCCGCCGCTCCGCGGACCTGACCTTCCGCGTGGTGCTGATCCTGAAGCTGCAGTGGGAGAGGCAGATCCGGATGCTCGACCGCGGCGAGGAGGCGTACCCCTTCTAGCCGGCCCCCGCTTCCTCAGCGGGCCTTGCCGAGGCTGTCGTAGAGCTCGATGAGCTCGGGGTCGGTGGGATCCATGGCGCGCGAGCGGTCCAGCTCGCGCGTCGCGCTCTCCATGTCGTTGCGCGCAAGCGCGAGCTTGCCGAGCAGCAGGTGCGCCCGGGCGGTCTCGTACATGACGAGGGAGCGGCGAAGGGCGGTCTCGGCCGCCGCCGTGTGCTGCTGGTCCAGCTCGTTCTCTCCGAGCAGGTTCTGCGCCTCCGCGGCGAGCGCCGGATTGCGCGTCGCGATGCTCCCGAGGATCGCGGAAGCCCTCGGCAGCGCGTTCTGCGAGCGATAAAGGATCGCGAGCTCGATCCGTGCGCGCAGGTAGTCGGGCGCCAGCTCGAGCGCGCGCTTGAGGAACTTCTCGCGCTTGGCGGGGGCGTCCTCCAGAAAGCTCTTGAGCAGCATCTCGTACGAGGCCTGGGGCACGCCGTCCTCGGCGACGGGGCCCTGGGCGCACGTGCGTGCCACCGGCAGGGAGGACTGGAGCTTGTGGAAGAGATCGTCCTGGAGCGCCAGGACGGCTCTCACGGACCCCTCCGCCGTGATCCAGGGTCCGGTCCTGGCAAGGCCGACGTCCACGACCCGGGCCCTGACCGAAACCGACTCCGCCTTGGCCGTGAAGTCCCCGGTGACCAGCATCCCCGCCCCGAGCTCTTCCGCGGACCGGATCTGGGTCGCGAGGGTGAGGCTGGAGAGGGTGGGGACCCCCATCTCCTCGCGCAGCGCGACGCGGTCCGTGCGGTCCACGGCGGCTCCGGCGCATCCGTCGATATTGCGCGTGAGGCCGTCCGAGAGCGCCTCGCCGATCCAGTAGAGCGAGCGGTCCTCGGAGCGGTTCTCGAACGCCGTGACGAGGACGAGGTCCGCGCGCAGAGGAGCGGCCGCGGCGGGGGACGCGCCCGGCGGCCGCACACCGGCGGCGCCGGCGGCGAAGGCCGCCGCGGGGGCGGACAGGAGGGCGAGCCATGCGAAGACGCGATTCATCGTCGATCCCGCGGACATCATATCTCCCGAGGCCGCCGGGCGCCCGTCGGGCCGCGGAGAGCGCGCATCGGCGCGCGGAGGCTAGGCTTCGCGCGGCTCGGGGTGGGGTTCGGGCTGTTCGTCCGCTGGCTTGGGAGCCGCGGCTTCGGGGGTCGCGTCGTGGTTGTAGTTGCGCCGCTTCGGCGGCTCTTTCTCGGGAACGGGGGCGACATCCTTGACCGCGGGGAGGGCGCTCGCGATCGACACGGTCGCGCCTCCCGCCACGTGGACCCGCGGCACGCGCCTTCCGATGCCGCAGAGGATCTCCCAGGGGATCGTCCCCGCGCGCTCGGCGAGCTCGGCGGCGCCGATCGTCTCCTGTCCCTGCGAGCCGATGATCACGGCCTCCGCGCCCGGGGCGACGTCCCCGCAGTCGGTGATGTCGCAGACGCACAGGTCCATCGACACGTTGCCGACGAGCGGGGCGCGACGGCCTCCGACGAGTACCTCGGCCTTGCCGCCGGCCGCGCGCGGGATCCCGTCGTCGTAGCCGATCGCCAGGGTCGCCAGGCGCGATTCGCGCGGCGCGCGCCACGCCGCGGAGTAGCCGACGGGAGCCCCTGCGGGGACCGACTTCACGCGCAGGACCGTGGTCTTCAGGGTGAGGGCCGGCGCGAATCCGGGCCCCGAATCGCCGCTCCCCGGCCGGATCCCGTAGAGAAGGAGGCCCGGCCGCACCGCGTCGAAGCGCAGCGCCGGGTGGTAGAGCAGCCCCGCGCTGTTGGCGAGGTGCATCGGACGGGGATCGTGTCCCGCGGCGCGCACGGCGGCCGCGGCTTCGGTCAGGCGCGCGCCCTGCTCGGCGTTGGACGCCTCCCCCGGCCGGTCCGCGGAGGCGAGGTTCGAATAGACGCCGGAGAGGAGCGAGGAGCGGCACCCGCGCAGCTCGTCGAGGAGCGGACCGAGCTCCTCGGGGAGCACGCCGAGACGGTTCATGCCGGTCTCGATCTTGAGGTGGAAGCGCACCGGGACCCCGGACGCGCGCCCGGCCTCCTCGAAGAGCCGCACCTGATGCGGACTGTAGAGGGTGAGCGTGATCTGGCTGCGCGCCGCCGCGGTGATCTGGAGCGGCTCGACGGCGCCCAGGCAGAGGATCGGAATAGGGATGCCTCCGCGCCGCAGCTCGAGGCCTTCTTCCGGGGTCGCCACGCAGAGACCGACCGCTCCCTCCGTCGTCAGCCGGCGCGCGACGGGCAACGCCCCGTGCCCGTACGCGTTGGCCTTTACCACCGGAAAGACGACGGCCTCGCGCCCCGCGAGCGCGCGCAGCGCCGCGAAGTTCGATGCGATGCGATCGAGGTCGACTTCGGCCCATGTCGCCCGGAAGCCGGGCGGGGATCCATTGGTATGTGTGCTCACCAGACCTATCCGGGCCCATGCCCGACGCCGAACGCGGCGTTCTCGAAGCGCGTGTGCTTGTTGAGGAACACGAGCTGCACCGTGTCGATCGGGCCGTTGCGCTGCTTGCCGATGATGATCTCGGCGCGGCCCTTCTTGTCCTCGTCGTTGGGGAAGTACACCTCGGGACGGTAGATGAAGAGCACGACGTCCGCATCCTGCTCGATCGCGCCCGATTCGCGAAGATCCGAGAGGCGGGGGCGGTGGCGGTCCTCGGAGCGGGTCTCGGGGGCGCGCGAGAGCTGCGAGAGCGCGAGGACGGGGATGCGGAGCTCCTTGGCGAGCTCCTTGAGGGAGCGGCTGATGTCGGAGATCTCCTGCTGGCGCGAATCGTAGCGTCCGTGGCCGGACATGAGCTGCAGGTAGTCGATGACGAGGAGGTCGAGGCCGTGCTCGGCCTTGAGTCGGCGCGCCTTCGCGCGCATCTCCATGACGCCCTGGCCCGCGGCGTCGTCGATGAAGATCTTCGCTTCGCCGAGGGTCTGGAACGCCATGAGCATCCGCGTCCAGTCGTCGTTGCCGACCCGCCCGGTGCGGATGCGGTGAAGATCGACGCGCGACTGGGAACCGAGCATCCTGAGGAAGAGCTGCTCGCGCGCCATTTCGAGGCTGAAGACCCCGACCACGCGGTTGTGCTTGAGCGCCGCGTTCTCCGCGATGTTCAAGGCGAACGCGGTCTTACCCATCGAGGGGCGCGCCGCCAGGATGACGAGCTCCGACGGCTGCAGGCCCGAGGTCAGCTCGTCGAGGTCGGCGAAGCCCGTGGGGACCCCTGTGATCGTCTCCTTGCGCTCGGTCAGCCGCTCGACGAGCGCGTATGCGTGCTCGGCGACCGACTGGATGGACTGGAAGCCGTCGTCGAGGCGGTCTTCGGCCAGGCGGAAGATCGCCTTTTCGGCTTCGTCGAGAACGTCCGCGGCCGGGCCCTCGTCCCGGGCGGCGAGGGCGGAGATGCGCCCCGTCTCTTCGATCAGGCGGCGCAGCAGCGACTTCTCCTTGACGATCTTCGCGTGGTGCTCGGCGTTCACCGCACGCGGCACCCCGTCGAGGAGCGACGCGATGTAGCCGAGCCCGCCCGCGGCCTCCAGCTCGCCGGCCTTGCTGAGCTGGTCCTTGAGGGTGACGGGATCGACGACGGCGGATTCCTGCGTCAGGTGCACCATCGCGCGGTAGATGCGCCGGTGGCTGTCGCGGTAGAAGTCCTGCTCTTGCAGGATCGGGATGACGCGGTTGAGGAGCTGGTTGTCGAGGAGGACGGCCCCGAGCACGGACTTCTCGGCCTCGAGGCTGTGCGGGGTGCTGCCGTGGGTCGCGGAATCGTCCGCCACCATGTCCTCCGGTGACCGTTGCGATGGTCGAAAGCGTGCGCCGAGCCTGCACGGCGCGCACGGCCTTCATCGATGTCCGATGTCGTCCTGTACGACGCGTCATCGTACCACGCCGCTCGCCGGGCGCTCACGCGCCTCAGGAGCGGGTCCGAGGACGGAGCCGCGCGCGGTGCTAAGATGAGCCTGCCGGAGCCGGACAGATGGTCGCCCCGGGATGTGTCCGGGGAGGAAAGTCCGAACTCCACAGGGCAGTACGCTGGCTAACGGCCAGGCGCGGCGACGCGACGGAAAGTGCAACAGAGAGTAGACCGCCGGGCGCAAGCCCGGTAAGGGTGAAACGGTGCGGTAAGAGCGCACCAGCGCCGGAGGCGACTTCGGCGGCTCGGCAAACCCCGTACGGAGCAAGACCGAATAGGGGAGGCACGGAGTGGCCCGCTTCACGATCTCCCGGGTAGGTCGCACGAGGGAACGGGCAACCGTTCTCCCAGAGGAATGACCATCGCCCCGCAAGGGGAACAAAATTCGGCTTATCGGCCGGCTCCGGCACTTTTCATCGCGCACAGCACGCCATGAGGACATGACGCAGCGCACGACCGACGACGGCGGCGATCCCCAGGCGCGGCAGGCCCTCGTGGGCGAGATCGTCGCGCTCGCCGAAGCGATCCGCTGCGATCCCGAGCTTTCGGGGAAGGAGCACCGGGCCGCGACGCGCTGCGAGGCGCTCCTGAAGACGCGCGGGTTCAGCGTCGAGCGGGGGACCGCCGGGCTTCCCACGGCCTTCGTCGCGCGCCGCCGCTTCGGCGCGGGACGGACGCGCGTGGCCTTTCTCGCCGAGTACGACGCGCTCCCCGGCATCGGCCACGGCTGCGGGCACCATCTGATCGCCGCAGCGAGCATCGGCGCGGCGCTGGCGGCGTCGGAGACGGCGTCGGCGTCCGACGACCTCGAGATCCTACTCATCGGAACGCCTTCCGAGGAGACGATCGGCGGGAAGGTCGTCATGGCCGAGGCCGGCGTCTTCGACGGGCTCGACGGCGTGATGATGTTCCACGCAGGGCACGAATGGCGCACCGTGACGAACAGCCTCGCCTGTCAGTCCGTGGAGATCGTCTTCGGCGGACGCGCCTCGCACGCGGTCGCCTCGCCCGAGGCGGGCATCAACGCCCTCGACGCGATGATCGACCTCTTCATCGCGGCGCGCGGGCTGCGCGCGCGGCTCGCTCCGAAGGGTGTCCGGCTCCCCGGAGTCATCCTGGAGGGGGGCGTGCGCGCGAACATCGTCCCGGACCGCGCGGTCGCGCGCTTCTCGCTGCGCGCCCCGACGAGCCGGGAGCGCGAAGAGGTCGTCGACGCGCTGCTCGGGGAGGTCGACCGGATCGCGCGCGAGAGCGGATGCCGCCCGCTCGTGCGCCCCGTCGACAATCCCTACGACGAGATGCGGACCAACCTCGAGCTCGCGGCCGCGCTGCGCGACGCGCTGGTCGCGCGAGGCGCCGTCCCCAACGACGCGCCGCGCACGAGCATGGGATCGATCGACGCCGGCAACGTGGCGCGGCGCGCCCCGACCGTCCACGCCTATCTCCCCGCCGCGCCTCCGCGCTTCCCGCTCCATACGCGCGAGTTCGGCGAAGCGACGGCCGGAGGACGCTGCGCGGATGCGCTGGCGACGGCGAGCGAGGCGATGGCGGCGACGGCGATCCGCCTCGCGCGCGACCCGGACCTGAGGGCGCGCGTGCGCGAAGAGCACGAGGCGGCGCCGGGCGGCTCCGTGGTGAGCCGCTGGCCGCTGCTGACGGACGAGCCCGAGGAGCCGGCGGCATGCTGAGAGCCGTGCGCGCGTCCCCTCGCGCTCCGGCGCGGATCCTCGTCGCGCCCGCGCTTGTGCCGGGGGACCTCGTCGGGGTCGTCGCCCCGGGGTCCGTCGTCGATCGGGACGCGGTGCGCTCCGGAGCCGCGGTGCTCGAACAGATGGGGCTTCGCGTCCGGCTCGGCCGGTCGCTCCTCGCGCGCCACGGGATCTTCGCGGGGGACGACCGCGCGCGCGCCGCGGATCTCGCCGCGATGCTCGCCGACGAAGAGGTCCGCGCCGTTCACTTCGCGCGCGGCGGATGGGGGACGTCGCGCTTCCTGGAGACGATCCCCTGGCGCTCCTTGCGCGCGCACCCGAAGCTGCTCATCGGTTACAGCGACCTCACCGCGCTCTTCGCGCCGGCGCTGGATCGATCGGGGATCGCCAGCGTCTACGGCCCGCACGTGACGGAGATCGGACGCGAGGCGGCGTGGGACCGGCCTTCGCTCGAGCGCGCCTACTTCCGTCCGCAAGAGCCTCTCGTGCTGGCGTTCCCCGCGCGTGACGTTCTCGCCCCGGGCCGCGCCTCGGGCCGGTCGGCGGGGGGCTGCCTGACGCTCCTCGCGCACCTCGCGGGAACGCCCTTCGCGCCGCGCCTTCGAGGACGCATCCTCATCCTCGAGGAAATCGCCGAGCCTCTGTACCGCATCGATCGCATGATGACGCAGCTGCGCCTGGCCGGGATGCTCGACGGGGTGCGCGGCGCGCTCATCGGGGGACTCACCGATTGCGGGCCTTCGGGCGGCGCGCGCTCGGCCTCGCCCGCGGCGCGCCTCGTCGCCTCTTTCTTCGAGAAGCGAGGCGTCCCGGTGGTCTCGGGCCTTCCCTTCGGACACGTCGACGGGAAGATCTCGGTGCCGATCGGCTTCCGCGTGCAACTAGACACGAAGCGCGGGCGCGCCGTCTTCCTTCCATGAAGCGTTCCCAGCCGCCGCGTCGGATCCGTCTCGACGTGGCGTATGTCGGGACGGAATACGAAGGGTGGCAGCGCCAGCCCGGACGCCGCACCGTCCAGAGCGAGATCGAGACGGCGCTCGAGAAGCTGCTGCGCTCGCCGGCGAGCGTTCATGGCTCCGGCCGCACGGACTCCGGCGTCCATGCGCGAGGGCAGGTTGCGCACTTCGATACGGCGTCGAGCCTGCCTGTGCAGCGGATCGCGGAAGGCGCGAACCACTTCCTCCCTGCCGCAGTGCGTATCCTCCGCGCTTCGGACGTCTCCGCCGCCTTCGATGCGCGCCGGTCCGTGGTCTCGAAGGAGTACCGCTATCGTCTTCTCCAGGCCGAGGTGATGCCCCCGCACCTGTATCCCTTCGTCACCCTGTGCCGCGCGCCGCTGGACCTCTCCCCCATGAAGGACGCGGCGCGAGCCCTCGTGGGACGCCACGATTTCATTTCCTTCAGGTCCACGGGAGGAAGCGCCCGCACTACCGTGAGGACGGTATCCCGCGCCGAGTGGTCGGAGCGCGGGCGCGAGCTGGTCTTCCGGATCGAGGCGGACGGGTTCCTTTACAAAATGGTGAGAAGGATCGTGGGGAGTCTGGTGGAGGTGGGACGCGGCACGCGGACGGTGACGGACTTCAGGGAACTCGTGGGGGCAGGGAAGGCCTCGCGTTCCGCCCCCGCCATGGAATCTCGCGGCCTGCATCTCTGGAAGGTTCGGTACAAGCGTGGACCATTTCAATGAAGAGCGGGCCGTCCTGCTTTGGCTTTCGCAATGAGATTACCGCAATGTGACGCGCTTTTTTCGAGATCAAATTTCGATCAAAAAGCCCTTGCGCCCGATTGCGGGCGTGGGGACAACATCGTATATAGTCGGGGCACACAAAAGTCAGCCTTGGGGTTTTGCGCGGGTTTGCCGCGAGAAAGGCCGAAAGGAAGGGAGAAGGCAGATGCGTAGACAGAGGGGTTTCACGCTCATTGAGCTCTTGATCGTAGTTGCGATCATCGGCATCATCGCCGCGATCGCGATTCCGAACCTGCTCAATGCCATCGACCGCAGCAAGCAGAAGAGGACGATGGCGGACATGCGATCCATCGGCACTGCTTGCGAGGAGTACGCGATCGACAACCAGTTCTATCCGGTCTCGACGTCCCGCGCAGCTCTCACCGCGACGGGGACGGTCACTGTCGCGCTGCAGAACGGTTATATCAAGATCGTGCCTCTGCAGGACGGCTGGAACTGGCCCATCGAGTACGGCACGCCCACTGGCGGCACCGGCTACACGATTGTTTCTCCCGGCAAGGACGGCCCGCCCGCGGCCGCGCTCGCGCAGATCCAGACGAACAACTTCAACTGCGAGATCGCCTTCATGCAAGGCCAGTTCATCGAGTATCCCCAGGGCATCCAGACCTAGTCAGGATGGGGTCCGTGCCTGAGACGTCGACGAGCACCCCTTTCGGGAATCCCCGCGAGGGTACACCATTGCAGAGCACCTGGATCGCATAGGACCAGGACGGACCTGAGGAGGTCACGAAGATGCGAAAGAGGGAATCCGGCTTCACACTCATCGAACTGCTGATCGTCGTGGCGATCATCGGGATCATCGCGGCGATCGCTATCCCGAACCTGCTGAACGCGATCGATCGTTCCAAGCAGAAGAGGACGATGGCTGACATTCGGTCGATCGGCACGGCGTGCGAGGAGTACGCGATCGACAACAACTTCTATCCGGTCTCGACGTCACGGGCGGCTTTGACGGCGACAGGGGTGGTCACGGTTGCGCTGCAGAACGGCTACATCAAGGTAGTCCCCCTGCAGGACGGCTGGAACTGGCCCATCGAGTACGGCACGCCCACCGGCGGCACCGGCTACACGATCGTCTCTCCCGGCAAGGACGGCCCGCCCGCGGCCGCGCTCGCGCAGATCCAGACGAACAACTTCAACTGCGAGATCGCGTTCATGCAGGGACAGTTCATCGAGTACCCGCAGGGCATCCAGACCTAGTCGGCGTCACCGTAAACAGGAACTGCCGAAGGGCGGCGCGGCCTGCGGGCTCGCCGCCCTTCCTTTTTTCCGAGCGCGTGCTACGATGCGTCCGTTCTCCATGGTCGACCTTCACAGCCTCGCCGACGAGGGCACGGAGGAGATGCAGATCCTCCAGAGCCTCGACCTCTCCCGCCTCCCCCGGCACGTCGCGATCATCATGGACGGCAACGGCCGATGGGCGGGACGGCGCCATCTTCCGCGCGTCGCCGGACATCGCGCGGGGATCGCCTCGGTCAGGGACGTCGTGGAGGCGTCCGCCCGGCTGGGGCTGGAGGCGATCACCCTCTACGCCTTCTCGAAGGAGAACTGGAAGCGGCCGCGCGCGGAGGTCGAGACGCTCATGCAGCTCCTGCGCGAATACCTGCGCCGCGAGCTGGAGACGCTCCAGAAGAACCGCATCCGCTTCCGCGTCATCGGCGCCATCGAGGAGCTCGTCGCTCCGGTCCGCGAGGAGCTCGAGCGGGGGATGACCGCCACCGCCGGGAACGACGGACTCCTCTTCAACATCGCCCTCTCCTACGGGGGCCGCGCGGAGATCGTCGAGGCCTGCCGCCGTGTTCTGACCGAGGCCGCGGCGGGCAGGATCGATCCCGCGTCCCTCGATGAAGCGACCTTCGCGCGATTCCTGTACACGGCGGGAGTTCCCGATCCGGATCTTCTCATCCGGACGAGCGGCGAGCTGCGCGTCAGCAACTTCCTCCTCTGGCAGATCGCCTACGCGGAGATCTGGGTCACGGAGACGCTCTGGCCCGACTTCCGCCGGCGCGAGCTGTTCCGCGCGATCGCGGACTTCCAGAAGCGCAACCGGCGATATGGCGGCATCGGCTCGGACGAGGGCGGGCGGTCCGGCCCCAGCAAGAGCGGGCTCACCGGGGCGCTTGCTCGTTCCTGAGGCGGCGGGAAGCGCGCCGGGCGCGAGCGCGATGGCCGGGCACACGGCGTCCGGGCAGCCCGTGACCTCGCCCGCCCGGCCGGGCGCGTCGATCGGCAAGCGGCTCCTGACCGCGGCGGTCGGCATCCCCATCCTTTATTTCTCGATCAAGGCCGGCCCGGTCTGGCTCACGTTCGTCCTGGTGGGGGCCTGTGCGGCGCTCGCATCCTGGGAGGCGTGCGGTCTTCTCACGACGCCGCAGCGCCGCCCGATGTCCGCCATCGCGATGGCGGGGTCCGTGCTGCTTCCGGCCCCGTTTCTCGTCCCGTCGATCCCGCTCGCGCTCCCCCTCGTCGTGGTCCTGGCGCTCACGCTCGCCGGCTCCGCGGCGTTCCGGCGCGAGCTCCCCGAGCAGGTCGAGGCGTCGCTCGCCACCGTGTTCGTCGTGATCTTCGTCGGGTTCCCGCTGGGTTTCCTCACGGCCTTGCGCGCGACGCCGGACGAGGAGATGGGGCGCGATCTTCTCGTGCTGCTGCTGGTGATCGTCTGGCTCGGCGACACCGCGGCGATGTACGTCGGCTCGATGATCGGACGCCACAGGCTCGCGCCGCGGATCAGCCCCGGCAAGTCCGTCGAGGGAGCGATCGCGGGCATCGTGGCGGGCTCGCTCGCCGGCCTGCTCGCGCACTTCTGGTGGTTCCATCGGCTTCCGATCGGGCACGCGCTCGCCATCGGCGCGCTCGTGGGCTGCGCCGGCATCGCCGGGGACCTCGCCGAATCGGTCCTCAAGAGGGCCGCGGGCGCGAAGGACAGCTCGCACCTGCTCCCCGGCCATGGCGGGTTCCTCGACCGGATCGATTCGCTCCTTTTTGCCGGTCCCGTGCTCTACTATTACTATCAGGCGCTGCTGCGCTAGGCGCGGCCCCGTCGCCTCATGAAAAACCTCTCCCTCATCGGATCCACCGGCTCCGTCGGAAAGAGCACCCTGGACGTGATCTCGCGCCATCCGGACCGTTTCCGCGTGGTCGCGCTCGGGGGGGGCTCGAACCTCGAGGAGCTCGCCCGCCAGGCGGAGGCCTTCCGGCCGGAGCTCGTGTCGTCCACCGATCCCGGCGCCGGCGCCTTCCTGCGCGAGCGGCTGGGCGCGGCGTGCCCGGAGGTCATGGTGGGGGAGGAGGGCGCCGTCGCGGTCGCGGCGCATCCCGCCGCGGAGATGCTGGTCTCCGCGATCGTCGGGGCTGCGGGGATGGTGCCGACCTACGCCGCCGTCTCCGCGGGCAAGACCGTGGCGCTCGCGAACAAAGAGTCCCTCGTGGCCGCCGGGGAGCTGATGATGAGCCGCGCCCGCGAGAAGGGCTCCACGCTCCTTCCTGTCGACAGCGAGCACAACGCGCTGCACCAGTGCCTGCGCGGATCCGAGGGGATGGAGGTGCGCCGGCTCATCCTGACGGCGTCCGGCGGTCCTTTTCGGGGCCGCACGCGCGCGCAGCTCGACGCGGTCACATCCAAGGAGGCGCTGCGGCATCCGACGTGGACGATGGGACCCAAGATCACCATCGACTCGGCCACGCTGATGAACAAGGGCCTCGAGGTCATCGAGGCCCGCTGGCTCTTCGACGTCCCGGCGGAGAGGATCGAGGTCCTCGTCCATCCGCAGAGCACCGTGCACTCGCTCGTGGAGTTCATCGACGGGTCGATGCTCGCCCAGCTCGGCGTCACCGACATGCGCCATCCGATCCAGTACGCGCTGACCTATCCCGAGCGGTGGGAGTCGCCCCTCGCGCCGCTCGATCTCGCCGCCACGGGAAGGCTCGACTTCGAGCGCCCCGACCGGGTGACCTTTCCCTGCCTGGAGCTGGGCTATCGCGCCCTCGCCGCCGGCGGAACCGCTCCCGCAGTCCTCAACGCCGCCAACGAGGTCGCGGTGAAGTGCTTCCTCGAGGGGCGCCTGACCTTCCACGACATACCCGCCGTGATCGAGGAAACGCTGAGCCGTCACGCAGGCCCGCCCGCGCGATCCATCGAGGACGTCCTCGACGCCGATCGCGGCGCGCGCCGCGCGGCGACGGAGTCCGCCCGGCGGCTCTCCTCCGTTTCGAGGTGAACCCCTCCCGATGACCGTCCTCTCGAATCTCTTCGCGCTTCTCCTGGTCCTGTGCATCCTCGTGCTGCTCCACGAGTGGGGGCACTTCTTCACGGCCCGGCTGTTCGGCATCCGCCCCTACATCTTTTCCTTCGGCATCGGATGGCGCCTCGTCGGCCTGCAGAAGCGCGAGGGACGCTGGCGGGTCTCGTTCGGTCCCCCGCGCGATTGGGCGCCGCCCGGCCCGGACACGGGGACCGACTTCCGCATCTCCATGATCCCGTTCGGCGGCTACGTCATGCTCCAGGGCGAATCGCTGTCCGAAGCGGTGACGGGGGATGCGAAGGAGTTCCGGACCCGTCCGAGGTGGCAGCAGCTCATCGTCTACGCGGCGGGGGTCACCCTGAACATCATCCTCGCCTGGGCCCTCGTGACGGGGCTCTTCATCAACCGGGGATTCGCGCCCTCGGACGATACGGGGCCGCTCGTGGTCGGCAAGGTCCAGCCGGGATCGGGTGCCGAGAAGGCCGGCCTTCTCTCCGGCGACAAGATCCTGCAGATCGAGGGTCACGACGCCAGCGATCCCATGGTGCTGACCGAGCAGATCCTCTACGCCCCCAACACGACGAAGACGCTGCTCATCGACCGGGACGGCACCCAAAAGACGCTCCAGATCCCGATCGGGAGCGACGCGAAGTACCACATCGGGCTCCCGGACTTCAGCTTCCGGGGCGTCAATCCGATGATCAGCGAGGTCGCGCCGGGACAGCCCGCGGAGCGCGCGGGACTGGCGCAGGGCGACCTCATCGTCGGGATCAACGGCCGCTCCGATCCGACCAGCGAAGAGGTCCAGGGGATCATCACCAAGTCGGCCGAGAACCAGGCCATCCATCTCGATATCGACCGCGACGGTGTCCGGAAGACCGTCGACGTCACCCCGGAGCTGATGAAGGACGGCGTGCGCCGCATCGGCATCGTGTTCGGCCACGGCAAGAGGGTCGGGGTCGTCGGCGCGGCGGTCGAGGGGGCGCGCTACTGCCGCGACAACGCGATGCTGCTCTTCCTGACGATCAAGCACCTGGTGCGCATGGACATCTCGGCGCGCGTCCTGTCCGGCCCCATCGAGATCGCGAAGGCGTCGGGGGAGAGCCTGCGCACGGGACCGAGCGCGTTCATCCTCCTGCTCGCGTTCGTGAGCATCCAGCTCGGCGTCATCAACCTCTTTCCCATCCCGGGGCTCGACGGC
>Ga0070671_100000523_pt1 | contig 26929 bp, 25 predicted proteins | sample KBSS73metaG_FD_65341 | JGI IMG/M metagenome (GOLD analysis project Ga0070671, IMG submission 65341) | Switchgrass rhizosphere microbial communities from Kellogg Biological Station, Michigan, USA - KBS S7-3 metaG | ecosystem: Host-associated > Plants > Roots > Rhizosphere > Soil ...
CGGCTCGCCGATGCGGTGCGAGGCAAGTATGTCTGACACCGTTCGGCGCCTGTCGCTCGAGCTGGCAGCCGATCCCGCGAGCCTCGTGTTCCTCGAGCTTGCCGAGGAGCTTCGTCGCCGCGCGCAGCTCCCGGCGGCGTGGAAGGTGGCGCGCGCCGGCGTGGGCCGGTATCCGGAGCTCGCCGAAGCGCACGACCTGTGCGCCCGCATCCTCGCCGACCAGGGCGACCGTGCCGCCGCGCGCGACACGTGGCAGCGGGTGCTCGAGCTCGCGCCTCAGCACGTCGGGGCGCACAAGGGACTCGCTTTCCTCTGCTTCCGCGAGGGCGACCTGCCGGGCGCGATGCCGCACCTCGAGGCGGCCAGTACCGTGGCGCCGGACGACGAGGGCGTCGCGACCGCGCTGGCGCGCCTCCGCGTCGCGCTCGAGGGCATCGATGCGCTGGCACGCGGTCGCGCCGCAGCGGCCGTCACGGCGCCGGCGCCCGCACCGGCAGAGGCGGTGTCGCTGGTGTCTCGCAACGGCGAAGCACCCGAGAGCGAGGAGCTCGGGCCCAGCATCGTGGTCCTCGACGCACACGGCATGCGGCTCGCGGGCGACCTCCAGACGCCGAGTGGCGCGAGCGCGGGTGACGCGGTGGCCGCCCACCTCGCGGGCGTGACCCGAGAGGCGGCGCGGGCGGCGCGACTGCTCGACCTCGGAGCGTGGCAGCACGTCTCGGCGGAGTCGCAGGACGGTAACCTGCTCGTGCTCGCACCGACGGCCGAAACGGCACTCGTGATCGTGCGCCCGCCCGATGTTCCGGTGGGGCGCCTGGCGCTCCTCGCGGACCAGGCGGCCCGCCGCGCGCGCGGCTGGCTCGCGGAGCTGGCATGAACGCCTACCGGGAGCTGCTCGATCGGGTGGTGCAGGTGCGAGGCATGCGCGCCGCGATGCTCGTGAGCGAGGACGACGGGCTGGTGGTGGCCGAGGCGCTGAGCGAAGGCGTGGACGGCGCGTCGGTGGCGGCGCTCGCCGCGAGCCTCACGCTCCGGATCCGTCGCGCGGCCGCGTCGGCCGGGTTCGCGGCACCCGCGGTGGTGCAGCTGCGCGCCGAGCGCGGCGCACTGCTCACCGTGCAGGCGGGCGACGGGCTGCTGGTGGTGGCCATCGCCGACCGGGAAACGAACCTCGGGCTTGCGCGGCTCGAGCTGCGCGAGGCCGCGTCGCGGCTCGTGGGATGAAGGCGATCGAGCCGTGGGTCGGGGTGCCGCTGCAGACGTTCCTCGACGACTCGAACGCGCGCCTCACGCTGCTCATGACGAGCGCGGGGCAGGTCATCGCGCAGGACGGCTTCACCCGCTCGGTCGACGTGATGGCGGCGTCCGCGCTCGGAGCGGGCATCATCGCCTCGCTCGATGCGCTCGCGGACGTGATGGGCACCGGCCCGTTCAGCGCCGTGCTGCACCAGGGCTCGCGGCAGAGCCTCTACCTGCGCGCGTTCGAGACGCCGCGCGGGCGCTGGATCGGGCTCGTCGTCTTCGGGACGGAAACGTCGGCGGGCCTGGTGCAGGTGTTCTTCCGCGATCTCGCCGAGCGGATCGCGGCTGCGGCGCCGGCGAACGGCACGATGGCCGCCCCGCTGGCCGCCACCTTCGAGCACGAACTCAACGCGAGCCTCCGCTCGCTTTTCGGACGGTAAGGATGTCGCTGGTCAACTTCGCCGCGCGCGAGATCACCTGCAAGATCGTCTACTACGGGCCCGGTCGGTCCGGCAAGACGACCAACCTGCAGTACATCTTCGGCCGCGTGCCCGAGCCGCGGCGTGGCCGCATGGTGTCGCTCGCCACGCACGGCGACCGCACGCTCTTCTTCGATTTCCTGCCGCTCGACCTGGGCAGCATCTCCGGATTCCAGACGCGCTTCCAGCTCTACACCGTACCCGGCCAGAGCTACTACAACGCGACGCGGCGCCTGGTCCTGCAGGGTGCGGACGGCGTCGTGTTCGTGGCCGACAGCCAGGCCCGCCGGTTCGAGGACAACCTCGAGAGCCTGCAGAACCTGCACGAGAACCTGCTGGGGCAGGGCGTGGACGTGCGCCAGCTGCCCGTCGTCTTCCAGTACAACAAGCAGGACCTGCCCCGGGAGCTGGTGCTCGAGCAGGGCGCGCTGGACGATGCGCTCAACTTCCGCGCCGTGCCGAGCTTTGGCGCCGATGCGCTGCACGGGTCGGGCGTGTTCGAGACGCTGAAGGGCGTGTCGGAGCTCGTGCTGCGACGGCTCTCGGCGGGAGGCGTGGCGGCCGGATGACGGAGCTGCACGTCGCGTATCGCTTCGACACCCTCGTGGTGGGTGCCGCCAACCGGACGGCCGTCACGGCCGCGCGAGCCGTGGCGGAATCCCCCGGCTCGGTCTACAACCCGCTGTTCATCTATTCGCGACCGGGACTCGGCAAGACGCACCTGCTCGTGTCCATCGGGCATGCGGTCCGCGCCGTGAATCCTTCGGCCAGCGTGGCGTACCTCACGCTCGACGAGTTCGTGGAGGACTTCCACGGCGCCGTGGCCTCGGGCGTGGTGGACGGTTTCCGGCAGCGCTACGCCACGCAGGACGTGCTGCTGCTCGACGACGTGCAGCTCCTCGGCCGGCGGCTCGAGATGCACGAGGAGCTGCTGCGCACGATCGATGCGCTGCAGGCGGCGGGCAAGCAGATCGTGCTCACCAGCGACCGTCCGCCCTCGCAGATCGAGTCGCTCGACGAGCGGCTGCTGCGCCGGGTGGCGGGCGGGCTCGTCATCGACATCTCGCGCCCGGACTTCGAGACGCAGGTGGCGATCCTCCGGCGCCGGGCGGACGACAACAAGGCGCCATTCGCCACCGAGGTGCTCGAGGCCGTCGCGACGCTCGGCATCGAGAGCGTGCGCGAGCTGCTCGGCGCGCTCAACCGGCTGATCGCCTTCCAGGCCGTGAGCGATGCGCCGCTCGATCCGCAGCAGGCGCGCGTGCTGATCGGCGGGCCCGGGGCAGCGCTGCCGACAACGACGCCCGTCGCCACCTTCGGTACGGCCGCCCCCGTCAGCACGCTCGAGGCCGCCCTCGGCGACAAACCCGCCGTCGTCGCTGACCATGACGAGTTCGGCGACTTTCTGTCGGAGCTCGCCAACACGCTCGCGGCGCAGGCGGAGCCGTGGCGCACCCGCGTGGGGGAGGCCATCCTGCGCTGGGAGGGCGAGGGGTTCCGGACCGGGGTGCTGGGCCGGCTCCTCGATCAGGAGAATCCCGCCGATCCCGATGCGGTGCTGGTGCAGTACGAGGCCGATGCCGAGCGGCTGCTGGAAATGCATCACGAGGTGGCCGAGCTCGCGCCGGACATGGTGGGATCGCCGACCTTGAACGACCCCGGCAACATGGCCGCCGCCGAGGCGTACCTGCAGCGGGTGCGCGAGTCGGCCGAGCCGCCACCGGCGCCGTCGGCGGCGTGGCGGTTGGAGGAGCTGGTCGAGTCGACGGTGAATCGCATGGCGTTGCGGGCCGTGCACGGCATCGTCGAGGCGCCGGCGGTGCGCTACAACCCGCTGGTCGTCATCGGCGGCGCCGGGTCGGGCAAGACGCACCTGCTGCACGCGCTCGGAGGCGCGCTGGCTGGCGCGGGACTCCAGCGCGTGGCCTGCCTGCCGGCGCACGAATTCACCCAGGAGCTGATCGAGTCCATCGATCGTGACGCGGTGCCTGCGTGGCGGAACCGTTATCGTCGCTGCGGCGCACTGCTCCTGGACGACGTGCACGCCATCGCCGGCCGGGAGCGCACGCAGGAGGAGCTCTTCCTGCTGTTCAACATCTTCATCGAGTCGGGACGCCAGCTGGCGTTCACGTCGGCGGTACCGCTCGCGGAGCTGTCCGGTGTCGAGCCGAGACTGCTGACCCGGCTCGAGGGTGGGCTCGTAGTGGAGCTGCCGGCGCCGGATCGCGACCTGCGCGCGCAGGTGGTTGAGAGATTGCTGGCCGGTCGAGGGCTCGGGGATGACGCCGAGCTGAAGGCGTACCTGGCGTCGCGTCCGGCCGACTCCGTGCGTTCCGCGCAGGGCCTGGTGCAGCGCGTGTTGCTCGCCGCGGACGCCCGGCGCGTGCCGGCCACGGCGGCGCTGGCGCGCGAGGTGCTCGAGGGCGCGGCGCGGCCGGCGCGCCGCGCGGCGCCCAATCGTCCGCCGATCGTTTCCGGAGGGATCCGCAGCCGCGAGAAGATGGTCTGGCAGTGGCCCGACGTGGCCGACTGCGTCATCGAGGAGTGGCGCTGATGGCGATCAAGGGCAGCCTGCGGGAGGCGAGCCTCCCCGACGTCATCCAGCTGCTGCACCTCGGGCGGCGCACCGGGTGCCTGGCGATCACCGACCGCCAGAACCTGGGCTACATCTGGTTCGAGGAGGGCCGGATCAGCTTCGCTTCCATCGTGAACCGGCGCGACCGGCTCGGCGACATGCTGGTGCGCCACCAGCGCATCACGCGCGAGCAGCTCGAGCACGCCGTCGACACGCAGGCCACCGATCGGGAGTCGCGCCTGGGCGAGATCCTCGTGTCGATGGGGGCCCTGACCCTCGAGGAGCTGCAGGAGTACGTGCGGCTGCAGGTGGAGGAGGCCGTCTACTACCTGTTCACCTGGACCACGGGCACGTTCAACTTCGAGGCCGGCGTGCGGCCGGAGGGTCAGGAGTCGCTGCCCAGCATCAATCCCGAGTGGCTCCTGCTCGAGGGCGCGCGGCGGGTGGACGAGTGGAGCCTGATCGAGAAGAAGATCCCGAGCTTCGACCTGCTGTTCACCGCGGACGAGTCGCACCAGCCCGAGGAGGGCGTGCCGCTCTCGGAGGCGCAGCAGCAGCTCCTGCCGCTGCTCGACGGCACCCGCGACGTGCAGCAGCTGGTGGACGAGTCGGGGCTCGTCGAGTTCGAGGTGGGCAAGGCGTTGTACGGGCTGATCACGGCCGGCTACGTGCGGCGCACCGGCACGCGGGCACCCCACGTCGTTTCGCGGGCCAGCGATGCACGGATCGACGAGCATCGCAATCTCGGCATCGCGTTCTACCGCACCGGGATGCTGGACGAAGCCTTGCGCGAGTTCCGCCGCGTCGCGGAGCTCCGGCCCCAGGAGGGCAGCGCGCCGTTCTACCTGGGCCTCATCTTCGTGAAGCGGGGCGAGTGGGAGGAGGCGGTGACCGCCTTCCAGCAGGCGGTCGAGAAGGGGGGCCCGCGCCCCGCCGCACTGCACAACCTCGCCTTCGCCCTCGAGCAGCTCGATCGACTCGACGACGCGGAGGCCGCGTACGGCGAGGCCGCCGCGCGCGCCCGGGACGAGTGGCGCATCCAGCTGGGCTGGGCGGCCACCGCCCTGCGCCGCGGCGACGCGGCGGCGGCCCGCGGCCGGCTCGCGCGCGTGCGCGAGTTGCTTGGCGAGCGGCCGGCACCGGCGCGCTGGTACTGGCTGGACACGCTCGCGCGCGCCGCCGCGGAGGATGCGGACGGCGCGCTCGACTCGGCGCAGGCCGCAGTGGTGGCGCACCCCCGCCGTGCCACGCTGCGGAACAACCTCGCGGTGCTGCTCGAGCTCCGCGGCGATGCGCCGGCCGCCGAACGCGAGCTTCGGGCCGGCCTCGAGGAGGACGCGACGCTGCCGCAGCTCTCCAAGAACATGGGCGATCTGCTGTATCGCGCCGGACGTTACGACGACGCGAAGGATTCCTACGAGCGCGCCGCGCGCCTCGATCCGGGGCTGGGCGACGACCTGCACTTCAAGCTGGGCAACATCGCCCACCGCGCCCGCGCGGCCGACAAGGCGCGCGAGCACTGGACGCGTGCCATCGAGCTCAATCCCAGTCACCAGCTCGCGCGGGCCAACCTCGACATGCTGCAGGTCGTGCGATGATCCGGGTCGAGGATCAGGCCTTCACGGCGTTCGCGCGAGAGCTGGCGACGCGCACGGGCGTGGCGCTCGACGCGTACAAGCCGAAGTGCCTGGCGCGTCGCATCGCGGTGCGCATGCGGGCGTGCGCCATGCACACCTACGACGAGTACCTCGCGCTGCTCGACCGCACGCCGGCCGAGCTCGAACGGCTGCATGCCGCGCTCACGATCAACGTGACGCGCTTCCATCGCAACCCGGAGGCGTGGGAGGCGCTGGCGCAGCTGATGCCCGGACTGCTGGCCGGCGAGGGCGAGGTGCGCTGCTGGAGCGCCGGCTGTGCCTCCGGGGAGGAGGCGCACACGCTCTCGATCCTGTTCGCCGAGATCGCCCACAGCCGGCAGCAACCCGCGCTGCTGGATCGCGTGCGCATCGACGCCACCGACATCGACGTCGAGTCGATGGAGCGCACCCGCGGCGGCCGATACCGGGCGGCGGCCCTCGTCGAGACGCCCGCGGAGCTGGTGCGGCGCTGGTTTCGCGCCGACGGCGACTGGATGCAGGTGGACGATGCCGTGCGCGCCCGCGTGACCGTGCGGAGGCATGACCTCACCCGGGATCCGGTACCCGTCCGTACCTACCACCTGGTGGCCTGCCGCAACGTGGTCATCTACTTCGACCGCGAGATGCAGGAGCGGCTCTTCTCGGCCATCTTCGAATCGCTTCGTCCGGGCGGGGTGCTGATGCTGGGCAAGGTGGAGACGCTGGTCGGGGCTGCGCGGGAGCGATTCGAGATGGTGGACGTGCGCGAGCGCATCTATCGGAGGCCGGCATGAGTGGCCGCGAGCTGATCGTGAAGGTGGCCGACCTGGCCGTCGGTCGGGACGACGACGTGCTGGTGACGGTCGGACTGGGCAGTTGCGTGGCCATCATGTTCCACGACCCGGACACGCGCATCGGGGGCCTCGCCCACGTTCTGTTGCCGTCGCGTGCGCTCACGCGACACGTGGATCGGCCGGCCAAGTTCCCCCACGCCGCCGTGCCCACGCTGCTCGAGCGCATGGTCGAGCTCGGGGCGAGCCAGCGCCGCATCGTGGGACGGCTCGCGGGCGGCGCCAGCATGTTCGCGTCGCTCGCCCCGCCGGGCACGATCCAGATGGGCGAGCGCAACCTGGTGGCGGCGCGACAGGTGCTGAACGCGCACCATGTCCCGCTCGTGGCCGAGGCGGTGGGCGGAGACTTCGGGCGCACGGTGCGGCTGCACTGCGCCACGGGCCGCGTCGAGGTCAGCACGGTGGCGCATGGTGTCAGTGAGCTCTGAGTGCCGCACGGCCGTCGTCGTCGACGACAGCCCGTTCTTCCGCCGCCTGCTCACCGACATCCTCGAGCGTGACGGTGAGTTCCGCGTGACCGCGACGGCACGGAACGGCGAGGACGCGGTGCGGAAGGTGCACCGCGAGATGCCGGACGTGGTGCTGATGGACCTGGAGATGCCGGGGCTCGATGGCCTGGGTGCGATCGGCTACATCATGTCCGAATCGCCGCGGCCCATCGTGGTCGTGAGCGGCTACGCGGGCCCGGGCACGGCAGCCGCCATTCGCGCGCTCGAGCTCGGCGCCATCGATCTCGTGGCCAAGGAGGAAGCGCGCGACCAAGCGGCCCTCGACCAGTTCGGCGAGCGGGTGAGGGCGGCGGTGCGCGCGGCGCTCACGGCCGAGCTGCTCCGGCTGCCCGTGCTGGCGCGCACGACGCGGGGCGGGGGCGCGAATCCGGATTTTCTGGCGATGCCGGGGCGGGCACGTGCCTGTGTCGCCATCGCGGCCTCCACCGGCGGGCCGCGGGCCCTGTGCGAGGTGGTGCCGAAGCTCACGCCCGGCTTCGGTGCCGGCGTCATCGTGGTGCAGCACATGCCGCGGGGCTTCACCCGAAGCCTCGCCGAGCGGCTGGCGACCCAGAGTCGCCTGAGCGTCGTCGAGGCCGAGCACGGCACGCCGTTCCTCGCCGACACCGCGTACGTGGCGCCCGGCGACCATCACGTCCGCGTGCAGCTCGGGCCCGCCGGACCGCGTCTCGTGCTGGATCAGGGTCCGCACGTCTGGGGCGTCCGGCCGGCGGCCGACCCGCTGTTCGCCTCGGTGGCCGAGTGCTACGGCTCGCGCGCCGTGGGCGTGGTGCTCACCGGGCTGGGGAAGGATGGGGCCGAGGGACTGCGGCAGATTCACGACGCGGGCGGCGTGGGGATCGCGCAGGATCACGCGAGCGCCACGATCGACGGCATGCCGGCGGCCGCGCGCCAGGCCGGCGGCGCCGATCACGTCCTGGCGGTGACGCGCATCGCCGGCCAGGTGGACGCCGCGCTGCGGCAGATGCGGGTCGCATGATCGACGAAGATGCCCTGCAGTTCGTCGCCTTCCGGCTCGGCAGCCAGGAGTTCGCCATCGAGATCCTGCAGCTCCTGCGCGTGGTGCACTTCGTCGCGCCCGAACCGGTGCACGGCGGACCCGCGTGGCTCGCGGGCACGATCGCGTTCGAGGGTGCACGCCTCCCGATCGTGGACCTGCGCGACCGCCTCGGCCTGTCGGCCGCGGTGACGCCCGAGACGCGCGTGCTGGTGCTCGACCTGGGCGCGGGACCACTCGGTGTGGTGGTGGACGCGGCACGACGCGTCGAGCGCGTCGCCGCCACCGACATCGGCGCGCCACCGGACGTCGCGGGGCTCGCGCCCGGCATGGCGGTCGGCCTCATCGATCGGCCGGGACGACCGCTCGTGATCCTCAATCCCGCGCGCCTGCTCGCGCCCGAGGAGTACGCTGCGCTCGGTGCCATGAAGGTGCCTGCGTGATCGACCGTCACGAGCCGGTGCCCGAAGCCCTGCTGCTGCAGCTGCGCGCCACCCGGACCGAGCTGCAGCAGCGCCTCGCGCAACCGCTCGAGCCCGCCGAGCGTGAGCGGGTGAAGCAGGAGATCATTCTTCTCTTCCGTCGCGTGGACGGCGCCCTCGGCGAGCTCACCCAGCTCAAGGACGAGATCCGCGAGCTGGTCGCGAGCTACAAGGCGCAGGTCGCGGCGGCCGGTCCCGCGGCCGTGCCGCCGCCGCAACTGACGACGCAGCCGCCCGTGGTGCACGCCGATCACCTGAACGCCTCCACCTACATCGAGAAGGGCTGGAGCCTCATCTCCCTCGGCGACCACGTCGGGGCCATCGCCGCGCTCACCCGTGCCCTCGAGCTCGTGCCGGGCGACATCCAGGCGCAATCGCTGCTGGGCTGGGCGCAGATGCTGCACGAGGACTTCGACGATGCGCTCGCCACCTTCTCGCACGTTCTCGCGCGCGAGCCGGCGAATGCGCTCGCACGCATCAACGTGGGCTACATCTGCCTCAAGAAGCGCATCTTCGGCGAGGCGATCGAGCACCTCTCGCGCGCCATCCGGCTCGACAACGACCGGAAGGCCACGCTCTACGCGCACTTCTACCTGGGACTCGTGTATCTCGAGCGCGAGATGTACGAGGACGCCCAGTCGTTCTTCCGCAAGACGCTCGCGATCGGACCCAACCTGATCGAGGCCCGCTACGAGCTCGGCCGGGCCCAGTGGCTCGCCGGCGATCGCCCGGGCGCGATCGCCTCGTGGACCGAGGGTCGCAACGCCAACCGGTTCAACCCGTGGTCGAAGCGCTGCGGCGAGGTGCTGGAGGTCGTCGCCGGCGGTGGCGACATCCCGCGCTCCGCGTCCGCATCCTGACGTTTCTCTGGCTGCTGCTGGTTCTCGCGCGCCATATCGGGGCGCAGGAGCCGACGGTGACGCAGGTCGGCGAGGTCACCGTGGTCGCCCTGCCCGCGCAACAGGCGCTCGGCGTGCTGCTGGCGGAGCAGGCCGGTCGGCTACGCGATTGGCCGGGCCTCGGCCGCCGAGCACCGGGACCCTTCCGCCTGGTCGTCGTTCCCGATGCCGCGGCACTTCGACGCTGGTCGGGCGGCCGAGCGCCCCGGTGGGGCGCAGCGCTCGCGATGCCGCGCTCCCGGACGATCCTCCTCCGCGCCGACGTGGATCCGGGCACGACCCTCCAGCACGAGCTGGCCCACCTCGTACTCAATGAAGCCATCCGGAGCCGGGTGCCACTCTGGTTCGACGAGGGGTACGCGGTCTGGGCCGCCGGCGAGTGGGGACTCATGAACCAGCTCAGTCTCAACCTCGCCGTGGCCACGTCGACCACGCCGTCGCTGGACACGCTGAATCTCGCGTTGCGAGGCGGTGAGGTGGAGGTGAGCGCGGCCTACGCGCTGGCCGCGTCGGCGGTGCTGGAACTGGCCCGACGCAATCCCACCGGCTCCATCGCGCCGTTGGTCGAGCGACTGGCGGCGGGCGAGGATTTCGGGGAGGCGGTGCACGCGACGACGGGGCTGACGCTGGATCGCTACGACGAAGCGTGGCAGAAGATGGTGCGGCGCCGGTTCAGCCTGGTCACGTGGCTCATGGCGGGCGGCGCGTGGATCATCTTCGGCGTGGTGCTGGTCGTGGGCATGCGGTTGCGGCGGCGAGCCGATCGCCCGCGGCGGTTGGCCCTGAACGAGGGGTGGGAGTTACCGGAGGAGGTGGAACTGGCAGAAGTGCCTGATCCGAGCGAACTTGGAGGCCGGGCTCAGCTTGACCCACCTTCCTCCGACGAGTAATCTCTCCGCCTTATGACGTCATCCCCTGCGCGTTCGACGGCCTCCCGGCTCCCGCTCGGCAGGCGCAACCTGATGTTGCTCGCGGCCGCGCTTGTGTCATTGGGGGCGGGGTACGCCGTCCTGATGGCTGGACACGCGAGTCTCGCCGCCATTCTGCTCGTGTTGGGGTACTGTGTGCTATTTCCGCTTGGTATCGCGCTTTAGCGCGCGATCTCCAACGGTCGTGGTTCGGCACGGTCGCTGCGCTGACAGTCATGTTCTAGATGGGCGTGGCCTGCGGGGCGAATAGCTCAGCGGTTCAGAGCGCCTGCCTTACACGCAGGATGTCGGGGGTTCGAATCCCTCTTCGCCCATATTTGCTGCACGTCTTCCCGCCTGCTGCGGAGGCTCATCGAATGAAGGTGCTTCGCCACGCCGTCCTCGCCACGCTCGCCCTCGCGGGTGTCGCCGCCACCCAGGCCGCCGCCCAGGGCATTCCGCGCAACTCCCGGCCCCTCGGTAAGCCCGCGCCGGGTGCCCCCGGCGCCGCGCGGCTCATGGTGGCGAACCCCTACACGTTCAATGCGCAGGATTCGGCATTCTCCGTGGCCGTGGCCAAGGGCATGCGTGACCGGCTGAGGGAGGTCGGGGGCGCGGAGATCAGCATCATCTCCGACTCCATCATGAACGTGGCGCTCGAGCAGTTCGGCTACTCGAAGAACGCGATCCTGACCGCACCGCTGTCGCTGCAGCTCGCCAAGCAGTTGCCCGGCACGAAGGGCGTGATCACCTCCTCGCTGCAGAAGCACGAGAACGGCGGCTACTCCGTCTCCGCGCGCCTCTTCCCGACGCTTGAGGATGCCGGCGTCGTCATCGAGACCGCGCAGAATCCCGGCGAGAAGCCGGAAGACCTCGGTCGCCGGATCGCCGACGCGTTCAAGCCCGCCATCGGCGTGTTCGACGACGCGCGTGCCTGCAGCGAGCAGGCCAAGACCAAGCCGGATGACGCCGTGAAGTCGGCGCAGAAGGCCGAGAAGGAGGTGCCGAACCACGGCGGCGCCCATCTCTGCGAGGCGCAGATCATGGCGGCCAAGGGCGCTCCCCGCCCCGACGTCGTGGCCCACCTCGAGAAGGCCGTGCAGGGCGATCCGCAAAGCCTCACGGCGTGGTCGCTGCTCGCCGAGAATCACCAGGAGATGGCCAAGGCGAGCAAGTCGCCGGCGGACTCCGCCAAGGTGATCGCGGACATGCGGCAGCTGCTGCGCATCGCGCCGACGAACCAGAAGCTGCGCGAGAACATCTTCAAGTACCTGCTGCAGAACGGCAAGCCGGATGTCGCCGTGCAGGTGGCCGACGAGGGGCTCAAGCTCGATCCGTACAACTGGGACCTGTACGACCTGAAGAGCAACGCCTGCCTCTTCCAGAGCAACTTCAAGTGCGCGATCGACGCGCTCGAGGCGGCATACGCGGTCGACTCGACCCGCGCCGACTCGCTGTTCTTCACCAAGATCTCGGTAGCCGCGGCGCAGCAGCCCGACACGGTGCGACTGGCCAAGTGGGCCGGCAAGGGCGTCGCCAAGTATCCGGAGAACGTGGAGCTGCTCGGCTACGCCAATCAGGGCTACGTCCTGACGGGCAAGCTCGACTCCAGCGTCGCGGTCACCCGGAAGCTCCTCAAGGCGGACCCGACGCAGGTCGATCCGGCGCTCGCCGCGGTGCAGGGCCTCGCCAATGCGAAGCGCCTGCCCGAGGCCAAGGAGTTCGCCGATATCGTGAAGGCGAACGGCTCGCCGGAGCAGAAGGAGCAGCTTGCCGGCATCTACGTGAACGCCGCCGCACCGCTGCTGCAGGATCCCGCCAAGGATTACGAAGCCGCGGCGAATCTGACGCGCGAGTGCCTCGCGGTGGCCAATCCGACCGGCAAGGTTGCGCCGAGCTGCAACTTCATCCTCGGCGTCTCGGCGTTCCAGGTCGCCGCGGCGATGGATACGGAGACCGAGAAGGCCAAGTCGTGCGACATGGCGAAGAAGGAGAACGATCTGGTGCTCGAGGCCGAGAAGGGCCTCACCACCGGACGCGCCGTCCGCGCCGAAACGGCCGACCAGCTGCTGGGCTACGTGGGCCAGTTCAAGACGCGCACCGCCTCGATGATGAAGGCCTACTGCAAATAGCTCGCAGCGTGGTCTCAGGGGGTTGCCGCAGGGGGGTGGGACGGCTAGCTTCACCCCCCGCTGCATCAGGGGCTGTAGCTCAGCTTGGTTAGAGTGCCGCACTGTCACTGCGGAGGTCGCGGGTTCGAGCCCCGTCAGCCCCGTTTGGTCGTCGCACCCCGTCCGGATGGACGGGGTGCCGTCGTTTCCGGCCCCTGCCGCGTGGCCTCGTGACCCTGCCGGACACTGATTCCGCTCCGCATGCGCCCGTGCTCGTCGCCGAGATCCGCGACGCAGCCCGCGGCGCGCGGCGCATCGTGGACGGCACGGTCGGCTTCGGCGGTCACGCCGCCGTGCTGCGTGCCGATGGCGCCGAGCTGCTGGCCATCGACCGCGACCCGCAGGCGCTCGCCTTCGCCCGCGCGCGACTTGGCGACGACGGCGTGCGCTACGTCGAGGCGCCGTTCGACGCGCCGGTCGCCCTCGAGGCCGTGACGGCGTTCGGCCCGGACTTTATCCTTCTGGACCTCGGCGTCTCATCCTGGCAGCTCGATGCGGATCCGCGCGGCTTCAGCTTCCGGCCCGGCGTGGCGCTCGACATGCGCATGGAGGCGAGCGGTCCGGATGCGGCCCATCTGCTCAACACGGCCGCGCCGATCGAGCTCCAGCGGATCTTTCGCGAGTACGGCGACGAGCGGCGCGCCGCGGCGCTGGCGCGCGAGGTGGTGCGGCGCCGGGATCGGCAACCCTTCGCGGCAAGTGACGACCTGGTGAACGCCATCCGCGCCGTGCTGGGCCCGCGATCCGGGCCCGGGGATTTCGCCCGGCTGTTCCAGGCGGTGCGGATCGCGGTGAACGACGAGCTGGGTCGGCTGGCGCGGGCGCTTCCCGCGTTGCGCGACGCGCTCGTGCCGGGTGGCAGGCTCGCGGTGATCAGCTACCATTCCGGCGAGGATCGGCTGGTCAAGCAGGCGTTCCGGCTCTGGAGCGACAGTTGCACGTGCCCGCCGGGACTGCCCGTGTGCGTCTGCGGTCAGGTTCCGCTCGGCCAGACGCGGCCGCGGCGCGCCGTGACGGCCGGCGACGACGAAGTGGCGCGCAATCCGAGAGCACGAAGTGCCAAGCTGAGGATCTTCCGCGTGAACGATGAAGCTTAGGGGCCGGCACTACCTCATGCTCTGGCTGCTGCTCTTCCTGGTGGTGGCCGCGGTCGTGACGCTCCGGCAGAGCTCCGCCATCGGACTGGCCGCCTCGTTGCGCAACCTGCGCGAGGAGCGCGCCACGCTGGAAGCACGACAGGCCGACCTCCGACGCCGCATCAGCGAGGCCGCCAGTCGCGGCTCGCTGGCCCGGGCCGCCGAGAATCTCGGCCTGCACGAACCCGCCGACTCCGAGATCACCCGCCTCGTCGTGCCACGCCCGCGATCGAGGAGCCACTGATGGCGCGGCCGGCCATGCGCATCTCGTTCCTGCAGGGCTGCCTCCTGCTGGGACTCGGGGTCGTGCTGGCGCGCGCCGCCCAGCTGCAGTTGTTCCAGGGCGAGCAGTGGTCCGATCGCGCCGAGAAGCAGCGCACCACGCGCGACACGCTGGAGGCCCGGCGCGGCTCCGTGTACGACCGGCGCGGCACCCCCCTGGCCGTGACGCAGGAGTTCTACCACGTCGGCATCGCGCCGAACGAGGTGAAGGACCGCAAGGAGGTCGTGCGCCTCGTCTCCCGTGCGCTCCAGCTGCCGGCCGGCGAGCTCGATCGCCGGATCCGGAACGAGCGCTACGTCTACTATCACGGACCGTTCACCGCCACCGACATCGAGCCGCTGCGCCGCCTCAAGGGCGTGCATCCGGAGGGCAGCTACCGGCGGTCCTACCCCACGCAGAGCATCGCCGCGCCGGTCATCGGGCGGCTCGACGCTGACAGTGGAGCCGGCGGCTCGGGGCTCGAGCGCGCGCTCGACGACCTGTTGACCGGTCAGCCCGGAGAAGCGGTCTTCATCCGCGACCGCCTCGGCCGCCGGCTCGAATCACCGGCGCGGCGCATCCGGGAACCGGTGCCCGGCAACGACGTGTGGCTCACGATCGATTACGCGGTGCAGGACATCGTCGAGCGGGCGCTCGACGATGCCGTGCAGGACCTGCAGGCGCAGGGTGGCGACATCGTGGTGCTCGACCCGCGCACGGGCGAGATCATCGCCATCGCGTCGCGCCAGTCGGGCGGCGAGAGCGCCCGACCCACGGCCTTCACCGACCCGTTCGAGCCCGGCTCCACGGCCAAGCTCTTCACGGCGGCCGCGCTGCTCCGCCTCGGGAAGGTGGACAGCGCCGACCAGGTCGATGGGCATTGCGGCAAGCTCCAGGTGGCCACCGGGCCGCGTACGGTGCGCGAGATCACCGACGCGCACAAGGTGTGCGGCCCGCTCACGCTGGCGAAGGCGATCATCGTCTCCAGCAACGTGGCGATGGCGCAGTTCTCCCAGCGGCTCGACGTCACGGAGCAGTTCACGGCCTTGCGCGACTTCGGATTCGGCAGCCCGACCGGCGTGGAGTTCCCATCCGAGTCGCGTGGCGGGCTCAAGATGCCCGAATCGTGGCAGCCGAACTACACGCGCGCCAGCACGGCCATGGGCTACGAGTTCAGCGTGACGGCGCTGCAGCTCGCCACGGCCTACGCAACCATCGCGAACGACGGCGTCATGCTCGCGCCGACGCTGGTGCGCGAGGTGCGCGCGCCGGACGGTCAGCTGCTGTACCGGCACCAGCCGGAGCCCGTGCGGCGCGTCATCCCGTCCGGCGTCGCGGCGACGCTCATGCAGTACCTGCGGATGGTGGTCGATGCGGGCACCGGCGAAACGGCGCGGCTCGCCAACTACGACGTGGCCGGCAAGACGGGCACGGCGCGCCGCTTCGCGAACGGGCGCTACGGGAACGGCTACACCGCGTCGTTCGCCGCCCTCTTCCCGGCGAAGGACCCGCAACTCGTGATCGTGGTGAAGTTCGACAATCCCACGAAGGGCTCCTATTACGGCGGCTCGACGGCGGCCCCGGTGACCAAGCAGATGCTCGAGCGCATGCTGGCCGCGCGCGAGACACCCCTGGGGCAGGACCTGGTCTCGGATGCCGGGCCGCTGCCGGTGGTGATCCGCGACGTACGGCCGCCGGATCCCATCGCGCCGGTCACGCGCGTCGGCTGGCCGTATCGCGACCGGGACACGACCGAGAGTACGAGCGTGCTGGTGCCGGACGTGATCGGGCGGGGCGTGCGCGAGGCGGTGCTCTCGCTGCACCGGAAGGGATTGCGGGTCGAGGTGCACGGTACGGGCGCCGTGGCGCGGCTCGATCCCGTGCCGGGGAGCACCGTGCCCGGGGGTACCGTCGTCACGCTCTGGACGGCCGAATGAGCGTTCCCGGCGGAACCCTCGTCGCCACCCTGCAGCGGGCGGGACTGTTGCTGGAGTCCGCTGCGCTGCCACCGCTCAGCGGTCTCAGCGTCGACAGCCGCGCCGTGATGCCCGGCGCGCTCTTCATCGCCGTGCGCGGCTCGCAGGCGGACGGTCACCGCTTCGTGCCCGGGGCGCTCGAGCGCGGCGCGGCGGCGCTCGTGGTCGAGACGCGCCAGCCGGTGGACGTGCCCCAGCTCGTGGTGAGCGACGCGCGGCGGGCCGCGATCGAGCTCGCGCGCGCCTGGTACGGCGATCCCGGCCGCGCGCTCGTACTTGTCGGGATCACGGGCACGAACGGCAAGACCACCACGACCGGCCTCGTGCGTCACCTCCTGAACGCCAACGGCACCGCCGGCAGCATCGGCACGCTGGGCGCCTTCGACGGGCTCGGCGACGACGTGCCCTCGACGGCCGGCAGCCTCACGACGCCGGGGCCGGTGGACCTGCAGGCCACGCTCGCCGTCCTCGTGGCTCGTGGCTGCACCCACGTGGCGATGGAGACGTCGTCCCACAGCCTCGACCAGGGGCGCCTCGACGGCCTCGCGTTCGCGGCCGGCATCTACACCAACCTCACGCGCGACCATCTCGATTATCACGGCACGATGGAGGCGTACCTGGCCGCGAAGCTGAAGTTGAGCACGCTGCTGCGCCTCGATGGCGTCGAGGTGCTGAACGCCGACGAGCCCGCCTGGTGCGCGCTGCCGCGACATGCCCCGCGCGTGACGTTCGCGCGCCGCACGCCCGACGCCGACCTGCGGGCCACGCACGAGGAGCTCGATGCCGCGGGCAGCCGCTTCACCCTCGAGGGCCGCTTCGGTCGAGCCGAGGTGCGCCTGCCGCTGCTCGGCGACTTCAATGTCGAGAACGCCCTCGCCGCCGCGGCGTGCGCGCTCGGCCTCGGCGAGCCGTTCTCGAAGGTGGTGGAGCGGCTGGAGGCGTCACCTCAGGTGCCGGGCCGCATGGAGCTCGTGAGCGAGCGGCCCTGTGCCGTGCTGCGCGACTACGCCCACACGCCGGACGCGCTCGAGCGCGCCCTCCGCACGCTGCGGCCGCTCACCCGCGGCCGGCTCGTCGTCGTCTTCGGATGTGGCGGCGACCGCGACCGCGGCAAGCGTCCCATCATGGGTCGCATTGCGGCCGAGCTCTCCGATCTCGCGGTGGTGACCTCGGACAACCCGCGCACCGAGGATCCGGACGAGATCATCGACGAAGTCGTCGCGGGCATGGGTTCGGCCGAACGGCTCCGCATCACCGACCGGCGCGCCGCGATCGCGGCCGCGCTCGAGGCGGCCCGCACGGGCGACACCGTCCTGCTCGCCGGGAAGGGCCACGAGACGTACCAGGTGATCGGCACGTCGAAGCAGCCGTTCGACGAGCGCGCCATCGTGCGCGACGTCGTGGGGAACGCGTGAGCCGTTTTTCAGGGGACGAGGTCCGCGAGGCGTTGGGACTCGCGACCTCACCGCGTGCCACGCTGTTCACCGGCGTCTCCACCGACAGCCGCAGCATCGGACCGGGCGAGCTGTTCGTGGCGCTCGTCGGGGACCGGTTCGACGGGCACGCCTATCTCACCGCCGCGCGTGAGCGCGGTGCCATCGCGGCCGTGGTGCGGTGCGGGACCCCTGCGGTGGCGGGCCTCGAGCTGCTGGAGGTGGAGGACACGCTGCGGGCCTATGGCGATCTCGCGCGCGCGCGTCGCCGGCGGCTCACGGGCCCAGTGGTGTGCGTGACGGGCAACAACGGCAAGACCACCACCAAGGAGATGGTCGCCGCGGCCCTCCGGACGCGCTGGCGTACGCACGCCACCCGCGCCAACAACAACAACCTCGTCGGCGTGCCGCTCACGATCCTGGAGGCGCCGGACGACGTGGAGGCGCTGGTGATCGAGGGCGGCGGCAACGTGCCCGGGGAGCTGCCGCGCTACCGCGAGATCGTCGAGCCCGACATCACGCTGGCAACGAACGCCACCGAGGGCCATCTCGAGGGCTACGGCTCGATCGGGGCGATCATCGCCGACACGGTGGCCGTGACCGCCGACGTGCCGCTCGCCGTGGTGGGTATGGATCCGCCGGCCCTCGCCGACGGCGCGAGACAAGTCGCGGGTCGCGTCGTCACGGTGGGCTGGTCGGGCGCCGAACGGGTGCCCGACGTGCTGGGTCACGACGCGCTCGCGCGTCCGCTGGTGCGCCTGGGCGCGCACGAGGTGCAGCTGCCGCTCCCCGGGCGGCACCAGGCCGTGAACGCGCTGTTCGCCTGGGTGGTGGCCGAGTCGCTGGTGCTCGAGCCGGCGAAAGTGGCGGAGGCGCTGCGCCACGTGACGGTACCGGGTGGTCGGAGCGAGCTGTTGCAGCAGGGTGACCTCACGGTCCTCAACGACTGCTACAACGCGAATCCGCACTCCTTCGACACCGCGATCGCGACCGCGAGCGAGCTGCGGAAGGGTCGCCGGCTCGTGTTCGTGGCCGGCACCATGCGCGAGCTGGGCGACGATGCCGACGCGCTGCATCGCGAGGTCGCCGAGCGCATCGTGCGGCTCGATCCCGAGCTCGTGGCCGCCGTGGGCGACTTCGTTCCCGCATTTGCGCCCTACGCGGCTAGGCTGGGCGACCGCCTGCTGACGGCGTCCGATGCGCCCGCGATGGGTCCGTTGCTCGCGGCCCGCCTGGCCGGCAACGAAGTGGTGGTGCTCAAAGGTTCTCGGGGCGCCGCCCTCGAGCGTATACTTCCGGCCATTCTGGGCCGCCCCGTCTCCCCACACTGAGGCACATGCTCTACTACCTTCTCGCGCCGCTCGGGAAGACCTATCGCCTGCTCAACGTCGTCAACTACATCAGCTTCCGCGCCGCGGCGGCGATGGTGACGGCGCTCCTGATCGCATTCCTCGTGGGTCCGGGCATCATCGCGAAGCTGCGGGCGCACAAGGTCGGCCAGATCATCCGCGCCGAGGGTCCCGCGACCCACCAGGGGAAGCGCGGCACGCCGACGATGGGTGGCATCATCATCCTGCTCGCCACCGTGCTGCCCACGCTGCTGTGGGCGCGACTGGACGGGCGCTTCGTGCTCTTCGCCATGCTCTCGATCCTGTGGATGGGCGGCATCGGCTTCCTGGACGACTACCTGAAGGTGGTGCAGGGCAAGAGCCGTGGCCTCATCGCCCGATGGAAGCTGGTGGGGCAGTGCTCGTTCGGTCTCGCACTCGGTGCGCTGCTCTACTTCCATCCGGTGGTCCCCACCGACACTCTTCCCGCCACCTCGACCACCGTCCCGTTCTTCAAGTACATCGTCCTCAATTTCGCGCCTTTCGCCTTCGTGCTGTTCGTCATGTTCGTGACCACGGGCAGCAGCAACGCCGTGAACCTGACCGATGGCCTCGACGGGCTGGCGGCCGGCCTATCGGCGATCGCGGCGTTCGCGTTCGCGCTGTTCGCCTACCTGCTGGGCCGCGTGGACGCGACGAGCTATCTGTACCTCTTCTACCTGCCGGGCGCCGGCGAGCTGGCGGTGTTCTGCGCGGCGCTCATGGGCGCGTGCCTCGGGTTCCTCTGGTTCAACGCGCACCCGGCACAGGTCTTCATGGGCGACACCGGCAGCCTGGCCATCGGCGGCGCCTTCGGCACCGTGGCCATCCTGCTGAAGGCGGAGTTCCTGCTGCTGCTCATCGGCGGCGTGTTCGTGGCGGAAGCGGTGTCGGTGATGCTGCAGACCAGCGTGTACAAGTGGAACAAGCGCACCCGCGGTCGGGAGTACGCCGATGCGCACAGGGTCTTCCGGATGGCGCCGCTGCACCATCATTTCGAGAAGCTGGGCTGGGCCGAGACGACGGTGGTGACGCGGTTCTACATCCTCGGCATCTTCTGCGCGCTCGTGGCGCTGGCCACGCTCAAGCTGCGGTGAGCGTGCTCGACGCCCTGGCGGCCGCCGGCCGCGAGACGGCCGTCGTCGGCCTGGGCCGGAGCGGCGTGGCGGCCGGCCTGCTGCTGCGGGCACACGGCGTGATGGTGTACGCGTCGGAACTGGCCACGACGCCGAGCGTGCACGGCTGGGCCGCGACGCTCCGCGCCGCCGGCGCCGAGGTCGAGATCGGCGGGCACGACGACCGGCGCGTCGCGAAGGCGGCGACCGCCGTGGTGGCCCCGGGCGTGCCGCCCTCCGCGCCGACGATCCAGGCCGCGCTCGCGGCCGGCGTGCCGGTCCTCGCCGAGGTGGATCTCGGATTCACGGCGCTGCCGCGCACGAAGTTCGTGGCGATCACGGGCACGAACGGCAAGACGACGACCACCTCCCTCACCGCGCACCTCATGCGGGAGATCGGCTTCGCCGACGCGCTGGCCGCCGGCAACATCGGCCTGCCGCTGTGCGACGTGGCGCGCCGTCCGGAGCAGCCGAGCTGGGTGGCGCTCGAGCTGTCGTCGTTCCAGCTGCACGACTGCCCGCACCTCACGCCCGCCATCGGCGCGCTGCTCAACCTGGCGCCGAACCATCTCGACCGGTACGCCACCCTCGAGGAGTACTACGCCGACAAGGCGCTGCTCTTCCAGAACGCCGACGCCTCGTCGATCACCATCAGCAACCTCGACGACGAGGCGGTGCAGGCGATGGTGGCCACCGTGCCGGGCCGGCACCTGCGGTTCTCGGTGCTGCGCGAGGCGGACGCGTGGTTCGATCGGGAGGGTGGCTGGCTCATGCTGGGCCGCGAGCGCCTGCTGGCCCGTCACGAGCTGATGCTGCTCGGCGACCACAACGTGCTCAACGCACTCACGGCCGCGCTGGTGGCCCGCGAGCTCGGCGGCCGCAGCGATCGCATCGCGGCGGGCCTCCGGTCGTTCCGCGCGATCGAGCACCGCGTGGAGCCGGTGCGCGAGCTCGACGGCGTGCTGTGGATCAACGACTCGAAGTCCACCAACGTCACCAGCACCGCCGTTGCCATCGCGGCACTCGACAGGCCGTTCGTGCTGCTGCTCGGCGGTCGCCACAAGGGCGAGCCGTACACCCGCCTGGCCGACGTCATGGGCGATCGCTGTCGCGCCGTGGTGGCTTACGGCGAATCGGGCGACATCGTGGAGCGCGACCTCACGGGCCGTGTGAAGGTGGTGCGTGCCGGCGCCTTCGAGGATGTCCTGGCCACGGCCCGTTCACTCGCGCGTCCGGGTGACGCGGTGCTCCTCTCGCCCGCGTGCTCCAGCTACGACATGTTCGACAACTACGAGCAGCGCGGTGCCCGCTTTCGCGCGCTCGTGGAGGGATTCTGATGGCCGCACCCGCCGCAAAGCACCCGGGCGAGCTCCGCTGGGAGCCGCGCCTGCTGGCGGTGCTGATCCTCACACTGCTGGTCTTCGGCATCGCCATGGTCTACGGCGCGGCCAGCTACCAGACCAAGGGTGGCGGCCTCTCCATCGCGATGAGCCAGTTCAGCGGCGCCCTGATGGGTGGACTCCTGCTGCTGCTGGTGGCGCGCGTGGACTACCACGTGTGGCAGCGCTACGCCTGGCCCATCCTCCTCGGCACGATCTTCCTGCTGCTCATTCCCGTGCTGCCGTTCACCCGCGCCATCTCGCCCGTGGTCAATGGCGCGCGGCGCTGGGTCAACCTCGGGCCGATCCATCTGCAGCCGTCGGAGCTGGCCCGACTCGCCGTGGTGATCTGGTGCGCCATGCTCGCCGCCAAGAAGGGCGAGGCGGTGCGCGGCTTCCGAAAGGGCGTGCTGCCGTTCCTCGTGGTGCTCGGCGTGGTGTCGCTGCTCATCATCAAGCAGCCCAACATGTCGATGGCCACGCTGGTGGCGCTCTGCGGCGCGATGGTGCTGTTCACCGCGGGCGCCAAGGTCGGCCACTTCCTGCTGCTCGGGCTCTGCGCTGGGCTGGTCGGCGTGCAGATGATCCTCATCGCGCCCTACCGCATGGCCCGGCTCACCGCCTTCATCGACCCGGAAAAGGCCGGATCGGAGGCGCGGTTCCAGATCGACCAGTCGATCATCGGCGTGGGCTCCGGGCGCCTGTTCGGCGTGGGGTTCGGGCAGGGGCAGCAGAAGTTCCACCTGCCGTACGCCTACTCCGACTTCCTGTTCAGCACGATCGCCGAGGAGTGGGGCTTCCTGGGCGTGCTGCTGGTGGTGCTGCTGTTCTCGCTGTTCGTGTGGGTGGGCTTCCGCATCGCGCGCACCGCACCGGATCCGTTCGGGCAGTACCTCGCCGCCGGCCTCACGGCCGCCGTCGGGCTCACGGCGTTCCTGCACATCGCCGTCTCGCTCGGATTGATGCCCACGACGGGCCTCACGCTCCCGTTCATGTCGTTCGGCCGCTCGAGCCTCGTGATCTCGCTCATCGGTGCCGGCATGCTGATCAACGTGGGCCGAATGCGCGGACGACCATCGCGGCTCCGCCGGGCGGCGGAGGAGTGAAGCCGAAGGTCCTCATTGCGGGGGGCGGTACCGGCGGGCACCTGATGCCGGCGCTCTCCATCGCCGCGGCGCTCGCCGAGGCGGGCGAGTTCGAGCCGGTGCTCGTGGGCGCGCGTCGAGGGGTCGAGGCGAAGCTCCTGCCCACGCGCCCGTTCCGGCACCACCTGCTTCCCGCCGAGCCGATCTACCGACGCACCTGGTGGAAGAACGTGCGCTGGCCGTTCGTGGCGGCCGCGCTGCTGCGCGAGGTGCGCACCCTGTTCCTTGCGGAGCATCCGGTCGCGGTGCTCGGGACCGGCGGCTACGCGAGCGCACCGGTGGTCTGGTGGGCCTCGCGGCGCGGCGTCCCGACCGCCATCCAGGAGCAGAACGCCTTTCCCGGCCTGGCCAATCGCTGGCTGGTGCGCGCCGTGCGCGAGGTGTACCTCGGCGTGCCCGAGGCCACGGCGTTCCTGCGCCCCGGCGCCTCCACGCGACTCATCGACACCGGCAACCCGATCACGCCGCCCGCGCCCGAGCGCGCGGCCGCCGCGCGCCGCAAGTTCGGCTTCCGCGAGGGGCGGCGCGTGGTGCTCGTGACCGGCGGCAGCCAGGGCGCGCTCGCGCTCAACCGGGCCGTCGAGGCGTGGCTGGCCACCGGCTGGCCCGACGACACGGACCTGCTCTGGGTGACCGGTCCGGCCACCCACGCACAGTTCGCCTCGCACCACCGGCCCCCGCACGTGCACGTCATCCCGTTCCTCGACCCGATGGCCGACGGCTACGCGGTGAGCGACGTGGTGGTGTCGCGGGCGGGCATGATCACCGTGGCGGAGTTGTGCGCGTGGGGATTGCCCAGCGTGCTGATCCCGCTTCCCACCGCCGCCGCCGACCATCAGACGAAGAACGCGGAGACGATGGCGAGGGCCGGCGCGGCGGTGCTGCTGCGGCAATCGGCGCTCGACGTGGTGCGCCTGCAGGCCGAAGTGCGGCGCCTCCTCACCGATACGACCGCCCGCCAGGAAATGGCCACCCGTGCCCGCGCGCGGGGCCGTCCGCAGGCCGCGCGGGAGATCGCCGGGCACCTCGGCGACCTCGCCCGTGGGGGTGCGCTTTCGCCCGTCGTATAAGCGCGTTTAGATTCGCGCACTTACGATGGATCTTTTCACCTCCGCCGATCAGCGACCGGTGCACTTCATGGGCATCGGCGGCGCCGGGATGAGCGCTCTCGCGCTTCTCGCCCGGCGCCGGGGCGTCACTGTCACCGGATGCGACACCGATCTCTCCGGTGCGGCCGACCTGATCGCGTACGGTATCCCGGTGGCATCCGGCCACGACGAGCGCCACGTGACGCAGGCACGGGCGGTCGTCGTCACCGCGGCGGTGCCGCCGAACCACCCGGAGCTGGCGGCCGCCCGGGCCCTCAACATCCCCGTCGTGCCACGCAAGGAAGCCCTGGGCGCCCTCTGCGCCGGGCGCGAGACCGTGGCCCTGAGCGGCACGCACGGCAAGACCACCACCACCGTCATGACCACCGAGGCGCTGGCCGCCGCCGGCCTGGAGCCCACCGGCCTCGCCGGCGGACGGGTCGGCGCCTGGGGCGGCAATGCCCGGGTGGGCGCCGACCGCGTGTTCGTGGTGGAGGCCGACGAGTACGACCAGGCGTTCCTCGCGCTGCAGCCCACTGTCGCGGTGGTGAACAACGTCGAGGCCGACCATCTCGAGTGCTACGGCAGCGTCGAGAAACTCGAGGACGCGTTCGCCGAGTTCGCGTCCCGCGCCGACGTGGCCATCGTCGGTGCGGACGACGCCGGTGCCCGCCGCATCGCCGAGCGGCTGCCGGGCCGGCGCGTGGTGACGTTCGGCGTGGCCGCCGATGCAGGTGCGCGCCTGACGGCCATCGAGCAGGCCCCCGGCCGCACCAGCGCGCGCGTGCACGTCGGCGGACGCGACCGCCACCTCGTGCTCCGCGTCCCGGGCCTGCACAACCTCCGCAACGCCACCGCGGCGCTGCTCGCGGCGCACGCGCTGGGGGCCGACCTCGACGCGGCACTGGACGCGCTGTGTCGCTTCACGGGCGTGGGACGCCGCTTCGAGCGCATCGGCGCGGCGCACGGCGTCGAGATCGTCGACGACTACGCCCACCATCCCACCGAGGTGGCGGCGACGCTGGAGGCGGCGCGACAGGCATTTCCCGGCCGGCGGCTGGTCGCGGTCTTCCAGCCGCATCTCTACTCCCGCACGCAGCAGCACGGCGACGCGCTCGGCGCGGCCCTCGCGCAGGCCGACGTCGCGGTGGTCACCGAGATCTACGCGGCGCGCGAGCAGCCGCTGGCCGGCGTGAGCGGCCGCAGCGTCGCCGAGGCCGCCGAGCGGCGGCACACGCGCACGCTGTTCGTGCCCGAGAAGGGGGAGCTGCCGTCGGTGCTGGAGGCCCTCGTGGCGGACGGCGACGTGGTCTTCACGCTTGGCGCCGGCGACATCACCCGCGTGGGGCCGGCGCTGCTGCAGCGCCTCGAGGCACGGTGAAGCCCGGTTGGCCGCTCCTCGGCGGCGCCGCGCTGCTCCTCAGCGGCTGGTTCGGCGCGCCGTGGCTCGGCCGGCGGCTGGCGTACTTCGACGTGCGGCAGGTGGAGGTCGTCGGGGCGCGGTACGTGCCGGTCAAGTCGGTGATGGCCTCGCTCAAGCTGCCCAAGTCGGCGAGCGTGTTCGATCCGCTTGGCCCGGTGGCGTCGCGCGTGCAGAAGGTGCCGGGCATCCGGCAGGCGGAAGTGACGCGTCGGCTGCCGGGAACGCTGGTCGTGAAGGTGACCGAGTCGGCGCCGGTGGCGCTGGTGCAGACGTCGAAGGGCCTCCGCATGATCGACGGCGTGGGGCACGTGCTGCCATTCGATCCGTCGCGCGCAGCGCCCGACGTGCCCATCACCGTCGCCCCCGACAGCGCGGTGGCCGGGCTGCTCGGGCGGCTGCGCGAGATGGATCCCGACTTCTTCGGGCAGGTGCAGGCCGCGTGGCGCGTGAAGGACGACGTGGTGCTGCGCCTGCCCGGCTTCAACGTGTGGCTGCGCGCATCGGCGGGTGAGGACGAGATCATAGCGATCAAGGTGGTGGAGGCGGATCTGAAGCGGCGCGGCCGACCCTTCGCGGTGCTCGACGGACGGTTTGCGGACCAGGTCGTGGTCCGCTGGAGCGAGGCATGACGGTTCCTCCCAAGCAGCTCGTGGCGGCGATCGACCTCGGGTCCACCAAGGTCACCGCCGTCGTCGGCGAGGCGTCGGGCGATCCGCGCCACCCCTCGGTGCGCGTGCTCGGCATCGGCATCGAGCGCTGCCACGGCGTCAAGCGCGGCGTGGTGCGCGACATCGAGGAGACGACGCGCGCGATCTCGAAGGCGATGGACGCGGCGCGCCGCATGGCGGGCGTGGAGATCGGCACGGTGTACGTCGGCGTCGCCGGCGAGCACGTCGCCGGGCACAGCTCGCGCGGCATGGTGTCGGTGTCCACCGACGAGATCCGCACCAGCGACGTCGCCCGGGTCAACGACATGGCCAGCAACGTCGCCTTCGGCCGCGACCACGAGTTGCTGCACGCGGTGCCGCAGGACTACATCGTGGACCAGCAGCCGGGCATCGACGAGCCGATCGGCATGAGCGGCAGCCGGCTCGAGGCCGAGGTGTACCTCGTCACCGTGCTGTCGAGCGTGCTGGTGAACCTGCGCCGCTGCGTCGAGAAGGCCGGCTACGTGGTGGGCGAGTTCGTGCTGGAGCCGCTGGCCGCCTCGCTCGCGGTGCTCACGATGGACGAGCGCGAGCTGGGCTGCGCCATCGTCGAGCTGGGCGGCGGCTCCACCAACGTGGCGGTGTTCCAGAAGGGCAAGATCCGCCACACGGCCTCGCTGCTGTGCGCCGGCGGCCACGTCACCAGCGACCTGGTGCAGGGCCTGCAGGTGACCCAGGCCGACGCCGAGCGGCTCAAGGAGCGCTACGGCGCCGCGTACGAGCCGCTGGTGCCCGACAGCGACGTCGTCGAGCTGGGCGGCACGCCGGGCACCGGCCCGCGCAGCGCCCAGCGGCGGCTGCTCGCGCACATCATGCACATGCGGATGATGGAGATCCTCGAGTACGCCTTCGACGAGATCACCCGCGCCGGGTTCCATCAGCAGCTTCCAGCCGGTATCATCCTAACCGGTGGCGGAGCGCTGGCGCCCGGCATCGTGGAACTCGCGCGCGAGGCGTTCGTGATGCCCGTGCGCGTCGGCGTTCCCGGGCAGGGGCTGCGGGGGTTGTCCGACGGACTCGAGTCCCCCCGCATGGCCGTGCCCGCCGGGCTGCTGCTGTACGGGGCGCGGCAGGAACTCTCGGGTGCGTTCGGGACCGGCACTCGTCGCAACCGCGCCGTCGAGAAGTTCGTCACTCCCGTCAAGCGCTGGCTCCAGGACTTCTTCTGA
>Ga0070671_100000525_pt1 | contig 26873 bp, 31 predicted proteins | sample KBSS73metaG_FD_65341 | JGI IMG/M metagenome (GOLD analysis project Ga0070671, IMG submission 65341) | Switchgrass rhizosphere microbial communities from Kellogg Biological Station, Michigan, USA - KBS S7-3 metaG | ecosystem: Host-associated > Plants > Roots > Rhizosphere > Soil ...
TCGAGTAGTGAAAGCGGGGGAGGCACATAGGAACCTTGGCCACTTTTCCGCTTTTTGATTGGTATTTCTTCTTCAGCTTCTTCTCTATTGTTATCTTTTGTTCTGCCCGCTCCGAACGCGTTTTTTATTTTCTCTCCCGCAGTTTTGGTTTCTTCCTCCACTTCCGGCGCGGATTTTTCGACTTCTTCTATTTCCTTTTCGTTCAGTACCGATACTTGCTCCTCTTTTTGTCGCCTTAAAATAGACCATACTTTTTTAAATAATGACGCCAAATCCAGTTTGGCGTCGAACATTACCAGAATCGAAATTACCAAAATTGCCGCCAAAAAAACCAAACTCGCATATATCTCAAAAAAATATACGAAAGGCACTGCCAGAATTTCTCCGAGGACTCCGCCGCCATGCGTTCCGGAGGCGACGTCTATCACCCCGAGCCCGGAAAGAAGAAACATAATTCCCGAGAAGACCCGGGTCCAGCCGATGTCCGGCACCTCGGACTTCATAAATGAATAGCCCAAGAGGAGGCATACAATAGGCAGGAGGATATAACCGAGGCCTAGAAGCGGCAGGAAAATTTGACCGTAAAAAAATACTCCGGCGACGCCGGCTGTGCCAAACCACGCCATTAAAAAAAAGAGCGCCAAAACAAAAAAAATAACCCCGGTTATTCCGTGTTTGGTGTGAGTTTTGAGTCGGCGGGAGGGCTCTTTTTGGCCATTTTTTTTAGTTCCGTTTTTAGCCATAGCAGTATTTTACCATATTTTAATTTTGTTCGCGGAAGCTTAGTAATTTATTCAGGTCCTCGGTCCTCCTTCGCGAGTACGCTCGGCCAGACCATTCATAAATTACTAAACTTTCGTTTGCAATGGAGAGGTCCAAAGCGGCTGCTATGTTTGCTTTTTTTCTTGTCCTATGCATAATGGACAAATGTTTGGAGAAAGGGACAATCAAAAAGACACCCAGCAAAATTTCAAGGACACCTCCCAAAAAAGCCAAAAGGACGTCTTTTCTATGGCTGTCTCTTATGATAATTCTCTTGATACTATAAGCAACTACCCGAAGTTAAATAAACTGATTGTGGCTCTCTATATCGTCACCGACATAATGGACAAAGAAGAGCCTATCCGCCTGAAATTAAGGACATTAGGGACAGATATCTTATCGGACATCAATCCTCGTCAATCTGACCTTTATCAAAAAATTCAAACGGTTTTGTCCTTTTTAGACATTTCTTTGTCTGTGAATATTATTTCGGAAATGAATTTCAATATACTAAAAAAGGAATTCATCGAATTAAGCGAGCTCTTGCCTTCAAAAAAGCCCAAACGCGTGGATCCTGACTGGCTACGGGATTTTCTGCTTGCTTCACCGGAGCCGGCTTCCAATAGGGGAAGGCGCTCTTACACGGAGCCTAAAAGCAAAGAGGAGAGCAGAATTTCAGCATTTCCCGGTAACGGTTCCTCTTTTGCCTCAAGAAAACAAAGGCAAAATGACATAATTGAAATCATCAAAAAAAACGGCGGCGCCGCCACTATTGCCGACATTAAGGATAAAGTCACTAGCCTGGCGCCAGGAGAGGGTGTGCTCTCGGGCCTGGGCGGCAAGACTCTTCAGCGGGAGCTTGTTTCTATGGTCAAAGAAGGACTTTTAAGCAAAACCGGGGAAAAAAGATGGAGCCGGTACTCTATCCGAGAGGGCGTTTCTAAGGCCGGTTATCCTAGTAATGAAAACCCTATTTAATCGTCAATTATCTAGGGAGATGCCCAGATTCTGATTTGCATTTGCGGGCAATGTATGCGAATATAAGAGAGTGGCAGTTATCCACATTTAATATATTGCTCTAGGTTAGAGCTATATATTATAATGTCTTTGTGGTTGTTGAAGGCACTTTGGTGTCCTCTGTAATCACAAACCACATTTATTTTCACCCTAGTGTTTCCGGGATTTCGTCGAAAAGGTCTCGAAAATGCTTTAAGTGGAGGTAAAGGCTCTGGCCCAAGGCCGGAGTAAAAGAAAGGTCATTGAAAACCGAATAGCTATGTTTTCAATGCAAGTTTATATCTGTTCACTGTTTATTTTCCGCCCACATTATTAATTGCATTACTAGTTTATCGGTGGAGTAAATGGTGATAAGAAAATACGCTTTTAGTTTTGTCGAAACTAATTAATGGCGTAGAAATTAAAAAATTATGAGTAAATTATTGAAAAAATTCCTTCTTGGAGCTTTTGTTGTAGCTGGAGTTGCGTTGGCTGGTTCTTCCGCTTCTGCTTCTTACATGCACACTATGACTCTGAAGTTCGGAATGACAAATTCGCAAGTTATGGTCTTGCAGCAGACTCTGAATATGACATCTTGCAAAGTTGCCGTAATAGGAGTCGGCAGCGCAGGTATGGAGACTTCATACTTCGGCCCCAAGACTTTGGCTGCAGTGAAATGCTTCCAGCTTGCAAACGGTTTGGCAGTTGACGGTATCGTAGGCCCTATAACTGGAGCTAGGCTTGCTGTAGTAGTAGTGGTAACTGGTACTTTCCCACCTGGCTGTAGTTCAGCCGCAGGGTTTAGCACCACTACCGGCCTTCCATGCACCAGTACTTCCAGCCTACCAGCAGGTTGTACTTCAACCGCAGGTTACTCTCCTACAACGGGCGTAAAATGCGATAGTTCAGTACCACCGCCTTCATCTGGCGGCCCTCTGTCTGGCGGTGAAACTTCAATTAGCAATTTCCGACTGCATGATGCCGGTGATACCAGCATCAATGAAGGAGATAATAAAGTTGAAGTAGCGGAAATCAAGTTTGACGTAGACGATGCGGACGCAGAGCTCGTACGAGCTGACCTCATCTTTGACGGCTCAAACAATACTTCCGGCGGCGAAGACCAGCCATGGAAAGTTTTCGACCATGTCTACTTGATGCAGGGCTCTACAGTTCTTGCTGATATGAGTTCGAGCGACAAGAGCGACTGGGATGAAACAAGCGACAACAATATCTACCGCATTCGATTGTCCGACGTCAACAAAATCTTCCGTGAAAACGACAACGTTACTTTGACTGTTGCAGTCGATGTAGCTAGCTCTGTAGACGAAGCTGGAACTGATGCGGATTGGGATGTATATGTTGCCACCAACGAAGGTGATGACGATGGCCTACGCTTCATTGATAGCGCCGGTCTAGATACTTTCGTAGGTGAAGGCACCAACTCTGCTTCATTCAGTATTGATCAAATCGGAGCTGAGAATGACCTAAGTGTCCTCTCTTCCGGCAATGATCCTGATTCCATGTCTATCCAAGTTGACGAGAATAGCACCAGTGATGACACCAACGTCTTTACTTTCAAATTAAAGACAGGTAGCGACACTGAAGATGTCCAAATCAATGAAATGGATATCGATGTTCTTGCAACTGATCCTGACAATGGTGAAGGAGAAGGCGCTGACAGCCTGACTGTAGATAACAACATCGTAGAAGATGTCACTATCTCTTACGGCGGCCACACCTTTGACTACGACACTGTTACTGATTCCGGTCAGCTTGACAATAGCTCTGACGATGCAGTTTATCACTTTGAATTTGACGAAGGCGACTTCGTTGTCCCTGGTGATAGCTCCAAAGATGTCAAGGTTATGATTAAGTTCCGACCTCAGACCGATAACTATGACAGCGGTACGACTATAGAGACTTCAGTTGATGCCTCTACAGTTGATGCTGAAGGCGTAGATTCCGGAGAGAGCATTGATGCTGGCAGCAACACTGTTACCAGCGAAGACCACACTCTTCAAGCTAACGGTCTAGCCTTTGACTTTGTAAGTGGCACAGCTTCAAAGACAACAGAAGATTCTGCACCTGACACAGGTACATTCACACTCAAATACACTCTAACTGCCTTCGGTGAAGACATTAGCGTGGACAAGAGCTGTGTTGAAGACCAAGTAGATGCACCTGACCAAGGAGTAGAATACACTGTTGAAAACGGTTCTACCGTTCTCGACTGTCATGTTTCCTCCACTGCGGATGTAAATCCGGATGACTCAGACGCCTGGGTTGTTCACGAAGGTGATACAGAAACCTTTACACTCGTAGTAGCAGTAGAAGGAAATGATGCCTTTGAAAAGGTATGGTTGGATAGTATCAACTACGATGAAGATACTACCGACACTTCCCCAGATCAGTACTTCACAGCTGGCCTTGGCGAAGACAATACTTCAACTGACGAAATATTCTTGAGCGCTCTTTAATTAGACCTTAAGGCCAATCGTTAGTAGTAGTTTCAAAAAACCACCCTCCGGGGTGGTTTTTTGTTTTGTGCACTGAAACAAAATTACTCTTCAAACGTCATTAATATGTATGAAAAACTTAACAAAAAATAAGAATGCCAAATTTATAATTTTAGGCATTCTTGTGCTACTCATCATAGTCGTAGCCTGGGGAGCCTGGAAGCACCAAAAACAGTCGACGCCTCTAGTGGAAGGCTGCCAGCCCGGAGACGAGTTCAGTGAAACTTCCGGCCTCCACTGCGATGGTGAGCCCATTCTGCCTTGCCAAGGCGATGACGTGTACAACATAACCACTGGCGAAAAGTGTCCGGGCAAATAATAGCTTTTATTTTTGTTATTGGTATAATGTAAGTTGTAATTATAAGCTTATAATTTACTAACATGAGTCAAAGAAACAGCATTATACTTCTCGTAGTTTTGGTCATTCTTGCGGGTATTTTGTACTGGTCCATGCAGAATAATCCTTTGTCTAAAAAGGGAACCGGCAATAACTCAGGCCAGTCTGCGGAAACCACCGAAGACACGAGCGCGGGCAGCATCCATGCCGGAGGCTCGGCGCCGACCATAAGTTATAAAAGCGCGCTCGACCAGTATCTGAAAGCTCATATGGAATTCGACCAAGATTGCAAGGCAAGCCCAGGCAGCCTTACGCTTGCGGACGGCACCATACTTATGATAGACAATCAGTCGCCTTCGGACCGGGTAGTGAAAGTGGGCTCGCTCATGAATATCAAGGCAAACAGTTTCAAGCTAGTGAAAGTTTCGAAAGACCAGGGCAGCACCTGGAATATAGACTGCGACCAAATGCAAAACGTCGCCACGGTCACCATACAGTAGCATCCAGAATTGCGTCTTAGAAAATCATAAATGTTTCAGCTAATTTTTAAAATTTGGTACATGATAGCCATTTTCCCGCTGTATGTATTTCAGGAGGCCAACCATCTTTTAATCAAATTTTTTAAAAAGAGGAACATATATTGGGACGTCTGGCATTCGCTTCTCCTCGCCTTCGTGCTGATGTTGCTCATTCTCCTTATCACCGGACACCGCTGATTTGACCTTGCAAATATGATATAGTGCACATATGGTCACCAAGCATTTTTTTAAAGTCCTGATTCTCTTTACCGGCATGATTTTGGTGGGTCTTCTAGGTGTATTTTTGGTCAGTCACTTTAGAGAGGGAGCGACCCAGGCAAATGTGACCGAGAGCGATTGTGGAACCCAAAATTGTTAGGCGGTTGTTGCTTATTGGGGAATGCTGTGTTAATATAAATTTACCGCAGAGAAGAGAGGCGAACCGTAAGTCCTCTCCAGTGGGTCGATAACAGCGGTTTTAGCTGTTTTTTTATTTTAAAAACACATGTTACATAAATCAAAAAAGGAAGAAATGATAAAAGAGCTCGAAGGAGCTATCCAAGGGGCGAGTTCGCTCGTCTTTGTAAATTTCCACGGGCTCAAAGTAGGCGAAGAGACAGAACTCCGCCGCGGCCTGCGAAGCGCGGGAGTGGGTTATAAAGTAAGCAGGAAAACTCTGCTTGCGCGCTCTCTTTCTGGCAAAGCAAAAGGGGAAGTGCCGGAACTCTCGGGTGAAGTCGCCATAGCGTATTCCAATGACAGCATCGCCTCCCCGCGCGAAGTTTATAACTTCCAAAAAACTCACAAGGGCCTTCTCTCTATTTTGGGCGGCATCTTTGAAGGCAGTTTTGTGGGAGCGGAGAGGATGATGGAACTCGCGACTATTCCCGCAAAGGAAGTGCTTCTTTCAAAATTGGCATTCTTATTCAAGAGCCCTATGCAGAGGCTCGCAATAGCAGTGAACGAAGTCGCAAAGAAAAAGTAATTAAAAGAATAATAAAAAAATAATGGATAAAGATAAATTATTGGAATGGTTGGATAAAGCTACGGCGATTGAACTAAACGAAGTCGTCAAAGCTATCGAAGAAAAGTTCGGCGTATCTGCTGCTGCGGTAGCAGTGGCCGGTGGCGCTGCGGGAGCCGGAGGCGCCGAAGCGGGTGCTGAAGACCAGAACACTTTCACAGTCGTCCTCTCGTCCGCGGGTGAGCAGAAGATTGCGGTGATGAAAGTAGTCAAAGAAGCGCTCGGTCTCGGACTCAAGGACGCGAAGGACTTGGTAGATGCCGCTCCGGGCACTTTGAAAGAGGGCATGAAGAAAGAGGAAGCCAACGAACTCAAAAAGAAAATTGAGGAAGCGGGGGGCAAGGTAGAACTAAAATAAACTAAAAATCGATAAACAGGCAAGGCTTTGTACAAAGCCTTGCCTGTTTATTTTTATTCAAAAAGCCCTTATAATGCAGGAATGAAGAGATTCGGAGGAATGGAAAATAGGCCAAATAATGCCGACTTGTCCAAAAACCGGCAGGGAGAAGCAAGTGCAAACCTGGGTCAATATACCAGAAGGGACTTTCTTGCCTTAGCGGGGATTAGTGGCGGTGCGGGGTTGGCCGCTCTTGCCCTGGAAGCCTCTTTGAAAAAATTGCTGGTCAAGACGGAAAACAGGGAGTATAAAGGCATAAAAATACCCGATTTTGTTGTGGAAGAATCTTTTAACCATAAGGAAAAATTTATCCCTGAAAATGTCATTCAACTTATCGATAAAGCTTGCAAAGAGCTTGAAAGCCAGAAAACCGGTTTTAGAATAGTTCCGACGCCAGTAAAGCCGGGCGCGAAGGAAACTGCCTTCAAAGACAAATTGGAATCAGACGTTCTTTTGGCGGCAGTTGATTTAATAAACCAAAAATCTGAAATAGAAATTTTGAGACTTGATTATGCCACACAACAGTTAGAGGAAGATGAAGACGGCCATCAAGTGCAAATAGGAGAAAAACTGGGAGTGGGCACCGGCTATGAGGTTGTAGTTCCGGAACAGCACGTGGTCTTGGCGACCAAGCAGGCGATAATGATGGGAGATAAACCGACTGAAGTGGTTTATTCTCCTTATACTCCTGACCTCGATATTCCGAATGTAAGGCTGGAAGGTTTCGAGTATCTAGTAGATTTGCTGCAGTCCGCCAAGCAGGAATTGAATAAAAAAGGAATCAAATCCAGATTTGATAAAACGAAAGAAGTTGCTTCCGGAGTGCCTTTGGAAGTTGCCTTGATGCTTACCATCGTGGAGCAAGTGGACCCTATAGTTTTTAACAAGCAAGCGCAAAGAATAGCCAAAAAATACAAAATTTCTCAGGCTGAAGCGGATATGCAAGCAGTAAAGTCAATGGCCAAAAAAGGTCTCACTGTTGTCGGCCAAAATAGGAAAAATGCCCGCAGGTACGCGCGAAGCCCCAAAGGAGCCTCCGGGCTTTTTCAGCTAATGCCTGGTACTTATCGTTCATTGGCGGGAGTAGATTTTAATAAAAATGGAAACCTTGAAAAAATAGATAAGCCTATATATCCCAAAGCTAATTTAAATCCGGATTTTATTGAAGGCGCCACAGATCATGCCAATGCTGCCCAAGCCGCCTGGCTTTTGCTGGATTCAGACTTATACAGCGCAGGCGAAACATTAAGGAAAAAGCTATTGGAGGATTCCGGCCAACTTGGGAAGTTTTTAGCGGCATGTTATAACGCAGGCTCACGGCCTATCAGAGAACTGATGGAAAAATACGGCAATGACTGGGCTTCCCATGTCTCTTCCGAAGAGACTAGGATTTACATTAGAAAAATTGCCGCAACTCAGGCGTTGTTCAATAACCAAGTTAAGCCGCTTCCCGAATTGCCAGCTACCGCGAGCGACAAAATGCAAGAGGACAGAAATCGCAGCGCTAAACGCAGTCTGGAAGATATACCACTCGAACTCCGCGGCAGCGCAGCTTCTTTGGCTAAACAGAATGAAATGGCAAAAAAAGACGGCTTAGTCTTTGTAAAAACTTTGGCTGAGTTAGACAAGTTGACCCAGCACAATATTCCTTTGGCAAAAAGGAAAAATCCTAAATTTATACCTTTGCCGGAAGAGAAAGGCTTAATAGAAATTAACCAAACAAAATCAGGCATAGAATCGGCCGAGAGGCGCTACTGCCTTCCCCAGACAAGAAAGTTCCTAATTGACATGGCCAAAGCCAGCAAGGCTTTCAATCCGGATTTTGAGCCACTTATGATAAATTCAGCCGTAAGACCAAAGGACTTGCAAGAGTCGATGACAGACTCTAAAAACCGTAAATATAATCCCAATGCCTCGGCTCATTCATCTCACCCCACGGGTGCAACTTTTGATATTGCTTATAATGCCAACTCTGCGGGATATAAGGGCATGAGCCAGACTCAGCTGGAGTGGACCGAAAGATACTTGATGCAGTATGAAAAGCTAGGTTTGGTGGAAGCAGTAGAAGAGCGCAGCCAGCCTGTCTTTCATGTCATGGTTTTTGAAGATTACGTAAAAACAAAAAAGTAAAAAACTTAGCAAACGGATTCCACAGAGGCATTTTTGCACTTGCGCTAGAGAGTTATCTATTACATAATTAAACTACTATGAAAAAATACATAATTGCCAGCGTATTACTAGCTAGCGTGCTTATTCCCGCCACTTCATTTGCGCAGACTTTGCCAAGCGATATCGACCCTACTCCAGCCACTGGGGGCTGTATTTCTATTGTAAATAATTTAAGATACCAGTCCCGGGATGTCAGTACCAACGGCGAAGTTTCCACCCTTCAGGACTTTCTGCAGTCAAAAAATTATTTGCATACAGAGCCGACAGGGTATTTTGGGCTATTAACGCTACAAGCCGTAAAAGATTTCCAGAGCGCTAACGGCATCAATGCCACCGGCTTTGTCGGACCTATTACGCGGGGGAAAATAAAAGCTCTGACTTGCGGCGCAGGAACTGGCACTGGAACAACTACGACCACCATAATTCCCGGATGTGCAAACGGAGCGCTGTATAGTTCTCAAACCGGAGAAAAATGCACCACGACCACGACGACTTATCCGCCCGGCTGTACTTCCAATCAAGGCTATAGCACAACTACGGGCCAACCTTGTAGTAGCTCATCGGTAGTCATAAGCGGAGTTTCTGGCCCGCAGACTTTGAATGTGGGACAGCAGGGAACTTGGAAAGTGACAGCGTATGATAAGAATGGCGGCAATCTTTCATATTCAGTAAACTGGGGGGACGAATATCTGTATGCAGCAAATTCAAGCGCAGCCAATCAAACAAGCGCACTTCAGCAATCCGCGACTTTCACGCATAGCTATGCGCAGGCAGGAATATATACACCGGTATTTACCGTGGACAATAACAACGGCCAAGGCGCGAAAACAAGCCTGAGCGTGAATGTGGGAAATGTTACGACAGCATGTGCATTAAGCGCAAAAGTTACTAAAACTTATTTGGCCAATAATAATACTGAATGGGGATTTTATGTAGTAGTAGATGCCAAAAATCCACCAGCTGTTTCAGAAGGATGGACTACCGATTTTCAGGGATATGTTCCGTCTGTAACCGCTTACGGAGTAGAAAAACTGTATGGAAACTTCTTCACTTCTTCAGGGCCTTTACAGTTTACTCCAAGGGACCAATCTGATAGTAATTGTAGAACAAATATCACAGTTTATCCGCCATCTTCTAACTCTTCTATTACAGTTCTCTCGCCAAACGGCGGTGAAACTATAAATATATCAAATCCCGTTACTATAACACTCAGAAGCAACAGTGCTTATCCAGCCAAACATTATATAAATCTAGTAGATGAGACTATGGGCACAAGCCATTCCTTGGATTCCTTACTAGGTTCTTATGGGGTATCTTTCACTCAAGACCAAATTAACCAATCCCAGCAATCTATAACCGTCACTATACCGGATTCGTATAATCTAAACACGAATGATCACTATAAAATTGAAATTTGCGTCAATAATTTATGCGATAAGAGCGATAGTTATTTTAAGATTGTAAGTGGAACTGTAAATAGTTTAGCAATTACTACTTCTTCTCCGCTTCCAAACGGGAAAGTTGGTACTATATATAAGGCATATCTCTATGCAACTCAAGGGTTTGACCCTTATTACTGGTCAATTTACTCAGGGTCTTTGCCTTCCGGTTTGATGTTTACAGCCAGCGATGATTGCGGCATTATGAATTCAGGTAAATCCAATGTATCAAACTGTATTTTAATTTATGGTACTCCGACTAATGCCGGAACCTTCGTATTTACTGCAGCTGTTACAAATGGCGTAAGTGCAGGTGTCGGCACAAAGCAATTTACTTTGACCGTAGACCCGGCGACAACTAATAAGCTTACCGCTTCTTCAGCTGAAATAATAAATAGTCATTCAACTTATACCGCTGGTCAAACTATAAAATTCAGCGTCCGGGGCATTGCATCAGATGGTAGTATTGCAAGCCCGTCAAAAGGTTTCCATGTTCAATCGGCAATGAAGGCTGCTGACCCTGTATATACCTATGTACCTGTTCAAATTAATGGAGTCTATCAGTCCTTTAACGCTACATACAACTACAGTACTTCGCTATGGGATGTCACCATGACAGCTCCGTCTGATAGTTCAAAAGTTTATACAATTGATGCTGCATTTTATTGTAGTAATCCGCAGTTAGGTTGTTCCGACGGACAAATAAATGAATCATTTACATTTACAATTTCCGCTCAACCTTCCACTCTTACTGCTTCCGCCTCCGCTTCGTATAACGGCGACACGGTAAGTGCTAAGAACGGCAGCACGTCTCCAACCTCTGGCTCTACGCTCAATGTTCCGTTAAATGCTCAAGTTACGATAAGCTGGACAACCAATTCCACTGCTGACGCCACTAACTGCAATGTTTTCTACAAAAAACCCGACGGCTCCAGTGGCAACGGAGTATATTTTGCTTCCGGAGCAAGCGGTAGCCAAGTGACTGGCACAGGTTATTTGCCTGCGCTAAGTATGGCAGGCTTGTGGCAGTTCTTGCCTCAATGTTCCAATGGTTCCACTAGTCCTACTACCGCCACTGCTACCGTAGGCGTGAATGTCAGTTCAGTAATTGGCCAGTGCGAATACCCTGCTCCTCCTCAAGGTTATCATTATGAAGGCGGACAGCCGTATCCGATATGCGGCGCGTATTTAGTAGCTGATTACGATATAGGAATAGTTCAAGGCGCAGAAACTTTCAACTTCACTCAAGTATTAAAACTCGGCTCAACAGGTAGCGAGGTTGAGGCTCTGCAAAATTTGCTCAACATCAAAGGTTATAATAGCGGAGAGGTAGACGGCTACTTCGGCTCCGCGACCGAAACTGCTGTGATTAAATTCCAATTGGCCAATGGACTCTCTGGAGACGGTATAGTAGGTACCCAAACCCGGGAAATTCTGAATAGGTAATATTTTGGGTTGGTTTTTGCACTTTTTCGGCTTGTCTTTTAGGTGGAAATCATTACAATACATGCATGGAAATCCTCGGTAAAATACTTGGCAGTCCGGCGCGAGTGAAGATTATGAAGCTTTTTCTACTCAGCAAAGGCAAAGGCTTTAAAGGGAAAGATGTAGCCAAGAGGAGCCGTGTCAGCCCGGCAGCTGCCCGCCGAGAGCTCAAGCTGCTTACAGCTGTAAATTTTTTAAAAAAAAGGAAGCTGGACTGGGCCTTCAACCCCGCCTTTAAATATGCGCGCGAGTTCGAGGGCTTATTGGTGAAGTCTGATTCCTTGACCAAAGAGGTCATTTTAGATAACTTTAAAAAAGTAGGCAAGCCCAAACTCATTATAATTTCGGGTATTTTTATAAAGAACAATGAAAGCCGGGTAGACCTCCTCTTGGTCGGGGACAATATGAAGGGCGCCCAGATTGAGGCCGGGGTCCGCAAACTGGAGGCCTTAATCGGCGCGGAGCTGGCCTATGCCGTTTTTGACACTAAAGAGTATATTTACCGGCTGGATATGTACGATAAGCTGGTCCGGGACATTTTAGACTATCCCCACGAGGTTATTTTGCAGGATAAAGCCCTCTTGGAGTTATCCACACAATCATTAAAAAAAGCCCCAAAACTGGTATAATGCTATATATGACTTTTATAAGGTCGAAACTTAGAAAGTTTTTATTAGTTTAGTATTGTCAGTTAATTATTATGAACACTATTTGGCTTACATGGGGTGATGTTTTCAACTCTTCGCTCCAAAGTTTGTGGTGGGGGTTGGTTCAGTTTGCCCCTAAGCTCATCGTCGCGATTGTTTTCTTTATAATAGGCTGGGTCTTGGGCAACCTGATAGCTAAGGCTATCGAACAAGTCTTCAGTGCTTTGAAGATAGATACCTTGTTTAAATCTGTCGGCGCGGACGGTTTCTTTAGGAAAGCGGGCATGAGCCTGAATTCAGGCTATTTTGTCGGACAGGTCGCAAAATGGTTTATAATCATCGTATTCTTGCTGCCCTCACTCAACCTGGTCGGCTTGAACGACATTGCATCCTTCCTGCAGTACAGCGTACTCGGATTCTTGCCTAGAGTGATTATTGCCGCCTTTATCCTCATAATTGCGACAGTTCTCTCCGAAGCTCTTTCGGGCGCCGTAGTCGCTTCCGCAAAGTCTATGGGACTTAGCTCAGCGAACATGCTCGGAGTCGTCGCTAAATACGCCGTCTGGGTATTTGCTTTCATTATAGCTTTGGGCCAGCTCGGGGTGGCAGAATACTACATGAGTGTTCTCTTCACCGGCATTATTGCCATGCTTGCTTTGGGCGGCGCGCTTGCGTTTGGCCTCGGCGGCAAAGACCAGGCTGCAAAGTTTCTCTCGAAAATCAGCGACGAAATGTCGCACCGCGGCTAGTTTCGGCCTTAAGTTTAATAGTTTGAACCGCAAAAAAGATGTCAGGGATGACATCTTTTTTGGTTGACAATTTTTCATTGCAAAAATTATCGTAAGGTTATAAGATTTGCTTATGAAATTAAAAATGGACACAGTTCATCCTGATGTGGAGTCTATTCCTAAAAAAACACCAAAGAGCGAAAATAAAACTGAATCCTCAGCTGAGGCGCCTGCTCAAAGATCTGCCCGCGAGCTTTTCAATGAAATACCCAACATTATAAGTATGAAAGAAGAAAACAAGCGCATTGCTGTCGCCCAGCTTCTTAAAGAGCTCTATATTGACCCCGCAAAGTTTGCAAACTCCAGGCATGCGTTGCGGGAAATTCAGATTGTAATTCTAAAAAGAATGATTAAAGAGAAAGGGATTCAAACGGGAGCCCGTGTTACAGTATCCGGCAAGCAGGGAACATATGTCGTTCGCAGCATAAATGAAAGCGGCAGAATTTACCTAGCTGGCCTTGAAGGAGCTTTTAGTCCGAACAGTGTAGATTTGGTTGCCAGTTAGTTTGTATTTAGGGGTTTAAAACCCGCCATCTTGACTTCTTTTTTGGTTTGCAGGATACTTTCAATAGTTATTATAAGTAAAATACACAATAAATTTATGAAAATTAACGAAACTCCAGAAATAGAAAATGCATCTGCATCTCCGGAAAAATTACCAACTCGGGAACAAACTATGGCTATATTAAATGACATACACAGAGAAGCAAAAAGTTTAGCCGAGTTTACAGATTTCACTGCCCCAAGTGGCGATGCTTTAAGGGAAAGATATAATGACTTATCACCCGAAGCTAGACGCAGGCTTCACGTTGCCTTAAAATTGCACTATAAAACTTTGAGCAGTTTTGCTTTTGATTTAAGAAATAGCCAGATTAATATTCCTTCTTGACATCCTTTTTGGTTTAGACTATACTCTTTTAATCGGTATGAATATTACAAGAAACAGTAACAAAAGGCGGCGCTTTTAAGCAGATTTCTTTTTGTCTGTAGGCCGCCCGAGAGGCGGTTTTTTGTTTGTAAATACTGCGTATCTTTGATAACAAAACCCTGTCGCGCATTGTGAGTGGAGAGGTCTTTTCGCGCGTAGACAGAGAGCCTTCGGAAGCCGAGCGGTCGGCAGAAGGGGGCTATAAAATGTGAATGTGATTTTCAAATTTCTTAACAGGAAATTTAAGGGCGTACGGTGGATGCCTTGACTAAAAGTGGCGAAGAAGGACGTGGCGTTGCTGCGATAAGCTTCGGGGAGGTGCTAAGCAACCTTTGATCCGGAGATTTCCGAATGGGGAAACCCCACCAAGTAAACCTTGGTGATCCCGGCATTTAATGCCGCGGAAGCAGACCCTGGGAAGTGAAACATCTCAGTACCAGGAGGAAAAGAAAACAATTTGAATCGTTTTCTTGCCGAGCTAGATGCACGGCGGGAAAACTATTCAAACCATTTCCTAAGTAGCGGCGAGCGAAAAGGAAAGAGCCCAAACCCATATAGCAATATATGGGGGTTGTAAGGTAGCAATATTTATTTAATTAAAGAGGAGTCAAAAAATAAATTATTAGATGAAGTCGCTGGAAAGCGAAACCATAGAGGGTGATAGTCCCGTAAACGAAAATAATTTATCTCTTTCATTGCTATTCTTAAGTACCCCAGGACACGAATGGCCGGGGGGAATCCGGCGGAACTAACCGCCAAGGCTAAATACACTTTTAGATCGATAGTGAACTAGTACCGTGAGGGAAAGGTGAAAAGCAGCCCGATTAGGGCGGTGAAATAGACCTGAAACCGTATGTCTACAAGGAGTCGATGCACGCATTCGTGCGTGCTACGGCGTGCCTATTGAAGAATGAGCCAACGAGTTTATTCATACTGCAAGGTTAAGTGGACTAAAACCACAGAGCCGTAGGGAAACCGAGTGTTAATAGCGCGAATAAGTAGTATGCATAAGACCCGAAGCCAGGTGAGCTTGCCATGAGCAGGATGAAGTTCCATGAAAGTGGGATGGAGGTCCGAACCCGTAGGTCGTACAACGCCTTGGGATGACTTGTGGTAAGGAGTGAAAAGCTAATCGAACCTGGTAATAGCTGGTTCTCTCCGAAATAGCTTTAGGGCTAGCGTCGCGTGTTCCTTCTGGGGGTAGAGCACTGGAAGGTTTCGACAGGGAGCAATCTCGCGAAACCTATCAAACTCCGAATACCAGAAGCTAGAACGCGGCAGTTAGGCTATGGGGGCGAAGCTCCATTGGCCAAAAGGGAAACAGCCCAGACCTCAAAATAAGGTCCCTAAATATATACTAAGTGTAAGACAAGAAGGTGAAGTTTCTTAAACAATGAGGAGGTTGGCTTAGAAGCAGCCATCCTTTAAAGATAGCGTAACAGCTCACTCATCTAGAGATTTTGCGTCGAAAATAATTGGGGCTAAGTATATTACCGAATTTGAGGATGCAAATTTTCTTCGGAAAATTTGCGTGGTAGGAGAGTGTTCCAATCTGCAGTGAAGGAGGACCCGTGAGGGCCTCTGGAGCGTTTGGAAGTAAGAATGTTGGCACAAGTAACCGCAATGATGCTGAGAACGCATCACGTCGAAAGATCAAGGTTTCCTTGGTAATGTCAATCAGCCAAGGGTTAGTCGGGCCTAAGGGAATGGCGAAAGCCGTACTCGATGGACAACTGGTTAATATTCCAGTACTTCTGTATTTTGTGATGGGATGACGGAGCGCAGTATGTATCGCTCATTATTGGATTTGAAGTTTGTTTTTTAAAGATGTGGCATAGGAAAATCCGTGTACTGCCTTAAATGGCGAATCTAAGAAAAATGAAAAGGGGAGTTCTTCGGGACTCTTCGATGATACAAAGCGCGCTTCCAAGAAAACTCTCTAAACTTATGAATATAGAATCCGTACCGCAAACCGACACAGGTGATCAGGTCGAGTAGACCAAGACGAACGAGTGAGTGGTCCCCAAGGAACTCGGCAAAAAAGCAGCCGTAACTTCGGGATAAGGCTTGCCCCCATCACTTTGGACAGTTTACAAATAGTCCAAAAATGGGAGAGCAAAGTATCGAGCAAAAAATTGAGACAAGCTCTTCATCACGCAAGACAAAAGTGTCTAAAGTGATGGGGGCCGCAGCGAAAGTATTCCTGGCAACTGTTTACCAAAAACACAGCTCCCTGCGAACTCGTAAGAGGATGTATAGGGGGTGACACCTGACCAATGCCAGAAGGTCAAATATCGACGGTGGTAGTAGCAATATTATTGCAGATTGATATAAGCCCTGGTGAATGTCGGCCGTAACTATAACGGTCCTAAGGTAGCGAAATACCTTGTCGGGTAAGTTCCGACGCGCACGAATGGTGTAATGACTGGGAAACTGTCTCGGGGACCAGCTCGGTGAAAATACAATACCGGTGAAGATGCCGGTTAAGTGCAGTTAGACGAAAAGACCCTAGAAGCTTTACTATAACTTGATATTGAGCATGTTTTTAATCTGCGTAGCATAGATGGGAGAGGTCTGATGTATACGGTTTCGGCTGTATTCTACTCGTCAGTGAAATACCATTCTTATTGAAGGCATGTTCTAACCAATACGGCAAAAACGTATTGAGACAGTATCTGGTGGATAGTTTTACTGGGGCTGTACCCTCCTAAAAAGTAAAGGAGGGGTTTAAAGGTAAGCTAGGCGCGAATGGAAACCGTGCCGATAGTGTAATGGCACAAGCTTGCTTGACTGTAAGGGGTACATCCCGAGCAGGTGGGAAACCAGAACATAGTGATCCGACCATACGCATTAGACGCGGTGGAAGCTCAACGGATAAAAGCTACTCTAGGGATAACAGGCTAGTTCCGCCCAAGAGTTCATATCGACGGCGGAGTTCGGCACCTCGATGTCGGCTCACCTTAGCGCGGCGGTGGAGAAGCTGCCAAGCGTTTGGCTGTTCGCCAATTAAAAAGGTACGCGAGCTGGGTTCAGACCGTTTTGGAGATAAGTTAATTCTTGTCTTTAGAACAGTCTGAACCCGAAGAGGGAATTGAAAACTGTTATACAACCATGCGCATAAATTGCGCAATCACGGCGGCGTTTTGTAGTGATACAAGACGAGAAGCTAACTTATATCGGCGAAATCCTGCTTCAACAGGACAACGCCGAGGGAAGTTGTAAAAGATTTTAAATCTTATATAATGATTTGTATGGGTATAGAATCACAAGACTCTGATCTTAGATCTAGAAAACTAATGGAAATAGGTTTTCTCAAAAGAGAAATTGAAAATCTTAACAATGAAAGGAGACATGCAAAAAGCGAAATGCAGTCACAAGCTTTTCAACAACAAATTCGTGTTAAGGAAGCTAGATTACAAGAACTTTTAAAAGATTTACAACACCCGTAGAGACTGAATGTTAGCATTCTTCATTTTTGAAGAATATGTCACAGTCCAATCCCACGAGTAATCGTGGACGTAGATGCGTGAGACAGGTTGGTCTCCTATCTACTGCACTCGTTGATTCTTGAGAAGATTTGCTCCTAGTACGAGAGGACCGGAGTGAACTGACCTCTGGTGTATCTGCTGTCCTGCCAAGGGCACCGCAGAGTAGCTATGTCGGGAATGGATAACCTCTGAAAGCATCTAAGAGGGAAGCCAGCTTCAAGATTAGGAATCGTTGAGAACCGTGAGAGATTATCACGTTGATAGGCTTTAAGTGGAAGCGCAGTAATGCGTGGAGCTGAGAAGTACTAATGTTTCGATTCCTGTTAAGAAATTTGGAAATCACAAAAAAATTCATAAGCTTTATTGAGGACTACCTTGAAAGGAGGAGTATCAATGAAGTACATTTTGAACTGGGTAGAATTAGTTCTTGTGAAAGGGTCTCTTAGCCCGACTTATGAAAACTTCTCGGAAGTTTTCCTTTGTTCCGATTTTGCTTCGCGTAAGGAGGCAAAGCAAGAAGCTGAACGTCGGTGGGAAAAAGTTCTAAGCCGGCCGAAGTCACGGAAATTTCATGGAGCAAGGTTCGTCAGTTTGGAAGTAGCGACTCCGGTATATTGGAGTCCAAAGAGGAAAAGCAACATCAAGTAGCTGAGTGACCGTTGAGGAAGCTCGGCTCCTCAACAAAGTTTATGAATATAAAATCGAATTTTCAGTGTTGGTGATTCGTCGCAGGGGCCACACCTCTTCCCATTCCGAACAGAGAAGTTAAGCCCTGTTGAGCTGATGATACTCGTCAAGGGAAAAGTAAGCAGTCGCCAACACCGAGAATTTGATACTACAAAAAAACACCAAATTGGTGTTTTTTTGTCTGGTTTATACCTATTATTGAGTATCCACAGCCCTTTTTTTATTTATATTGCAGTAGAACGAACGTTCGGGTATACTGTAATACAGAGGTCAAAATAATGGGTACAGAAAGTACTTTACTAAAAGGCTATTGTCCCGGGGACGAGAATCGAACTCGCATTCCTTGACCGGAGATAGTTTTCAAGACTATTGCGTCTACCAATTCCGCCACCCCGGGGCAGCAACCTTTTAATAGAGTATTTTATTTTCAACTAACTTAAGCATTCTAATTCTATCTTTGTAATCTTGCAACTAACTGAGCCATTATATATTAACGAAAAATGGTTCTGCCCTGTTGATAACTCGCTTTTTTTATTTAAAAAACATTTATTCCTCTTTTTTGATAAGTTAATTTCTTTCTACCCATAAAAATAAAGCTTTATTAGTCATAGATAAAAAATAGTTTTATTTTTTATCTGTCTCCAGAATATCTTAAAATCTGAAAATGCTATATCAAGACACATAATTTTCCAAATTACAATACTTCAATTTGTGATTTGACTTTTTGGAGGCAAAGAAGATAATTTAATCGTACATAACTTTATGCCTAAAGAACATTATACTCAAACTATTCGAAAAGCACTTCAGGAAGGAGGTAAGTTAGCTTTGGATTCCAAGAGGCAGACTTCTAAAGATGAAAGTATAAAGGTTACCGGTGCTCCTGTAAAAGAGTGGTGGAATGATCCATTTCGCAATCACCGACAATATTATTTAGAACGACTTGCAAACCCCGAACTGGTAGAACGTGCAATTGAAGTTAGTAGCCCGGAAGGGCCTTTGTTTGCTGTCCCGGTAGGCGGGGAAAGAAAACTTGGAAGATCCTCCGTTCTATATAGCCAATCAGAAGGCGAACGATTACTTAACATAATAAAAGGAGTTCCTGGTTTTGAAAATGCTCGGCTTGAACCTACTGATAATTCAAAAGACAGTCTTTCTTTGGAGTGGGGAGTGCCCAGTAATTCTGAAGCCCGTAAAAAATTATCTCAGGCAGAAATTGGTCGGCTATATGGATATTCCGAAGACGCCATAGCTCGCGGTCCACACGGTAAACCTTATGAGGTTACAGACCCTGAAAGTATATACGGCTAAAATCCTTATTTTGCTTTTGTCCTCCAAGCCGGGAATTTGATACAATATAACTATGCAGAATGAAGCAGAAGAGATAAAAAAGTTAGCCGAGTGGTTCGCGGATTTTTTAACCCCGGATGATCGGAAATTTTTATCTAAGTTAGAAAAAGCAGACAGCAAAAGCTTAAGCGGCAGGCTGCGGACTTATTTTAGTTTAAGCCCGATGCCGGGTTTGACACGAGATGAAGCTTCTAGGAAAATGTATAACTATTATAGTAAATTAAGTCTGCTTTGTGAGAAAGTAATAGAAGTTTTTGGACAAGATGCACCTACCGAAAAAGAGCAGGATGAAATAATTGAAGATATTCTTGACGAAACACATAAAATTATTGAGGGAGAAAAGCCTACTGAACTTAAAAAAGAAAGGCGTTTTCCCAATATTTTCGGGAAGCCGAGATAAAGCGCATTTACCTTGTTGACTTTTAGGGGGAAAAGAAGATAATTAATACAGATCTTGAGGACCGTCGGTCCAGGTTCCTAGTCTAGTTAACCTAGACATTCCGAGCCAATTCCGACCCGCCTCTCGATACTCATTGGATGTTCCTTTTTCTGCATAACGCCTACCCTGGGCTTTCCTAGGGTAGGCTTCTTTTTTTCTTAAATTTGACATTTTAGCCCTATTTGATAGTATGAAACCAAGCTCGTGAAGGGCTTTTTTTATGCAAAATAATGACTAGGTCAATCAAAAAAGGCATATATGTGGACCCAAAACTGCTACAAAAGATAGCAGGTAAGAACCCTTTGAATACTCCGGTCATTAAGACCTGGAAAAGGGCTTCGGTCATCTCGCCCGAGATGCTCGGCTTTACTTTTGGCGTCCATAACGGCAAGATTCACGTGGAAATCCTAGTCACCGAAGATATGGTCGGCCACCGGTTGGGAGAATTTTCACCTACCAAGAAATTTATGAAGCACGGCGGTAAGATGCAGAAAGAACTGGAAATGAAGAAAAAAGAAGCCGAAATTGCGCAGGCTAAAGCAGCGACTGCCGCTACTGCGGACGCAAAGAAATAAACTTTAATTAGTATTATGAAAGCATATTTAAAAAACTACAGACAATCTCCCCGCAAAGTCCGCCTGGTGGCAGGGCTGATGCGGAGAAAGAATGTGACGGAAGCCATTACGGAGCTTGATTTTTTGGCCAAGCGTGCCGGCGACCCGCTCAAGAAGCTTTTGCTCTCTGCGGTGGCGAGCGCCAAAGAACGCGGAGCAGAGATGGACAATTTATATATCAAAGAACTGCGGGTCGACAAAGGAGTGACCTTGAAGCGCATGATGCCGGCAGCCATGGGCAGCGCCCACCGCATCAACAAACGTACCAGCCACATCACTCTTTTACTCGAAGAGAAAATACCGAGTCTGAAACCGGTTAAAAAGACCGAGGCAAAAAAATCAGTTAAAAAACCGACTACCCGAAAGGTAACGGCTTCAAAATAATATGAGTAAAATCGTCCATCCGTACGCGCATAGATTGGTAATACTTCGGGATTGGAAATCCCGCTGGTTTGCCGAGCCTAAAAAATATGTCGCTTATTTGAAAGGGGATGTGCTTCTGCGCCAGTATCTCGAAAAGCGCTTGCGGGGCATGTACGTATCTAATATCGAGATAGAACGCAGCCGGAAGGCTACCCGTTTTATCATCAAGACTTCGCGCCCGGGGCTTTTGATAGGCCGCTCCGGCGAAGGCGCCACCAAGCTTAAAGAAGATATTTTAAAAAAGATGGATAAGCTCAAACTGCCGCGGCCGGAAGATTTCAAATTGGAAATTGTGGAAGTGCCGAACCCGGAAGCGGATGCCACCATTGTCGCCTATATGATAGCCGAGGGCCTGGAGAAGAGAATGCCTTACCGCAGGGTCATCAAGACGATTATTGAAAAAGTAATGCAGGCCCGCGGGGTGGAAGGGGCGAGAATCGTGCTCTCGGGGCGCCTGGGCGGAGCCGAAATCGCGAGGACCGAAGAGCTCAAGCGCGGCTCTATTCCGCTCCAGACTTTCCGCGCGGATATAGATTTTAAAAGGGAACGCGCCACGTTGTCTTACGGGGTCATAGGCATCAAGGTCTGGATTTACCGCGGCAAGATTTTTGCCGACAAAAAAGCCGAGAAAGCATTCATCAATTAATTTATTTTTATGTTATTGCCGAAAAAAGTAAAATTTAGAAAATGGCAGACCGGGCGCAAAAATAAAAGCGCTATGACGCCGGACACGCGCGGGATTAAGATTTCCTTCGGCTCTTTCGGGCTAAAATCCGAAAGCCAGGCTCGGGTGAAATCCATTCAGATTGAATCGGCGCGCAAGGTCATCTCTAGGACGCTGACTAAGGCCGGAAAATACTGGATTCGCATTTTTCCGGACCGCCCTTATACCAGCAAAGCCGCCGAAGTGGGCATGGGAAAAGGCAAGGGCGACCCGCAAGGATACTGCTTTGATGTTTATCCTGGGCGCATTATTTTTGAAGTAGACGGCGTGGATGAAAAAGTGGCCCGCGAGGCGCTCCGGAAAGCCGGCTCCAAGCTCCCCGTTAAGACGCGAGTAGTTTCGAGGGCGCATAAGCAATAATTTAATGATATGGCTAAAGCTAAAGAAAATTTAAAAGGCATACAGAAAGATGAACTTACCAAGCGGGTAGTTCACTTGCAAGAACAAATCCGGGCTATTAATTTCAAAGCGGAAGGTTCCAAACCCAAGAACGTCAAAGAAACCATGGCTCTAAAAAAGCAAATTGCGAGAATTTTGACGGAGATAAACTCCCCAAAAAGCGCATAATTTTATGAAAAACAAAACGACAGAGAAAAAAGAAAATAAAAAAAGCGTCATTCTGAAAGGCGTGGTGACGAGCGACAAGATGGACAAGACCGTTGTAGTCAGCGTCTCCCGTTTTATCAAGCATCCGCTTTACGGCAAATATTATAAAGTGAGCAAGAAATACAAAGCGCATGATGCCGGCAATGTGTACAAAACAGGCGACAAGGTAAGCATTATCGAAACCCGGCCGATTTCCAAAGACAAAAGATTTAAAGTTTTAGAAAAATAATATGATTCAAAACGAGACATTGGTAAAAATAACGGATAACGCGGGCGGCACTATCGGAAAAGTGTTCAAAATTTTGGGCTCTTCCAAAAAGCGCTATGCGGGCTTGGGGGAGATAGTCATCATATCCGTAAAAGTGGCGAGCCCCCGCAAGGCCGTCAAGAAAAAAGACGTGCACCAGGCAGTGGTAGTGCGCACCCGGGGCGCGCATAGGAGGAAAGACGGCTCGTATATACGCTTCGACGACAATGCAGTGGTGCTGCTTGAGAAAGGCAAACTCGACCCCAAGGCCGGCCGTATTTTCGGGCCGATTCCAAGAGAGCTTGCCGAGAAAGGCTTTCAGAAGATAATCTCGCTCGCGCAAGAGGTCATCTAGATTTAAATTTATGAAACTGAAAAAAGGCGACAATATAATAATAATTACCGGGAAAGACAAAGGCAAGAAAGGCAAAATCGTGCGGGTTTTTCCGGAAGCCAATAAAGTAATCGTAGAAGGAGCAAACATGATGAAGCGTCACCAGCGGCCCAAGCGCTCAGGAGAAAAGGGCACCATGCGCGACACCGAAATGCCGCTCAATGCTTCGAATGTAATGATAGTAGACCCGAAAAGCGGCACCGGCAGCCGGCTGGGCAAGAAACAGGTGGGCGGCAAACTCGTGCGGTTTGCTAGGAAAAGCAATCAGGAAATTTAACTAATATTAAATTGTATATGGCGAAAAATTTAACCACCAAAGAAAAAGAAAAAGAGGTATTTGGAAAAATGAAATCGGAATTTCATTATAAAAATGCCATGGCTGCGCCCAAGATTAAAAAAATTATCCTGAATGTCGGCACGGGTACAGCCTCCAAAAAAGACAAGAATAAGAATGAAGCCATAGCTCTGCGCCTCTCCAAAATCACGGGCCAAAAGCCCGCGCTTCGCGGTGCAAAAAAATCCATAGCTTCTTTCAAAATCCGGCAGGGCGACCCTATCGGCATCGTGGTTACGCTGCGGGGAGCCCGCATGTATGCGTTCTTGGACAAGCTCATCAACGTGGCCTTGCCGCGCACCAAAGACTTCCGGGGTATCAACCGCACGACAGTGGACAACATCGGCAATCTGACTATGGGCATCAAAGAGCATACTATTTTCCCGGAAACCGCCGACGAGGACATCAAAGACGTTTTCGGCCTGGCTATCACCGTGGTTTCCAGCGCTAAAAACAAAAAAGAAGGCCTGGCCTTCTTTGAGCTTCTCGGTGTGCCTTTTAAGAAGGCCTAATTGACTAATTAAGGGAAATTTGATACGATTAAAAAGTCCAAGAAATGGGTTTGATCTGTGTTTCTCCTTAAGGTTTTAAGCGAAATTTTAAGAAAATACACAAGATATCCGCCCATAAATGGGCAATATTTATTTATGGCTAAAACATCAGTCAAAGCGCGAGCGCTTAAAAAACCCAAGTTTTCCACCCGGGCCAAGAACCGCTGCTTCCGCTGCGGCCGCGGCAACAGCTATATGAGGGATTTCGGCCTGTGCCGTATCTGCTTCCGCGAACTGGCCAATGAAGGCATGCTGCCAGGAGTGCGCAAATCAAGCTGGTAGTTTACGAATTTAATTATGGATTCAATCTCAAACATGTTAATAGTGATGAAAAACGGGAGCTTGGCCGGCAAAGAATCCGTATTTTTTCCTTATTCCAAGCTAAAGATGAGCATCGCCGAGTGCCTGAAAAAAGAGGGCTATCTGTCTGACGTGGCCAAAAGAGTGCGCAAAGATATGCCGGTACTTGAAGCCCGGCTGGTGTATGTGGACAAAACTCCGAAGATAACCCAAGTGGAAAGGATATCCAAACAGTCGCGCCGGGTTTACTTTGGCGTCAAAGATATACATTCCGTCAGAAACGGCACAGGCCTCCTGGTGCTTTCCACGCCTAAGGGAATTTTATCCGGCAGGTCAGCCAGACGGGAACAAGTCGGCGGGGAAGCATTATTTAGAATCTGGTAGAAAGGTAAGCTCACTATAAATAATAAAATTTTATGTCACGAATCGGCAAACAATCCATCCAAATACCCAAGGGAATTAAAGTCACTAAAGAAGGCGTCGTCCTTAGCGTTGCCGGCTCTAAAGGCACTCTCTCCAAAAACTTCCGGGACGATATCACTATCACCATTGAAAACGATGCCATAACCTTAAATCCGAAAAGAAACGATAAATTTTCCAAGTCCCTCTGGGGCACTTACGCTTCCCATATCAAAAACATGATAGCGGGAGTGGAGACTCCTTATCAGAAAAAGCTCATTTTGGAGGGTATCGGCTTCAAGTCTGAAGTAAAGGCAAATGGAAAAAACAGCGAACTGCATCTCGCGCTCGGTTTCTCTCATCCGGTGGTAGTCAAGATTCCGGAGACTCTTACCGCCACCGCTGAAAAGAACAACATCACCGTCACCGGCATCGACAAAGAGCTGGTCGGCTCTTTTACCGCCGCAGTGCGAGCGCTCAAGAAGCCGGAACCATATAAAGGCAAAGGCATGCGTTATGAAGGCGAAGTCATCCGGCGCAAGCAGGGAAAGAAAACCGTCTAAAATATAGACTATAAAATTTATGCAGAATAAAGATAAAAAAAGAATACGGCTGAAGAAAAAAATCCGAGTTAAAATACAAGGCACCGCTCTTAGGCCGCGGCTGTCCGTTTTCCGCTCCAACAAATTTATCTATGCGCAGCTCATCGACGATACTACCGGAATGGTTTTAGCCCAGGCTAGCGATTTACCACGCAAGGCGGGCACCAAAACTGCCCCAAAAGGAAGCAAGAAAACAAAGACAGATAGAGCTAGAGAAGTGGGCAAGCTTATCGGCGAGGCCGGCAAGAAAGCAAAGATAGAAACTGTAATCTTCGACCGGAACGGCTTTAAATATAGCGGCCGGATAAAATTATTAGCGGATGAAGCACGGGCCACAGGACTTAAATTTTAACTTATATATGGAAAACACCAGGGAAAAAACAAAAGAAAGAAGAAATACCCGCCGGGGTTCTTCCTTCGGGCGCCCCAAGCCGGAATTCGACCAAAAGCTCATAAATATCCGCCGGGTGACCCGCGTGGTGGCGGGCGGCCGCAGGTTTTCTTTCAGTGTCGCCTTAGTGGCGGGGGACAGGAAGGGCGCCGTCGGCCTCGGACTCGGCAAGGCGGGTGATACTGCGCTTGCCATAAATAAAGCGCTCCGGAACGCCAAGAAAAATATGGTCAGGCTCAATCTGACCAAGACCATGTCCATACCGCATGAGCTTTCGGCGAAATTCTCGAGCTCCTATGTAGTGCTCCTCCCCAACAAAGGCCGCGGGCTGGTAGCTGGCACTGTAGTGCGTGATATAGTGAAGCTATCCGGTGCAAAGGACATTACCGGTAAAATATTTTCAAATAGTAAAAACAAGCTCAACAACGCGAAAGCGGTCATGAAAGCGCTAGAGCCTATTTCTTCCAAATATTCCAAAATAGTCCCGAAAGCCGAAGTGAAGAAGCCCGAGGAAGAGGCAGTACCAGCTAAATAAATTTTATGCAGATACATGATTTAAAAAGAACCCATAAAAATAAAAAGGACCGCCTGGTGGGCCGCGGCGGCAAGCACGCGAAGACCAGCGGACGCGGCGGCAAGGGCCAGACGGCCCGCGCCGGCAACAAGCGCCGCCCGGAACTGCGCGATATCATAAAAAAGCTTCCGAAGAAAAGAGGTTATCGCTTTAATTCCGTCAAGAAGCCTTTTACTATTTCCGCAGACAAAGTCACCAAAGATGAAAAATTTTCGGAGCTCCGCAAGCGTCTCGGCATCAAAGGCAAAAAAATAATAATCAAAAACTAAAATGCAAAATTTTTGGAACAAATTAAAATTAATTTGGAAAGATAAAAGCTTAAGGTACCGCGTGCTGTTTGTTTTGGGCGCGCTTGTGATATTTCGCTTCTTTGCGGCCATTCCGATTCCGGGCATCGATACGCTTGCCCTCAACCGGTTTCTATCCAACAACCAATTTTTTGGTATCTTAAACATTTTCTCCGGCGGCGGACTCACCAACCTTTCCATCATCATGCTCGGCGTCGGCCCATACATCACCGGCTCTATCATCATGCAGCTTCTCACTATCATGGTGCCTTCCTTGAAAAAGCTCTACCATGAAGAAGGCGAAGCCGGACGGAAAAGGTTTACCCAGTATTCCAGATTGCTGACTATTCCGCTCGCGGCTATCCAGGGGTTTGCACTTCTCGCAATCCTGGAAAACCAGGGCATTCTCGTAAATTTAGCCCCTTTTGACCGGGTGGTGAACCTGGTCGTGGTTATCGCG